>ENA-OWNT01000217-OWNT01000217.1-seawater-metagenome-genome-assembly--contig:-NODE-217-length-160343-cov-7.073603_pt1 | contig 160343 bp, 131 predicted proteins | sample MGYA00238136_ERZ651165 | MGnify/ENA primary metagenome ERZ651165 (study PRJEB26861, sample SAMN08777766) | seawater metagenome | isolation source: coastal seawater | place: USA: Florida | collected...
TTCTCTAATAGTATTGATTTAATAACCTATCCCGATAAACGGGCTGCAAATGTACAATTATTAGATTGAATTACAAATGGTTGATTGGGAATATTTTTTTGCTTTTTCCATTTTATATGGGAAAGAGGCAAAACAACGGCTAAATCCACCATCTTTTGTTAAAAAAAATATAAAGTCATCTCAAACTGTAACTGGTGCTTTCTTCATGGGTCTTTACCTCAATCAATCAAAAAATAATATAGTGAAACAAGCATGCCTTTCCCTTGTATGTATCTTCCTTATCCAAATTCTACAAGCCCAGGATTCAACTACCGTAGTTCCCAAAAAGAGATATAGGACCCAAGCATTGGGTATGGAGGGAGCACCCATAATTGATGGTGTCTTGGATGATTCTTCATGGAATCTGGTGGAGTGGGGGGATAATTTTATTGAACAGCGCCCAGATGAGAACACACCGCCCAGCCAACAGACCACATTTAAAGTACTCTATGATAGCAAGTCATTATATATAGGTATCCGATGTTTTGATGACGAGCCGAGGAAAATTGTAAAGCGTCTGTCCCGAAGGGATGGTTTTGAAGGGGATTGGATCGGTGTTTTTATAGATAGTTATTTGGACAAGCGGACCTCTTTTGGCTTCATTGTCACCGCAGCAGGGGTAAAAGGAGATGTTTTTGGATCCAACAATGGGGCCAATGAAGACGATAGTTGGAATCCCATATGGTATGTGAAAACACAGACCGATGAAGAAGGATGGACCGCCGAAATGCGAATACCGCTCAGTCAAATCAAGTTTGGCCATGCCGAAGATCAGGTCTGGGGGTTTCAGGTGATGCGAAGGTATTTTAGGAACGAGGAGCGCTCCGTGTGGCAGCGTTTGCCTAGGGATGTTGCTGGTTGGACCAGTGAGTTTGGGGAACTGCATGGGCTAAAGAATATGGAGCCCCAAAGACAGGTGGAAATTCAACCTTACACGGTTGCCAAGACCGAGACCTTTGAAGCAGAGGAGGGAAATCCTTTTGAGGACGGTAGTGATAGCAATATTACCGTAGGGCTGGATGCCAAGATAGGGGTGACCAATGACCTTACCTTGGATTTGACCGTCAACCCCGACTTTGGGCAAGTGGAAGCGGACCCTTCGGCCATTGCGTTGGATGGATTCCAGATTTTCTTTCAGGAGAGGCGGCCCTTTTTTGTGGAGAACAAAAACATTTTTGATTTCAATCTTTCCCAATCCGAGGCCGGAAACACGTTTGGTTCCGATAATATATTTTATTCGAGGCGTATCGGTAGAAGCCCACAGGGAAGCCCCGATACCGAAGATGGTGAGTTTGTGGACCAACCGGCCAATACACCGATCATAGGAGCGGCCAAGTTCAGTGGTAAGACCAAGAATGGTTGGGCCATTGGGGTTTTGGAAAGTGTCACCGCCCAAAGACGGGCCACCATTTCGGGAGTGAACGGTGACCGTAGAAAGGAGATGGTGGAGCCCATGACCAATTATTTTGTGGGAAGATTGCAGAAAGACTTCAATGATCGGAACTCCTATATCGGAGGTATCTTTACAGCTACCCATCGGGAAGAATTGCCCCAAGCCCTTGACTTTTTACATCGTTCTGCGTTTACGGGGGGAGTCGATTTTAAGCACCAATGGAACAATAGGGATTGGTACTTGGAGGGAAACATCACTTTTAGCCATGTAAAAGGGGGTGAAGCTGCTATCAAGAATACCCAAGAATCCATCACCCACCTGTTTCACCGTGTTGATGCCGACTACTTGGAGCTGGATTCAACCAGGACTTCCTTGACCGGTACAGGAGGTAATCTTCAGATAGGGAAGCTCGGCAAAGGTAATTTTAGATTTGAAAGTGGGGCAACCTGGCGTTCCCCGGAACTCGAACTCAACGATATTGGCTTTCAACGCCAGTCCGATGATATTCGCCACTACACCTGGATAGGCTACCGTACCTTAAAACCGGACAACACGTTTCGACAATTGGGCATCAATTACAACCATTACACTGCTTGGGACTATGGGGGCAATCACAATTATTTGCAATTCAATACCAACAGCTGGCAAAACTGGAAAGGCAATTGGTTCAGTAATATTGGTTTGAACTATGCACCTCTTGAATATTCCAACTTTGCCTTGCGGGGTGGGCCTCGTTTGCGATTGTCGCCCTGGGTGAGTTTTTGGAACAATATCGAGACGGATAACCGGAAGAAAATGCGGTTTTTCTATTTCCATAATGGCCAAAAGGCGTTGGACAATTCATACAAATCCTATTATATGGAGGGAGGGGTAACCTATCAACCGATCAATGCCTTGAGTATCTCGGCTTTTCCCTCGTTGCGTATCAACCACGACAAGCTTCAGTTCATTGATAATTTTGATGATGTGAACGGCTCACCCCGATATCTGAACGGCGAGATTGACCAGCGCACGCTGAGTATGTCCATTCGATTGAATTATACCATCAATCCCAACCTTACCATTCAATATTGGGGGCAACCTTTTATTTCCAGAGGTAGGTATACCAACTTTAAACATGTGACCGATGCCACGGCCAAGCGATTTGAGGATAGGATCATGACCTATGGTCAAGATCAGGTTACCTTGATGGATGATGTCTATTCCGTTGATGAAAATCTGGACGGTACCGAAGACTTCAGTTTTGACAATCCAGACTTTTCATTTGTGCAGTTCCGCTCCAATTTGGTAATCCGATGGGAATACATCCCAGGTTCCGAACTGTTCTTGGTGTGGTCCCAAGATGTGTCCCGTGATGGAGACCCCACAAACGGATTGTTGCCCAGTTTGAACGATAACATTTTTGGACAGAAGCCGCAGAATATCTTCCTACTGAAAGCTACGTATCGTTTTGTATTATGATTGAAAACTAAATAACCTTCTTAAGCGCATTGATCAAGGCCACATTGGCCTCATGGTCACCAATGGTAATACGAACCTTTCCCGGTGCCCCAAATTGGGAAACCGGCCGTACCATGATGCCTTCGTCCATCATTCTATCGGTGAATTCCATTTCAGGAAGCGGGGGGTCTATGATGAAAAAGTTAGCCTGACTAGGCCAGTAGGTAATTCCAATTTCATCAAAGGCTTTGGCCAAAAACTTTCGGCCTTCATGTATGGTTTGAACGGTTTTTTCGATAAAAACATGGTCATGTAAAGCACCGAGAGCTGCTTCCAACGAGGTCTGCGGCAACAAAAATGGTTTGTGGATCAACCGGATGTAATTGGCAATAGTGGCAGTGGTATAGCAATAGCCTACCCGCTGACCTGCCAGTCCATAGGTTTTTGAAAAGCTGTTCAGGCCTATCACATTATGACCGCCCAACACATAGGGGAGAGCGGTCACGTAGTCTTTTGCATCGGCAAAATGACGATACACTTCATCAAATACCACCACAATATTTTTGGGGATACGGGAGATGAAATCATCCATCACCGATTTTGGAATGTAAGTCCCTGTGGGATTGTTGGGGCTGGTCAAGAAAATGACCTTGGTCCGTTTAGAAATGGCATTGAGGATTTCTTCCACATCCAAGGTGTAGTTGGGTAGGATCAAGGGAATATCAATCAATTGGGCACCATACCACCTTGAAAATACCGAATAGGGCAAAAAACAGGGATTGGAATAAATGACCTCGTCCCCTTCATTGATAAAGGCCCGTAGAATCATATCTATGATTTCGGAACCACCATTACCACAAAGAAATTGGTCTTCGTTCAGTTTGTCATCAAAATCTTGGGCAAGGACCTGTCGGAGACGGATATCGGTCTGATCGGGATATAAATCAATCCGGTTGGCGACTTTTTTTATGGCCTCAACCGCTTTGGGTGAGGCCCCCAATGGATTTTCATTGGAGGAAAGTTTATATATCTTTTTATTGGAAGGAGGGATGTTCTTACCCCCTTTATATACGTCTTTGGGCACCAAATGGGCCTTGAAAATGGATTCTATTCCGTTTTTCATGAATTATAGTGTTTCTGCATGCAACAAAATGGACATGGCCTTCTGGGCATTTCCTTCTTCCAAAACTCGCTGTGCCAAGCGGTGCAAATCAATCTTGGACAATGTTTTTACTTCAGGTGCTTGGGAGATGTTCTTCACATCTTGCTTGGAAGGAAGTTGTTCCATATTTCCCAATCGCCCTAGATTGTTTCCCGTGAGTACTTCACTTTCCCGAATACCCTTGGGCAGCGCATCCACGCCCATACCTTTGGTGCGAAGTGGCTTGGGAATTTCAAAAAGGGCATCCTTCGAGGCCCTGATATACCAACTGCCTCCCATACGGCCTACCAAATCCAATTTTTCGGTGTCCAAAATACCATTGGTAAAATAGGCTTCGTTGATATGGATCAGTTCCACCTTGGCCATAATCAAATTGCCAGCTCCCGGGGTTTGGGCCAGTTCAATGACCTCCATTACACTACATTCAAATGAAACAGGGGCTTCGCCCACACGGGGAGGTCTTACTTTTTCACTAGGCACTTGGGTGAAGCCAGCTTTTATGAACTCGTTCACGCCTTTGTCATAGGCTGTGCTGGACAAGGACATCTGTTCCACCATGTCGTGGTTGACGATATTGATGACCACTTCGGGGACCTCCTTGACATTCTCGTGGGTATGTTTCAGGCTATTGTCCCTACCGCTGCGTGCAGGTGAAAAGATCATCACGGGTGGATTGGAACTGAACACATTGAAAAAACTGAACGGGCTCAGGTTTACATTACCCTCTTTATCCACGGTACTGGCAAAGCATATGGGCCTTGGCGCCACTGCAGTCAGCATGATACTGTGGAGCTCAGGTTGCGAAATTTGGTTTGGGTCTACGGTCTTTATCATGGCATTGACTTTGCTGTCATATCGAGCGCAGTCGAGATATGGATTAAATCTAAGATGACATTTCGACTGCGCTCAATGTGACATCTTTAACACATGAGTTTATTTTGCGGGCAATACTTTAGTGGAAACGGCTCCAAAGCCAACCCGAATATCTTCTTTTTTCGCATACCCACGAAGGGTCACGGTATCGCCATCATTGATGAACTTGCGCTCGGAACCATCGTTCAGTTGTACAGGTTTGGTACCCATCCAGGCCAGCTCCAACATGGAACCATAGGAGTTTTCATCTTTTCCGGAAATGGTGCCGGAGGCCATCATATCACCTACATGAATGTTGCAACCATTCACGGTGTGATGTGCCAATTGTTGTGCCATATTCCAATACATATATTTGAAGTTACTATGGCAAACAGTGGTTTCATCACCTCCATCCGGTGTAATACTTACTTCAAGGTTGATGTCGTAGTTTTTTTCACCTTCATACTCCAAATAGGGGAGCACCTTGGGCTCTTGTTCAGGTCCGGCCACCCGGAATGGTTCCAAAGCATCCAAAGTAACAATCCAGGGGGAAATGGAAGAAGCGAAGTTCTTGGCCAAGAATGGACCCAATGGTACATATTCCCATTTTTGAATATCCCGTGCAGACCAATCATTGAACAACACCAGTCCAAAAATGTAGTCTTCCGCTTCCTTGGTGGATACACTTTCGCCCAAATCAGTGTTCTTGCCCACCACAAATCCCATCTCCAGTTCAAAGTCCAGTCGTTGGGAGGGTCCAAAAACAGGAGTGTTGGCGTCTTTTGGCAGGGTTTGCCCTTTAGGTCTGTGAATGGGTTGGCCACTCACCACAATGGAACTGGCCCGGCCATGATAGCCCACAGGAATGTGCTTCCAGTTGGGCAACAGGGCATTTTCCGGATCGCGGAACATTTTGCCCACATTGGTGGCATGCTCAATGCTGGAATAAAAGTCGGTATAATCACCAACGCAGACCGGCATGTGCATTTGCGCTTCGGATTGTTTTACGAACAATTCAGGTTTGCCGGCCAATGGGGAAGTATCGTCCTTGAGCCAATATTGGATTTTCTTTCTGACCCTTGAAGTGATTTCCTTTCCCAAGGAGATAAAATCATTGAGGTCTTCCCGCTCCAAAACGGCCACGTTGAAATCAAAAACGTCCAATTCCGCGACTGCGACCAAATCCAAAATATGGTCTCCTATGGCAACTCCGGCCCGTGGGCTTCGGTTTTTGGTGGAAAAAATCCCAAATGGGATATTATGGATTGAAAAGTCTGAATTTTCAGGGATATCTATGATCATAAATGGTGTTTATATCATTCCCGCGTAGGTGGGAATCTATTTATGTCATTTCGAACGAACGTGAGAAATCTGTAAATTGGGATTTCTCAATCGTCCCGATGCTATCAGGACTCATTTCGAAATGACCGTACTTTAATTTTACTCTACCCAAGATTTGTAATACTTGCCATCATCAATCTTGAGGGCATTCTCGGTTATCTTTAATGGTTTAAAAGTGTCTATCATCACGGCGAGTTCCTCAGTGCCCTTTTTACCAATACTGGCTTCGTAGGTTCCGGGGTGTGGTCCGTGTGGGATCCCGGCAGGGTGCAATGAAATATACCCTGGTCCAATTCCGGTACGGCTCATAAAATCACCATCCACATAGTACAGCACTTCATCAGAATCTATGTTGGAGTGGTTATAAGGTGCTGGAATGGCCTTTGGATGATAATCGTACAACCGTGGACAGAAGGAGCATACCACAAAGGCACTCGTTTCAAAGGTTTGGTGCACTGGTGGTGGTTGATGTACCCGGCCCGTGATAGGTTCAAAATTATGAATGGAAAAACCGTACGGATAATTGTACCCGTCCCAGCCCACTACGTCAAAAGGATGGGGCGCGTAGACCAACTGGTGCAACATGCCCTCCTTTTTGATTTTCATCAAAAACTCCCCGGTCTTATCATGGGCCTCCAAATCTTGTGGCAATTTATAGTCCCGTTCGCAGAAAGGCGAATGCTCCAATAATTGACCAAACCAATTCCGATAGCGCTTTGGTGTGTACATGGGGTGAAAAGATTCGGCATAGAGGATGCGATTGTCCTCCGTGTCAAACTCAATCTGATAGATCATTCCTCGGGGAATGATGAGGTAATCCCCATATTCAAAAGGGATATTGCCCAAAAAGGTCTTTAGGGTCCCAGAACCTTTGTGAATGAACAGCATCTCATCCGCATCGGCATTTTTATAGAAATACGCCGTAAGGGATTTTCTGGGAGCCGCCAGTCCAATATGGACATCATTGTTGACCAAAAGCGGTTCACGGGATTCCAAGAAATCATCCTTGGGTTTCACATCAAAACCAATGAGCTTGCGGCTGGTGATGTTCTTGTCCACAGCAATCTTTGGGCGTACATCCACGGCCTGGCCAATCTCCTTGACCTGCGTAGGGCGATGGATATGGTAGAGCAAGGACGACATCCCATCAAAACCTATAGTGCCAAATAATTGCTCATAATAGAGCCCACCCTTGGGTTTCTCGAATTGGGTGTGTCGCTTTTGCGGTATTTTCCCGAGTTTATGATAGATAGGCATTTTTTAAGTTTTAAGTTATCAGTGCTAAGTGTTGAATAGTGGGTACACTGCCCTACTTAAAATTCAATATTTATAATTTACAACTATTAATGCAATGTTCCCCGAAGCTCTTGTTCGCGCTCAATGGCTTCGAACAGTGCCTTAAAGTTACCTTTTCCAAATGATTGTGCACCCTTTCTTTGAATGATTTCAAAGAACATGGTGGGTCTGGGTTCTACGGGACGGGTGAAGATCTGTAGCAAATAGCCCTCATCATCACGGTCTACCAAAATACCCAGCTCTTTCAAAGGGGCAATATCTTCATCTATTTTGCCCACACGGTCGGTCACGGCCTCGTAGTAGGTGTCCGGTACACGTAGGAATTCAACTCCGCGACTTCTAAGATCTCGGACGGTCTGGATGATGTCGTCCGTAGCCACGGCGATGTGCTGTACCCCTTCCCCTTCATAAAAATCGAGGTATTCCTCTACCTGTGATTTTTTCTTTCCTTCCGCAGGTTCATTGATGGGGAATTTGATACGGCCATTGCCATTGCTCATCACCTTGCTCATCAAGGCAGTGTATTCTGTAGAGATGTCATTGTCATCAAAAGAAAGGATGTTCTTAAAGCCCAAGACGTTTTCGTAGAACCCTACCCAATGGTCCATCTTGTTCCAACCTACATTGCCCACCATGTGATCAACATATTTTAGACCGGTGGAAGTAGGGTTGTAATCCGGGGTTTCCCATTTTTTGAAGCCAGGAAGAAATACCCCATCGTAATCTTTGCGTTCCACAAAAACATGCACGGTTTCACCATAAGTGTATATACCGGAGCGTACCACTTTTCCCGTAGCGTCTTCTTCCACTTTGGGCTCCATGTACGATTTGGCGCCACGTTCCATGGCTGCGTTATAGGCATAGGTAGCATCGTCCACCCAGAGGGCTACTACTTTTACCCCATCACCATGTTGGTCAATATGTTTTCCAATTTGGGTCCCACTTTTTAGGGGAGAGGTAAGGATCAATCGGATTTTATCCTGTACCACCACATAGCTTTCACGGTCTTTTAACCCAGTTTCCAGCCCGGCATAGGCCAGAGATTGGAAACCAAAGGCGGTTTTGTAGAAATGGGCGGCTTGTTTGGAGTTGCCTACGTAAAGCTCAATATAATCTGTACCGTTTATCGGCATAAAATCTGTTGCCTGATCGGATGTTTTGTGAAGTGTTGATGTTTCCATGATGATGAACATTTTAGTTCTGAATCAATTTTGTTGTCAATGCAACAAAAATAAATAATTTTAAGGAACGAAAACGTTTTCCCAGTTAATTTTTAGCTTAAAATTGGGAGTCCTGTGAAGGGAAGGGCTACCCCATAAAAGGGAATCCCTATTTTTGTTGGAACATAAAAACTGATGCTTAACCATATAGATGACATACAGGGGATTGGATTGCACTTGGATTTGGTCCTCAGAAAAATACAAGATGCTTATTTGAGAACCTTTGAGGAGTTGGGTGTTGAAATGACGATTGAACAGTGGGTGATCTTGCACCGCATCTATGAGTTGGGCGATGAGGCCAGCCAACGGGACATTGTACGTAGCAATTTCCGAAATAGGGCCACAACTTCACGGGTCATTGGTGGGTTGGAACGAAAGGGCTGGATTGCCAAAACCCGTTTTGATGGCGACCAAAAACGATTTAAGCTGGAGTTTACCTCCAAAGGTCAAGAGGTGATTGACCTCGTATTGCCGCACGCGCTCCAATTGCGGAAATTGGCAGTAAAAAATCTGGGGCCAAATGAGTTTGAGATCTTTTTAAAGGTCTTGGACCAAATAGGGGAGAACTACGAGCAAAGTTAAGGTCACTTTGCCACCATCAACTGTATCAAGGTGGCCAGACCGATTAGAAGAATGAACAGCAGGCTCAAGCTCCTAAATTTGTCTTGTGGAATGTACGCCAGTATCTTTTTGCCCAAATAGGTCCCTATCAACCCAATGGCGAACAAAAAGGGGAGGTAGGTGAGTTCCTGTTTCCCGATATATCCGTTGTTATAGTAGACAAAGGTTCGGGAAAAATCAATCAAAAAATCAATAAATGCCGAAGTGGCAATAAACGCATGCTTTTCCAGATTGAAAGCGGCCATCGTCAACCCCCGTATGGCACCGCCGGTTCCCAAAAGCCCTGCGGAAAAGCCCGAAAGTGTCCCCCCGATGACCGCATTCCGTTTATTGGGCAGCACCACGATCTCTTTTTTAATGAGGAACAATAGGCTAAAGACCACCAAGAAAACACCGAGAACCAAGGTAAGGGCATAGCCATCCACCAGTTTTGAGAGAAATCCGCCGACAATCACAAAAAATACAGAGGGAACCCCTATGTACAGCAAGAGTTTTTTGTCCAACCCTTTCTTGAACAAAAAGATCTTGCTCAGGTTGCTGGATAGATGGAAAATGGCCGTCATGCCCAACACCGAATAAAAATCAAAGTAAAAGTTGCCCAAGGGCACAAAAAAGACCGAAGACCCAAAGCCACCAATGGTCCCAATGATTTCGGCAACCAAGGCCAGAAGCAGAAAAAAATAATTGACTTTCATGGGATTTTGGTCGGTTGTTGCGTCACAAAGAAAGGATAGTTTACAAAATATTAACCTAAAATAAGCCTAAATTCCATCATATGGGTAATACAGCATAGAAACTGGTGAATTCTATGGACGCACGCATTTCAAATCCACCGCAACTTTGCCCTTGTATAATTTTAATATACAGGATTATGAAAAAGACAAGATTTTATCCAACAATATGGAGCACAGTACCTTTCACGCCCAGCATCATGGCCGATTGGTACGCGCCACAGAACGGAAGCAAGGAGCTGATCATGAAAAACAATGCGGCCACCTCGCTCAAGGTTTCTGAAATGACCCTGAACATTGTAAAATTGGCAGCCGTGGATATGGATGGGAAAGAACACCAGGTCGTGGATTTTCCAGGACAGAACCCTGTGGTGCTCAAAGGTATCGCTTCGGGATGTTTCCTACGTTCCAAGAGCCTGCTAGCCCTGCCGAAGGGAAAATATACCGCCCTACGCTTTTATTTGGCCGGCTGGGGCAACCAGTTCATCTATAGGGATGGGGTGGAAGAATCTGCCAACTCTTTTGACAGCTTGGACTTTGCCGTGGAAAATGGCTTTGAAATTGATGGAAACGAATTGGCCGAGGCAAAATTATGGTTTGACTTTGCTCCCTACCAGTGGAAGCGACACTTTAAACCGCTATCGGATTTGTTTAAAGGGAGCAAAAGTCCCAAACCCAGATTGGCCAACAGTTTTGGCAACTAACATGTTTTGAGCAAATGAAAAAGGCACCTTTCGGGGTGCCTTTTTTGATTTTAGTTTGGACGGGTGTGAAATCACGCATCTGCAAGACTGTTTATTTTGTTGAAAGCGAACTTTGGGGCGATCCTTGAGATTTTGTAAAGCAATTTTACGCCTGAAATCCTCACCTCGGGACGGCCTTTTTGTAGCCCTGCAAGCATTCCATCCACAGCTTTTTCGGTGGAGATGGCGATTTTGGGCGGATTACCCTTATGCCATGGGGTGTTCACCGCTGGGAACATGACCTCAACGGTCCGCACCTTGCCAGTTTCCGTTTTGCTCCGGAAGACTTGGGTGAAGGAGTGGAGGGCTGCTTTTGTGGCATTGTAAAAAGGATAATCTGCCCGAGGGGTGTAAATAAGGCCGGTGGTGACATTGATGATGTGTGCATCTGCGTTTTGTTGCAATTGCGGATACAGAAAATGGATCAGCCGAAGCGGGGCCAAAAAATTCGTCTCCACTTCCTGTTCCGCCATTTCCATAATGTGGTCCGTGGTGAGAAAATCAACCTTATGGACCAAGGCCGCATTGTTGATGAGTACATTGGTTTCAGGGTACTTCTCCATCACTTCTTGGGCCAATGCTTTGCATTGCTCTTTTTGGGAAAGGTCGCATTGGATGGTTTCCAGTTGGGGAAGCTCTGCTTTGGCCCGTTCCAACTTTTGTGGGGAACGCCCGCAGATGATGACCTTGTTTTGGTTGTTGATCAAGCGTTTGCTGAGTTCAAGGCCAATGCCCGAACTTCCACCCGTAATCAAAATGGTGTTGCCGGATAGTTTCATGTTTTTTGCATTTACAGTTGATACGCACCAAAAGTAAATTCGTGAAACCAGCGCTGCATTGATGTATGTTAAGTCTGCATATTTTTCCGGATGCGACTGAGACTTTCCGGCTGTATGCCCAGATAGGAGGCAATAATGGTCTGGTTGATCCTTTTGTCGATATTGGGATATTCCTCTAAAAAATCCAGATATCGGGTTTCGGCATTCAAGAGCAAGAGGTCCCGCTCTCTTTTTTCCTTTTTGGAAAATCCCTTTTCAATGGATTTCAACAAGAATTTCACCCAAAACACATCCGTTTCAAAAAGTGCGAGCCATTTTGGGTAGGGAATGACCAAAATTTCGGCATCTTCCATCGCCTCGATAAAAAAATGGGAAGGGGTATTGGAGGTCATGGCCGAGTAGGAGCTGATAAAATCATCCTCCATGATGATGCCCTTGGTGAACTCGTTCCCCTTGGGGGTGATGTACACATATCTGAACAGTCCCGATTTTACAAAGGCAAAGCCTTTGGGGATTTCCCCTGCCCGGACAAAGTAATCGCCCTTTTGTAGGGTTTTCACCTGACCTATGGCGAGCAGTTGTTCCACCTTGTCCTTGGGCAATATGTGTTGCAGTACTTCTTTCATGGGCTGCCCTAAAGATACTAATGATCGGGAATGCAAAGACCTACGCTTGCGCAGATTTGCCTTTGGGCCGTCTGATCTTTATGTTCCAATAGGTGGTGTAAAGAGTGCCCAACATGGTGGGAGCAATCCAGACAATGAGCGATTGTATGCCCGTGCCCACCACCAGAAATGCCGTTATGGATGCGATCAAAGCTCCGTTCATTCGCCCTAAGTGACTGATGAGCCAAGCATTTTTCTTCTTGGAAAAGGTTCGGAACATCCAAAAATCACTGAGCGAAAGAAAGGCCCCAAACCCTCCAAAGAAAATATAGAGAACGGCCCCGTCCAATTGCTGGAATACCCCAATGCTTCCGATTACGATCATAACCACTGATGCGGCCAACATTAGGCCCGAAATAGATTTGTCCCAAAAATCGGCTTTTTTCTTGGCCCTGTCCTTAAAGGTGAGGGCCCTGTTCCCGGCCAGCACCATATAAATGGTGAACAGTCCAATGAGGAACAGGAATAGGTTTTTGTGGTTGGGCATTTGCGAGATGAACATGGCCATGGACGAACTTGTTATCATGGCATAAGAGAACACCCTGCCCAATTTTTTGTGCAGGGAGCTTCCCTTTTTTGTAATAATGCTCCCAATGCCGGTGAGCAGTCCCACCCCGCCAAAAAAGGCATGGATGTAGATCAAAATGGTAATGGCCTGTTCCATGTTGGTTGATTTAGTGTTATGGTCCAAAACTAAAACCCACCACCATGTTTATGGAATGTAAATACCCCAACTGTTGTTTTTTGGGGATGGATTGTACAAAATCCTTGGAGGGTTATGCGTTTTCTTCGTTGTAAAAATTGGAAAGGATGGACTCCAGTTCCTCTTTACCGGCCACAATGCCCTCAATTTTGTCCCAAAGCGCCTCGGGGAGCAAGGGGCGAAGGGCCTGTTGCCGTTTGGTGATGTGGCCGAACACCTTTTCAATTTTTTTGTCCCACACCTTGTAGTATTTCCGCAGGTCGTCCGGGTACACGATCTTGCGGCGGGTGCCCTCATCGGCTGCCCTAAAGGGCAGGGGAATGTTAAGGTAGCCATAATCGTCCGTCAATTGTTCCCCGGGCTGTATGTCTCGGATGGCGATTTCAAAATCGTAGGCCGTGGTCAGGCAGTTGGAGTTGAAACTGTGGTTCACGTACCGCCCGTTGTCCCAACAGAGGATGTAATTGCCCTTGTTGTTGCGAAAGGTGTAGGTATCCAAAATGTTTTGGTAGATGGGGTCCATTTGTTGGAGCTCCAAAGGGGTGAACTCGCGGTCCAAGCGGTCCAAGACCCAGGTAATGGTGCCCGCAGGGATGAACTTGGTGGCCACTACGCCATAGCCAATCTCATTGCTGATAAACTTTAATTCTGTATCTGGATGAATCATTTTATATCCTTGAATTTTTAGTTGAAGGTATAAAATTGTTCAATCCGTTGATGGAAATTTTAGGGGTGTGACTGTGTGATTTTTTTAGGGTAAAAAATCCTATTCCCCACTCAGGCGCTTGAGTTTTTGCAAGACTTCATACACTGAAAAGCTGTGGGCAAAGCGGTACATTTCTTTGCTGTCTGCCTTGAGAATTACGACCGGGAGGGTGAAGACCATGGATTGCCCGGTAAACTCCACTTCCTCCTCTACATCCACCACACGAATGGCCACCTTGGGAAAATTTTCTTGAACGGCTTCCAACAACTTTGGTTTTAGCACTTTGCAGACCCCACAGGTTTTGCCGGTAAAATAGAGGAGTTCAATGTTTTGTGTTTCCATGGTGGGAAGGTTGTCTTTAATGTCCATATATCAGCCAACAGCTAGGGTCAAATTTCATTGCTGTCAGGTAATGTTGCTGAGGAATCCATCTTACTGACTACAATTGCCATCAATTAGGTCTTGTGGGCTAGGGTTGAAAGCATTAAACTGTATACTATAAATACCCGGAAAGTCATTGTCCATCATTGGTTTAATTCCGCATAGATCGGTTAGGGTGGAGTTTCCATCTATTGTTAGTGACTCATTAAGGGTGGTTAAAGAACTTAATCCATCCAAATTAGCCAAGGAGTCATTGCCATCAATCTTTAATCCGGCTTCAATTCTCACAATATTCTCGAGTCCATCGACGCTGGTCAATGCAGAATTTCTGGAAATCACTAGGGAGCCGATGATCTGTTCAAGGTTGTTGAGCCCACTGAGATCACTCAATGAAGAATTATCGTTAATCATTACTTGCTCATCAATTTGTACAACGTTATTAAGCCCTTCCAAGCTGGTCAATAATGGATTCTCGAAAATTAACAATCCCCCATTGATTATCTCAAGTTTGTTGAGCCCCTCAATACTTGTAAGGATGTCATTCGAGCTTATCCTAACCAATGTGCCAACGGTCGAGAGGTTGCTCAATCCATCAAGATTGGTCAAGGACGGATTAAGGTATATGGTCAAGTTTAAACCTATCGTAGTCAGATTGGAAAGTCCGTTGATATTCTGTAGTAAAGGATTGGAAATAATATAAAGTCCATAACCAGTGGATGTCAAGCTGCTTAACCCATCAATATTTTCTAGAATGTCGTTAAAATCAACGGCCAAATAACCACCAATTGTGGTGAGATTTTCAAACCCATCCAAGTTCTTCAATTTAGGGTTTGAAGCAATGCTCAAGTAACCTCCGATTTCTTGAATGCCTTGGAGAGCTTTTAGGTCGGCCAAGTCAGTATTGTATTGAATTTCAATGCTCCCTCCTATATTGGTCAGATTCTCCAAGCCATCAAGACTGGTCAGGGTAAATACGCTTCTTACATAGAAATTCTGATCTACGGTTTCCAGATTTTTTAAAGGCTCCAAACTGTATATACTGTTCTCTTGGGCAATAATTCCAAAATGACCGGCAACTCTTGTGTAGCCCTGATCTCCAAAATCATTGACTTGTTGTTGGGTGCTTAAATAGACATCCCCTTCATAAACCAAGGAAGGAGCTTTTTCGGTAGTGAAGATCACTTCGTTGCCATATGCGGTTCCCTTGCTGTTGGTGGCATACGCCCTTAGGTGGTATTCGGTGTTTGGTGACAAATTGGTCAAAGAGCTTGTAAAGCTACCTGTGCCAGTGCCATTGGAGGTCTTGCTGTCCGTTATGGTCGGGTTGGCCGAAGTGCTCCAGCAAACGCCCCTTGCCGTAATCGTGGCACCACCATCGTCGGTGACATTGCCCCCACTGCTGGCGGTTTCCCCATCAATTTCCGAGACCGTTAAAGTAGTGAGCGTGGGCAGGGCAACCGGGGTCTCGTTTTCTATGGGATCGGAACTGTCTTTGGAACAGGAAAAAAAAGTAAAGGCAATAAGGAAGGTGAGGATAATCGGCTTCATGTAGGCTAAGGTTGAACAGTTTTTGTTTTAATGGACAAAAGCCTTCAAGATAACCATTTTGGATTTATTTCCGCTTCCCCCGCAACTTTTTCACTTCCTCTACGGTAAGGCCGGTGGAGTTGGCAATGGTTTCCACATCCACTCCGTTGGCTTTGAGTTGCCGGGCAATCTCAATTTCCCGTTTTCGTTCGGCCATGGCGGCGGCCTCTTTTTTGTAGCGTTCCTTGAGCACGTAGTTGGTCACGTACTGGGTGCTTTCGGCCAGTTCTTCCATAAGCCCCATGTTCTTGAAGCTCACGTAGCTCTCGGTGGTAATGATCAAGTGGTCCAGCACCTCGGTGTTCACAATAATGCCCACTTGTATAAGGCGATCGGTAATGTCCTTGTCCACCTCGGTGGGCACCAGCTCGCCAGATGGGTGGTTGTGGCACAGAATGATCTTTACGGCCCTTTTCTGGAGCGCCAGGCTAAAGACCTCCATGGGTTCGGCCAGGGCGCGGTTCACCGTGCCCAGACTGATCAGTTCTATAAAGAGGATGCGGTTGTTGTTGGCCAGCCCGATGACCCAAAAGTGCTCGCGGTCCTGGTCTATCTTGTCCTCACGCAACAGAATGCGCTGCATGATGCCATAAATATCGAAAGCGTTGAGGATTTTGATCTTTTCGGCTTTGGTGAGTTTAATGTCCATGTTCTAAAGATAGCATTTTGTAGGATTTGGGTTTGGGGAGGTTGGGGGTAATCCAAATAGTTGTTTTTAGATGTTTTCTCTAGTTACCTTTAAATTTAATAGTTTAAGTTCTTTTTCAAGTAAATCAATGGTCTTTTTGTCCATCGCAAGCATAAAACCGCCATTTTTTTCTCCAGTGATTTTGATATAAGGTCCTGCTCGAACAACCCTTTTTAGTTCAATGCTGCTGATTTTTTCAAGTTCGAAACTCATCTCGGCAAACTTAAAAGGCATCAAAGGTCTTTTGATAACCAAATGTGATTTTGAAAGATGGAATGTTTTTACTTTTCGGATGAGTTGGACTACCCCAAATACCATTAAAAATGCCCCTGCCCATAAGAAAAATGTATCTTCTCCATGTGAAGCCAGAAATGTGATTCCAAGGCCTATTTCAAGAATGGCATCCATTATATAAGGGATGATTTTTCTCCAATCGACACCTATTTCTAAAATACTGTTCATTTGTGGGATTTGGGTTGTGGGAGGTTTGATTGTTAACTGTAATTCATGGCAATAGATTGATGGCGAATGGAATTATTTGATTTCCGATATGGCTTTTCTTACCTCGAACATATCGGGTTCGTGCTGTTCACAATTCTGTACTGCAGTGGCCAACTTGTCTTCTATAAACTCATTGTAGTCTTTACAAGATTTGAAAATGTTGAACTCTTCGTTTTTAAAGTCCCAAACAATTCCTTTTCCCATAATGAGGTCTTGGTAAATTGCGCCTCCGGCTGCACCAAAGTTAACGGCGGTTCCAGCGGCCCATTTATTCACAAGCTCGACCTCGGTATACAGATAGTTTTCACCTCCCATAATCGCCATTACAAACGAATTTGGTCGATTGGCATTTTGTGCCCGATCATACTTGTTCCTGTTTTTTAGAATGGCCTTGATTTGGAAATAGAGAGATCCGTTATAGGATACGGCAAAGATATCCTTGGCTTTTTTAGAAGTATTCGCATCATAAAAATAGCAGTTGTGCATTTTGGAAACTTCTGGCAGTCTTTCTCCGCCATATAAATCAACTGGATATACCTTGTAATTTTCGCTGGGAGTTTTGTTGATGAAATCAGTTTTGGTCACATATACCCCTTCTGGATAAGTTGAATGGTAAAGAGTATCCTGTTGAATGGGTTCCATATCCGGGTTTTGTCCAAAGACACTGAAATTGACAAATAGAGACAGTAATATTATTTTCTTCATTGTTAATTGTTGTTAATAGTTCAACATCAATGCGCCTCCAGCCAGTTCTCGCCAACACCCACTTCCACATCCAAAGGCACAGAGAGTTTATAGGCGTTTTCCATTTCGGCCTTAATGAGTTTTTTCATGTCCTCCAGCTCGGGCTTGTAACAATCGAACACCAATTCATCGTGCACCTGCAACAACATCTTGGTCTTAAACTTGCCTTCCGTAAGTTTTTTGTGGATGTTGATCATGGCAATCTTGATGATGTCCGCCGCACTCCCCTGAATGGGCGCGTTCACGGCATTTCGCTCCGCAGCGCCACGCACCACCTGGTTCCCCGCGTTAATGTCCTTTAAATAGCGTCTTCGGCCCAAAATGGTCTGCACATAGCCGTGGTCACGGGCAAAATCTATCTGCTCACTGATGTAGTTGCGCAGTTTGGGATAGGTCTTGTAATAGGTGTCTATGAGGTCCTTGGCCTCGGTACGGCTCAGGTCCGTTTGGTTGCTCAACCCAAAGGCCGATACCCCATAAATGATCCCAAAGTTCACCGTTTTGGCATTGCTACGCTGTTCACGGGTCACCTCACCAATCGGCACATTGAATACCTTGGATGCCGTGGAGGCATGGATGTCCTCTCCGTGTTTAAAAGCGGAGATCATGGTGTCCTCTTCGCTCAAAGCCGCAATGATGCGCAACTCTATCTGGGAGTAATCCGCAGCGAGCAGCACGTAGTTTTCATCCCGTGGGATAAAGGCCTTGCGCACCTGCCTTCCCCGTTCGGTACGGATGGGAATGTTCTGCAGGTTGGGGTTGTTGCTGCTCAAACGCCCTGTGGCGGCCACGGTCTGCATATAGTCCGTGTGTACCCGGCCCGTTTCTTTCTGTACTTCGTTGGGCAGGGCGTCCACATAGGTGCTTTTGAGTTTGGCCAGTCCGCGGTAGTCCAACACATTTTGGATGATCTCATGGTCCTTGGCCAGATAGGAGAGCACGTCCTCCGCCGTGGAGTACTGTCCCGTTTTGGTCTTTTTGGGCTTGTCCACCAGTTTCAGCTTGTCAAAAAGGATGTCGCCCAACTGTTTGGGAGAGGCAATGTTGAATTGCTCCCCGGCCTGCTCGTAGATGTTCTTTTCCAGTTCTGCAATGTCCGTTTCAAGGGCAGTGGAGAGATCTTTCAGATAGTCCTCATCGAGATTGATGCCCTCCCGTTCCATATCGGCCAATACCCGGAGCAGGGGCACTTCAATGTCCTCGAACAGTTTGTCCGTATGGGCCTCTTTCAGTTCCGGGGCGAAGTGCAGCCCCAATTGAAAGGTGATGTCGGCATCCTCCACGGCATATTCCGTTTGTTTTTCCAAAGGCACCTGTCGCATGCTGAGCTGGTTCTTGCCCTTTTTGCCGATGAGCTCGGTTATGGAAACGGGCGTATAGTTGAGGTAGGTCTCTGCCAGTACGTCCATGTTGTGGCGCATATCGGGGTTGATGAGGTAGTGGGCCAGCATGGTATCGAACAGCTTGCCCTTGACCTCCACGCCGTAGTTTTGCATCACCTTGATGTCGTACTTGAGGTTTTGCCCCACCTTCTCAATGCTTTCCGATTCAAAGAAGGGACGCAATTTTTCAATAAGGGGCATGGCATCGTTTTTCCCCTCGGGAAAGGGGACGTAAAATCCCTTGCCGGGCGACCAGCTAAAGGCAATCCCCACCAGTTCGGCTTCCAAGGGGTTGATGGAGGTGGTCTCCGTATCAAAACAGACGGTGGGCTGTTTCAGGAGCATTTCCAAAAAGAGCTCCATGCCCAAACCATGTTGCACGGTCTGATAAAAATGGGGCACATCGGCAATGGTCTTTCGCCCGCTATGGTCCTTGATGGTGGCCGCAGCCTCGGCGGGATCGCCCCCAAAAAGGGTAAATTGACCGCTTCCGGCCACTTTGGCCTCCTGTTTGGCGGTTTCGGTGCTGGTCACGGGAGCGCTGGTCTCAGCTTCCCCGGAGAATATTTTAATGAACTGTTCCTTCAACCTACGGAACTCAAGCTCCTCAAAGATTTCCTGTACCTTTTCGGAATCGGGCGGACACATCTCGTAATCCTCGGCGTGGAACTGCACATCGCAGTCGGTCTTGATTTCGGCCAATTGGCGGGACAAACGACCAAGCTCGGCGTTTTCCTCCACTTTTTCCTTCATTTTTCCCTTGAGCTGGTCGGTATTGGCCAACAATCCCTCCAAAGAATCGAACTGCTCCAGGAATTTTTTGGCGGTCTTGTCGCCCACACCGGGCAGTCCGGGAATATTGTCGCTGGCATCGCCCATCATCCCCAAATAATCGATCACCTGCTCCGGACGTTTCACGCCGAAGCGTTTTTGCACTTCGGGAATACCCCAAATTTCTATGCCGTTGCCCATTCGCGCCGGTCGGTACATAAAAATGTTCTCGCTCACCAATTGTCCAAAATCCTTGTCCGGGGTCACCATAAAGACCTTGTAATTCTCTTTTTCGGCCTGTTTGGCAATGGTCCCGATAAGGTCATCGGCCTCGTAGCCTTCCAACTCCACAATCGGAATTTTCATGGCCTTGAGGATATCTTGGATGTAGGGCACCGCAATACGAATGGCGTCCGGGGTCTCGTCCCGGTTGGCCTTGTAATCCTCAAAAAGTTCGGTGCGCTCCACACTGCCACCCTTGTCAAAGGCTACGGCCAGATGATCGGGTTGTTCGCGCTTGATCACATCAAAAAGGGAATTCACAAACCCCATGATGGCGGAGGTGTCCATTCCTTTGGAATTGATCCGTGGGTTTTTGATGAGGGCGTAATAACCCCTAAAAATCAGGGCGTAGGCGTCAAGTAGAAAAAGTCGTTTTTGTTCGGACATATTATTTTCAATGGTCAATTAACAATGTTCAGTAAGCAATTATCAATGAGCAATAGGCAGTTTTTAAAAGTACGAATTGTGGGTTAAAAATATCAAGGGTCAAGTTCAAGTTTCAAGTTCAAGAACAAAGAATCAGGAGCCAAGAGTTGATCAAAGTGTTTCTTTAACATATTTTCTGTATTTGGGACCAAAAAGTTTTTCATTTAAACAATGATCCGAAGGAAATACAGAAATCTTGATTTTTGGATTTTTAGACTTTAACCAATTAAAAAACTCAACAAATTGATCGTCAAATGCAACAGTTTGAAATTTTATGGATTTAAGACCTGATTCAGTTTTAAACTTGATTCTGTTCATGGCTGGCTGTTTATGGGCTGAAATGTATTCAATACCAATCAAATCTGAATGGTTCAATCTAATTTTTTGATTTTTCAAATGGTATTCAATCAATATTTCATTTTCATTGAAAAAAATATCAAAAACAATATTTCTGATATACAGAACAATTAGTACAATGGCCAATAATGAGAATCCAACGGTAATGGTTTTAATAAATGTTGATTCAGATGTGGAGAAAATGGTATAACCAATTCCCATGCATGCTATCGAAGCAAAGATTGCTTCAAAAATAAAATAGCTGGAGGAAGAATGGTATTTGTGCATTTTATTGTCCAATTCAAACTTTCTTGGTTCCAAAAATCTAACAGCGAAGCGCTCTAAAATCTAGAAGCGCAGCGGTCTTGTTTCTCCTACGACTTTTGGTAAAAACTGCTCACCTGTCTGTTCTCGTGGCCGTTTTCACTGTACTCGCGATAGGTAAACCCAGGATGTACGCAATAGCCCCCCGTTTCCCCATTTTTGTTGATGGCCAAGAACCCGATTTGGAAATCCTTCCGACCTTCGTTTTTCTTCATGATGCGTTTTACACCCACCTCGCATGCTTCTTGGGGGCTCATGCCTTGTCGCATCAATTCCACGATCAAAAAACTGCCCACGGTACGGATTACCTCTTCACCTACACCTGTAGCGGTGGCGCCGCCCACTTCGTTGTCCACATACAATCCGGCACCGATAATGGGGGAGTCGCCCACACGACCAGCGACTTTATAGGCCATTCCACTGGTGGTACAGGCCCCGGCAATGTCCCCGTTGGCATCAATGGCCAACATGCCAATGGTATCGTGGTTCTCTATATTGATGGTGGTCTCGTATTTTGAAGTCTTGAGCCATTCCTGATATTGTTTTCGGGTACTTTCGGTGAGTAGGTCCTCTTTTTCAAAACCCTGCTCGTAGGCAAACTTTTCGGCACCCTTGCCCGCCAAGATAATATGGGGGGTTTCTTCCATCACCTTTCTGGCCACGGACACTGGATGTGCAATGTTCTGAAGGTAGACCACGGAGCCACAATTGCCGTCCTTGTCCATGATGCAGGCGTCCAAGGTTACGTTGCCGTCACGATCGGGGCGCCCCCCTTTTCCAACGGTCTCGTTGGTCACATCAGCTTCTTCTATCATGACGCCCTGTTCCACGGCATCCAAAGCGGAACCTCCGCTGTTCAATACTTCCCAAGCTTTGGCGGTGGCGTTGCCAAAGTTCCAGGTGCATACCGCAATGGGTTTTACGGCTTGGATGGGGGGAACGGCTTCGGGGGTCTTATTTTCGTCTTTGCATGAGGCCAATACGGGAACTGACAGCAATCCTGCAGTGGTAAGGCTTGAATTTTTAAGGAATTTTCGTCTTTGCATTGAAGGGTTGTTTATTTTTAGGTTTTAAAGATAGGAATATGCTTGTAGAAGTTTGTGCCAATTCGTTGGAATCGGCATTGAATGCCCAAAAAGCAGGGGCGGACCGTATTGAATTATGTTCGGAACTGGGGGTTGGCGGGGTGACCCCGTCCCATGGTTTGCTTGAGCTGGTCCAACGCGACTTGAAGATTCCCGTCCATGTGCTCATCCGTCCCCGAAGTGCCCATTTTACCTATTCCGATGCTGAGTTTGAGGTGATGAAGGCGGATATCGTCCAATGCAAAAAAATGGGAGTGAAGGGTATTGTCTCAGGAGTGCTTTTGAAAGATGGTACTTTGGATGTGGAACGGACCCGCGAACTGGTCACCTTGGCCAAACCGCTACATTTTACGTTTCACCGTGCCTTTGAATGGATACCTAATCCGCTTGTGGCTTTGACTGAATTGGAAACCATGGGCGTGGATACCGTTTTGACCTCGGGAGGGCAGACATCGGCAGAGAAAGGAATTAAGAACCTTGGGGCATGGCAACAACAAACCTCCATGACCATTATGGCCGGGGGAGGGGTGGCTCCACAGAATGCACCTCTATTCAAAGCAACAGGTCTGAGTGCGATACATTGTTCGGGAACTTCCTTTGGAAATCCAGCAGATGTTGCTGGGAAAATCAGTATGAATTCTTCCAAACATTTAGCAGAGGATGAGGTGGCGGTAACAAATGAAGCAGTTGTTCGTCGTATCATTCAAGCCGTTAAATAAATCCAAAAACCCTATTTTTTAGAAGTTTAGCGATAATTTTGTAAAAAAAATTGCATGTCTCGTTTTATCCTATTGGGAATTCTTTATATAGTCTTTGCCATTTATGGCTTTCAGGCTTTCAGGACGTTGTTTAAGAGTCCGTGGATGCATTGGGCCTATGGAATTCTGTTTTTAGGCGCGCTGTTGTTTGTGGCCATAAAGATCATCACCTATGTGCCCGGTGATGGAATTCGCGGTGCGGTAGCTTTATCCGCAGGGATTTTCTTGGCGTTTTTCCTCTTGGCATTGGTTCTTGGATTTTTTCTATTGCTTGAGGATGTAGTTCGTATTGTGGCATTCGGCTATAACAAAATTGTGGGGAGTGCTCCAGCTGAGACGGGTTATTTTCCATCTAGGCGAAAGTTCCTGAGTGGTTTGGCCCTGGGATTGGCCTCCATCCCGTTTGGGGCTATGCTCTATGGCATGTACCGGGGAAAGTATAATTATCAGGTGCTCAAATACGAGGTAGAGTTCGATGACCTTCCAGATGCTTTTGATGGATATCAGATTACCCAGATTTCCGACGTGCATAGTGGGAGCTTTGATAATTTTAGAAAAGTGGCCTATGGCATAGACCTGATCAATGCCCAGCAAAGTGATGTGATTTTCTTTACGGGTGATTTGGTGAACGATAGGACTTCTGAAATGGAACCTTGGAAAGAGGTCTTCTCCCGTTTGGAAGCCAAGGATGGAAAGTTTTCCATCTTGGGCAACCATGATTATGGAGATTACACTTCTTGGGAATCCGAAGCGGCCAAGGCCCAAAACTTGGAAGATCTTAAGGTGATGCAAAAGGAAATGGGGTTTGATCTTATCTTGAATTCCAACCGCTATTTGCAAAAGGATGGCCAAAAAATTGCCCTGTTGGGTGTGGAAAACTGGGGCCGTGGTGGCTTTAAAAAGGCCGGAGATCTCCAAATGGCCAAAGAAGGGGTGGATAAGGACGATTTTAAAATACTGTTGAGCCATGACCCTTCCCATTGGGAAGATGTGGCCTTGCAGGATGACTATCACTATCATTTGACCTTAAGTGGACACACCCACGGTATGCAGTTTGGTGTGGAGATCCCTGGGTGGATAAAGTGGAGCCCGGTGAAGTGGCGTTACAAATATTGGGCAGGATTGTACAAAGAAATGGGACAGTTTATCAATGTGAACCGTGGTTTTGGATTTATTGGATATCCGGGGCGTTTTGGTATTTGGCCCGAAATCTCCGTAATAACCTTGAAGAAAAAGGCATTGTCCTAAAGTCCTTTTTTCAAAACACCTTACTTTATTTTTTATTGAAATACCCTAACATCCAATTGCAGAATTGATGGGTTATCTTTGGGCAATGTCTAAACCAAAAGAAATGCCATTAAAGATTTTGAAGATTGCCGCCATTTTATTTCTAATTGTATTGTTCGGGTCGTTTTTAGGGTACAACCCATCCCAAAACCCCAAATTGGTCTGGGAAGAAAATTTTGATCAAGAATCCTTGGACACTACAAAGTGGTCCAAAATCCCTAGAGGTGGAGCGGATTGGAATCGCCATATGAGTGATTATGACAGTTGTTATGCCCTTCGGGAAGGGAAGTTGGTTCTGAGGGGAATCAACAACACCTCCGTTGCCACAGATACTTCCAAATACCTCACAGGAGGGGTCTATACCAAGAACAAGGTAGGGTTTGGTCTGGGCAGGCTGGAAATACACGCCAAATTAAACAGTGCCACAGGGGCTTGGCCGGCATTTTGGTTGTTGGGCCAAGGGAAGAAATACCCTGGCGGGGGAGAAATCGACATTATGGAGCACCTTAATTTTGATGACACGGTCTACCAGACGGTCCATTCCACGTATACGATCGATCTAAAGATCAAGGACAATCCGAAACACTACGGGACGGCGCCCATCGACAAAAATGGATATAATACCTATGCCGTTGAAAAATATCAGGATAGTGTGGTGTTTTATGTAAACGACAAACGAACCTTTGCCTATCCTAGGATCGAGACGGACCAACCAGAACAGTTTCCCTATGCGGATGGAGATCATTATTTGCTTTTGGATATGCAATTGGGCGGTAGTTGGGTCGGTGAGGTGGAACCCACCGAATTGCCTGTTGAAATGGAAATAGATTGGGTGCGGTTCTATACTTTTGAATAGGTCTTTGTATTCCTTGATGCTTTAGCAGAGAAAGGTTTAACGTGAATTTAACGAGCGTCAATGCGGTAAAGCTTTGACTTGATGTAAAACTTTAACAATTTTTCTTACTTTTGGTTGGTAAACCAGAGAATACACATGTCTAAATTTGGTGAACTCATAGATTTAAAGGTTCCAGTGCTACTGGACTTTTATGCAGAATGGAACGAACAATCCACTTCCATGCATCCTGTTTTGCGCGATGTGGCGGCAGCCCTCGGCGACAAGGGAAAAGTAATTAAGATTGATGTGGACAAAAACAAAGAATTGTCACAAGCCCTTAGAATAAAGGGATTGCCCACATTGATGATCTACAAAAAAGGAGAGATGGTCTGGCGACAGAGCGGCGAACAGGACGCCAATACGCTCATCGGCATACTCAACGAATATATTTAATAAAAAAGCGAGGTTTTTACCTCGCTTTTTTTATGGTTATTCCAATGCTGTGGAATCTTCTACGGGATTCAAGGTGTCCAAGGGAATGGAGTCTTCCAAATCTGGATTAGGTTCCATGGTCGGTTCTTCAAAAGTATCATCCTCATCACCTACAAATTGGGAAAACTTGTCGATATACTCATTAAAAATGAGGGTTTCGGATTCGGCCAGTTCCCTGTCCTGGTTTTCAATAAGGATGTCAATGTTCCTTCTGTAGGCCTGCATATCGGCCAGAATATCATCAATCTTACCATATTGTTCATCCAAGGGAGTTCCGGCATAGTACTCCAATCGCTCTTGATAGACTTTCTTCAGTTTTTCAAATAGGTCCCTTGCCTTGTCGGTGTCGCCCACTTTATAATATCCATCCACAAAAGGCTCCACAAAGGCATAGAAACCGTATTTGTCCACAGGCATGTTGGTCATGGCAATTTCTATCACCTCACGGGCCTTGTCTATTTTGTTTTCCGCAATCAGGGTTTCCATCAATCGGGCCAGATTCCCTCTAAAGGAAAGGCCTTGGGAACGGGTCTGGGGATCGTGGTAGATTTTATCACTGCCCGAATTGCCCCAGTCCCATTTCTTCACAATATCAAACATCAGGTCGGTGTCAATGCGTCCCATTTCAAAGGAATTTCGACTTTTTGTCTTGATGGGGACCAATTTGTACACCAGACCATCCAATTGAAGGTAATCCTTCATCCAGATATATTCGGCACTGTCAAAACTACCCCCGGAAAAATAGATGGGTCGTTTCCAATCGTTGTTGGCAATAAGGTCCAGCATTAGGATCCTATTTTTGGGAAGGGCGCTTTGTGGGAGGTCTATATCGATATAATCCAAAATCAAGGCAGAATCCTTTTCCTTGACCAAACCGCTTTCCAAAACGTTCTTTTTGTTGACCGGGATGCGGATTTTGTTGGTGGGATAGTATACAATGTCCAGTGTGCTTGCTGGGTATTGACTGATATCCGCTCCGCGACTCTCCATAATGTGCCTATACTTGGTCTGGGGCTTGTCGCTTCCCACCCAGTTCATAAAATCCTTGATGTTCCAACGGCTATCGGTAACATTCTGATAATAGATGGCGTCCCGGGAACCATAACGGTATTTGTCATGGGTGAGTTGGGAGGGAATGGCCTCACTTTCGTAGGCTTTCCGTTTCATCTGGTCGATGTACCAATCGGTAGCAAAAAGACTGGTGTTCACTACCCGGACATCGGTTCGGTACTGCTCAATTTCCTGCACATACCACAAAGGGAAAGTGTCGTTGTCGCCAATGGTGAACAGTATGGCCCCGGCATCTTCCTGACAAGAATCCAAATAAGCCTTGGCGGTGGATTGGGCGGTATATCGACCTGAACGGTCATGATCGTCCCAATTCTCCGCAGCCATCAAGAGGGGCACGCCCAATAGGCACAGGGATGTGATCAAGGGTGCCGCTATCTTGGCGGACAGCAATTTTTTAAATTCCTCGAACAGTCCATAAACCCCAAGACCTATCCAAATGCAAAAGATGTAGAAGGACCCCACGAGCGAATAGTCCCGTTCCCTAGGCTGAAAAATATATGGATTGGTGTAGAACTGAATGGCCAGTCCGGTAAACATGAAGAACACGAACAAGACCCAAAAATGCTTGGGATTCCTTGAAATCTGAAATACAATGCCGATGATTCCCAAAAGCAGGGGAAGGAAGAAGTAGGTGTTCCGCGCCTTGTTGTTCTTCCATTCGCTCGGGAGGTTGTCTTGGCTGCCCAATTGAAGGCTGTCCAGAAAGCCAATGCCGCTGAGCCAATGCCCATTGTCATCATACCTGCCCTGGACGTCGTTTTGTTTGCCCACAAAGTTCCACATGAAATAGCGCATGTACATATATCCAAATTGGAACTCAAAAAGGTATCGCAGGTTTTGGCCTAGAGTAGGGGGCTCCACTTCTATATACTCCCCAAATTCACGTAAAAAGCGAATGTATTGTTCCGTATCCAGTTCACCTTGGTCATACGCCGTTTTAAATTGGCCAACCGCTTCACGGAGATCGTTGTTGGAGATGTATTCGGATTTTATACGGAAATCCAGTGCGCCAAAATAGCGCATGTAATTTTCGGCATGTTGGTCGCTCCACATCCGAGGCAAGATACCCACGTGTTTTTCGTTGGGGCCCTGAAGGGCATTTTCGTAATGGTTTACAATGACATATTTGCCCAACTTAAGATCCTTCTCGTATTTAGGACTTTCATCCTTATCCTCGCCGGCAGGGGCAAATGTATCGGAGTAGTAGGCTCCATAAAACGGGCTTTCCACACCGGGGTATTGTTCCCGGTTGTAATAGGCCAAAAGGGCCCTGGCATCTGCCGGGTTGTTTTCGTTCACCACGGTTTTGGCATTGGCCCGAATGGGTAACATCAACCAAGAGGAAAAACCAAGGAAGATGAACATGAGGCACAGCACAATGATATTTCCTGAGTAGAAATGGTGTTTTCGGGTATATCGGAGCCCAAAATAGAAGGCTGCAATAAAGAGCAATGCCATGATGATGGTCCCGGAATTGAACGGTAGGCCCACTTCATTGATGAAAAAGACCTCGCTCCATCCAAAAAGCTTGAGCACGTAGGTGAGCGAGAATTTATAGACCAGGATCAAAACACCGATAACGGCCATATTGGCCAAAAGAAAGTTTTTTACATTGGTCTGCTTGTATTTTTTGAAATAATAGAGCAATCCTATGGATGGAATGGCCAAAAAGCCCATGAACTGGATGCCAAAGGTTAGTCCGATCAAAAAGCAGATGAGCAATAACCAACGATGTCCCCTTGGGTCGTCCAGGTTGTCGGTCCATTTTAATCCCAACCAAAGTAGTAGGGCCATGATCAAACTGGCCATGGCATATACCTCGGTTTCCACGGCATTGAACCAAAAACTGTCTGAAAATGTAAAGGCCAAAGCACCTACCAGACCACTTCCCAAAATGGCAATGGCCTTGCTATTGGTGATGGGTTTGCCCTTGGCCACCATCTTTTTCACTAAATTGGTGATGGTCCAAAAAGTAAACAGTACGGTAAAGGCACTGGATACGATAGATACCGCATTGACCATCAGTGCGATCTTGGAGGTGTCGCCAAAGGCGAACATGGCAAAAAAGGCTCCAATCATTTGCAGCAATGGGGCTCCCGGAGGGTGTCCCACTTGCAGTTTTGCTGAAGTGGAAATGTATTCCCCGGCATCCCAAAAACTTCCAGTGGGTTCAACGGTTAGGGCATAAACGATAAATGCTATGGTGAAAGAAACCCACCCAAGGATGGTGTCCCATTTTTTGAAGTCTTTTGCAAACATAATGGATGGTGCTTAACCAGATTGGGGCGAATTTAGTAAATATCGGAGAGACGATTGCCCATTTTTGGAAAAGCTTTAACAGCACGATACAGAAAAATAGTTCGTAATCTTCCCAAAATATTTGTTGAAACAAAAGTTTGTTTTAAATTTGCACGCTCGAAAGCTGAATCAAGTTCAGCTAAATTATTTACTGGCCTATGGTGTAATTGGTAACACAGCTGATTTTGGTTCAGTCGTTCAAGGTTCGAGTCCTTGTAGGCCAACAAAAAAACCTGCATTTTCGTAATGCAGGTTTTTTTGTTTAGTGAAACAGGAGGGATTAATTTATTTTCCTTTTTTTGAACCAAAGGTCTTCCAGACTTAAATTCACCGTCAATGTATGGTATTTTTCCCTTACCAATATATTTTGCACATACCCTTTGGAACTGTAGCCATACGATAAGTTTATCATAGAGTTGGAGAACACCCCAATAGGCAATCCCAGTCCTGCCGTAAAGGTGTAGCCATCTATCTTTTGGTCATTAAGTGCCAAATAACCATTGTCGTAGTTGAACCCTGCGCGATAACCAATCCTTTTCCAATATTTATAGGCCCTTTGATTATTGAGATATTGCAAGCCAAAGGCATAGGTGTCTTGGTCCGTGTAGGTTCCAATATGCTCGGACTGATGGGTGGCATCCCAAAAGCTTTTACGGTAATCGGCAGTTAGGGTAAACGAATCCTTGAGTCTGGCGCTTATTCCAAACCCCAATTCCATGGGAAGTTTAAAATCTGAAACATCATTGTCCGCTTCAGCGTCCACCACAACGATTTCCTCGCCATCGAGGGTCTTGGCCACCGTCCGTGTAAGATTGCCATTCAGGGTGACGGGCAGTTTCAAAACACCTCCCAAAGTAATATTTTGGCCTATATCCCAATGTGTGCCAAATCCGATTCGAAATCCGCTATAATTGTTGGTTTCGGTGAGTTCCAAGTAACTCCGGCTTATCACAAAGGATTCGGTTTCCTCTATATTTCCAAATAAGAATGAACCCGTAAATCCGAGCCTTAAGGATTCTGTAAGGCTATACCCTAAATTTATGCTCAAGTCACTGAGCCCTCCAAGACCATATACATTGCTTTCAAACGATTCATTGGAGCCTTCAATATTGGAGGATAATCCCAGAAGAGAGTATCCAACATCACTGTAGGGGATCATGGTGACTCCGGCCCCAAGCCCCTCCGTGATTCGAAAGGCGAATGCCAAGTTGGAAAAATTAAGGGTTGTTTTGGATTCGCCGTCCCCTCGGTTATCATAGTGGTTTAGTTCACCCTTGATTCCAATGTCATAAAAAAAGGAATTTTTGGGAGCCAATGCAAAATTTGCTGGGTTGAGGTTGTTTATCCCCGTTTCCTGTTTGAGTCCAATTCCGCTATGCCCTAGACCGTTGGAGATACCAATACTGGTTTGGTTTATGGTTCCTAGGCCATAAAGGGAATAGGGTGAACTGGTTAAACCTTCAGACTGTGAAAAGGTAATCTGGGCAATTAGGGCGGGGAGCCAAAGGATCCAAAATCTATTCTTCATCTTCATCATATATTGCGTAGGTAAGTTCCAGTACTGTTCTAAAATCTGAATTGTCCATGCCGTTCAGGACAAAGCGGTCCACCGTGGAGTCGTAGTCATTGGGCAATAGGATCAATGCCTCATTGGTTTCCCTTTCGGCCAGTAACAGCTGTTCTATGTAGCTGCCCAGTTGGATTTCATAATATATTTCGTTGAATTCTTCTTTTTCTCTGTTGAGAGTGGCTTGTACAGGGGATACTTCTTGATAAAACAATTGCTGTATCAGGTCATTGTTACGGTCCACCACATAAACGGATAGGGTGTCACGAAGTATGAGATTGTCGTCAAAGCTGCCCGGTTCGGGTTTAATTTTAAGAACGGCGTCCAGTATGGTACCCTGCCCTCTTATATCGTAAATGGTCTTCACGGTCGGAAACTGAATACGGGCCGCTACCCCAACACCAGATTGCACAAAACATCTATTGGCGGCTTCCGAACTGGAAAGTATGGACTCCTTATCCTGTAACATTTGGAGTTGTTCAATAGGGTTTTCAGCCAAAATTTGGTTGAAAAAAGGCACAGGGGTAGCACTAAGATCCAACTCAAAGTCGATGTTGCCCTGAACCCGTTCATCTTCTTCGGGAATGCCATAGTACAAACGCATAAAACTGGCACCGGTATCTTTGGAAAAACCGACTACAGAGCCATTGTCATTGTCTCCGGGAATTATCCCAATACCCTTAAAATAGTCTTTGAACTGGTCGGTATTGGTGATCAATTTTTCTTGAAGCCCGTTGAAGAGTTCCATACCAAGCCCATCAGAGATTTTAATGGCAATAGTGTCAGATTCCATGGGCCTTGGTTGATAGGAAAGTACCCCAAGGTCCTCGTCAAGGTAGGACGCCTTTGCCGTATTGTAAAGAGCATCGCCTTCATTGGGTCTAAGGGTCTTCGTCAATCGCTTTATGTGCAGGTTGTTGGTCTCAAGGGTATCGTTGTAATAGTAGTTGTCCAGTTTCAGAAAAAGGACAATGCTGTCATATTCCGCTTCACTGTCTATTGAGAATGAGTTTGGAATCAACCCCATATAGCTGGAGGCTTTGACCTTTCCAAAAATGGGGTCGGAATATTGTCCGACCAAAATCCGGCTGGATTGACTGGTCTGGATACTGTCAAATTTCATCGTGGAGGTTTCTACCGTCATGGTGTCGATTAAAACAACTCGCATATTGCTGTCGGAAAAGGCCTCGCCTGCCAAGAAATCGGAAGAATTATAATTTTCGGAAGTGCAGGAGGTCAACAGTAGAATTGAAGGGGTGATCATTCCCAATAATCTTCTCATAAATTTAGTTTTCACCAAAAGTATAAGCTGCGAAAGCCCTTAGGAATGGGAATAGACCAACTTGGATAATTATGGGACAAAGCCGTTGTTTTTTCTCTATAAAACTTTAGTCCGCGTTCGTCGATGTTTTTTTTGGGTTGAAAGGTTAAAATGCAGGGTTCATATATTCCCTTTCAACCAGAAAGGCCCTAAAACTACTTTTGGCAAAAATTAAATGGTTGACATGGACAAGACAGTACAAGTGACAAGTAAAATGTTTGTTGTGATCCTTTTTGGGATGTTTCTTTTAAGTTGTTCCAACGATGAGGATGTCGAAGACTTGGGTAATTGGATAGATCGATCCGTATTTGATGGAAGCCCTAGAAGTGGGGCCGCCGCATTTGTAATTGACAATATGGGGTATATGGGGGTTGGCTATGATGGGGATGACTATCTCAACTCGTTTTGGGCCTATGATATTGAAGGTGATTATTGGTCCCAAAAAGCGGATTTTCCTGGAACGCCCAGAAATGCTGCGGTAGGATTCGATATTGATGGCAAAGGCTATATCGGTTCTGGCTATGATGGTGTAGACGAACTGAGCGATTTTTATTCTTACGACCCAACGACCAATAGTTGGACACAAATTGATTCGCTTCCTGGTATAAAGCGGAGGAGTGCAGTGGCGTTTTCGGCCAACGGTTATGGATATTTTGGCACCGGTTATGATGGAGAGAACGATAGAAAGGATTTCTGGAAATATGATCCTTCTACGGATACCTGGACCGAGCTGGAAGGATTTGGTGGCGACAAAAGAAGGGCTGCCACAACGTTCACTGTAAACGGAACTGTATATATGGGGACCGGGGTTTCCAATGGGGTATATCTGGACGACTTTTGGGCATTTGACCCGGATACCGAAGATTGGACCAAAAAAACAGATTTGGATGAGGAGGATGAATATGAGATCACTAGAAGCAATGCTGTTGGTTTTGAATTGAATGGCTATGGGTACATTGCCTGTGGGGAACGAAGTGGGGCCACCATCAGTGTTTGGGAGTATGATGCCTCTTCCGATACCTGGGAATCCAAGACCAGTTTTGAAGGCTCCACTCGGCAAGATGCCATTGTCTTTTCCAATTCCACAAGGGCTTTTGTGGGGATGGGTAGAAATGGAACCCTTTATCTGGATGATTTGGACGAGTTCTTGCCATTTGAGGAATACGATGAAGAGGATTGATCCGGATGGGAAGTGATAATAGGGGTTTGTCCAAGGAAAATTTTTTGGGAATGAAGGGGATGGGGTCCAATGCCATGACGAAAACCATGGCAATGGTATTGTTGATGTTCATTGGTGCCATGATTATTGGTTTGGGCTTCCTTTTTAAGGAGAGCAGTGAAGAGAAAGACAAAACCCAATTTCGGACAGAAGTAATTAAGGTTGGCAATGGGTATGGCTATCAAATATTTTATGGGGATAGGCTGCTTATCCAACAAGAGTGTATTCCAGTGCTCAGGGGAAACGTCCCATTTCAACGTCCAGAAGACGCCACTTCCGTGGCAGGACTGGTTGTTGAAAAGATCATGGAGAAACAATCCCCTGAGCTTTCCCTGGAAGACATTAAAGCATTGGATGTTGTAATTTTAACGCCTTAGCAAATATTGTATGGTTTTAGGGCGACCAAAAATAAGAACGTTCATTATCCATTTATCACTATGGATATTGCTTTATGGACTTTTTTTGCTGCCATTTCTGTTTCAGTTCCGACTGATTCCGCCAGACCTTCCCTTGCGGCTTACCTTTGTGGTTGTCCTTTTCTACATTAACTATTATTTGCTTGTACCCCGGATTTTGTTGAAAAGGCATACGGCCTATTACATTATTGCTTGTTTGGCCATTGTCTTGGGAATTGGACTTGTCATTAATTTAAGTTTTGATTTTGGACCTCGCGTTCCTACTCGATTTATTGAAGATCATGGGAGGGGCCCCGATTTTCCGATGCGTCAGATATTCACTATGCTTAATTTGAGCGCGCCGATTTTTGTGAGTGGGCTTCTTCGGTTGTATATGGAATGGAGAAAGAACGAAGGGCTTCGGGTCCAAGTGGAAAACGAAAAGGTCCATTCAGAGTTACAGGTCCTTAAAACACAGCTCAACCCCCATTTTCTGTTCAATTCACTGAATGCCATTTATTCACTTTCAGTAAAAAATTCCAGTATAACTTCCGAAGCGATCATCACCCTTTCCGAGCTTATGAGATATATGCTGTATGAAGCGGACAAGGACAAAGTGCCTTTGGGCAAAGAAATGGACTATATTAAAAATTATGTAAGGTTACAAAGGTTGCGCTTGTCCGATAGCGTCAACGTAAAACTGCGAATGTCCGGAAATGAAAAAGGGAAAGAATTGCCCCCTTTGCTCTTCATTTCCTTTATTGAAAATGCATTCAAGTACGGAACGGATTTTAAAGGGAAAACACATGTCGAAATAAACCTTCAGATAGAACAAGAGTCAATAGTGTTCAAGGTCAGGAATAGAATAGGTGCACACAGGGCGGAACAAGGTAGCTCGGGAGTGGGGCTGGAGAATATAAAAAATAGATTGAACCTGTTGTATCCAAACAGGCATACCCTGGATATAGTCAATGATGGTCAAAATTATGAAGTGACCCTTATTCTTGACTTGTGGACTAAAGAATAGTAAATTGGTAAAGGATGAAATGTATCATAATTGATGATGAACCATTGGCAATAGATTTGTTGATGGAATATTGCCAGAAGCTGGACTTTGTGGAACTGGAAGGTACGTTTACCAATCCGCTGGATGCCATTTCCATAATCAAGGAAAAAAAGGTGGACCTAATTTTCTGTGATATCGAAATGCCCCAGATCAACGGAATTGATTTTATTTCCTCTTTGGACAATACCCCTATGTTCATTTTCACCACGGCTTATTCGCAATATGCGGTTGAGGGTTTCAATTTGAACGCCATTGATTATCTGGTAAAGCCTATACCGTACAATCGGTTCATTAAAGCAATTTCAAGAGCCAAGGAAGTTATGGGCTATAAAAGGCCCATTGAGCCCCAAAATGTTTTTCCGTCCCACGGGGAAGGAACAAAATCCTCGGAATACATCTTTGTAAAGGCAGAGTATGAAAGTGTGAAGATCAATCTTAATGATTTGCAATATATCCAAGGGCTTAAGGATTATCTTAAAATACATGTGGAGGGAACCAATAAGGCCATACTGACCTTGATGAGCTTCAAGGAGATCATGGAGAAGCTGCCGGCCCATCAGTTTTTAAGAGTGCATAAATCCTTTGTGGTCAATATTTCTTGCATTAAAACAGTACAGAGGAACAGAATTGTGATCAATGATGTCCGAATCCCGATAGGGGAAAGCTACAAGGCCAATTTTTTCGATATCTTGAATTTGTAATGGGGGAGATTTCTCCGGTATGGGCAAACGTAAGCCTTTCGGGTATTAAGCTTTGGTGATTTTTTGGTTGAGAAAAGAGATGCTTGTTCTTTCAGCTCTCTCCATTCCATCTTCCCATAGCTTTAAAACTATATGGCTCCGTTCTTAAAAAAAGGTTGTTTATAGAGACGTTTTCCTGTTGCTTGATAGATGGCGTTGGCCAAGGCCGGGAATATGGGTGGAAAAGTGGGCTCTCCCAATCCGGTCGGGTCTATATCGCTCTTTACAAAATGTACCTCGATTTCCTTTGGGGCTTCTTGCATGCGGATCATTCGGTAGGTGTCGAAATTCTTTTTGGTGGGCATACCTTCTTTAAAGGTCAGTTCGCCGAAAAGTGCATTTCCAATCCCGTCCACAATACCACCTTCCGCCAAATTTGTAGCTGCATCAGGATTCACTACTAAACCGCAGTCAACCGCACAGGTCACTTTCTGTACCTTGGGCTTCCCGTCTTCCATGACCATATCCAAGACTTGGGCGGCATAGGAATTATGGCAAAAATAGGCTGCCACACCCCGACTGATGTTTGCATCTTGATTTCCCCATTCGGATTTTTCCTTGACCAGCTTTAAAACTCCTGCATAACGTTTTGGGTCATAATCATTGGTCACGCCTTCCATAGGTTTATTGATGACCCTATCCAACAGTTCCAATCTAAAATCAATGGGGTCTTTTCCAGCGACTTCGGCTACCTCGTCCAAAAAGGATTGTTCGGCGCAGGCCATGAAATTGGAACTTGGGGCCCTAAAAGAGCCTACGGTAATATTACTGTCAATGGTCCAGCCCTCTGCCAAATAATGGTCTACCGTCCCAGCCGGGAATCGGTTTTCATAAAGCGGACATTCGGGAATACCTCCGGCATTTACATGGTAGGCGATAAGGTTGTTGTAGGCATCCAACGCAGCCCTCAGTTTGGCATGGTAGGTTGGCCTGTAGATGCCATCTGTCATATCATCCTCACGGGTATAGATCAGTTTTATGGGAGCTTCCATCCGTTGGGAAATCAAGGCGGCTTCCACGAGCCAATGGGCATAGGAACGCCTACCGTAACCACCGCCCAAGCGTGTCATTTTAATATCTATGTTCTCCAAGGGAATGCCTGTGCGGGCCGAAAGGGTCTGCTCCGTAAATTCCGGCTTTTGCAGAGGGCCTATCAATTCTGCTTTGCCGTCTTTCACATTCGCAAAAAAGTTCATGGGCTCCATACAGTTGTGTGCCAAAAACGGGGCGGTATAAGTGCGTTCAATCACTTTGGTGGCCTTTGCAAAGGCTTGTTCTGGATTTCCGTCCCTACGACGTACTTCTCCTCCTTTTTCGGCCCTACTACGCATCTGGGCATAATGGTCCTCCGTGTTTTCAAGACCATTTGGGGTATGTTGCTCCCAAGTGGTTCCGAATCTATCCCTGGTTTCTGTTGAACTTTGGATGGGTTCGCATTCTATTTTCAAGGCTTTTTTGGCTTGCATCACCTCCCAAGTGGAATCTCCTACGATTACGGCCACTTCATTGTAGGTGCGGGTGTCAAAGAAGGTCTTTACATAATCATCATTGAACACTTTTACCGTAAAGACATCCCGGATGCCTGGCATGGATCTTACCTCTGAGTCGTCTATGGATTTTAGTTGTAATCCAAAGGCCGGTGGATGCACGATCATGGCGATGAGCATACCCTCTTTGTGGGTGTCGATACCAAAAAGGGGTTTGCCGGTCACGATATTCATGCCGTCCACATTTTTTTGTGATGTACCAATGATGTTAAAATCGTTCTTCTCCTTGAGCTGTACTTCTTCGGGGACTTCCATTTTTGCCGCTGCAGATGCCATGTCACCGTAGGTTGCCGAATTGCCGGAACCTTCATGGCTCAGCATTCCCCCGGAAGTTTTTATTTCATCCGAAGGCACCTTCCAGGCTTGGGCTGCGGCCACTTTTAGCATTTGCCGTGCCGTTGCCCCTGCCATCCGCAAACCGGTCCATCCTTGACGTAAAGCTTGACTCCCACCAATAAATTGTCGCGTAAAGGCCCCTGTGTCCAACGGGGCTTGTTCAACCATGACATCTTTCCAGTCCACATCCAATTCATCGGCAATGATCATGGGCATGGACGTCTTTACATTTTGACCAGCTTCAGGGTTGGGGGATAGGATGGTGACCAAACCGTTCTCTCCAATTTTTAAATATCCGTTCAGTTCAAACCATTCTTTGGGCAGTTCTTTGGCAGCTATGTCCAGACCTACTTTTGGCTTACAGGAATTCAGCCAGCTAAAGCCCAAAACAAGTCCGCCACTGGCCAAACTGGTATTTTTGATAAAAGCGCGTCTTCCGATTTTGGTTTTTATAGCTGTCATTTGGTATGTCCTTGGAGCGTATGGGATTTAGGGGTCAGCCCACCAAAGGTGGTTTGTCGGTACTAAAGGGTTGTTTGGTAAATCTTCTTCCAGTGGCTTTGTACAATGCATTGGCCAAAGCTCCAAATACGGGAGGAAACGGTGGTTCACCCAATCCGGTCGGGTCAATTTCGTTTTGCACGAAATGAACCTCGATTTCTTTGGGAGCCTCGTTTTGTCGTATCATCTTGTAGGTATCAAAATTAGAATGGTCCGGTTTCCCATCGGTAAAGGACATGTTGCCGTACATGGCATTTCCAATGCCATCAACAATGGCACCTTCGGCCATAAGGGAGGCTGCATCCGGATTTATGACAATACCACAATCAATGGCGCATGTTACCTTTTCAACCCGTGGTTGGTCCCCGTCCATGACCACATCCACTACATGGGCGGCATAGCTATTATGGCAGAAATAAGCGGAAACACCTCGGTGGACTCCTGGTGGGGTTTGTCCCCAATTGGATTTTTCCTTGACCAGCTTCAATACGCCGGCAATACGGTCCGGTTCATAATCATTTTCTTCCCCTACCGGATTTTCCTTGACCCGTTTGAGCAATTCCAATCTAAAATCGATGGGGTCCTTTCCTGCCGCCTCGGCCACTTCATCCAAGAAGGCCTGTTCAACACCGGCGGTAAAATTGGATCGGGGCGCCCTGAACGCACCAATGGTGATGTTTGAATTGATGACCCATTGTTCCGCCAAATAATTGTCCACCGCACCCGCTGGAAAACGGTTGGCAAAGAGTGGACTTTCAGGAACGCCTCCAGATTTCACGTGGAAGGCTATAAGATTGTTGTTTTCATCCAATGCGGCGCGGTAGGTGGCTTGGTAGGATGGACGATAAATTCCAAAAGTCATATCATCTTCCCTACTGTACACCAGTTTGATGGGTGCCTTGGCCTGTTTTGAGATGAGGGCAGCCTCAATGGCGTAATGCCCATAGGCCCTACGTCCAAAACCGCCTCCCATTCGCGTCATTTCTATCTCAATTTTTTCGGCAGGTACATCCAAACGGGACGCCAAGGTGGACTCAATGATACTGGGGGCTTGCGAAGGTCCGGCCAGTTTAATTCCCTCATCGGTCACATGGGCAAAGAAATTCATGGGTTCCATACAGTTGTGTGCCAAAAATGGGCAGCTATAGGATCTTTCCAATACTTTGGCCGCATTTTTGAATGCGGACTCCGGGTCTCCATCCTTTCTGGCGATTTCCCCGGGTTGGGAAGCCATCTTCTCCATGAGTTCGTTATGTTTATTGGTGCTTTCCAAGCCACTGGGAACGGTAATTTCGCTGATACTTCCAAAACGGTCAATGGTGAGTTTTTTCTCCGATAAGGGCTCCCATTCTGCCTTGAGTTTCTTTTTGGCGTTCATGACCTCCCAAGTGGTCTTGCCCACAATGGCCACCAAATCGGGAAATGCATTGGTGTCAAAAAAATTCCGTACAAAATTGTCATCGTAGGTATTGATTTGAAATACATCCACAATCCCGGGCATATTCCGTACTTCGGAATCGTCAAATGATTTCAGTTTCAAGCCAAAGGCAGGTGGATGGGCGACCATGGCGATCAAGGTTCCCTCGTATTGGTAATCCAAGCCGAACATGGGCTCGCCGGTTACAATCTGTTTGCCTTCTACATTTTTCTTTGAGTGACTGATGATCTTGAAATCTTTTACAGCCTTGGTTTCCACCTTTTCGGGAACCTCCATGTTTGATGCTGCTGCGGCCATTTCCCCGAACCCTGCGGTTTTTCCTGAGGCTTCATGGCTCAATACCCCATCGGAAACCGAAATCTCGGAAACGGGAACTTGCCATGCCTCCGCGGCGGCTTGCTTGAGCATTTGTTTGGCGGTTGCCCCGGCCATTCGAAGACCTTCCCAACTGCGGCGGATTCCTTGGCTTCCTCCTGTAAATTGGCGTTCGTATAACTCAGTGTTGAACGGTGCCTGTTCCACCAATACATCTTTCCATGCGATGTCCAATTCCTCGGCAACGATCATGGGCATGGCGGTCATGACGCCTTGGCCAAATTCCGGGTTTGGGCAGTAAATGGTGGCCACTCCGTTATCGCCAATTTTTAGATAGGCATTGATTTCAAACCATTCTTTGGGCATTTCAAGAGCCTGTTCGGCGGAAATGCTTTTGGGTTTACAAGAGTTCAGCCAGCTAAACCCAATGATCAGTCCTCCACTGGCAAGGCCGGTATTTCGTATAAAGGCTCTACGCCCGATATGTTTGTCTATCTGGTTCATGATGTTTGTTTTTGCTATTGGTTGGACCTAGTTGTTTTCGGATGCTATTTTCACAGCTTTTTTAATGCGCAAATAGGTTCCGCACCTACAAATGTTTCCGTTCATGGCCATTTCTATTTCTTCGTCGTTTGGGTTGGGATTCTTGTCCAATAAGGCTGCCGCGGTCATGATCTGGCCTGCTTGGCAATAGCCGCATTGGGGTACGTCCACATCCATCCATGCCTTTTGTACAGGATGGTCCCCATTTTCGGAGAGTCCCTCAATGGTGGTGATTTCGGAATTTCCTACCATGGATACGGTGAGCATACATGATCGGGTCGCCGTGCCATCCAAATGAACGGTGCAGGCCCCGCATTGTGCAATGCCACATCCGTATTTGGTGCCTACAAGATTCAAATGATCCCGTAATACCCACAGTACGGGTGTGGATGGATCTACGTCTACCTCTTTTACTTGTCCGTTGATTTTCAAATCGAGTTTTGCCATAATTGTAATGATTGGCATGAAATTATCAATATTTGGTCAAAAAAGGGTTACGAAATTCAAACACATTCAAAGGATTTAACACTCTTTTGTGAAATTTGAGTAACGCTCGCAGGTTTGTTAAAAAGTTGGTAAGAACAAACGAAGTATGGGTAGAAGTTTTATGGGCTTGTATGTGGAGTTCAAGAAGGGTAATTTGTTCCGGTCAAAGTGGGGCAAAAAGCGATACCTGTTCTTTCCGGCCTTCCAGTTCCATTGTTCCCAGAGCTTTAAAGCTAAATGGGGCTGTTGGTTCCAAAAGGGTTTTTAATTCCCCGGAGAGAAGAAGTTCCTGATCAAGTGATTTGCATAGCTTTTGTATTCGGGCAGTGACGTTCAGGACATCCCCGGTAAAAAATATTTCTTTTTTGAGTGCCCCAATTTCCCCGGTTGTTACATGGCCAACATGCAGTCCGGCCCTAAACGAGGGGGCCGCCCCATAGGTTTTAATGAAAAAGACTGACTTCTTCTCCAGCGCTTCTTTCATACTATAAAAACACTGTACGCAATGTTGTTGGGACAGTCCCTTATCCTGTTTCCAGGTAATTACAATTTCATCTCCTATATATTGGTACACTTCACCCCGGTGTGCAATGATTGCGTTGGAAAGTTGGTTGTAGTAATCCCTTAAAAAACGAAAGTATTGTTGGTGTCCCAATTGCTCTGCCCATGATGTGGAGGATTTCATGTCCAGAAACATGAAAATACGGGATTCTTCTTTGGGTTGATGGTATTTGCCAGAGAAAAAGTTGAGTAGTACATCATGCCCAAGATGTTCACTGATTCCCGAATATAGCAGCGACACAAAAATGCTGAAGGCCAATGAGGTCAAGGTGCTTAAAAAAGTTCGACTGACCACATAATTTGAAAACTTTTGCCATACTTCCGGATTTCCCAATGAAGTGTTGAGCTCAAGGCTCGCCGCAATGGGATAGGCAATCAGGTTGATGACCAACATGAAGAGGAGGTAAAATCCCATTTTATATAGGATCTTTTGTCCAAAACCTTTGGATTTAAATAGTTTACCCAGCCAAAACACCTCAAGAGTCCCTACGGCCAAACCTACTACAAAGACCGCAAGGGAGGCGAACAGAAAAACATCCCAAGTGACCGTTATGTCCGTTTCGGGACGGACATTTTTATATTCGGTGGCCATGGATTCAATAAGTAAAATAAACCAACTGAGCACCAGCCAAATGATTCCAAAAGGAAGAATCCGCTTAAAGTAATATACAGTCTTCGGATTTTGAAAAAACCTCATGCTGTAAAGGTAACATGAATTTGGAATGAAAAAGCGCTTGGATTTTGGTCAAAGGCTTGGTCCAACACGGAGCGGTTTTGGTACTGGGTCAATTCTTGTTTACCCGGTACGTAACCCTACGATTGGTGATCATGGTCCCAACTTTTACCGTCAGGGTGGCTTCATCCGAAGTAAGGGCGCTACATGACCCCGAGGAATTGGAAACCAATACTCGGAAGATGTATCCGTTTTTATCGGTCCCAGCTCCGACCACGGAAAGATTGGCCGTTTGTGTCCCGGTGTATTCCGGGCCATCGGTAAGGGATACAAAGTTGCTGCCTCCGTCAGTGCTCACCTCCCATTGGTAGGTGTCAACATTGCTGGCGGTTACGGAGAAGTTGGCAGAATTCCCTGCAACCACATTTTGATCGGTGGGTTGACTTGAAATGCTGAATGGTGAAACGGTGATGGTCTGTTGTACATCCAAGAAATTCCCGGAAGCATCGGTTATCCTATAGGTACGTGTAATAACTTCTGGATTGGACCCGCCATCACTAACATCGCTGATAAAAGTTACGGTAGGGTTCGCGTCACAATTATCGGCTTCGTCATTAACAACGGTGACATCGGGTGCTGGAATATCATCTGTGCAATACACCGCTAGGGGTGCCGGGTTACTGGCAGTTGGCGAAACATTGTCCACGGTAATGGTTGTGGTTGCGGCAAGGTTTGGGTAAGGTGGGTCTCCGGGCATTCCTCCATATTCCACCAAATATCCTTTAGGTTGATAATCCCCGCTTGCGGCTCCTGTATTGGAGAGGTCATTCCAAGAACCTGGAAGACCAACTCCCGGGGCTGTGATGTGTGCATAATCTTCGTTCCCTGAGTTGTTCGGTTCCCCGCCGTTCCAAAATTCGTAGGCAAAGGCGGTTCCTGATGCATTTCCCCTCCAGAACAAAGTTCCGGCTTCTGGACCGGTTACCCAATACCAATCCCCTTCCAAGGCGGCGTCGCTGGCCCCGATCCACCCAGCTCCTGGAGCTTGCGACCCCAAAAGGTCGGATTCATCCTGAATGGAAATGGTGGCCAAATATCCTTGGAGTCCATAAAATGTTCGGAGAGTGGCGGCATTCCTGGCAGAGGTCCATGTGATGCCCAAAGCGGGCACATATTCGTAATAGTGTCCGGTGGAGGCAAGGTAATTGGCCTCATTCAATACGATGGAAAAACTTCGGGTATCCCCAGAAGTAACTGTTGCGGTGGTTTGGAATGTGACAGCAGCCACAGCTGTTTCAAACTCTGCTAGTGTAGCTGGACCGGTTAAGGTAAGTCTTCCTTCCGAAGAGCTCCAGCTGGCTGTGATATTGGGGTGTGTGCCCGTTAAGCTCAAGAGGTCGCCCGAATTGTCGTAGTTGGAAGTTATCTGTATATAGACTGCATCCAAGGTAGCGGTATCTGGGTCTGAAATGGATACACTTTCAGCAATGGCTATTGGACTGCCGGGACAGAATATCTGATCTCCGGTAGCAGAAATGGAGGGCGGTTGGTTGCCATCATTGGTATCGTCCCTAAAATCCAAATCACCACCGGATGCAGCATCCCCGTCGGAATCCGGTAGCATAATGCTGCCTCCACTGGTTGTGGTGGGGTCATCAATGGTTCCACCTGGGTCGCCGTAATCGGTTGAGGTGTCCATATTATCATCCAAGCCATCATTATCGCTGTCCGTTCCTGAGAGGGAAAGGGCGGCTTCCGTAGTGTCATTTGTTCCGTCATTGTCGCTGTCCGTATCCAAAAAATCGGGCGTGCCATCCCCATCAGTGTCCACATAAGAAATCCCACCTGTTTCATAGGCGTTGTCCAAACCATCATTGTCTGAATCGCTGCCAGTGGGTGCTGTATATCCCAAAGAGGTTTGGGCCTCCACATTATCGGGGATGCCGTCACCATCGCTATCAAGGTCTTGGTAATTGGGGATGCCGTCCCCATCGGTATCTACGGTAGTGCAATCCACGGTGCCACTATAACTGGCGCCATAGATTCTTGCTCCAATTTGGTAGGCCTCAATACGAAGATACTCCAAGGAGCTTCCACTTACGGTAAAGGTAACTTCCCGTATGGAGCCCGGTGCAGTATTGTCGGCATTGGCAATCCAGCCATTGCTGTTTCCTGCGGCATCCGAACGTTGTAATTGCATATCTGTATCGGTCACTGCGGGATCTGCCCCTAAAAATACACTTACACTGGTGCCTATGGGCAATGCCGTTGGGAACTGAAGAAGTAGGATGGAGCTTGCTCCAGGATATGTGGTGGGCGAGTTGGAGGCATATGTTGTCCCAGGATTTCCTTGGGCGTTGGAGTCATTGCTAAAGTGTCTGATATTGGTAGCTGATATGGCATAATTTACACTCAATCCGCCACATTCATCAGTATCCAATATACCATCGTTGTCGTCATCAACATCAACACTGTCCTCAATGCCATCGCCATCCAAATCTGCTATGGCTACGCTACAATTGGAATACAATATGGAAAAAGGTACGTTTTGTTTGGAAATGGAAGGGCCTTGGTATTGGACGTTTAAGGTTTCCCCGCCGCCATTTTCAAAAAACAGGACGGTGATGGGATGCAAGCCTGCGCTAAGGGATATGGAGCCCGACCTTTCTTGTGTGCCGTGCAGGCCATCGTTGTCCACCACTTGGGTTCCATCAATGAAGAGTTTGGAGCCATCATCCGATGAGGTATAAAAAGTATAGGAGCCTGCGGTGTTGATTTGGATATATCCAGAGTATCTGATGCTAAAACTTTCGGCATCCCCCGAATCTTCCTGATTTTGGAGGGCGTCCACATCAAAACTGGAGAATACACCTGTTCCCAAGGCTCCGGAAGTTGGGATATTGTCTGTGGTGTAACCTGATGGGACACTATCATAAAATTCAAAATCAATCTCGCCGTTGCATATTCCAGAATATCCAACAACCGAAACATCATCAATATAATATTGCTCATCATTATTTTGGTTGAGCATTTGCACCCTGATTTCGAGGGTGGAATTCCCGGTAGTGGATAGGTTTACCGTATAAGAAGGGTCCAATGGGTCCGAATCCGATCCAGAGGCATTAACAAATTGCTGCCAAGATCCTCCGTCAATACGGTATGCTCCCCTGAAATAATCATTGCCATTGTCCATTTCATCTTCATCATCCACCCAGGTTTCCATGCTGAAACTTATGAAGTCGTATCCGGTGATGTCGATCGGGTCGGTTTGCCAGGTACCTTCTGAGTCCAAATTTCTTCCCCTTAGTGTATTGTTGCGAACGGATAGCCTTCCACCTCGATTAGTGTTCCAATCCGAAGCGGAAGGGCCTGTCGCGGTTCCACTCTGGGTGTTGTTGTTGTATGTGAAATTTTCGTTCCAAAGCGTGGTTTGTGAGGATAGGGATGAGCTGCCCAGCAACAAAAGGAGTAGGAAAAGATAGTTCCTTGACGGTGCTCTTTTTGCTATCCGTTTGCCGTATAAGATTAAGCCCATAGCCGCTTTTATGTTTAAGAGTGCAAAACTAACCGCGGAGGAATCTGTTGAAAATATTTGTTGTGAAATGGGGGAATATGGATGTTTAGTGTGGATTTGCAGGGTCATGCCCATGCATTCCCTAAAAATAAGGAATGCCTGAAGAGGTTTTTGTTTCGAAAAATGAATTGAACTGATGCGGTGTGGAACGCCATGCTTTTTTTGGAATCAATTCGTAAAAACAGTTTTGTGGCCTTAGTTTGCACATACTGATATAATTATCGTATATTTGCGCAGCTGAACGGATATAAAAGTATTCATGAGGGGACTTAGAGTCCCCTCTTTTATTGGCAAAACCCTTATTTGGTCACCAAAAAAGCCTAGTGATACCGCTTCAGTTTTTGTGAAGGGACAACCTTTATTTGATGTGCTCATGTTGAAAGAAAAAGTGGAATCGTTGTTGAACAAGGCCTTGGAAGAGAACCCATCTTTGTTTTTGATTGATTTTACCGTAGGGGGGGATAACACCATTAGGGTGATTTTGGACGGAGATCAAGGGGTCGATCTTCAGGATTGTATGAATGTGAGTCGTGCCATAGAGCACAACTTGGATCGTGAGGAAGAAGATTTTTCCTTGGAGGTCACTTCGGCAGGGGCTACATCCCCATTGCAGTTGCCACGTCAGTATACGAAGAATATTGGTAGGAAAATAAAGGTCAGGACAGGTGGTGAAGAGTTGGAAGGCACCTTGGTCCAGGCTTCGGAAAATAGTATTACCTTGGAGTGGAAGGCCAGAGAGCCCAAACCCGTGGGTAAAGGAAAAGTTACCGTACAGAAAAAGCAGGAAATTGCATTTTCTGACATACAAGAAGCAAAAGTTATTTTAAAATTTTAATTGTAGTTAAAAAATGGAAAACCTAGCGCTCATCGAATCCTTTTCGGAGTTTAAGGACGATAAGTTTATTGACAGGGTGACCCTTATGGCCATTTTGGAAGATGTGTTCCGAAATGCACTCAAGAAGAAATTTGGTTCCGATGATAACTTTGATATCATCATCAACCCAGATAAAGGGGATTTGGAGATTTGGAGAAACCGAGTTGTGGTAGAGGACGGTGAAGTGGAAGATCCCAACGAGGAAATCTCCCTTACGGAAGCTAGAAAAATCGAGCCCGATTTTGAGGTTGGGGAAGATGTTTCCGAAGAAGTGAAGTTGATCGACCTTGGAAGAAGGGCTATTTTGGCCTTGCGCCAAAACCTTATTTCCAAGATCCATGAGCATGATAACACCACCATCTACAAGCAATTTAAGGACTTGGAGGGTGAGATTTACACAGCTGAAGTGCACCACATTCGCCACAAGGCCATCATTTTGTTGGATGATGAAGGGAATGAAATCATTCTTCCCAAGGAAAAGCAGATTCCATCTGACTTTTTCCGCAAAGGTGATAACGTAAGGGGAATCATTGAGAGTGTTGAGTTGAAGGGAAATAAGCCCACCATCATCATGTCAAGGACTTCGCCTGTTTTCTTGGAGCAATTGTTCTTCCAAGAAATCCCGGAAGTGTTCGATGGATTGATCACTATTAAAAAAGCGGTTCGTATCCCTGGCGAAAAAGCAAAGGTTGCCGTGGACTCGTATGACGATAGAATTGATCCCGTAGGAGCCTGTGTGGGAATGAAAGGAAGCCGAATCCATGGAATTGTCCGTGAATTGGGCAATGAAAATATTGATGTCATCAACTGGACCAACAATGCACAATTGATGGTGACAAGGGCGTTGAGCCCGGCGAGGGTGTCGTCCGTTAAGTTGAACGATGAGAAAAAGACGGCACAGGTTTACCTAAAACCTGAAGAAGTTTCCAAAGCTATCGGTAGGGGAGGACATAATATCCGATTGGCGGGTCAATTGACTGGTTATGAGATTGATGTATTCCGTGAAGGTGTAGAGGAAGATGTGGAATTGACCGAATTCTCGGATGAGATAGAAAGCTGGGTAATCGAGGAATTCAAGAAAATTGGATTGGACACCGCCCGAAGCGTTTTGGAACAAGATGTAAGTGACTTGGTGAAGCGAACCGACCTGGAAGAAGAAACCGTACAGGAAGTCGTTCGTATCCTCAAGGAAGAATTTGAAGATTAAACTATATATTAGCAGCGAATTTTAGGGCAAGCAAAACAATTTATGGCAGGAAACCCAACAATACGACTTAACAAAGTTCTCAGGGAATTGAACATTTCACTTGATCGAGCAGTGGACTATCTTTCCTCACAAGGTCATGAGGTAGAGGCGCGTCCCACTACAAAGATCACGGACGAAGTGTATCAAGTACTGTTGGATGAGTTCCAGACGGATAAGAGTAAAAAGGTAGCTTCCAAGGAGGTTGGTGAAGAAAAGCGCAAGGAGAAGGAAGCCATCAGGGTCCAAATGGAGCAGGAACAGGAAGAACGCAGACTGGCTAGGGAGAAAAGAGAGGCTGAACAACAGGTGATAAAAGCCAAAGCTGAACTTTCCGGTCCCAAGACTGTGGGTAAAATAGATTTGGACAAAAAGCCGGAAACGCCCAAAGAAAAGGAAAAGGAGTCCGAAGAAAAGGTGGAAGCTCCCAAAGTGGAAGTGGAAGCTCCCAAAAAAGAAGAGGCTGCTCCCCCAAAAGAGGTCAAGAAGGTAGAGGTAAAAGAGGAGAAGGAAGAAGCGCCAGCGGAGTCCGGTACCATCAAAACCCAATACAAGAAACTGTCCGGCCCAAAGATTACGGGAGATAAGATAGACCTTTCGCAATTCAATAAGCCCAAAAAGAAGAAAGAAGATCAGAAAAAATCCGATGCCAACGGATCTGATAGCAGCGCAGATAGAAGAAAGAGAAGAAAGCGAATTGTAAAGAACGATGCCCAGTCTGGCGGAGGACGTCCGAATAGGGGTAACGGACCTGGTAGAAGAGGTGCCCAAAGAGGTGCTGTTCCCAAAGTGGAGCCTACCGAGGAAGAAGTGCAAAAGCAGGTGCGGGAAACCTTGGAAAAACTCCAAGGGAAATCCAGCAAGGGCAAAGGAGCCAAATATAGAAGGGAGAAAAGGGACCAACACCGTCAACAGACCGAAAAGGACCTGGAACAGCAAGAGTTGGAGAGCAAAATCCTCAAGGTAACGGAGTTTGTTACCGTGAACGAAGTGGCCACCATGATGGATGTGTCCACAACACAGATCATCTCCGCTTGTATGTCCCTCGGTATCATGGTAACCATGAACCAACGTTTGGATGCAGAAACCCTTTCCATTGTTGCCGATGAATTTGGGTACGAAGTGGAATTTGTCACTGCGGAAATCGAAGAGACCATAGAGGAGGTGGAAGATGCTCCGGAAGATATGGTGGCAAGAGCGCCGATCGTTACCGTTATGGGTCACGTAGACCACGGTAAGACCTCTTTGTTGGATTATGTCAGGGAAGAAAATGTGATTGCCGGAGAAAGTGGAGGTATTACCCAGCACATTGGTGCCTACGGGGTAACGCTGGAAAACGGACAACGGATTACCTTTTTGGATACACCGGGTCACGAGGCATTTACCGCAATGCGGGCACGTGGAGCCCAGGTCACCGATATTGCCATCATCGTGATTGCTGCGGATGACGATATCATGCCACAGACCAAGGAGGCCATTAGCCATGCGCAAGCGGCTGGGGTGCCCATTGTGTTTGCCATAAACAAGGTGGATAAGCAGACCGCCAATCCAGATAAGATCAAGGAAGGCCTTGCCCAGATGAACCTTTTGGTGGAAGACTGGGGAGGAAAGATCCAATCCCATGACATATCTGCCAAGACAGGTCAAGGTGTTAAGGAATTGTTGGAAAAAGTATTGTTGGAAGCGGAACTGCTGGAACTCAAAGCCAATCCAGACCGATTGGCCTCAGGTACCGTAGTGGAGGCCTTTTTGGATAAAGGACGAGGATATGTTTCAACGATCTTGGTTCAGACCGGTACCCTAAAGATTGGGGACTACGTATTGGCCGGGACTTGCAGTGGTAAGGTAAAGGCTATGCAGGATGAACGCGGTAAGAATGTGAAAAAGGCTGGACCGGCAACGCCAATCTCAATTTTAGGGTTGGATGGTGCACCACAAGCAGGGGACCGATTCAATGTGTTGGAGGATGAGCGGGAAGCAAAACAGATTGCGGCCAAACGTTCGCAACTGCAGCGTGAGCAGTCTGTACGGACACAGCGACACATTACCTTGGACGAAATTGGAAGACGAATCGCGCTGGGCGATTTCAAGGAGCTCAACATTATCCTTAAAGGGGATGTGGACGGTTCTGTGGAGGCCTTGACGGATTCCTTCCAAAAACTGTCAACAGACGAAATCCAAGTGAATATCATCCACAAAGGTGTGGGTGCCATTACGGAATCCGATGTGTTGTTGGCCAGCGCCTCCGATGCGATCATTATAGGATTTAACGTTAGGCCAATGGGCAACGCCCGTATCGTGGCAGAGAAAGAAGAAATCGATATCAGGACCTATTCCATCATCTACGATGCCATCAATGATCTCAAAGACGCTATGGAAGGCATGCTTTCACCAGTGATGAAAGAAGAGGTGACCGGAAATGCCGAGATTAGGGAAACCTTCAAGATTTCCAAGATCGGAACCATTGCAGGTTGTATGGTCACCAGTGGAAAGATTTTCAGAAACTCACAGATTAGACTTATCCGTGACGGGGTGGTCGTCTTTACCGGCGAACTGGCATCCTTGAAACGATTTAAGGACGATGTGAAGGAAGTCTCCAAAGGCTACGATTGTGGTCTGCAGATCAAGAACTACAACGACATCCGGGAGGGCGATATTGTAGAAGCCTTCCAAGAGGTGGCTGTGAAGAAAAAACTCTAGGAGTTTACCCAATTATATAGAAACAAAAAATCCCGTCCAAGACGGGATTTTTTTATTTGGAATCGTGCTCCGGTTTGAGGAGCATGGCATCTGGATATTTTTTTCGGACTTCAAGGTACTTTCGTTCCGCCTCCAATTTGGTCTTGAACCGACCAAGGCGAACCCGGTAGGTAGGCGACTCAAATTCAATTTTGGAATCCCATCCCGGAAAATCAATTTCAACCTGGGCCTTGAGGTTCTGTGCTTTTTGATAAGACCCAAAACCCACTTGGATCTGATAAAACTCAGCTTTTGAGTTTACTTCGGCATAGCGCTTCACCAACTCATCTATTTTAGGGTCCTGCTGTATGGAAACGGTTCCTTCCTGGGCAGAAATATGTAGGGCAAAGCCTGCAAAAAGAGTAATAAATACGAGAGTCTTCATATAATTCAAGTGTTTTGACATGCGGTCATGGTGCAAAAGTAAATTTTTATGGTCTAACCCCGCTGAACCCACTTTATTTAGAATCTTTATAAATTAGAAGTTATAAATACCTTAACATTTCAAAAAATGGCGCTATGTCGTACTTTTGTGACCAATTTTGGTAGGACTGGAAGCTATTGTTCTCAATATCAATAGAAATAATCATGCCAAAGATTTCGATAGAAATTTCGTTAATATGAAAAAGGTTTTGTACCGCCATCTATTTTCTAAAATTTTAGGTTTCTCTCTCCTATTTTTCTCCATTTCATTCTATGCGCAGGAAGAAGCTGCCGCCGACGCAGGTGGGGGCGACCCGGCAAAAGGGAAACAGCTCTTTAACCAGAACTGTGCTGCTTGCCACGCCCTGGACCGTAAAATGACCGGTCCTGCATTGGCCAACGTAGAAGCGCGTTTGTCGGAGGATGAGGGGTTGGATAAGGAATGGCTTTATGCTTGGATCAAGAACAGTCCAGGGTTGATAAGCTCAGGGGATTCCTATGCAAATGCAATCTACGCTGAGTACAATCAGGCGGCAATGACGCCTTTCCCAACGTTGTCCGATCAAGACATCGATGATATTTTGGCCTACACGGCCGCACCACCTGCCAAACCTGCAGTTGCTCCGGCAGCGTCAGGTGGAGGTGATGGAGGGTCCGCTGCGTCTGGTGGAATATCCAATGAAGTGATTTTGGGGGCTTTGGCGTTGGTGTTCGGTCTGTTGGTCGTGATGTTGATTTTGGTGAACAAGACCTTGCGTCGCATCGCGGAAGCCAATGGTGTTGTCTTGGAGAAGGAAAAGGCCGAGAAGCGTCTTCCTATTTGGAAGGCTTTTGCCCAGAACCAATTTTTGGTCTTGGTAAGTGCCATTTTCCTTTTGTTGGCCAGTGCGTATTTCGCTTATGGATGGATGATGCAGGTGGGTGTCGATCAAGGATATGCTCCGGTACAGCCCATTCACTTTTCTCATAAAATCCACGCTGGTGACAATAAGATAGATTGTAAATATTGCCACTCTTCGGCAAGGGTTTCAAAAACATCGGGGATACCTTCCTTGAATGTTTGTATGAACTGTCACAAGTCCATCTACCAATATGCTGGTAATCCCGAGGGGCCATCAGCTGAAGATTTGGCTGCAGGGCACACCAATGAGTTCTACACGGCTGAGATCAAAAAGCTGTACAAAGCTGTTGGGTGGGATGAGGAAAATCAATCCTACACTGGCGAGACACAGCCGGTACAATGGGTGAGAATCCATAACCTGCCCGATTTTGCCTATTTCAACCACTCCCAGCACGTTTCTGTTGCGGGCGTTGCCTGTCAGACCTGTCACGGTCCTGTGGAAGAGATGGAAGTTGTGGAGCAATTTGCACCATTGACCATGGGTTGGTGTGTGAACTGTCACAGGGAGACCAATGTGAAGATAGAGGGTAATGCTTACTATGAGGCCATTCATGAGGAATTGTCCAAAAAGTATGGCGTTGAGCAGTTGACCGCGGCCATGATGGGTGGTATAGAATGTGGTAAGTGTCACTATTAAGAATTAAAGGAAGATAATCTCAGATATATCGTATGGCATCAAACAAAAAATATTGGAAAAGTGAAGCGGAGTTGAATCCGAACGATTCCATTGTTGAGACGCTAAGACAAAACGAATTTACAGAACAGATTCCCGTTGATGAGTTTTTGGGGGACAAGGAGAACCTGTCCGCTTCAAATACCAACAGAAGGGACTTTCTAAAATATGTTGGGTTCAGTACGGCAGCGGCGGCTGTTGCTGCTTGTGAGGGACCGGTCCATAAGTCCATACCCTACGTGGTACAGCCGGACAATATTGTTCCAGGTGTGGCCAACTATTACGCAACCACTATTGCGGATGGTTTTGATTTTGCCAGTGTTTTGGTAAAAACAAGGGAAGGAAGACCTATAAAAATAGAAAACAACACCGATGCCAAGGTGAATGGAAGTGCCAATGCAAGGGTTCAGGCCTCTGTGTTGACACTGTATGATAGCAAGCGGGTTCAAGGGCCAAGTGCTAATGGTGAGCCTGTGGAGTGGAAAGTGTTGGATGCTACGGTAAAAGCGAAATTGGGTAGTTTAAAAGGGTCTAACCGACAAATTGTTTTGTTGACCCAGACCTATGCAAGTCCATCTACCGATAAATTGATTGCCGAGTTCAAGGAAGCTTATGGTGAAAATGTGAACCACGTGGTTTATGATGCCATTTCCGAAGACGCTGCACTCAACGCATTCAATGAAGCCTATGGCGAACGTGCCTTGGCTGATTACGATTTTGAAAAAGCGGAATTGATCGTTTCCTTCGGGGCTGATTTCTTGGGAGATTGGCAAGGAGGAGGCTATGATAGTGGATACGCCAAAGGACGTGTGCCCAAACATGGGAAAATGTCCAGGCATATTCAATTGGAGTCCAATATGTCTTTGTCCGGAGCCAATGCGGATAAACGTTATCCCATGACCCCGACCCAGCAAAAAATTGCCTTGGCCAAGTTGTATGGCAAATTGAACGGCAGTAGTGTTGGTGGGGGAACTTCCGATGTGGATGAGGCTGTGGATAAGGTTGCTTCCGAGTTGAAAAAAGCCGGAAGCAAAGCCGTTGTGGTCACTGGGCTTAATGATGTAAATGCACAGACCGTTGTTTTGGCCATCAACAAATTATTGGCCAGTGAGGCTTTTGATGCGGAAAACCCAAGATATGTTCGTCAGGGTGATACGGCCAAAGTGGGCAAGTTGATTGCCGATATGAATGCCGGTCGAGTTGGCGCTTTGATCATGGACGGGGTGAATCCTGCGTACACATTGCCCAATGCCGAGGAGTTCGTATCCGGACTTGAAAAGGTTGATGTTTCCGTGGCATTTGCGTTCAATAACGACGAAACCGCCCAAGCGGCTGGTTATGTAGCTGCTGCTTCCCATTACTTGGAGTCTTGGGGCGATGCGCAGTTCAAAAAAGGACAATATACTTTAATGCAACCTGCCATCCGACAGTTGTTTGATACAAGACAGTTCCAAACGGCCTTGTTGACTTGGATGGGCAGTGAAAAAACATATTACGATTACATCAAGGAAACTTGGAGTACAGATATCCTTCAGGGAGGGTCTTGGAACAAGGCGCTTCAGGATGGGGTTTTTGTGGCTTCTGCTCCTGTTGCCCAAGAGGAGGGTGCTGTTACGGCCTCTCAGGTTGAGGTGGAAGAAGCGGAAGGCGAATCCACAGTGGTTCCCATTGCCTCCGCAATTCGCTCCTTGGTGAATGCTACCAGTACTGGAACGGAATTGGTGCTATATTCCAAAGTAGGTATGGGGGATGGCCGACAGGCCAACAACCCATGGTTGCAAGAGTTCCCTGATCCTATTTCAAGGGTTTCTTGGGACAACTACGTGACCATTTCCAAAGCCGATGCCGAAAAATGGGGTGTGGAAAACAAGATGGTCGCCGATGGTGGTGTCAATGGTAGCTATGTGAAATTGACCGTTGATGGAAAAGTATTGGAAAGTGTTCCGGTAATCGTGCAGCCTGGTCAGGCGATAGGTACCGTGGGACTTTCTTTCGGATATGGTAAAAAAGCCGGAATGCAATCTGAAATGGCCACAGGGGTAAATGCTTACGCCTTGTATACCAATTTTTCAGATGTTCAGTCCGTAACCGTTGAAAAAGTGGGTGGAGAGCATGAGTTTGCATGTATCCAGTCGCAAAAAACATTGATGGGTAGAGGGGATATCATCAAGGAAACCACCTTGGAGATCTTCAATACTAAAGATCATGCTGAGTGGAACCATATGCCACAGGTTTCATTGAACCACAATGAAATCCCTGTGACTTCTCCAGATGCCGACCTTTGGGATGAGTTCGATCGTTCCGTGGGGCATCACTTCAACTTGTCCATCGACTTGAATGCTTGTACGGGATGTGGGGCTTGCGTTATTGCTTGTCACGCTGAAAACAACGTTCCTGTTGTGGGTAAAGCGGAGATGCGTCGTTCACGCGATATGCACTGGTTGCGAATCGATAGATATTACTCTTCTGAGGAGACCTTTGAGCAGGATAATGAGAAGAAGGATGGAATGGATGGTCTTTGGGGCGAAAAAGGTTCCTTGGGCGGATTCAGGGAGATGGAAGATCCATCTGCCAATCCTCAGGTAGCCTTCCAGCCCGTAATGTGCCAGCACTGTAACCATGCGCCTTGTGAAACAGTTTGTCCGGTTGCGGCCACTTCGCACAGTAGACAAGGTCAGAACCATATGGCCTACAACCGTTGTGTGGGTACTAGATATTGTGCCAACAACTGTCCGTATAAAGTACGTCGATTCAACTGGTTCTTGTACAACAACAATGACGAGTTCGATTTCAATATGAACAATGACTTGGGCAAGATGGTTATCAACCCAGATGTAAACGTTCGTTCAAGAGGGGTAATGGAAAAATGCTCCATGTGTATCCAAATGACACAAAAGACCATTTTGGATGCCAAGCGGGATGGACGTGTCATCAAGGATGGTGAGTTCCAAACAGCCTGTTCTGCGGCTTGTAGCAGCGGAGCCATGGTATTTGGGGATGTTAATGATCACGACAGTAAAGTTGCCAAGTTGAAGGAAGATGATAGAATGTACCACTTGTTGGAGCATGTGGGTACAAAACCCAATGTGTTCTATCATGTTAAGGTAAGAAACACCAACGAGGCGTAATCAATAAAAAGAAGTAACTAGAAGATAAATTATGGCGTCGCATTACGAAGCACCTATTCGAAAGCCCTTAGTACTTGGAGACAAAGGATACCACGATGTAACCGTGGACATTGCCCGTCCGGTAGAGGGAAAGGCCAATAAACAATGGTGGATTGTCTTCACCATTGCCCTTGTGGCATTCCTTTGGGGTCTAGGATGTATCATTTATACCGTTTCCACGGGTATTGGGGTTTGGGGACTTAACCGAACCGTTAACTGGGCCTGGGATATCACCAACTTTGTATGGTGGGTAGGTATTGGTCACGCAGGAACCCTGATTTCGGCGGTACTGTTGTTGTTCCGTCAAAAGTGGAGAATGGCGATCAACCGTTCTGCGGAGGCGATGACCATCTTCTCGGTAGTGCAGGCAGGTTTGTTCCCGATCATCCACATGGGTCGTCCATGGTTGGGCTATTGGGTACTTCCCATCCCTAACCAATTCGGTTCCCTTTGGGTGAACTTCAACTCACCATTGCTTTGGGACGTATTTGCGATTTCAACCTACCTTTCTGTATCATTGGTATTCTGGTGGACAGGGCTTCTGCCTGACTTCGCCATGATCCGTGACAGAGCGGTAAAACCTTTCCAAAAGAAAATATACAGCTTGTTGAGCTTCGGTTGGACGGGTAGAGCCAAAGACTGGCAACGTTTTGAGGAAGTTTCCTTGGTATTGGCCGGTTTGGCAACACCTTTGGTACTTTCCGTACACACCATCGTATCGTTTGACTTTGCTACTTCGGTAATTCCAGGATGGCACACGACCATCTTCCCACCGTACTTCGTTGCTGGTGCGATTTTCTCTGGATTTGCCATGGTGAACACGCTTTTGATCATTATGCGTAAAGTGTGTAACCTTGAAGCTTATATTACCGTACAACATATTGAGTTGATGAACATCGTGATCATGATTACAGGTTCTATCGTGGGATGTGCCTATATCACGGAGTTGTTCATTGCTTGGTACTCTGGAGTGGAGTACGAACAGTACGCCTTCTTGAATAGGGCTACCGGGCCTTACTGGTGGGCATACTGGTCCATGATGACCTGTAACGTGTTCTCTCCCCAGTTCATGTGGTTCAAAAAGCTACGTACCAGTATCATGTTCTCTTTCTTTATCTCTATTGTGGTAAACATAGGGATGTGGTTTGAGCGTTTTGTGATCATTGTTACCTCATTGCACAGGGATTACCTGCCATCTTCTTGGACCATGTTCTCCCCAACCTTTGTGGATATCGGAATATTTATCGGGACCATAGGATTCTTCTTTGTATTGTTCCTGTTGTATTCCAGAACATTCCCTGTTATAGCACAGGCGGAAGTGAAGTCCATTTTGAAATCATCAGGGGAAAAGTACAAGAAGCTACGGGATGCTGGAAAGCCATTGTATGAAATGCCAGCAAAAGGCGGTTCTAAAAAGGTGGAGGCTCCCAAGGCTGAAGCAAAAGAGGTTGATCCAAAACAAGTTTCATCCCTCTTGGAAGCTATCGGTACATTCGACCCTGAAACGGATACTGCGGATGACTTGAAAAAGGTCAAAGGCATTGGTCCTCAAATGGAGGAAGCCTTGAACCAAATAGGCATCCATACCTTTGCACAGGTAAGTAAAATGACCGAAAAAGAATATGATCTGTTGGATTCCATTACAGGTTCCTTCCCAGGAAGGGCGCAGCGTGATGATTGGGCAGGTCAAGCAAAAAAATTAAACGATAAGAAATAGTTATGGCATCAAAAGTTATTCAGGCACTTTACCACGATGACGATGTGTTGATGCATGCCGTAAAGAAAGTGAGGGCAGAGCACCATCATATAGAAGAAGTATACACCCCTTTCCCAGTTCACGGTTTGGACAAGGCCATGGGATTGGCAGATACGCGAATTGCGATCACTTCCTTCATGTATGGTTGTTTGGGATTGACCGTTGCTATTGTGATGATGAACTACATCATGATCGAGGATTGGCCCCAAGACATTGGAGGAAAGCCCAGCTTTAGCTATTTGGAAAATATGCCCGCCTTTGTTCCGATCATGTTCGAGTTGACGGTTTTCTTCGCGGCTCACTTGATGGTGATCACGTTTTACCTAAGAAGTAAAATGTGGCCCTTCAAAAAAGCGGAAAATCCCGATAAACGTACTACGGACGACCATTTTTTAATGGAAATTGGAGTACACGATAATGAACAGGAGTTGACCGATTTGTTGTGGGAAACAGGAGCGGTGGAAATAAAAGTTACAGAAAAGGAGTCTTAATACTATGAAACTACTAGGTAAAATAAGTGTTGTATTGGCCTTGGTGTTGTTTGTTGCTGCTTGCGCTGACAAGAACAGACCAAACTACCAATTTATGCCAAATATGTACGAAGGCGTAGGATATGAAACCTATCAAGGAGTGGATAATGGACTGTTCCCTGAAGGAACAGAGGCCATGTTGCCTGTGGAAGGAACCATCTCCAGAGGATATATGCCCTATGAGTTCGAAAATACTCCTGAAGGAAAAGAACTGGCCAGATTGAACACAAGTCCATTGGATTCTTTGGATACAGAAGCAAACTTGGCCGTGGGCAAGGAATTGTATGATATCTATTGCGCAGTATGCCATGGTGCCAAAGGGGATGGACAAGGAAACTTGGTAAAACGTGAAAAAATATTGGGTGTTCCCAGCTATAGTGATGCGGCAAGAAACATTACCGTAGGTACTACGTACCATACCATTTACTATGGTTTGAATTCCATGGGCTCCTATGCATCTCAGTTCGCCAACGAAAAAGAGATGTGGCAGGTGTCGGAATACGTGATGAAGTTAAAGGAGGACCTAACAAAATAATTGGATAAGAGTAAACTATGTACACCTTTTCAAACAGACTTAAAATAGGATCTTTCATTGCCATGGGGCTTGGAGTTATTTTCTTGGCCATTGGTTTTCTATCGGCTCCATCAACAGTGGAAGAGGCAAAGGCCATTGTGGCTGCCCATGATGATGGCCACGGAGGTGGTCACGGACAAGAGGCCGTAAGCCATGGAGGTGATCAAGGCCATGGGGAAAGTGCCGCACACGGTGCAGAAGCTTCGCATGATGAAGGACATGATGCCTCCCATGATGAGCATTTGTTGCACCAACTACAGAACAAGCCATGGGCCGCTCTGTATGTAGCTGCTTTCTTTTTCTTTATGATTGCTTTGGGAGTATTGGCCTTCTACGCCATTCAACGTGCCGCGCAGGCAGGTTGGTCGCCCTTGTTGTTTAGGGTCATGGAAGGGATTACCTCATACTTGGTGCCCGGGGGTATCGTAGTTTTTGTGATTTTGGTACTCTCTGTAATGCACATGAACCATATGTTCGTATGGATGGATGCCGATGTTGTGGCACACGACGAACTGCTACAAGGAAAAGCAGGGTATTTAAACCCAACCTTCTTCTTGGTAAGGGCCGCTATCTTTTTGGGTGGATGGATTTTTTACCGTGAGTATTCCAGAAAACTTTCATTGGCTCAGGATGAGTCTGATGACGATAGCAACTTTATAAAGAATTTTAGATGGTCTGCCGGGTTCTTGGTATTCTATCTGGTTACCGAATCCATGATGTCATGGGATTGGATCATGAGTTTGGACCCACACTGGTTCAGTACCCTTTTCGGATGGTATGTGTTTGCCAGTATGTTCGTTTCAGGGATCACTGTGATTGCCATGGTGACCATTTACCTAAAATCAAAAGGATATTTGGAGCAGGTGAACAATAGCCACATCCACGATTTGGCCAAGTTCATGTTCGGTATCAGTATTTTCTGGACATACCTGTGGTTTGCCCAGTTCATGTTGATCTGGTATGCCAACATTCCCGAGGAGGTTACCTATTATGTGGCACGTTTCCAAGATTTCAAACTGCCGTTCTTTGCCATGTTGGCGATGAACTTTGTGTTCCCATTGTTGGTGTTGATGAACAGCGACTACAAACGGGTTAACTGGTTCGTGATCATGGCAGGTATCGTGGTATTGGCAGGACACTATTTGGATATCTTCAATATGGTTATGCCGGCAACGGTAGGAGACCAATGGTATATTGGATTGCCCGAAATAGGAGGTATATTGTTCTTTGGAGGTCTATTTGTGTACTGGGTGTTCAATACCTTGACCAAGGCTCCGTTGCAGCCCAAGCGCAATCCATTTATTGAGGAAAGTAGACATTTTCATTATTAATACGATTTAAGTCTTAGATAAGTATACAATGACTGCATTATTAACATTGACTGTTTTAGTACTGGTGGCGATTGCGATATGGCAAATGACCAAGATTTTTGAATTGTCCCAACTTAAAACAGAGAAGGCCGAGATAGCAAACGATACCGATAACAAAAACAACGGATATCTGTTGTTTGCATTCCTGATATTCATCTATGGAATCACCATATTTTGTTTTGCAAAATATACCAAAGTGTTGTTGCCTGAGGCATCATCTGCCCATGGTGGGGAATACGACCAATTGATGTGGGTGTCCTTTGCGATCATCTTCTTTGTTCAGTTTATCACACAGGCCTTGTTGCACTATTTTGGGTACAAGTACCGTGGGGAAGAAGGAAGAAAAGCATTGTTTTATGCAGATAACGACCGTTTGGAGTTCATTTGGACCATCATCCCAGTAGTGGTTTTGGCCGGATTGATCCTTTGGGGATTGTATACTTGGACCAACATCATGGATGTCAATGATGAGGATGACCCCTTGATCGTTGAACTCTACGCCCAGCAATTTAACTGGACGGCCCGTTACGGTGGTGAGGACAACGTTTTGGGAGATGCCAATGTACGCTTGATCGATATTGATAAGGCCAATATATTGGGCTTGGATGAAGCGGACCCCAATGGAGAGGATGATGTCATTGTAAAGGAATTGCACTTGCCCGTGGGCAGAAAGGTGAACTTTAAGATGCGTTCCCAAGATGTGCTTCACTCAGCATATATGCCGCACTTTAGAGCACAGATGAACTGTGTGCCAGGAATGATTACACAATTCTCGTTCACACCTACCGTGACCACGGAAGAAATGCGTTTGAACCCTGATGTAGTGGATAAAGTAAAACGTACCAATGCCATTAGGGCAGAATGGGCAGCAGAGGGAAGACCGGATTCCGATCCATGGGAGTTCGATTATGTATTGCTCTGCAATAAAATTTGTGGAAAGTCACACTATAACATGCAAATGAAGATTATAGTGGAGACCGAAGAGGAGTTCAACAAATGGATGGCGGAACAGGCTACGTTCAAACAAACCGTAGCACCCGCAGAATAATTTAGGCTAGGAAAGAAACCATAACAAAACTTAAGAAGATTATGTCAGCTACCGGACACGACGAACACGGACACGAAGATCACGGGCATCATCATAAAGAGACCTTTATTACCAAGTACATCTTTAGTCAAGACCATAAGATGATTTCCAAGCAGTACCTGATTACGGGTCTTATCATGGGATTCATCGGTATTGCAATGTCCTTGTTGTTTAGAATGCAATTGGCATGGCCAGGGGAGTCTTTCCCAATCTTTGAGGCCCTACTGGGAAAGTGGGCGCCTGATGGGGTCATGGATGCCGATATTTACCTGGCATTGGTTACCATTCACGGTACCATCATGGTATTCTTCGTGCTTACCGCCGGATTGAGTGGTACCTTCAGTAACCTATTGATTCCATTACAGATTGGTGCAAGGGATATGGCTTCCGGTTTCTTGAATATGGTTTCATACTGGTTGTTCTTCCTTTCTTCTTTGATCATGGTAATTTCCCTGTTCGTTGAAGCTGGGCCCGCTGCAGCTGGTTGGACCATATATCCACCATTGAGTGCATTGCCCATGGCGCAACCCGGTTCCGGTATGGGTATGACCCTATGGTTGGTTTCCATGGCTATATTCATTGCTTCCTCATTGTTGGGTTCATTAAACTATATTGTAACCGTACTTAACCTTAGGACCAAGGGAATGTCAATGACACGTTTGCCATTGACCATCTGGGCGTTCTTTGTAACAGCGGTTATCGGTGTGATTTCATTCCCAGTGCTTCTTTCAGCAGCCTTGTTGTTGATTATGGACCGTAGCTTTGGAACATCGTTCTTTCTTTCCGACATCTTCATTCAAGGTGAGGTATTGCACTATCAAGGAGGTTCGCCCGTATTGTACGAGCACTTGTTCTGGTTCTTGGGTCACCCGGAAGTATATATTGTTATTTTGCCAGCGATGGGAATTGTTTCCGAAGTAATGGCGGTGAACGCACGTAAACCTATTTTTGGATACCGTGCCATGATTGCTTCCATTTTGGCCATTGCGTTCCTTTCTACGATTGTATGGGGACACCATATGTTCATCTCGGGAATGAACCCATTCTTGGGCTCAGTATTTACATTTACTACGCTTTTGATTGCGATTCCATCCGCGGTTAAGGCCTTTAACTGGATTACCACGCTGTGGAAAGGAAACCTGCAATTGAACCCAGGGATGCTGTTCTCCATAGGAATGGTGTCTACCTTCATCACTGGAGGTCTAACGGGAATTATTTTGGGTGACAGTACGTTGGATATCAACGTTCACGATACCTACTTTGTAGTGGCCCACTTCCACTTGGTAATGGGTATATCTGCACTGTATGGATTGTTTGCCGGGGTATACCACTGGTTCCCCAAAATGTTCCAAGGACGTATGATGAACAAGAATTTGGGATATGTCCATTTTTGGGTAACGGCGATAGGCTCCTACGGAATCTTCTTCCCCATGCACTTTGTGGGAATGGCTGGGGTGCCAAGGCGTTACTACCAGAACACTGCGTTCCCAATGTTTGACGATTTGACCAATATCCAAGTCTTGATGACCGTATTTGCCATTATCACTGCAAGTGTACAATTGGTATTTGCCTATAACTTCATCGTTAGTATATTTTACGGTAAGAAGGGGCCACAAAACCCTTGGAAAGCCAATACGTTGGAATGGACCACACCTCAAGAACACATCCATGGAAACTGGCCAGGTGCCATTCCACATGTAACCCGTTGGGCATACGATTACAGTAAGACCTATGAAAACGGGGAGTACATTATAGCTGGACAGGATTTTGTTCCGCAGAACGTACCGCTTCAGGAAAATGAGGAAGAACTCCACCACTAAGGTGAAAACATATAAAGAAAGCCCATCCAATCCGGATGGGCTTTTTTGATTGTAGCATATTGAATCACAAGAGTTAGCAACAATTATAATATCTTTAAGGAACGGAACCCCAAAAAGAAGCACAGTGAAGAAAGTACTTGTCCTTATCCTGTTGGTTTGTCCCATCTTGGTATTGTCCCAACGTAAACCCCGAATCAAGGGAAGCCGTATTGTTACCCAGGTCAATGAAGAACTTCCCCCATTCAATGCCATAGTATTGAATGATAATTTGGACATCGTCCTTAAAAAGTCTTTTGGCCCGGGTTATGAGGTCATCGCAGATGATAATTTGATAGATATCCTCAAGTTTGAGGTGCAGGATGGTACCTTGCTCATCAGTTCCTATTATGATGTTACCGCAAGGAAACAGTTCGATATCATCGTCAACTATGTGGATTTAAAGGCAATTACCCTTAAAGACGGCAGTATTGTTTCCCAAGATATCATTGAGAGCGATGAGTTGTTTGTAGACGGATTCAACAATACTAAACTCGATATCAAGGCTAGGGCAGGGGTTATGGATATCAATCTGGAAGACACCAGCCATGGAGACTTTAATGTGGATGTGGACAGTTTGAACATCACCATGGGACATAAGTCGGATGCTTACATCTATGCCGTGAACGAAGTGAGCTTGGTGGATTTGGAGGACCATACCTCGCTGACCCTAGAAGGAACCTCCAATAGAATCCAAGGACGTTTGATGGGAAATGCCAAATACAAAGGGGAGACCATGGAGGTTGGGACCGTTAAAATGGAACTGGAAAGCAATACCAGTGCCCGCATCTATGCCCATGGCGAATTTGAACTCAGTGCCAAGGGAGACTCAAGGACATACCTCTACGGTACTCCAAAAGTCACCGTTCTTGAATTTTTGGACACCTCCCAACTCATCAAAAAACAAGAATGACGTTACTGGGCAATGGGTGCGGTAAGGCAATTCTTTGGAATACCAAAACCGTCCACCAAGACCTCAATATGAGGTCGTAGTTCAGTGGATAAACGTTCCACTCTCTGACGTATCGCCTTGGATTTTGTGCTGCCGAGATAGCCCTGTTCCAAATACCATCGGGCATCCAAATGTATCTGCTGCAGCGCATGGAGCGTACCCACCTTTTCTAAGAGCTCTCGATAAGCCTCATCCTCTACAGCAGCACAAAACTCAGAAAAAATGGAATAGGCCAATTCGGTACTGTATGCTTTGCCCAAGGCCAACAAATGGGTCTGCACCTTCAAGAATGCCTGATAGGAAGGCATCCCTTTTTTAATGTAACCACGAATCCGCATGGCCAAGGTGTAGGTCAATCTGCGGGTTCGGTAGTTAAAGGCGTGCTTGTGGAATTTTGGGTTGTACAAGTGCTCGGCATCCACCTTATTGGAATAAAGCGGATTGATGGCCGTTAATTTGTCCGAAAGCTGACTTTGCAGCAATTTCAGCACCGAGGTGAACCCAGCACTGTTGAATTCCGCCTTAAAATCCGAAAGAATACCTTTTGCTGCCAATTGGAGGAGTACAGTGTTGTCGCCTTCGAATGTGGTAAAGATATCCACATCCCCTTTGAGGTCGGCAATTCGGTTTTCCAGTAAATAACCCTTTCCACCACAAGCTTCCCTACATTCTTGGATGGTATCATTGGCAAACCAGGTGATCACTGATTTAAGGCCCGCCACTTGGGTTTCAATTTGCCGCTTGTCCGGTTGGGAGTCGTCACTGTAACGCTTCATCATTTCCTCCAATACCACATGGTAGACGTAAGCACTGGCAATGGATGGGGTCAATCGTATCTGATGGGTGGGATAATCCATGATCAAATCCTCCTGGATTTTAATGCTATCATTGAATTGTCTACGGTTCAATGCATGCTTAACGGCTATGGTCAAGGCCATTTTGGCCCCTCCCAAAGCGCCACGGGCTACGCAGATGCGTCCACCTACCAACGTGCCCAGCATGGTAAAGAAACGTTTGTTCGGGTTTTTTATGGATGAGGAATAATTTCCTTCCGAAGTGATTTCTCCGTACTTGTCCAAAAGATTTTCCCTAGGCACACTTACATTGTTGAACCAAATCTTTCCATTGTCCACTCCATTTAGCCCGAGTTTGTATCCATTGTCCTCAATGATAACGCCTTCAAGCAGTTCATGTTTTTCATTCCTCAAGGGCACCAAGATGGCGTGCACCCCTTCATTTTTCCCATTGACAATGAGTTGGGCAAAAACGGTGGCTATTTTGGAATGCAATGCATTGCCGATATATTCTTTATTATCATTCTTGCCCGGGGTGTGGATAATGATGGAATCCGTGGTTGGGTCATATGTGGCAGTGGTTCTAATGCCCCTTACATTGGAGCCGTGCCCCGTCTCGGTCATGGCAAAACAACCCAATAGGTTGGTTTTTCCCGCATCGGATAAATATTGGTCATGATGTTTTTTGGTGCCTAATTTTTGGATACTTCCCCCAAAGAGCCCAAACTGTACCCCAAATTTTACCGCAAGGCTTCCATCTACGAACATTAAATGCTCAAATATGGCGGCATAGGCGGGCATGTTGCCCGTACCCCCATATGCAGAAGGATAAGCCATGGCACCGTATCCCTTTTCGCCCAAAAGTTGTACCTGCTGCAATATTTTTGCTCTGAAATCCTCTTTGTTCCGACGGACATCCCATTGGAAGGTGGGTTGTGCCAAAAACTGGCGAAATTCATCAACTACAGGGGCATGCTCGCCTTTCAGGATTCCATCCAAAATGGTAGCATCGTAGAGGTCCGAAGTCTTTTCATGGACTACCTCAACATCAAACAAATGGTTGTAGTGGTTGGGCTGTATGCCCAAATTGATTTCAATATGCTTTAAATGCTCGTTGAAGTCACATTCATCACATCGTAAACTAGCCAATCGTTGACTCAAGGAAGTCAAGGGGTAGGTGTCACTTTCCACCAGTTTCACCCCAGAGCTGGAAATGGTTTGCTTCCAAGATTTGATTTCTTCGTCAGCAGGCGGATTTTCTTTGTTGAGCCAGAGCTTTAACTGCCTCTTTTCATCAGGATCAAGGGAGTCGTCTTCTTGAACCGTGTTTTCAACTACCGAAATCTCGGAAGCGGAAAGCAAGTCGTCCGACCAAATGACATAGAAAAAAGGGATGTATTGTAGGATTCCCAAGGAATAATCTGTAGTTACCATTGAATTTTGGGTTACGATGGGGTCATTTTGTTTTCAATGTATCTAAGGTAAGGTTTAGTTTTTTAAGATGTATGCAGGTAATCATTTTGGCCGAATTGCTTTCAGCCTCATGGGCTTTTCAACTATATTTGTTAAGCCATGAATGAAAATTTAGATCCAACGGCCCATAATTTTTCCCAAGAGGAGCTCGATATAGAAAGGGCACTGCGTCCAATCACATTCGATGATTTTACGGGACAGGCCCAAGTATTGGAAAACCTTAAGGTTTTTGTGCAGGCGGCCAATCTTAGGAATGAGGCCTTGGACCATACCCTTTTTCATGGCCCCCCTGGATTGGGAAAGACCACCTTGGCCCATATTCTGGCCAATGAACTTGGAGTGGGAATCAAGGTGACCTCTGGTCCTGTACTGGACAAACCCGGGGATTTGGCGGGATTGTTGACCAATTTGGAAGAAAGGGATGTCCTCTTTATTGATGAGATCCACCGGTTGAGCCCCATTGTGGAGGAATATCTCTACTCGGCCATGGAGGATTATAAAATTGATATCATGATCGAGACCGGTCCCAATGCGAGGACCGTTCAAATAAATTTAAGCCCCTTTACGCTGATAGGGGCCACCACACGATCAGGATTGCTCACAGCACCCATGCGGGCAAGGTTTGGTATCCAAAGTCGATTGGAGTACTACAACACGGAACTGCTCTCCACCATTGTGGAACGAAGTGCGGAAATCTTAAGAGTTCCCATTACCCAAGAGGCAGCCATTGAAATTGCAGGACGGAGTAGGGGGACCCCTAGGATTTGCAATGCCCTTTTGCGCAGGGTCCGGGATTTTGCCCAGATCAAGGGAGATGGTAATATCGACTTGGGAATCTCCCAATTTGGTCTAAAGGCCCTGAACGTAGATGCCCATGGTTTGGATGAGATGGACAATAAAATTTTGATGACCATCATCGATAAATTCAAGGGAGGCCCTGTTGGAATCACCACCTTGGCCACGGCAGTTTCAGAAAGTGCTGAGACCATAGAGGAAGTATACGAGCCGTTTCTGATCCAGCAAGGATTCATTATGCGGACTCCACGAGGACGCGAGGTCACCGAGTTGGCCTATAAACATCTGGGAAGGATAAAAGGAGGAACCCAAGGAGGACTTTTTTGATTTGACTCCAAAGACCAAACATACTACCATGATCAAAACCGAAGCCAAGCGCCTCGGTTTTTTGTCTTGCGGCGTTTCCAAAGCGCAATTTTTGGAAGAGGAAGCCCCGCGATTGGAAAAATGGCTAAACAATAACATGCACGGGGAAATGCAGTACATGGAAAATCACTTTGACAAGCGTTTGGACCCGACCAAACTGGTGGAAGGGTCAACATCGGTGATTTCGCTATTGTTGAATTATTTCCCATCCGAAGAGCAGAACCAAGACTCATATAAAATCTCCAAGTATGCCTATGGTACGGATTATCACTTTGTGATAAAGGACAAACTCAAAAGTCTCTTGCATTTTATCCAGGATGAAATAGGGGAGGTCCATGGAAGGGCCTTTGTGGATTCCGCCCCGGTTTTGGACAAGGCCTGGGCTGCCCGGAGTGGTCTGGGGTGGATCGGCAAGCACAGCAACCTCCTGACCCAACAAGTAGGTTCGTTTTATTTTATTGCAGAGCTTATTGTGGATTTGGATTTGGAATACGATACGCCAACAACGGACCATTGTGGTACATGCACAGCTTGTATCGACGCCTGTCCTACTGGGGCCATTGTGGAACCTTATGTGGTGGATGGCAGCAAATGCATCTCCTATTTTACCATAGAGCTCAAAGACCAAATTCCCACTGAGTTCAAGGGGAAGTTGGATGATTGGATGTTTGGCTGCGATGTTTGTCAAGATGTTTGTCCGTGGAACCGATTTTCAAAATCGCATAGCGAGCCCCTTTTTGACCCCAACCCACAACTGCTTTCCATGACCAAGAAAGATTGGGAGGAAATTACGGAAGAAGTGTTCAGGAAGGTCTTCAAAAAATCTGCGGTAAAGCGCACCAAGTATGGCGGATTGCAGCGCAATATCGATTTTTTGAAATCCTAAGGTTCACTACAACGTTTTCGTTTTGCTGTAAAGTCAATTAGCGGTTAAGTTTTTTTAACGGAATCATTAAAAAGACTATCTTGAATTGGATTCGTATTGGGAAATCCTCAAAATTTGAGTCATGTTTTTAATGGATTGAAAATTATTGTTTTTCAAGCACCATTCTTTTCTAACCAAACAACACACAGGATGAAGATCATAAAACCCCGTTTAAGTTTTTGGCAGATATTCAATATGAATGTGGGCTTTTTGGGTATCCAATACAGTTTTGGCTTACAACAGAGCGCCATAAACCCCATTTTTCTTTTCTTGGGGGCCAAAGAAGAAATCCTACCCATTTTAAACATTGCCGGTCCGGTTACGGGATTGATAGTCCAACCCATAATCGGGGCAATCTCAGATAAAACATGGTCGCCAAGATGGGGTAGGAGAAAACCCTTTTTCTTGATAGGGGCGGTGCTGGGCAGTCTCTGCCTGTTTGCTTTTCCTTTGAGTCCTGCTTTGTGGTTTGCCGTGGGACTCCTTTGGATTTTGGATGTGGGCAACAACATGGCCATGGAACCGTACCGGGCTTTTGTGGGTGATAAACTGCCGGATGCCCAATTGAGCATTGGCTACCAAATGCAAAGCTTGTTTGTGGGAGCCGGTATCCTTTTGGCCAATGCATCCATTTTTTTGTTTCAAGATTGGTTTGGGGGTGGTCAAGAAATAGAAGGAACGGTTCCCAAATGGTTGTACTATTCCTTCTTCATAGGCTCTTTTTTATCCATTGTCACCATATTGTGGTCGGTTTTAAAGACCCCGGAGATACCACCTTCCGATAAGGAGCTGGCGGAAATCAATAGGCACAAGTCTTTGCCTTTTATGGAGCGTTTTAAAACCCCGTTTGTAGAGATTTCCCATGCGGTAAAGGAAATGCCCCGATTTATGTGGCGGTTGTCTGCCGTATATCTGTTCCAGTGGTACGCCTTGTTTGTCTATTGGCAGTTCATTACGCCACTTTTTAGGGCCACTTTGGGGTACGATACCTCCCAAGCGGCGGCCCAAGCCGCTAAAATGAGTACCACATACAATATTGTAACCGCCGTAGTGGCCTTGGTGTTGGTGCCATTGACCATGCGGTTTGGAGGAAAAAAGATATACGCACTCAGTCTGTTGGGGACTGCCCTAGCCTTGTTTGCCATCCCCAATATTCAAGACCCGGTGCATGTATTGTTCCCAATGGTTCTGTTCGGCATAGGTTGGGCGGCCATGATGGGCATTCCCTATAGTATGGTTTCCAAAATTGTTCCTCAGGAACGTCGAGGGGTCTATATGGGGATATTGAATATGATGATTGTGATTCCCATGGGTATACAAACCTTGACGTTTGGTCCCATCTTTAAAAATATTCTAGGGGCGAACTCCGTCAATGCGATGTTGTTTGCAGGCGGATGTTTTGTAATGGCCTCCCTCTTGGCCATGAGACTCAATATGCCCAAGGACAAACAAGATTCCGAATTGGATATTGAAATACCTTAAATTCGGGTGTGTTATGGGATGCCAATTTTTAAGGCGTTTCATGGATAATATCAAAATTGCTGGATAGGGACTTTCCAAAACCAAGGAATCCCCTAACTTTACCCATTCATTTTTCACTATATGAGCAAGGAAAAACAACGACGGGAAGCATTGTTGTATCATGCTAAGCCGCAGCCAGGAAAGATAAAAATAGTCCCCACCAAGCCCTATTCCACCCAGCGTGATCTGGCCTTGGCCTACTCTCCCGGAGTAGCGGAACCCTGTTTGGAAATAGAAAAAAACAAGGACGATGTCTATAAGTACACGGCTAAAGGAAACATTGTGGCCGTAATTTCCAATGGAACGGCCGTTTTGGGTCTGGGCAACATTGGCCCGGAAGCTTCAAAACCCGTGATGGAAGGAAAAAGTCTCCTGTTCAAGATTTTTGCGGACATCGATGGAATCGATATTGAATTGGACACGGAGGATGTGGATAAATTCATTGAAACCGTAAAGACCATCGCGCCCACCTTTGGTGGCATCAATCTGGAAGACATCAAAGCGCCCGAAGCGTTTGAAATAGAAAGACGTCTCAAGGAAGAATTGGACATTCCGGTAATGCACGATGACCAACATGGAACGGCCATAATTTCTGCCGCAGCCTTGTTGAATGCCATAGAGTTGACCAACAAGAAAATCGATGAGGTGAACATTGTGGTCAGTGGTGCCGGGGCAGCCGCGGTTTCCTGCACAAAACTCTACAAAGCTTTCGGGGCCAATGGCAAGAATATTGTCATGTTGGACAGTAAGGGGGTTATCCGTAGTGATAGGGAAAACTTGAGTGAGGAGAAGAAGGAATTTGCCACCGATAGAAAAATAGATACCTTGGAGGAAGCTATGAAAGGTGCGGATGTGTTTATCGGTCTGTCCATAGCCAATATTGTGACCCCTAAAATGCTCAAGTCCATGGCAGACGACCCCATTGTCTTTGCCATGGCCAATCCAAATCCGGAGATTGCCTACGATTTGGCTTGTAAGACCCGAAAGGATGTCATCATGGCCACTGGGCGTTCCGACCATCCCAATCAAGTGAACAATGTGCTTGGATTTCCCTTTATTTTTAGGGGAGCCTTGGATGTACGGGCCACCAAGATCAATGAGGAAATGAAGATGGCAGCGGTCAGGGCCTTGGCCGATCTTACCCGTGAACCTGTTCCCGAACAAGTGAACATTGCGTATGATGCCACACGTTTGGCCTTCGGAAAAGAGTACATCATCCCAAAACCTTTTGATCCCAGGTTGATCACCACCATTCCGCTGGCAGTGGCCAAGGCCGCTATGGAAAGTGGCGTGGCCAAAGCGCCCATTCAGGATTGGGACCGGTACGAGGAAGAACTGTATCAAAGATCGGGCAACGACAATAAGGTGGTCCGGTTACTGCACAATAGGGCCAAAGTAAATCCAAAGCGTATTGTTTTTGCCGAAGCTGAACTGTTGGATGTGATGAAAGCAGCCCAAATAGTCTATGAGGAAGGTATTGCCGAACCGATACTTTTGGGACACAAGCCAACCATAGAAAGTCTAAAAAAGGAACTCGATTTTGATGCCGAAGTGACCATTATCGACCCTCGTTCCGATGAGGTCAAGGAACTGCGGACCAAATATGCCCTTAGATTATGGGAATCCAGAAAGCGCAAAGGGGAAACCCGATATAGTGCCCGGGTGAACATGGGCAAACGCAACTATTTTGGCGCCATGATGCTCCTTGAAGGGGATGCGGATGGGATGATTTCCGGATATTCCCGGTCATACCCAAAGGTGCTTCGTCCTGTTTTTGAGGTCTTGGGAAGGGCCAAAGACGTGAAGAACGCTTCCACGGTCAATATTATGATCACGGAAAGAGGCCCCCTCTTTTTGGCAGATACCTCCATCAATATAGATCCCAATGCAGAGGAATTGGCTGAGATTGCCCAAATGACGGCCAATGTGGCCAGTACGTTCGGGTTTAATCCGGTTGTGGCCATGCTTTCCTATGCCAACTTTGGCTCATCAATCCATCCCAATGCCCAAAAAGTGAAGGAAGCGGTTCGGATTTTGCATGAAAAGAACCCTGATTTGGTTGTGGATGGGGAAATACAGACTGATTTTGCCTTGAGCCAAGAACTGTGCAACAATAACTTTCCGTTTTCCAAATTATCCGGTAAAAAGGTAAACACGCTTATTTTTCCCAATTTGGAATCGGCCAATATCACCTATAAACTTCTCAAAGGCCTTAATAAAGCGGATTCCATAGGGCCCATTATGGTAGGATTGACCAGGGCGGCCCACATTTTGCAACTGGGAGCCAGTGTGGATGAAATGGTGAACATGACCGCCGTGGCCGTAATTGACGCCCAAGAACGTGAAAAGCGCAGAAAAACGAGAAGAAGCGCAGAGTAGTTTCCTCAATCAAAAAAAATGAATAATCCAACACACCAAATATGATTACCCATTTAAGAGGAAAACTGGTAGAAAAGAATCCAACCTATGTTATTGTGGAGTGCAATGGGGTAGGCTATTTTTTGAACATTTCCCTGCATACATTTTCCTTGCTGAAAGACGAGGAGAACATTCAGTTGTACACCCATCTTCTGATCAAGGAAGATTCCCATACGCTGTTTGGTTTTGTGGAGCGATCGGAGCGTGAGATTTTCAGATTGTTGATATCCGTTTCCGGTGTGGGTTCCAGCATTGCACGGACCATGCTGTCCTCTTTGTCACCCGCCGAAGTGAGGGATGCCATAGCCAATGCAGAGGTAGCTACCATACAGGCGGTAAAGGGAATTGGGGCCAAGACAGCCCAAAGGGTGATATTGGACCTGAAGGACAAGATTTTGAAAGTCTACGATATGGGCGAAGTTTCCCTTCCATCAAACAATACAAGTAAAGAAGAAGCGTTATCTGCTTTAGAGGTTCTTGGTTTTACCAGAAGACAATCGGAAAAGGTTGTGGACAAGGTGCTTTCCGAAGATCCTTCACTTAGCGTTGAGAACACTATTAAACAGGCGCTGAAAAATTTGTAATTAGTTTGAAAAGAGGGGCAAAACCAATACTTAAACCAGCCAGTTTTAAGTACATTTTCGTATTCATCTGTTTTTTGGCCGTCACGTCCATGATGGGTCAGGAGGAAACCAATGAACAGGTTCAAGATTCTGTACAGACCGGGGTAGAGCTAGGGAGGCTTATCTTGGAGAACCCCGATAGCATTATTGCCAAATACACCTACGACCCCCAGACCGATCGTTATATCTACACCGAAAGTATAGGGGATTTCAATATAAATTATCCTGTTATCCTTACCCCGGACCAATACTATGAACTGGTGCGGAAAGAGCAGATGAGGTCCTATTTCAAGCAGAAGATAGATGCTTTTACCGGGAAAAAGGAAGGAAGTGAGGAGGCCCGGAAGAACCTATTGCCCAATTTTTATGTGAACAGTAACTTCTTTGAATCCATCTTTGGAGGAAATACCATTGAGGTAATTCCGCAGGGTTCCGTGGCCATGGATCTTGGGGTACTTTGGCAAAAGAACGACAATCCGGCCCTTTCGCCCCGTAACCGGACCAATCTTTCATTTGATTTTGACCAGCGGATCAGTTTGAGCTTGTTGGGAAAGGTTGGCGAACGTCTTCAGGTGACCGCCAACTATGATACAGAGGCTGTTTTTGATTTTCAGAACTTGGTGAAACTGGAATATACCCCCACTGAGGACGATATCCTTCGGAAGATTGAAATTGGTAATGTGAACATGCCCTTGAACAGTTCTTTGATCACGGGAGCACAGAGCCTTTTTGGGGTGAAGACCCAATTGCAATTCGGAAAAACCACGGTAACCGCCGTTTTTTCGGAACAGCGATCGCAGAACAATACGGTTGTGGCGCAAGGAGGGGGAACCCTGAACGAATTCTCGCTTACTGCCTTGGATTATGATGAGGACAAGCACTTTTTCCTCGCCCAATATTTTAGGGACAATTACGATCGTGCCCTTCAAGATTATCCTTTTATTAGGAGCCAAGTACAGATTACCCGATTGGAGGTATGGGTGACCAACCGTAACCAGCAGACTCTCAATGTGAGGAATGTGGTGGCCCTTCAGGATTTGGGGGAAGCATTGGAGGATAAGACCCGAATCGGTATCAATAATGGAGACCCGGCAGGATTTTTTAATCCATCGGCCATAGTCACGGGATATCCGCAGAATGCGGCAAACGCCTTCGACCCTGCACAGATTGGGACGGGCGCCTTGACCCAGTCCATTCGCGATATTGCCACGGTGGAAGCAGGTTTCAATGTTCCCGGGTATCAAGTGAACCAAGGATTTGACTATGCCATCTTGGAAAATGCCCGAAAATTGGAGCAGGGCAGGGATTACCAGTTCAATTCGCAATTGGGATATATATCCTTGAACCAGCGTTTGAGCAATGATGAGGTATTGGGGGTTGCTTTTCAATATACCATCAATGGCCAAGTGTACCAAGTAGGGGAGTTTGCCAATGGTGGGGTGGATGCCACTACCGTTTCCGGAGGGGTGAATCCTATTGTAGAAAACAATACTTTGATTCTGAAATTATTGAAGAGTAACATTACCAATGTGGAGGATCCCATTTGGGATTTGATGATGAAAAACATCTATTCCACAGGAGCATTTCAATTAGATCAGGAAGATTTTAAACTTAACATTCTTTATTCCGACCCTACACCAAGAAACTATATTACGCCAGTGGATCCCAATGCAGGATGGCCCAATGGTTTGGAGGACCGCATATTGATCAATGTGTTCAACCTGGACCGTTTGAATGTGTACAATGACATTCAACCTGGAGGGGATGGATTCTTTGACTACGTGCCGGGTATTACCGTGGACCCACAGTCTGGACGTATCATCTTTACCAAGGTGGAGCCTTTTGGGGAGTACCTCTTTGAGGAGATGGGAGGTGGAACCTATGATGTTGAGAACGATCAAGGGTATAATGCCAACCAAAGACGATATGTGTTCCGTAATATGTATGCCAAAACCAAAGCGGCGTCATTGCAGGATGCGGAAAAGAACCGTTTTCAGATCAAGGGACGTTATAAGTCGCAAGGGAATAATGGTATTCCAATTGGGGCGTTCAACGTACCTAGGGGTTCGGTGCGGGTAACGGCAGGAGGCCGACAACTTCAGGAAGGAATAGATTATACGGTGAACTATCAAGCGGGAACCGTCCAGATTTTGGATCCCAGTTTGGCCGCATCCAATACCCCCATTAACATTTCGGTGGAAAACAATGCGGTTTTCGGACAGCAGACCCGTCGATTTGCAGGGGTAAACGTGGAACACCAGTTCAATGAAAAATTTGTTTTGGGAGGAACCCTTCTCAACCTAAATGAAAGACCGCTTACCCAAAAATCCAACTATGGGGTAGAACCTGTAAACAATACCATTTTTGGTTTGAATGGAAATTTTAGCACCGAGATTCCATTCTTGACCCGTTTGGCCAATAAGTTACCCAACATAGATACCGATGTGCCTTCCAACCTGTCCTTGCGGGGCGAAGTGGCTTTTTTAAAGCCCAATTCACCCAAGAATGCAGATTTTCAGGGAGAGACCACAACCTATCTGGATGATTTTGAAGGGGCCCAAGCGTTGATCGACATTCGTTCCTCCTTGGGGTGGACCCTTGCGAGCCCGCCAGTGGAATTCATTCAGGACAGAACCGATATTGATGTGGGCTATGAGCGTGCCAAGATGGCTTGGTACACCATCGACCCCATCTTTTATACCAATCAAAGACCATCCGGTTTATCGGACAATGACATTTCCTTGAACACTACCCGAAGGGTATTCATTGATGAGGTCTTTACCGAAACCGACATTGCCCAGGGCCAGACCCAGGTGCAGAGCACCTTGGACATTGTATACTATCCCAATCAAAAAGGGCCGTACAATGCCAACCCAAGTTTTGAGACCGAAGCACCGCAAGACAAATGGGCCGGTATCATGCGTCCGTTGAGCAGTACCAATTTTGAGCAATCCAATGTGGAATTTGTCCAGTTTTGGGTATTGGACCCCTATGTGGATGGGCAGACCGACAACTCCAACGCGGGTGAGCTAGTATTGAACTTGGGGAACATTTCCGAAGATATTTTGCGTGATGGTCGTAAGCAATATGAAAACGGATTACCGGCAAGCACCAATAGCGAGGTGCCCAGACCCACTATGTGGGGGCAAGTACCCTCCACACAATCCCTGGTATATGCTTTTGATGCAGATGAAACGAACCGTACCTCACAAGATGTTGGATTGGATGGTTTGAGCGACGCCGAAGAGCAGGCCATATATAACGGTCCTGCAGAAGATCCCGCCTTAGACAACTACCAATATTATTTGAACCGTGAGGGAAGCATCATGGAGCGTTATCTTGATTTCAACAATACGCAAGGCAACTCACCCGTGGCCGTGACCAATACCAATAGGGGGTCTACCACATTGCCCGATGTGGAGGACATTGATCGCGATTTGACCATGAACACGGTGAACAGTTACTATGAGTACCGTATCGAGATCAAACCCAATACCACCATCAACGACAAGTATGTTACGGATATCCGTGAGGGACAGACCCCAACCCTGCCCAATGGAACCCAATTGAACCGTAGGTGGATACAGTATAAGATTCCGTTGAGTGATTTTACCGATGCCGTGGGAGGGATTACAGATTTCAGGTCTATTAGCTTTATGCGGATGTACCTTACCGGATTCTCTGATGATGTGGTCATGCGTTTTGCTACCTTGGATTTGGTCCGTGGTGATTGGCGTACCTATTCAAGGTCCCTGCAACCTGAAGAAGTGGACAATGATCCTTCCGATGATGGAACCGTAACCGACGTGAACACGGTCAATATTGAAGAAAACTTTGGTCGCCAACCTATTCCTTATGTATTGCCTCCAGGGGTGGTTAGGGAGCAGTTGAACAACAACAACACCATTATCCGTCAGAATGAACAATCCCTATCCTTTGTGGTGGAAAATTTGGAATCAGAGGATTCCCGAGGGGTATTCAAGAATGTGAATGTGGATGTGCGCCAGTATGAACGGATTAAAATGTTCATGCACGCCGAAAAGATAATGAATGGGGACTATGCCGATAGCGACACCCCATTGGTGGGATTCCTTCGGATTGGAACGGATTTCTCCGAGAACTACTATCAGGTGGAACTTCCATTGCAGTTTACCCCTTTCAATGTGACCTCTGCGGAAGAGATTTGGCCCGATGTCAACCAAATAGATATTGCCTTGAATGATTTGAACAAGGTAAAATCCAAAGGAATAGCGGAACAGACCCTGAACGAAACCAACTATTATGAAATTGTGGATGGTGAGGCCATTCCTGTGGATGAGTTTGCCCCCCGTACGTTGGGAAGGGTACGAATTGGGATTCGCGGTAACCCTTCCTTGGGAAGTATCCGCGGTATGATGGTAGGTATAAAAAACATTGATGACCTTCCGGCAAGGGGAGAGGTGTGGTTCAACGAATTACGCCTTGTGGGCTTGGACAATAAAGGTGGTTGGGCCGCTATTGTGGCCATGGACGCCAATATGGCCGATTTTGCCAACATTTCCGTGACCGGGAGCAAGAGTACCTCAGGTTTTGGTTCCATAGACCAAATGCCCAACGAACGTTCCAGGGAAGATGCGGTTTCCTATGATATGGTGACCAATGTAAATGCCGGGCAGCTGTTGCCCAAAAAGTGGAACCTTCAGGTGCCGTTCAATTATGGTGTGTCGGAAACCTTGATCACTCCGGAATTTGACCCCGTATATGACGATTTAAAACTGGACGACCGTATTGCGGCGGCAGCCACGCAGGAAGATGCCGAAACCATACAAGAGCAGGCCGAGGATTATACCAAGCGGACTAGTTTCAACCTGATCGGGGTAAGAAAAAATAGGGGTGAGGAAGCCAAAGAGGACTTTTTTGATATAGAGAACTTCACCTTTAATTATTCCTATAATGAAACCAGCCATCGGGATTTTGAGATAGCCGATCTAAAAGATCAGAATGTGAATACGGGCTTTGTGTACAACCACAATTTTAAACCAGCTCCCGTTGCCCCATTTGCCAAAAAGGATTCCTTGTTTACCGGAAGGTATTGGAAATGGCTCAAGGATTTAAACTTGAACGTACTGCCCACCAGCATGTCGGTGAATGCCAACATCAACCGGGCCTTCAACCAGCAGCGGTTCAGGGATGTGTTGGAGCCAGGGGTGGATGCCTTGGAACTCCCCTTGTTGCAACAACGCAACTATCTGTTCAATTGGCAATATGCCTTAAATTATAGTATCTCCAAGTCCCTACGTCTTAATTTGACGGCCTCCAACAACAATATAGTACGGAATTACTTCAATGTGGATGATGATGAGGATTCAGGGATCAACCAGGCGTTGGATCTGTGGGACGGATTTTTCGACATTGGAGAGCCCAATCGTCATGCCCAGCAGATGCAGTTGAACTACGAATTGCCTTTTAGCAAGTTCCCGTTCCTTGATTTTATCAATGCCCAGTACACCTACACCAGTAATTTCGATTGGCAGCGGGGAGGCGATGCGCTCAATGAAGTGGCCGGTCAGGATATCAATACGGTGCAGAATGCCAGTACCCATAATATAACGGGTAACCTGACCATGCAACGTTTCTACGACTTTTTGGGATTAAAGAAGCGGGATGGTAAGGTAACGGCTTCCCAAGCGCCTGTGCGAAGGGACAAAGCGGGTAATCCCGCCACTAATTCGGAAAGCAGCGCGCCCAAAAAGACCGGCAAGGGATTCAATACCTTGGTGGATATTGTGACCATGGTGAAGCGGGTCAATATCAACTACACTGAGAATAGGGGTAAAATGTTGCCCGGGTATACCCAAAGCATTGGCTTTATCGGTACGGCCAGACCTTCCATAGGATTTGTGTTCGGTAGTCAGGCCGATGTGCGGTACGAGGCTGCCCGAAAAGGTTGGTTGACTACTTTCACGGAGTTCAATACCCAATTTATGCAGAACTCCACCAAACAATTGAACATTACCGCCACGGCCCAGCCTACGCAAGACTTGACCATAGATATTACGGCCGATAGACAGATATCCAACAGTTATCAGGAGACCTTTAAGGTAAATGATCTTGGAGGGGGGCAGTTTGAGTATGAGACCTTATTGGGCAACAATTTTGGAAATTTTAGTATTTCCACCATAATGATTGGTACTATATTCAGCAAGAGCGATGAGTTTGATTCGGAAACTTTTGAGCAGTTCAAGCAGAATAGGGTCACTGTGGCCAACCGATTGGTTTCCGATCGCGGAGAAAACCCAGGAACTTTGGATGAGGATGGATTCCCGGAACGTTATGGAAAGACGCAGCAAGAAGTGTTGTTGCCTGCTTTCTTTGCGGCCTATACCGGTCAGGATGTGAACCGTGTAAATTTGGATGCCTTCCGTCAGATCCCTATTCCTAACTGGAACCTCAAGTATACCGGATTGATGAAAAACCGTTGGTTTAGGAAGAAGTTCAAACGTTTCTCTTTGAGCCATGGCTATCGTGCGGCCTATAGCATCAATTCTTTCCAGACCAACTTGGCTCGGGAGCAATTGATAAAGGATGGTCTGCCCCCCATAAATGTGGAAAATGATGATGCGCTTCCCGAGAACATTATCAATAATGTGGTGTTGACGGACCAGTTCAACCCATTGATGCGGGTAGATTTTGAAATGCAGAATTCCTTTAGCTTTTTGGCCGAGGTGAGAACGGACAGGACCCTATCCTTGAGTTTTGACAATAATTTGATGACCGAGATCAATGGAAAGGAATATACCCTTGGATTGGGCTACCGGTTCAAGGATGTAAAAATGGTAACCAACATTGGCGGGGAAAAAACCCGACTCAAGGGAGATCTTAATTTAAAATTTGATCTTACCCTTAGGGATAATATTACCATCATCCGAAATTTGGACATAGACAATAACCAGATTACTTCGGGCCAGAATTTGATGTCCATTAAGTTTACTGCCGATTACGCCTTGAGCAAGAATTTCAATGCCCTTTTCTTTTACGATCATTCCTTCTCAAAGTTTGCGGTCTCAACAGCTTTTCCACAGACTACGATCAATACAGGATTTACCTTGCGCTACAACTTCGGAAACTAGGTTTTGGAAGGATTGGGGGATTGTTGAATTTTGTTTAGTGGATTTTTTGAAAACCTATCCACAATCCGTTACATTTGTCCATCGACTAATTCAAACATAAACACGAATGGACATACCTTCTGAACTAAAGTACACCAAGGACCATGAATGGGTCAAAATAGATGGCGATATCGCCACGGTAGGAATCACGGATTTTGCCCAGAGTGAGTTGGGGGATATCGTATATGTAGAGGTAGAGACACTGGATGAAACCTTGGATAAAGAAGAGGTTTTTGGTTCGGTTGAGGCCGTAAAGACCGTATCCGACCTGTTCTTGCCCCTTAGTGGTGAGATCATTGAGTTCAACGAAGCCTTGGAAGATGAGCCTGAGAAGGTGAATTCCGATCCTTACGGGGAAGGCTGGATGATCAAAATTAAAATGAGCGATGCCTCTGAGGTTGATGGTCTAATGAATGCTGATGATTACAAGGCATTGATAGGTGCATAGAAAATACGGATATACCTTATTGTTTATAGGCTGGGTGCTGTTCATAACGACACTCAGCTTATTTTCTTTTTCTGAAATGGATTTGGATGAGGGCAGATGGAATATTCCCTATGCCGATAAGATTACCCATTTTATATTTTATCTTGTTTTTGGGGTCTTGGGATGCCTTTTTGTTAGGGAAAGAACCAAAGGACAAATGGAGTTGGTAAAGGCAAGTAGGCTTATTTTTCTTGTAGCAGTAGTCTATGGCATAGGTATTGAGGTATTACAATATACGTTGACCACCGATCGTATGGCCGAATTTGGAGATGTTTTGGCCAATACTTTTGGGGCATTTGTAGGAATAAGCCTAGTTAGGTGGTCTTTTTCTAAAGAAAGGCCGTTAAAATGGAAATTTTAATTGTTTATTTAACCAATTAATAATTAAATTAGCAAACACTAAAATCAAAGAGATGGAACTAAAAAAGAATCCAAAAGCGGACGTAGGAAGAAACAGCTCACTCTATTTTGTGGTAGGGTTGGCCGCTGTTTTGGGGTTGGTTTATGGAGCCATGGAGTGGAAAAAATATGATAAGACGAATGATTACGACATTTCAATGAATGTTGAAGATCAGTTGGACGAAGAAGTGCCAATGACCGAGCAAATCAAGACTCCACCGCCACCACCGCCACCTGCTGCGCCAGAGGTAATCGAAGTTGTTGAAGATGAGGAAGAAGTGGAAGAGACCGTTATCGAGTCCACTGAAACCAGTCAGGAAGAAGAAGTTGTGGAAATTGAAGAAGTTGAGGTTGAGGAGGTTGAAGAAGATATTTCGGTTCCATTTGCCGTGATTGAAGATGTACCCGTTTTCCCCGGTTGTGAGGGAGCCAAAGATAAAAAGGCCTGTTTTCAGGAAATGATGCAGAAACACATCCGTAAGAATTTCCGTTATCCTGAAATTGCCCAAGAAATGGGAGTTCAGGGAAGGGTGAACGTGATATTCGTTATCCAAAAAGATGGAAGTATCGGTAACATCAGAATGCGTGGACCGGATAAAAACTTGGAGGCTGAAGCATTGAGAATCATCAACAAATTGCCAAAAATGACTCCAGGAAAACAAAGGGGTAGAGCGGTAAAAGTACCTTTTAGTATTCCAATTACCTTTAAATTGCAGTAAAAGCATATATGTTCCTGTTGAGGCAGGAATGGAAAAAGCCCTGACAGTAAAACGTCAGGGCTTTTTTTGTTTCAAAAATATAGTAGGGCAGCTTTTATGTGATGTATTAACATTTCCAAAACAGCATAAAGACCATCAATAGGTTGGAAAAGAAGCCTCTCCGCGCTATCTTTGCCAGCCAATTAATTTGTGGATGAAGTCTGCTGTAGGTTCCGTAAAAAACACATCGCTGTCCGTAATTCTTTCTGATTTCAAGGAGATTACCAAGGCCAAGCTGGCGGTCAGTGTGGTGTTTTCTTCCATTGCGGGCTATTTTTTAGGAGCCTATGAGGTGAGCATGGTATCCCTATTGTTGCTCACTTTTGGTGGATACTGTATGGTTGGGGCCTCCAATGCCTATAATCAAATTATAGAGAAGGACTTGGATGCGTTGATGAACCGAACCAAAAACCGCCCAATCCCTTCGGGCAGGATGTCGGTGAAAAGCGCTTTGGCCGTTGCCATTACCTTAACGGTGCTGGGCGTTTTGGCCTTGTTTGCCCTGAGCCCAAAAACAGCCATGTTCGGTGCCATTTCAATTTTTTTGTACACTAGCGTCTATACGCCTTTAAAGACTAAGACACCCTTATCTGTTTTTGTGGGTGCTTTTCCGGGTGCCATCCCCTTTATGTTGGGATGGGTTGCCGCCACAGATGATTTTGGCATTGAGCCCGGAACACTGTTCATGATTCAGTTTTTTTGGCAGTTTCCCCATTTTTGGGCCTTGGGCTGGATGTTGGATGAAGATTATAAAAAGGCAGGGTTTAAAATGTTGCCCACAGGGAAAAAGGATAAGGGAACGGCGCTACAGATCATACTGTACACGATTTGGATGATGGTAATTTCCATTATACCCGTTTTTGGGTTTACAGGAAGGTTGACCCTCTCCGTTCCGGCAGCGGTACTGGTATTTGTTTTCGGATTGGTGATGCTTTTTTTTGCCTTGAGATTGTATGAAAAACGCGACAATGCCACCGCAAGAAAATTGATGTTGGCCAGCGTTACCTATATATCGTTGATTCAAATCGTATATGTTGCAGATAAATATATTTAGAAAAGGATGGATTTAACCCAAGGAACAGCAGTGGAGAAAAACCGTAGGGCAAAGAAAATGATGCTCTGGTTTGGAATAGTAAGTTTGATCATGGGATTTGCTGGTTGGACCAGTGCCTATATTGTCAGTAGCAAAAGGGACGATTGGATCAGTGATTTGGAACTCCCTCAGGCATTCTTTGTCAGTACGGCCATTATTATTTTAAGCAGTATCACCTATTTCATTGCCCAGAAAGCAGTTGAAAGGAACAACCGGAAATTGGGGACCATTTTGTTGTTCACGACCTTGTTCTTTGGAATTTCATTTATCGTATTGCAGTTCATGGGATTTTCCCAAATGTTGGAGCATGGATATTATTTTACCGGTCCTACCAGTAACATTAAAATGTCCTATGTGTTTTTGATCGCGGCGGTGCACATAGCACACGTTGTGGCAGGTCTCATCTCTTTGTTGGTGGTGTTGGTGCAGCAATTGCGAGGTAAATATAGCCCCGAAAATATGTTGGGTCTGGAATTGGGTGCCACGTTTTGGCATTTCTTGGATTTTCTATGGGTGTATTTAATACTATTTATGTATTTCGTGAAATAAATTCTGAATGGAGCAGTTTTCATTCAACTTTATCTTTTTGAATACACCAAAAGGTGTAAATTTGTGAAAGTTTTATTAAAGCGACTTTTTTTATGGATGCAACGGTGACTACCGGTACGGAAGAAAGTGTTTGGGGAGGCGGAAATCGTCCCTTGGGTGCTAGCTACGGAAAAATGATGATGTGGTTTTTTATTGTCTCTGATGCCTTGACCTTTTCTGGGTTCTTGGTGTCCTATGGCTTTTCCAGGTTCAAGTTTATTGAAACGTGGCCCATTGCCGATGAGGTGTTTACCCACGTTCCCTTTTTCCACGGAAACTATCCCATGTACTACGTGGCCTTTATGACCTTTATTCTGATTATGTCCTCCGTGACCATGGTACTTGCCGTGGATGCCGGGCATAAAATGATGCAGAAAAAAGTAATTCTTTATATGTTCCTTACCATTATAGGTGGGGCCATCTTCGTTGGTTCACAGGCTTGGGAATGGGCAACCTTTATCAAGGGAGACCATGGGGCCTTGGAAACCAAAGGAGGTAGAATATTGCAATTTGTCAATGCGGAGACCGGACAACGGGCTTCATTGGCCGATTTCTCCAAGACCTTGCCCGAGGAAAGGGTAAAGCACGAAAGCAGCAAAGGTGTTTGGTTTGAAAAGGAAGGCAGTCAAACCTCATTCTCCTTGAATGAAGTGGTGGAAGGCTTCAAGGCTACCCCCAATATCCTTATCCGTACGGAGACCATAAATGAAGAAGGACATAAGACGGTATTGAACCGCGAGGAATCCTTGGCAAAACTAAAAGATGCCGTTTTGGTAGTGGAAGGGGCCAACCTTATCCATAACGAATATGGTAGCAGACTTTTCGCCGATTTCTTCTTCTTTATAACAGGGTTTCACGGATTCCACGTATTTTCAGGTGTGGTCATCAACGTAATTATCTTCTTTAATGTCATTCTGGGCACTTACGAGCGTAGGGGACATTATGAAATGGTAGAAAAGGTTGGATTGTACTGGCACTTTGTAGATTTGGTGTGGGTATTCGTATTTACATTCTTTTATTTGGTTTAAAATTGGATTTCGATTCCGGATACATCAGGAATCAATAAGCATACAGTATACAATAGCATGGCACACGAGCACAAACTTGAGATTTTTAGAGGAACATTGAAGTTCAAATCCAACGTCCAGAAGATTTGGGGCGTTCTTATTTTCCTTTCCATTGTAACGGCAGTGGAAGTGGCTTTGGGTATTGCCAAACCACAAGTGTTGACGCATAACTTCTTTTTGGGAATGAAACTCCTTAACTGGATATTCATCATCCTGACCTTGGTAAAGGCCTATTACATTGCATGGGATTTTATGCACTTGCGTGATGAAAAGAAAGCCCTGAGAAGATCCATCGTATGGACCCCAATATTCTTGATCTGTTATTTGATATTCATTCTCCTTTTTGAGGCGGATTACATCTATAATGTGTACAAGGATGGTTTCTTGGCCTGGAATTTCTAAAGGAAAGTATTAACAAGATTAAAAGACGGTTTTTCAACCGTCTTTTTTATTTTTGTAAGGTTTTGTTCCCTATGAAAAAGACGTTTGTTTTAGTGGTTTTGTTTGTACTCCCTTTGGTGGCCTATCTATTTTTTGCATCAGGGGTAAACAACTTCGGAAAACTGCCGGTTTTAACGGAGAATATCCCCGATATCTCTGAATTGGAAAACACTTTGAGCCTTGATGGAAAGATTACCATTCTAGGTTTTATGGGAAGTGGCATTCAGCAGAAAAAAGGCAATGCCTTTAACCTTAACCAGAAAATCTACAAACGGTTCGGGGATTTCAATGACTTTCAGATGGTCATGGTGGTGGAAGAAGGGCATCAAGAAGATGCCGAACTTCTAAAAAAGGAACTGGGCGAACTTTCCAATGCGGACAAATGGCACTTTGCCTTTGGGAATGGGGACGAGATCAAATCGTTTTTTGCCCAACTGAAGACCGATGTAAATTTGGATGACGACCTATCCACCCCCTATGTTTTTATCGTTGATAAGGACCGTAACCTCAGGGGAAGAAAAGATGATGAGGATGAAGGGGTGAAATACGGCTTTAACACCACTTCGGTGGCGGAGCTCAACAATAAGATGGAAGATGATGTCAAGATTATCTTGGCCGAATATAGATTAGCCTTAAAGAACAACGATGCCAACAGGAGCAAATAGAAAGAAAAAGTATACCTACGTCTGGGTGTCCGCAGTCATTTTGGTTTTTGGGATTTTTGCCGTTTATGAAGTCACAAAGAGACTTAAGGATGGGACTGTGGTGGAGAACGACCGTATGAACATGGGGTTCCAACAAAAGCAGGTAGGTTTTGTACTGAACAATGGGAAGAAACGAAAAGTGCCCTCTTTTGCCTTCCTGAACCAAGATAGTGTGTTGGTTACGGATAAGGACTACTTGGGCAAGGTGTATGTGGTAGAATTCTTCTTTACCACTTGTCCTACCATATGCCCTGTAATGACAAAAAATTTGGTGTCGTTGCAAAACACCTTTCAAAATGATGAAGGTTTTGGAGTGGCCTCCTTTACCATCAACCCAAGATACGATACGCCATCCGTACTTAAGAACTATGCCAAAAAGTATGCTATTGTGGACAAGGATTGGCATTTGTTGACCGGGGATAGGGATGAAATTTACAATTTGGCCCAAGAAGGATTCTATATAGTTGCGAATGAAGTGGAGGATGCCCCGGGTGGTTTTGAGCATTCCGGAATGTTCGCTTTGGTCGACAAAAATGGGTATATTCGTTCTCGCCAAGATGAGCATGGAAACCCCCTGATTTACTACAGGGGAACCGTGACTGAGGAACAAGGGGTCAATGCAGAGGGAGAGCCCCAGCAGATTACCATATTAAAAGAGGATATTAAAAAATTATTGGCAGAATGATCGACGAAGTCTCTATCAGGGAAAAACGGTTCAATAAATGGATTACGGTGATATCAGTGGCCATACCTTTGGTGGTGGCCCTGTTGTTCGGCTACAAGATACCCAATGCGGAACCCTTATCTTTTTTACCGCCCATATATGCTATGATCAATGGACTGACCGCGGTTCTTTTGGTGATTGCTGTAATTGCTATTAAGAATGGTAAAAGGGGGCTTCACCAAAAATTAATGACGACTTGTATCATTTTGTCCGCACTGTTTTTGGTGATGTACGTGGCATACCACATGACATCGGAAAGTACCATTTATGGTGGTGAGGGTAGTATAAAATACATCTATTACTTTATATTGTTGACCCATATAGTGCTTTCCATATCGGTGATTCCTTTGGTTCTGATTACCTATTCCAAAGTGTATTTAAACGACTTTCAAAGCCACAGACTGTGGGCCAAATACACATTTCCCATTTGGTTGTATGTGGCAGTGACCGGGGTTGTTGTCTACATCATGATTTCTCCCTACTATTCATATTGAAAATGCCAAAAATGAGGACCAAGCTTCTATTATTGTTACTTGTATTGTTGATTTTGCCCAATGTTGTGGAAGCCCAATGCGCCATGTGCCGAGCAGTGGTGGAAAGTGAGGCTGATGGTAAAACCGCGGAAGGTATCAATAACGGGATTGTGTACCTTATGGCCATCCCATATGTGCTAGTGGCGGGTGTGGGCTATTTTGTCTACCGTAAAATGCGGGGATAGGAAAACCTGATTTTTCTCAATTTGTTCCATTGATGGTATCAAAACCTATGCTTTAGGGGGTAAGAAATCCTTGTTATCAATCATTTAACAAAAAATTTCAATAATTCTTGTAACAATTCAACAACTTGTATGTCTTACATACAGAAGTTGATATTGGATAGCTAACATGACCAATTATGATTGAAATCAAGGATCTTCACAAGTCCTATAAAATGGGGAGCAATTCCCTACATGTTTTAAAAGGGATCAATTTTAAAGTAGAGGATGGCGAACTGGTGGCCATCATGGGGTCTTCAGGATCTGGAAAATCTACACTCTTGAACATACTGGGGATGTTGGATGGCGCCGATTCCGGGGAATATACCTTGGATGGGGTTCCAATCAAGAACCTGAGCGAGACCAAGGCAGCCCAATACAGGAACAAGTTTTTGGGATTTATTTTCCAATCCTTCAATCTCATCAATTACAAAAGTGCCCTGGAAAACGTGGCACTACCTCTATACTACCAAAAAGTTCCCAGAAAAGAACGTCAGGAAAAAGCGATGCAATATTTGGAGAAAGTAGGACTCAAGCCATGGGCCCATCATTTACCCAGCGAATTGTCCGGTGGGCAAAAACAACGGGTGGCCATTGCCCGTGCCATGGCCGCGGAACCCAAAGTATTGTTGGCAGATGAACCTACCGGGGCTTTGGATAGTAAAACTTCATATGAGGTTATGGACTTGATCCAACAGATCAATGACGAGGGGAATACCATTTTGGTGGTGACCCACGAAGAAGATATTGCACATATGTGCAAACGTATTGTACACCTTAAGGATGGGGTGATTGTGGAAGATAAGAAAATTGAACAGGTAAGGGCAGGGCAATATGTTTGATCGAGACGTCTGGCAAGAAATATTCAATACCATAAAGACCAACAAGCTAAGGACCTTCTTAACAGGTTTTTCCGTAGGATGGGCCATCTTTATCTTGGTAATGCTCCTGGCTTCCGTCAATGGAATGCAAAATGGGTTTTTGGGCCAGTTCAATGACGATGCCACCAATACCATTTTTATCCGTCCCGGGACCACCTCAAAAGCCTACGGTGGGTTTGAGGCAGGGAGGCGCATCCAATTAAAAAATGAAGATCTGGAGTATGTCAAGAAAAGCTTTGCTGATGACATAGAGTACCTAAGCTCCAGATATTATGCCAATGTCACGGCCCGATATAAAAGTGAAACCGGTTCATACAACGTACAGGCCACCCATCCGGACCATCAGGCCATTGAAAAGACCTTGATCATGTCCGGAAGATATTTCAATGAAGCCGATCTCATAAACAAAGCCAAGGTGGTGGTAATCGGACGAAAAGTGGCCGAAGATCTTTTTAAGAAGGAAGACCCCCTTGGAAAATTTGTGGAACTCAATAATTTGTCCTTTCGGGTGATTGGGGTGTTCACGGATGATGGGGATGACAATGCCGAACGAGGAATCTATGCCCCAGTGACCACGTACCAGCGTATTTACGGGAACACCAACAATATCAATGTCATAGCACTTACCTATAACCCTACCTATGATTTGGCCAAGGCGCTGGAATTTTCCGGGAAACTGGAAGATGTCATGAAAAGAAGGCACAAGATAGACCCTGAGGACCAAGCCGGACTGTATGTCTGGAATTATGCAGAGGCCTTTGATAACATCAGCAGTTTTACGGCGGTTTTAAGAGGTATTGGTATTGGGGTTGGCTTCCTTATCCTGGTTGCGGGCATTGTGGGCATAGGGAATATCATGGTATTCACCATTAAGGAGCGAACCAAGGAAATAGGAGTGCGGAAAGCATTGGGGGCAAGGCCTAGGCAGATTATAAACTTGGTGCTTTTGGAGTCTATTTTTATTACCGCATTATCCGGATTTATCGGATTATTGTTCGCTTGGATGATACTGGTGGCTGTAGGTCCCATGTTTCAGACACCCGCATTTAGCAACCCCTCTGTAAATGCATCCACGGTCATTACCGCCACCATTATCTTGATTGTTGCTGGTGTTTTGGCTGGTCTTATACCGGCCATGAAAGCCGCTAATGTTAAACCCATTGTTGCACTTAGTGATAAATAGTTATGTGGTTATTTGATAGGGACTTGTGGATAGAGATTTTTCATACGCTGGGCAAAAATATGTTCAGGACCTTCCTTACCATGTTGGGGGTTATCTTTGCCATGGTCATTTTGGTGCTGCTGTTGGGGTCTGCCAATGGAATGAGCAATGGATTCAACAAGATATTTGCGGGAACGGCTTCCAATAGCCTTTTTGTTTGGGGACAATCCACATCGGAACCCTATAAAGGGTTTGAAAGGGGCAGAAGGATTCGGTACAAGATTGAAGACGCCGAGATCTTGAAAAAACAGATTCCAGAAATCGAGGTGTTGGCCCCACGTATAGAATTGGGCAGCCATAGAAGTGTGGTCAGCGTGTATAGAAACGGACAGACCAGTGGTTCGGCAGTTTATGGGGATTACCCCGAGATTGACGAGATTACCAAAAAGAAATTAGTGGAGGGCAGGTTCCTGAACCAAACTGATATTGAACACTCCAAGAAGGTTTGTGTCATTGGAGAGGAAACCTACAAGCTTTTATTTGATAAAGGGGAGAATGCCATTGGGCAGGATATCCGCATCAATGGGGTGTACTTTGCGGTGGTCGGAATCTATAAACCCAACAACAATATCAATATTGATGGGGAGAATGCCGTGTTTATTCCTTTTACCACCTTTCAAAAAGCTTTCAACTCTGGAGATCGCATGGGGTGGATGGCCATAGCCGTGGAATCCAAAACCCCGGTTCCTTTTGTGGAAAAGCAGATCAAGGATATTCTCAAACATAAGTACGATATCCATCCGGATGATGATCGGGCCATCGGTAGTTTCGATATGTCCGAGATATTCAACAACATCACCAGTTTTACCATGGTACTACAAGGATTTTCCTTTTTTGTGGGGATTTTTACCCTGTTGGCAGGTGTCATTGCTATCAGTAATATCCTGTTGATTACCGTAAAGGAGCGTACCAAGGAGATTGGAGTGCGAAGGGCCTTGGGGGCCACGCCTAAAATTGTGAAACGTCAGATTGTGGTTGAGGCCATTGTGTTGACGGCCTTCGCCGGACTGGTAGGGTTTGCTATTTCCGTGGGGATATTGGCCATCATGAATTCCATGTGGGGCAGTGGGGACGATTTTCCCTTTGCCAATCCCATGATCAGCATACCGCAGTTTGTCATATCGTTTGTCTTAATGGTTGGTCTGAGTGTACTCATTGGACTGTTGCCGGCAAACAGGGCAGTTAAGGTAAGGCCTATCGAAGCATTAAGGGAAGAATAATCAATACAAATAATAACGAATCAAATTAGTCATAATGAACAAATATGTAAAGTACGGATTGATTGGGGTTTTGGTCGTAGGTATTTTGGCCGCTACCGTATACTTTCTCAAACAAAACAGTACACCGGCAGAGCTCTACAAAACCGAGACCGTGGAGCGAAAGGACATTGTAAACAAGGTGATTGTTACCGGAAAGGTCATTCCAGAGGATGAAATCAACATAAAACCCCAAATATCTGGGATTATAGATAAGATTATTTTGGAAGAAGGGGTCAAGGTCAATGCAGGAGACCTTATCGCGGTGATCAAGGTGGTCCCCAACGAGCAATCCTTGAACCAAGCGGCAGGGAGGGTCCGTAACGCCGAGCTGTCATTGAACAATGCCAAGATCGAGTATGATCGAAATAAAGTGTTGTTTGATAAAGGAGTGATCTCCAGCCAGGATTTCAATAACCTAAAGTTGACCTTCGACCAAGCCACACAGGAATTGCAAAATGCCCGTGCCGATTACCAGATCATTAAAAAAGGATCGTCTGGAGGCTCTGCCAGTGCCAATACCAACATCAGGGCCACGGTATCCGGAACCATTCTGGAGATACCCGTTAAGGAAGGTGATCAAGTGATCCAGAGTAACAATTTCAACGACGGTACTACCATTGCCACAATCGCAGATATGTCCAAAATGATCTTTGAAGGCGAAGTGGACGAGGCCGAAGTTGGAAAATTACATGTGGGAATGCCCTTGGATATTAGTTTGGGTGCCCTTGAAACGGAAAAGTTCTCGGCAAATCTGAAGTTCATCGCCCCAAAGGGAGTAGAGGAAGAAGGTGCCGTCCAATTTAAGATTGAAGGGGATTTGGCACTGACCGATAGCACCACTTATGTAAGGGCAGGATATAGTGCCAATGCCTCCATTGTCTTGGAGGAGAAAAAGGATGTATTGGCCATCAAGGAAGCCTTGCTACAGTTTGACAAGGAAACCGAAAAGCCTTATGTGGAAATTGAAGTAGGTGAGAACGAGTTTGAACGTAAGGATTTGGAACTGGGTGTTAGTGACGGCATCGATGTGGAAGTGGTTTCAGGACTTGATGAAAAAGCCAAGGTCAAGATCTGGAACAAGCTCGAAAAGAAAAGTGATGCAGAATAAAAAAGCCACTGTTTCCAAGAACAAAATCAAAAAACGAATGAGAAATATCATAACAGCCGTGGTGCTCCTTTTCGCCATATCCCTCTCCCAAGCACAGGTTCGTAAATGGACCTTGTTGGAGTGTGTGCAATATGCCATGGAGCACAATCTGACCGTTGAACAATTTGAATTGGATCTTGAGAACGCCAAAATAGACAAGTCGGATGCCTTGGGAAATATGCTCCCTGATTTAAACGGATCTACATCCGTATCCAGTAATACGGGATTTTCCATTAATCCTACCAACAACTTGCCTACCAATAGCACGGCGTTCAATGTGAATGCCGGTATAAGCTCCAATATTACCCTATTTGATGGATTGCGCAATATGCGGCAGCTCAATAGGGCCAAGCTCAATGCCATTGCCAATCAATACAGGTTGGACAACCTTAAGGATGACATTCGATTGAATGTGGCCAATGCCTATTTACAGGTACTGTCCAACAAAGAGCAATTGAAGACCTTTAAGGCGCAATATGCGGTGACCGAGCAGGATTTAAAACGTACCAAGGAACTCGTGGAATCCGGAGTGGTGCCCAAAGGTGATCTTTTGGAGATAGAGGCCACAGCAGCAAGCCAGGAACAGCAGATTGTGAACGGGGAGAGTATGGTGCTCATCTCTAGGGTGAATTTAGCGCAATTGCTTCAAATTACCGATTATGAAAATTTTGATATCGCCGAGGAAGAGTTCGAAGTGCCTCCTTCCGATATCCTTAGCAATTCTCCCAAGGTGATTTTTGACAAGGCCGTAAGCTTTAGAAGTGATATAAAATTCTCGGAATCTTCCGTGGATTTGGCGGAGGAAGACCTAAAAATAGCCAAGGGAGCCTACTATCCCAGCTTAACCGCATTTTTTCAGTATGGATCAAGGTATTCGGATGTGACCCAAATTCCCGATGGAAATGGAGGGGTGTATACCCCAAATTTCACCGATCAGTTGTGGATATTCGATGGTATCTCCTACGGAGCGCAGTTGAGCGTGCCCATCTTTAACGGGTGGAGGACCAAAAATAGCGTAAAACGCTCCGAAATCAGTTTGCAAAAGGCCAAGTTGCAATTGGAGCAGGACAAGTTGGATTTGGAGACCACCGTGCAACAAGCCTATGTGGATGTGGGCACTTTTGAGAAAGCCTATGAGGCAGCCCTGAAAACCTTGGAAGCACGTAGATTGGCCCACGAATATGCCAAAGAACGTTTTAATGTAGGGCTAATGAATGCCTTTGATTTTAGTCAGGCACAGGCCAGGGTGGACAATGCAGAAGCTGAAGTGATCCGTACCAAATACGATTATATCTTTAGATTGAAAATTTTGGAGTTCTACTTTGGTTTACCCATTTCCTTAAACTAGTATCTTTGTGGCCGCTATGGCCAGAATACTCAATTTAGAAACCGCGACCACCAATTGCTCTGTGAGCATCTCCGATGGAGATACTGTTGTTTTCCTTAAGGAAAACAATGCCATGGAATACTCCCATTCAGAACAATTGCACATTTTTATCAAGGAAGCCTTGCAAGGGGCTTCTTTGTCTTTTTCAGACTTGGATGCCGTATCAGTAAGCAAGGGACCTGGTTCGTATACGGGACTCCGTATTGGAGTATCCGCGGCAAAGGGACTTTGTTTTTCATTGGACCTTCCGCTGATTTCCATTCCTACCTTGGAAAGTATGGCGCATCAGGTCACCCTAAAGGGTGATGGACTGATCATACCGGTTTTGGATGCCCGTAGGATGGAGGTATATTCGGCGGTATTTGATGCAGACCATCAAGAAATCCGTGAAACCAAGGCCGAAATCATCACCGAAGACTCATTTGGGGAATACACGGCCCATAAAGAAGTCCATATTGTGGGCAGCGGTGCCCAAAAATGCAAGGACCTCCTCCAACATCCCAACTTTAGGTTTGATGTTTCGATAACACCTTCCGCAAACGAAATGGCACAATTGGCCCATAAAAAATATGAAGCGGGACACTTTGAGGATGTCGCCTATTTTGAACCCTACTATCTAAAGGATTTTGTCCTACAGGGCAAAAAGAAAGCTTAATCGGCTTGGTGCACCACACGCTGTGGGAAAGGAATCTCAATCCCAGCGGCATCAAAGCGAAGCTTGGCCTCTTCGATTACATAAAAATGCGCTGGCCAGAACACATCGGTATTGGCCCAAAAACGCAAGGTTAGGTTTACGGAACTGTCACCCAAGGCCCCTACGTAAACTTCGGGGGCAGGTTCGGTAAGGATATTGGGGTTGTCCGCGCAGATTTTCAAAAGGATGTCTTTGGCTTCCTTGATATTGGACCCATACCCAATTCCCACATCAAACTTGTCCCTTCGGGTATTTTCCATATTGTAGTTTACAATATTCCCGTTGGACAGTTGTCCGTTGGGGATTATGGCAACTTGATTGCCAAATGTGCTGAGTTTGGTGTTGAAAATGCTTATTTCCTTCACGGTTCCATCCACGCCTTGCGCGGAGATCCAATCCCCGACCTTGAAGGGTTTAAAGATCAATAGAAGTACCCCGCCGGCAAAATTGGCCAAAGATCCTTGTAGGGCCAAACCTATGGCAAGACCTGCGGCACCGATCATGGCCACCAAGGAAGACGTTTTTACGCCGAGTTGGGTAACCACCAAGACAAATAGCAATACTTTTAGGGCGATGCTTATAAAGCTTTGCAAAAAGGATTCCAAGGTCTCATCGTAATCCTTCCTTTGGAAAAATCTACGTACCATCTTATTGATGAAACGTATGATCCATAATCCCACAAAAAATATAACGATGGCCAAGATAAGATTGGGCAACATGCTCAAGGTCCATTCCCAAGCTTGATCTATGTAGTCTTGATAATTTTTGAATTCTTCCATATGCTTTTTTTGGTTTGGGGCAAACTAAATAATAATCCGTGAAATCGAAAAGAATGAGATGTAAACAAATGTTAATCCTATTGGAAGGACTGTATTTGCTGCATGACCCCTTCCGAAGTGGTGACCGGGAGCTTGCAAGTACCCTCGATACATACATAAGCCAAGGTTTCTCCATCCACATGCCTGTTTTTGAGGAGTTCCAGGTTTCCATCTTGTCCGGAGCCCACCAAAATACTGTTGGGTAGATAGTGTGTGCCGATTTCCTTGCCCAATGCTTTGTAATTATCGCCAACCAAGGCAATTTCATAGAAATTCTGATTCTCATATAAGATTACATGCAGCCAGTTGGCAAAACCTTGGGCACTTCGGTCAAAATCCTTTTGTACATTTTTCACCATCTGGCGGGCAATGTCGCCATAGTCTTCCTCAGTATAAAGTTTATGGAACTTGAGAAGGTTCTTGGCCATGATGGAATTGGAGGCGGAAATGACATTGTCGTTGGTTTCAATGCTTCTACGAATCAAGGAATGGTCTTCATCCGAGGTGAAAAAGAACATCCCGGACGCTTCATCCCTAAAATGCTGTTTGGTGTAGTCCAGTAGTTTTTTGGAATGGTTCAGCCAAGTATCATCAAAGGTTACTTCGTACAATGCCAAATAAGCTTCAATAACTGTGGCGTAGTCTTCCAAAAAGGCATTGATGTTGCTTTTCCCGGCTTTATGGTTCCGGAACAGGGAGTGGTCTTTTTTGATCATTTCCTTTTCCAGAAAGCGGGCATTTTTCAAGGCTAGTTCCAAATAGGCTTCATTGCCTAAATATCGATAGGCGTCCACCAAGCCTTTTAGCATCAATCCGTTCCATGAAGTCAATATTTTGTCGTCCAATCTGGGCTTGGAACGTTTTGCCCTTTCTTCTTTTAGGATTTTAAGGCACTTGGCCATTTTATCCTGTAGTTCCGTGACGGAAATTGCATGGTTTTCGGCAATCTCCTCGTTCCCCTTATCCCGAATCAGGACATAATTTCCTTCTTCCCAAAGGCCATAAGGGTTTATGTTGTGATATTCCTTAAAAATAGGGAAATCATCACCCAGCAATTGGGTCAGCTGTCCTTCGGTCCAAACATAATAAGCGCCTTCCTCCAGTTCTCCATGCTCATCCAAACTATCGGCATCCAAGGAAGAATAGAAGCCTCCATTTTCATCCAAGAGTTCCTCTTGGACAAATCCAATGGTCGATTCCACGACCTGTTTATAGAGCTCGTTTTTGGTCACGGCATAGGCTTTTGCATATAGGCTTACCAATTGACCGTTGTCATATAACATCTTCTCAAAATGGGGCACGTGCCATTTGGTGTCCACGGCATATCTGGAAAATCCCCCTCCCACGTGGTCATAGACCCCTCCATAGGCCATTCGGGTAAGGGTGGTGTTCACCTGTTCCATGAGCTCAGGTTTGTTCCTTGTGGTAGCATAGTGCAATAAAAAGTCCCAGTTGTTGGGCATCATGAATTTGGGTGCCCTTTGGTATCCTCCCAAACTGGGGTCAAAATGTTGTGACCATTGGTTTACGGCGGTGTCCAACTGGTCCAGCGAATATAGGTCGGATTCTGTATCGGTTTCCACCAAATTAATGGCATGGATACCTCCGGCGAGGTCCGTGGCATATTGGGTGACCCTTGCCTTATCATTTTTGTAGAGTTGAACAATTTGCTCCAATGATTTTATCCAATTGTCCTTGGGGAGATAAGTGGCGCCCCAGAACGGTTTTCCATCGGGTAGGGCAACAATGTTCAAGGGCCAACCCCCATTTCCTGATATCATTTGAATGGCATCCATGTAGATTTGGTCCACATCGGGCCGTTCTTCGCGGTCAATCTTAATATTGATGAAGTTATCGTTCATCATTTGGGCCACTTCCTCATCTTCAAAGCACTCTTTTTCCATAACGTGGCACCAATGGCATGCCGCATACCCTATGCTGATGAGCAAAGGCTTGTCTTCTTTTTGGGCACGTTCCAATACCTCTGGACTCCAAGCTTCCCAGTTTACGGGATTATGGGCGTGTTGCAACAGATAGGGACTGGTTTCATGAATTAGGGCATTGGTGTATTTATGCGACACTTTGTTGGGTTTTTGATTGCAACTGAGGATTAGGGTGGCCAAGGCCAATATGAGGAGAACTTTCTTTGGCATACGATGTTTTTTAAACAAAAAAAGCGCCCATAAGGGCGCGATTATGTGTTGTGCCCTTGGGTCATTTAACTTCGAACGTAATTTTTACATTGACTCTATAGTCGTCAATTTTTCCATCCTTCACAGTGGCACTTTGTTCATTGATGTAGATGGAACGGATATTCTTTACCGATTTTGAGGCTTGCTCCAACGCATTTTTGGCCGCGTCTTCCCATCCCTTATCAGAATTAGCCAATACTTCGATTACTTTTAAAACTGCCATGGTTATTGTTTTTGAATTTCATTCAATGTAGCAAATTTTAGGCAGAATCCAGAAGAAACGAATCTTAAAATCAGCCATTGAGGGCCACTACCTCATGGATTTTGTCACCCATCATGTTCTTGAGCATGGTCTCAATACCATTCTTTAGGGTAAAGGTGGATGAGGGACAACCACTACAGGCGCCCTGTAAGATCACATTCACGGTTTTGCTTTCCGCTTCGTAGGATTGGAACAGAATATTTCCCCCGTCACTGGCCACGGCAGGTTTTACATATTCTTCCAAAATATCAATGATCTGTTGCGAGGTGTCATCATACTGGGTCTGGGTTGAGGCCTGCTCGGTGGATTCCTTGCTCTTTTGGAGGGCTTCCGCGGAAACCACTTCCTTTCCATCAGCTAAAAAATCCCGGATAAATTCACGCAACTGCATGGTGAGTTCTTCCCATTCGGCCATGTCGTATTTTGAGATGGAAACATAGTTTTCATCAAAAAAGACCTCTTTTACGAAAGGAAAATGGAAAAGTTCCTGTGCCAATGGTGAGTCCTTGGCCTCATCAATGTTCTTGAACTCGTACACAGCGGGAACAATACGCTTATTGGCCACAAATTTCATCACGGCTGGGTTGGGGGTCACCTCGGCGTATACGGTAATGGGTTCTTTTTTCTGTGCAATATCTTCATGGACCACGGGTTCCCCTGCGTTGAGGTATTCCACCAATTGCTGGGCCACCTCGTCCTTTACATCGTCCCATTCCACAATGTCAAACCGTTCCAGCGCGATAAAGTTTCCAGAGATGTAAACGGTCTTGATGAAGGGTAGATAGAAGAGTTGCTGGGCCAAGGGGGAGTTCTTGGCCTCGTCAATGTTTTTATATTCATAATTGCCCTTGGCCAAAAAATGATTGGCTTCCAATTTTATGATTTTTGGATTGTTGGTGGCAACAACGGTAATGTTATATTCTTTCATGGCGAATCTTTGTACAAAAATACCAATAGTTGGAATGCGTAGCAAAATATTATAATAATGTACCCGGCAAATCGTTATCTAAATGTTTAATTGCAGTTACAACACAACCACTATAGCCCCAACCGTCACATGAGACGCTACATAACCTCAACGATATTAACCCTGTTTTTTGGGCTATTTGCCAAGGCGCAGGAAGGAATTCCGGTTTATTTCGATTATTTGTCGGACAATTACTATTTGGTATATCCATCCATGGCTGGAATTGCCGAAGGGACCAAAGTACGTTTAACGGCCAGAAAGCAATGGTTCAGTGTGGACGAAGCGCCCAATTTACAGACATTGAGCATCAACTCGAGGGTAGGGGAGCGAAGTGGTATTGGAGGGATTCTTTTCAATGATTCCAATGGATATCATTCCCAAACCGGATTTAAGGCCACATATGCCCACCACTTGCAATTGGCGGGTGATTTCAGGACCCTGAACCAATTATCTTTTGGACTGAGTGCCGGGGTGATACTGAGTAGTTTGGACGAAACGGAATTCAGGTCGGTATTCCCTGACCCCGTAATCACTGGGGTGAAAAATACGACCAGTTACTTTAATGTGGATTTAGGGGCGTCTTACAATTTTCTTGAATTTTACGCCCATGCCGCTATCTTGAACGTTTTGGGAAGTGGTCGGGATCTATACAGTGCTGCCGAATTTGACAATTTGAGGCGGTATTTGTTCTCCGTGGGATATGTTTTTGGTAGAACGACCCGAATTGAGCCTTCCATTTTGTTTCAAATGACCGATTTTACCAAAGAAAAAACTGTGGACCTCAATGCCAAAGTGTATAGGGATGTGAGTTTTGGAACCGTTTGGGGTGGTTTATCGTACAGAAGAAGTTTTGATGGTGCACAGTATCAGTCCAATGGCGGTTTTGCAGAGCAACGACTGCAGTTGTTCACGCCCATTATTGGGGTCAATGTGAACAATTTTATGTTTTCCTATAATTATTCCTACCAATCAGGGGACATCCGTTTTGATAATGGGGGCTTTCACCAGATTACCTTGGGATACGATTTTGGACAGAGCGACCAGGGCAAGCGATATGATTGCTATTGTCCCGCGGCCAATAATTAATAAGCCTTTATGTTAGTTCGAGCGCAGTCGAGAACTTTTTAAAGGCATCTCGACTGCGCCCGATGTGACAATTGCTCAAGAATTTAATTAATCCCACTTGTAGTTTTTCTTTGCCGCTTGGGTCTTGATAGCGGACAAAAGCGCATTTTCCAGTTCGCCGGTTTCTTCTTTTTGGTTTTGGGCAATATAGGCCTCGCGCTTGGCATTGAGTTCCTGTATCTGTTTTTGGATCGCTTCGCGTTCTTCCTTTTTTTCTTTGATGTAGGTGTTGATCTCACTCTCCGATTTTTCTTGAAGCTCTTCGGGGAGATCCTCGGCATCCAGTTCCGAAAGTACTACTTCATCCTCTTCCACGGCATCGACCAAATCCCAATTGGAGTTTTTGTAGAGCCTTGAACTCTTGCTTACGGACCGTTTTACGGCAACCGCGGCCTCCATTTCGGCAGCATTGCTGTCCTGCATGGATTGCATGGCCTTTTTTTGTCTTCCCAAGGCGCCATATGAGATGTAGGTCTTGTTCAATTTGGAGTTGAGTTTGATGATGATGTCGTCATAAGGAGTGTCTATGTGCACGATTTGTTTATTGTGGTCAATGGCCATGTATTCACCCCCGGTAAGGGTGGCCCCACTCTTCCACATGGTGGAGATACCCTGTTCGTAATTGCCGCAGAAAATGGTGTTTACAATGACATCGTTCTCCTTGGCATTGGTGGCGGCATCCCTGTAATTCAATTTTCCTTGGGTGAAAGGCTCGTTTCCGGCAATAAAGATCATTTTTAGGTCATCGGCATTTTTGCCCCAATCCAATTGTCTCAATGAGGTTTGAATGACCTGTCCACAATATTCCTCGCCGCCATTGGTGGTCAACGAAAACAGTTTTTCCGAGATTTCATCCAAGTCGGAACTGAAGCCCAAAACCTGTCTGATGTATCCTTCGCGTGCCGATAAATTATCATTTCCATATTCATATAAGGAGATTTTCAATAGGGGTCGGGAGTCGTTCCCGCACTTGGCATGGGTAAATTCGTTCACAATGTCCCACAATTGTGCCTTGGCCTGGTTGATAAGACCATCCATGCTATTGCTGGTATCCAAGAGCAGGGCAATCTTTACATATTGTTTGCTTGGTTTTTCAGTGACCGACTTGGTGGTCAAGGCGGTGCTCATAGGTTCCTTCGCCTTCAGGTCGCACCCGTATGACGTTGCTGTAATAAGCAGGCAAAAAGTTATTCCGAATAGATGTTTCAAATGTTTCATGATGCAATGTTTTAAATGATGGGCTAAAAGTAGCGGCAACATTTTTCAATAAAAATCGCAAATGAGGGAAATGGCGTTTGTAATGAGTAAAGGAAAGGGATGGATTGGTAAAACGGCAAAATAGTGCCATTTGAAGTGGTTTTTGTGGTAATCCCCATTTTTTAATACGCTTGGGATGAAGTAAGTTTACTGAACAGATGTAACCTCTATGATCAAGAACATATACATATTCTTTCTTTTTCTAATGATGTCCTTTATGGGTTTCTCGCAAACCAATACGGGGCAGTCGGTGGTAGAAATTGAAGGTTCTGTACGGGGAAAGGAAAACTATACACCTATTTCCGGGGTCCAGATTTCAACTGATAAAGGCAACCAAACCACCACCAATGGTTTGGGGGAATTCAAGATAAAGGCTGCCATTGGGGATATGTTGATTTTTGAAAGCCCGGAGTTTGAAACGGTACGATACCGGGTGCGGTCCAATGAGGATGTGGATGTTCTAGTTGAGGATTATGAAGGTGCAACGGCCGAAAAAAAAGAAAAAAGGAACCGTACGAGCTATGGTGCAGTGGCAGACCATAAACAGTTGTTGGATTCCGCCAACTTTTACAAACGCACCGATCTGGAAAAAAGTATTGATTTTATTGCCCGCTCCATAGCACCTTTGGGAAGTCAAGGGAACAAACAAGAATTGTCGGCCTCATTGTCAACTCTTGGGGAAATCTACATGTTCCACAAACAATATGATCTGGCCATTGCCAATTTTAAGGATGCCCTTGCGGCCAGAGAGACCAGTAAGACCAAGTTGTTACTCGGGAAGGCCTATATTTTGAATGGGGAATATGAAAATGCGGAATCCACCCTCACTCCATTATTGGATGTAAAAAGTGTGGTGCCCTATCAGCGAGTGGAACTTTATGAAGCCCTTGGTGATAGCTATAAAGGCCTCTCCAACTTGAAGAAAGCCCAGGAGTTTTATAGGGAAGGGCTTCAAATTGCGGAAAAAAACCAGATATCACCAAAAGTCATCGACCTGAATTCCAAAATGGCCGATGCCTTTGCCAGTCAAGATCGTACCATTGAAGCGGAAGGATTTTATCAGAATTCCTTGAACCTTTCAAAGAAAGTGGCTCCGGAACGATCCATCCAGGAAAGCGAAAAAGTTGCCGATTTCTACAACCAAAAAAGTCGGTATGAAGATGAGATCCAATTGCGCAAAAAAAGCCTGAACGAATTGGAGCAACTGCCCCAACAACCGGCAATGGCATCTTCAGGGTTTGTAATGCCCAATTCGGATACCATTACCTCCCAGCGCATCAATTATAAAATTGCCAATGCCTATATTGCCCAGGATAAGTTGGATGAAGCTATTCCCTATCTGGAACGGAGTATTGTGGAAGCGGATGAGGATGACGATTTGGTGGTGCAAAAGGACGCTACCCGCAAACTGTCGGAAGTCTATAAGTACAAAGGGGATTTCTCTAGAGCCTTGGAGTCGTATCAAGATTATGTGGCTGTCGTGGACAGTCTGTACATCAGAAAAGAACAGGAGATTTCAAGGGCGGCTCGGTTCAATCGGGAGATTGCCAATACCCAGAATCGTATTTCCAGTTTGGAGCAGGAACGGGAACTCAGTCAGAGCAAGTACAGTCTGGCCGTTACCGAACAGCAGCTCTATGAAGAAACCAGTAAACGACAAAAATGGATCATTTATTCCTTGGCTTTTGGGATTTTGCTCATGGCCTTGACCGCATTTTTGTACTATCGGAGCAATAGGCAGCAGAAATTGGCCAACAACCTTTTGGCCTTGAAATCGCTTCGCACCCAAATGAACCCCCATTTTATCTTCAATGCACTGAATTCGGTGAACAATTACATCGCCAAGAGTGATGAGCGTAGCGCCAATCGGTTTTTGAGTGAGTTTTCGGTATTGATGCGCAGTGTGCTCGAAAATTCGGAAGAAGACTTTATCCCATTGTCCAAGGAACTGGAATTGTTGGAACTATATGTGAAATTGGAGCATTCCCGTTTCTTGGATAAATTCGATTATGAAATCGAGGTCGATAAAAAAGTGGATGTGGAAGCCTTTCAGATTCCGCCCATGTTGTTACAGCCCTATATAGAAAATGCCATCTGGCACGGATTGCGTTACAGGGAAGATAAGGGGTTTCTGAAAATTCTAGTGCAACAGCACACCAACGACCTGCTGGAAATCATCATCGAGGATAATGGCATTGGGCGAAGAAAATCTGCGGAGTTGAAGACCAGTAATCAGAAGAAGCAGAAATCCAAGGGAATGGGCAATATCAAAAAACGAATCCATATCCTAAACGATATGTACAAGAACAAGGTAGAGGTTTCCATTACCGACCTCAATGAAGATCAAACCGGCACAAGAGTGTCCCTAAAGCTCAAAAAAGATTGATGGAACTACGCACGATCATAGTGGAAGACGAGGCGAATAGCCGGGAAATCCTTCGGAATTATTTGGTAAAGTATTGCTCTGGCGTCAAGCTGTTGGGTGAGGCCGCCAATATAGAGGAAGGGCTGGCACTCATCAAAAAACATGGGCCCGATTTGGTGTTCTTGGATGTGGAAATGCCCTTTGGCAATGCCTTTGACCTATTGGAGCAAATCCCGGAGCGTACTTTTGAAACCATTTTTGTGACGGCGTACAACCAATATGCCATGGATGCCCTAAATCAGCATGCGGCCTATTATTTAATGAAACCCATTAATATTGATGAGCTTATCAAAGCGGTGGATTACGTAAGGACGATCAAAGAAAAGGAAATGGCATTGGAAGGCCAGGTCCTTCAGGCCAAATCGATGAAGGCGGAGGGGAAAATCACCTTGCCGCAACAAGATGGTTTTCAAGTACTGGAGGTGGGCGATATTTATTTCTGCAAAGCCGATGACAACTATACCGAAATCTATCTGGAGCAGAAAAAAATTGTGGTCAGCAAGACCCTGAAATATTTTGAGGAAGCCCTTCAGGCCTATCCCTTCGCTCGCATACACAAATCCTATTTGGTCAACGTTACCGAAGTGATCAAATACAAAAAGGGAAAAGGAGGAAGTGTGGTGCTGTCCAATGGCAAGGAACTCTCCGTGTCCGCATCCAAAAAGGCGGAACTTTTATCCTATTTTCAATAAAAGGTTCATGGAAAAGTCCAAGTCTAAACACGAAACAAAGTAGGCAAATCGTCATTTCGACATGAATAAAGCGATTGAGAAATCCCAACCAACAGACCTATAGATTTCTCACTACTCCTTCACTGTACGCTTAGGACATAGAGCATTCGAGAAAATTTGTGCAATTCGTGTCGGACCTAGAAAGAGATTCTGGACTATGGGAAGAAATACAAATCCTTTAGTGAAGTACGGAATGTCACATCGAGCGTAGTGGAGATGTTTTTATCCATGAAAAGAACGTAATTTGTATGACTAACACCGAAAAAATGATATTGAAATCCGTTAGGGGAAAAACCCCTCAAATTGGAAAGGACTGTTTTATTGCGGAAAATGCCACCATTGTAGGGGAAGTTACCATGGGAGACCAGTGCAGTATATGGTTCAATGCGGTAGTACGTGGCGATGTACACTTCATTAAAATGGGCAATAAGGTCAATGTGCAAGATGGGGCCGTGATCCATTGCACCTATCAAAAATCCCCGACCACCATAGGCAATAATGTGTCCATTGGGCATAATGCCATAGTGCATGGCTGTACTTTGAAAGACAATGTATTGGTGGGCATGGGCAGTATCATTATGGATGATTGTGTGGTTGGGAGCAACTCCATTATAGCGGCTGGGGCCGTGGTGACCAAGGGAACACATGTGGAGGAAGGAAGCATTTATGCAGGAATGCCGGCCCGGAAGATAAAGGATATCAGTCCTGAACTCCAATCGGGAGAAATTGACCGAATCGCCAATAACTATGTTACGTATTCCAGTTGGTTCAAATAGTTTGTTATTGAAGCTCCCTTGCCATTCAACATTCCAAAATATCCCTATTTTTGTGCCACTCACAATAAAAGAACACTATGAACGCATATATTTTTCCAGGACAGGGTGCCCAATTTGTAGGAATGGGGTTGGACCTCTACGAAAACCACTCCACTGCACAAGAACTTTTTGAGAAGGCCAATGGAATTTTAGGTTTTTCCATTACCGATATCATGTTTGAGGGCACTCCCGAGGACCTGAAACAGACCAAGGTGACCCAACCTGCTATTTTCTTGCATTCCGTTATTTTGAGCAAGGTACTTGGAGATAGCTTCAAGCCCGATATGGTGGCAGGGCATTCCTTGGGGGAATTCTCGGCTTTGGTAGCCAATGGAACCCTAACCTTTGAGGACGGATTGAAATTAGTATCGCAAAGAGCCTTGGCCATGCAAAAAGCATGCGAATTAAAGCCTAGCACCATGGCAGCTGTATTGGGATTGGAAGACGGTATCGTGGAGAAAATCTGTGCTGAGGTCGATGGTGTGGTAGTTCCCGCCAACTACAATTGCCCCGGACAATTGGTCATTTCCGGAGAGGTGGATGCCGTCAACATAGCCTGTGAAAAATTAAAGGAAGCAGGAGCAAGAAGAGCATTGTTGTTGCCCGTAGGAGGGGCGTTCCACTCCCCATTGATGGAGCCCGCAAGGGAAGAGTTGGCCGCGGCCATAGAAGCAACGCAGTTTGGCACTCCCAGCTGCCCCATATATCAGAATGTGACGACAACAGCGGTATCCAACGCTGATGAAATCAAGAAAAACCTGATCCTGCAATTGACCGCTCCCGTCAAGTGGACCCAAAGTGTACAGCAAATGGTTGAAGATGGGGCAAAAACCTTCGTGGAAGTAGGTCCGGGCAAGGTTTTGCAAGGACTGGTGAAAAAGATAAGTCCAGATGCAGAAACGGCATCCGCAGCGGTGTAAAAACCTGTTTTTTTCAAAGCAGTTGTATTTCAACCAAGAAACATAGATTTAAACCGTAAAGTTGTGGCGTTCTGAGCTTTTTTAGTAATATTGATATTCCCAAAAACCAACCTGAAAAAGTAAAGGAACGAAACTGAAACTCATAGAAAAGCTGATGCTATCTTTCTGTAAAAAGACCTCATTATTTCTTTGTGCTGGCCCAAGCCGGATAAACATCCTGTTCTGGGCTTTTCTGTTTTTTGGTATAGGTGTTGGGTTTGGGCAATCCGACATCAGTATAGACAGTCCCACTCCCGTTGCGGAGGGCAACGGTCCGGGAGTGAGCACGATCGACTTCACTGTGACCATAGATGCCTCGGACCCCGTGGCGGACATTACGGTTGACTATTTGATAAGCGGCGGTAACGAGGACACGGACACTGGAACCCTTACGTTCTTGGCCAATACGGCCACACTGACCCAGACGGTGAGTGTGACCACGAACGGCGACACGGTGGTGGAATCGGACGAGCCTGTGAGCGTCACGTTGAGCAATGCGAGCGCTAATGCGAACATAAGCACGGCTGTGGGGAACAGTTCGTTTACGAATGACGACTCCGCTACCCTGACCATAACAAATGAAAGTGTTGCAGAAGATGTTGTTGGAGGTAACCTGGTCTTTACCGTGACTTTGGACAATGTGGTTGCTGGAGGTACCCAAGTGGCCTATAGCTTTACCAATGGTACCGCCGGGGGTACGGACTATGACAATACTCCAAATACATTAACCTTTGTGGGTAATGCCTCGGAGGCACAGGATATAATAGTGCCTATAACCGATGATACCATCATTGAATTGGATGAGACCTTTACGGTGAATTTGGGTGTGCCATCCAATGGTGGAGTAGCGGTTTCGGGGTCTCCTGCTACAGGGACCATCACCAACGATGATACGGCAGTGGCCACCATCACGGCAAGTGATGATACTGCCGAAGAACAGGGACTGGACCCTGGAGCTTTTACGGTAAATATTGGAGGGGTGAACAATACAGGCTCACCCATCACAGTGGACTATAATGTGGGAGGTACAGCAACTTCAGGAAGTGACTACGCAACGCTTTCCGGAAGTGTCGATATTATTAATGGACAACAGAACGGGATCATTACGGTTACACCCATAGACGATACAGAAATTGAGGCGGATGAAACAATAGTCGTTACCTTGGTGGCTGGAGCTGGTTATACCGTTGGGGCACCTAATAGCGATACAGTAACTTTGGTGAGTGAAGACAATACCCCACCTGACGGCTATACCTTGACCATCAACCAAGACCCCATCAACATAACCAATGAAACAGCGGTAAGTTTTACCATGACCAACTTACCTGCTTTTTCAACGACCTATGAGTTTTCTTTCAGCAGTAGTGGGGATGGAAACGTGAGTACGGTAACGGGGAGTGGTGCCCTTAGTTTTATGAATCAAACGGTATCTAATATAGACGTAAGCAGTTTGCCGGATGGGGTTGTTACCCTTTCAGTCGTAGTGAGTAATCTTCTGGGTACGGAAGGCCCTCCCACCACGGATACGGCAGTTAAATACACCGCTGTCCCATCAGGATATACAGCGACCATAGATCAAAGTATCATCAATTTTGACAACCAAACGTCCATCAACTTTACCTTTGCGGGAGCCGAAGTTGGGGCAGATTATGACTACACCTTTACCAGTGATGGTGGGGGCACACCGGTAAATGGTTCTGGAACCATTGCTACACTTACAGATAATATTGCCAATATTGATTTGAGTAGTCTGGCCGATGGCTTGGTGACCCTCAGCGTAACCCTTACCAATGTCAATGGGACCGGGGTGGCTGCCGAGGACACATCGGATAAGGATACTTCGGTATGTAATGCCGGAGGTGGTGCCCCAGTGCTGGATGCAACGGAACCTACCGTATTTTGCGGGGACTTTCTGGTGGATTTGAACGATTATGTGACCAATGTTGCCCCTGTGGGCAGCACCTTGACGTGGAGTACCAACCCAGACCCCAATCAAACTGACGGACATCGAAACAGTATGGTGAGCAGTGCTGCACAGTATTTCGGATTTTTCTATGATGAAGTAAACGCATGTGCCAGTCCAATACTTACCGTTACCCTCACCAATTTTCCCATTCCGGTGATCATTGATCCCACTGGGGATGAACGTTGTGGGGAGGGAACATTGACCTTGACCGCAAGTTCGGACAGTGGCGTGTTAAGCTGGTACGATGTACCCACAGGGGGTACGGCACTGGATACAGGAGGGGTTTTTATTACGCCTTCCATCTCGGAAACCACTTCCTTTTATGTGGAAGCCACAGCCAATGGATGTACCACCGAACGGATAGAAGTGATAGCAACCGTTTTGGATGCCCCTTCCCCAGGTACGGCAACAGATACGGTGGCTTGTAATTCGGAGAGTGAGGATGGGCCCAATAGCATTGATTTGGATGATACCCTGAGTGGTGCGGATGCCGGGACTTGGGCTGTGATTACCGATCCTTCCAACGGCAGCGTTGCCATTGGGGCAGGAAATGTTGTGGACTTTGCCAATTTGGCCATTGGGGATTATGTGTTTGAATATACCACCACTGGTCCGGCTGGACCCTGCGAAAATAGTTCCGTCCAGGTGACCGTTACCGTGGAGGATTGTTTTGCCAATGCGGATATAGATTTGGTGTTGACCAAGGAAGTGGACAATGTGGGTCCGTTATTGGATGATATCATCACTTTCACCATTACGTTGGAGAATACCACCATGGATAGGGTTTTGGATATTGTGGTGACCGATCTGTTGGATGAAGCTTTTGAGTATGTAGGGGATGATGCAACTTTGGGAACCTACGACCCTAATACAGGGGAATGGACTATACCAGATTTAGCGTCCGATGTAGCAACCGCAACATTGGAAATCACGGTTAGGGTAACTGAACTGGGAACTTTTTCAAATACAGCAGTGCTGACCTCTTCGCTACCTGTGGATGACGCGACCAACAATAACACGGCAACGGTATCGGTAACAGTGGGAAGGGACCAATGTACAGACCCAGGAACCCTTTGCACCATATTTTCGCCCAATAATGATGGGGTCAACGATAGATTGAAGTTTGTGGATCCCAATGGTGATTACACCAATAACCGATTGGAAATATTTGACCGCTATGGGAACAGTGTGTTCGCTATGGATGGATATGATAGTTCGTGGGATGGAACAGGTAAAAATGGAGCTGTGCCCAAAGGGACCTATTTCTATATATTGGATCTCCATGGAGATGGGGCCGAGGTTGTTAAAGGGTGGATACAGATCATAAGATAAAGACAAAGATGCCAGATACGATTGGTTTACGGACATTTACGGCAATATTCTGCATGGTTTTGATGGGGATGGGCCATATGCAGGCTCAAAAAGAACCACAATACACCCAGTACATGTACAATATTGGCAGTTTTAACCCAGCGTATGTAGGTACGGTGGAAAGCCCCGAGGTAATTGGCTTGTACAGGGCCCAATGGGTTGATATTCCCGGAGCTCCTACTACTATCCGGTTTGGGGTAAATGTGCCGTTGTCCAATGAAAAAATGGGTTTGGGGCTTAATGTGGTGAACGATGAACTGGGTCCCTCCAATCAAACCTATATAGAGGCTTCTTATTCTTACCAGATCAATCTATCCGATGACACCAAATTGTCTTTTGGGATCAATGCGGGAGGTTCCATGTTGGATATCGACTATTCAAAAGGTTCGTTCCAAAATGGATCGGATCCTTCCATTTTGGGGGAGAATTACAATAGCTTTTATCCGACCGTAGGGGCCGGACTTTTTATGTATCATGAAGAAGATTGGTATTTGGGGCTATCGGCACCCAATTTCCTCACCAGTGGTTTGTACAATGATGAGGTGGCTACCCTAGTGGAAGATAATATGCAGTTCAATGCCATTGGCGGATACGTTTTTCAATTGGCGGAGAGGACCAAATTTAAACCGGCTTTTTTGGTAAATTACTTAAAAGGCTCTCCTGTGAATGTTAACCTTTCGGCCAATTTTCAATTTATAGATGCCCTTACCATTGGTGCCTCATACCGATTTGACAATGCTGTGAGTGGTCTGGCCGGATTTCAGATTTCCAACGCCATGTTCATAGGGTATTCTTACGATTACAACACTAATGGATTGAGTGAATACAGTGGAGGGTCCCATGAGGCCATTCTTAAGTTTTACATAGGCAGGGGTGGTTTTGGTTCTGGCGGCTCCAAGTCAAAAAAAGGAAAAGTAAAGGACTCAAAAAACAAAGGTAAGCAGATAGATTCCCCTAGATTTTTCTAATATGGACCGATTAAATAAAACACTTCCGCTACTAGTCGTCTTTTTTTTAGGGATGGCTTTCTGCTTTGCCCAAAAAAAGAAGTCCAGAGGGGATGACCTCTTTTTTCAATACGAATATCAAAAGGCCGTATATGCCTATGAGGCAGAAAAAGCGGCCGGAACCCTCACGGAACAGCAGTTTTTGAATTTGGCGGACTCCTATTTCCAGACCAATAAATTTGAAAAGGCGGCCGATGCCTATTTGGAACTCTTCAAAAAGGATACCTTGATGAGTGGGCACCATCTGAATAAAATGCTCCAAAGTCTATCCGAAACAGCGAACAAGGAAAGAAACACCGCATTTTTGGCTACCATGTCGTCCCGTTTTCAAAAAGAGCTTTGGGAAAACATGGAGTTCAATGAGCAATTATTGGAAAACGACTCCGCTGGTCCAGAATTGAATTATCAGATATTCAATTTGATGGGGAATAGTCCGCAAACCGATTTTGCTCCTACCTTTTACAAAGATCAATTACTGTTTTCCAGTGGGCGGACCCTGAACAAGCGTAACACCTATGCGCCGGGAAATGAAGGGTATTTCAATATCTACCAGTCTAAATTGGGGTCGGATGGTCAGATTTCCGCTGTGCAGCCCTTTTCTGGGGTGCCAAGCTCCAATTATCATAAAGCTACCCCATTTTATTCGGAAAAGCTCAATAGCATTTTATACGTACTCTCCAATACCCAAGAAGGGGAACTCAGCTTTGATAAAAATGGGAAAAATGCCTTGGCTATTGGCAAGCAGGCCATAGGAGGGACTTTTCAGTTATTGTTGAAGGATTTAAGTACTTCGTTTTACTATCCGTTTTATGATGCGGATAGCGGTAAGCTCTATTTCTCGGCTAATTTTGATAACGGATACGGAGGTACCGACCTTTATTTTGTATATACGAACAATGGGCAGATCATGTCTGCACCCATTAATTTGGGTCCCAGGATCAACTCTCCAGGGAATGAGATAGCTCCCTTTGTCTTTGAGGATAGCTTTTACTTTGCCTCGGATGTGTTTTATGGTCTGGGTGGAATGGATATTTACAAATCCAACGTGGAGGAAGATGGTTTTGGTATTCCCATTAATCTGGGGAGTGGTATAAATTCTCCAAAGGATGATTTTGGACTTATCATGCGAAATGATGGGGATGGATTGTTGGGCTATTTCGCTTCAAATAGGGCAGGAGGAAAGGGTAAGGATGATTTGTACGGTTTTAAAGTCGATGAGAAACCGGGCTTAAAGACCCTGACCTTCAAAGGGGAAGTGGTGAAATCCTACAGTCCTTCAAGTGTAGTGGAAAAGGTTGCGGTAAGGGTATTGGATAAGGAGGGCAAGTTGCTTGCTGAAACGTACTCGGATGAAGATGGAAGCTATAGATTGGAGGTTCCTTGGCAAGATGAGGTGGTATTGGAGTCCTCAAAAGAGCGCTATTCCAAATTTTCCAAGCGTTTCACGGAAGATGATCTAGCGAGTCTGGAGAATGCATCATTCCCCATTGAGGTGGCGTTTTATGATGATTTGGTAGAAGATAGGGAAGGTCAGAAAGTGGTAAAACTGAATAAATTCTATTTTAACAAAGGGGAAACACAATTAACACCGGGAATAACACCGGAGTTGGACAAGGTTGTGGATTTTGTTGAAAAATTCCCGGCAGTCCAGTTGCGTATAGAGACGTACACCGATAGTAGGGGAGGGAGTACTACCAACTTTAGATTGACCCAAGCGCGCTCGGATGCCATCAAAAAATATTTGGTGGAGCATGGAGTGCCCGCTACCAATATTTTGTATTCCATTGGATATGGCGAGGATAAAATCCTGAACAATTGTACCAACGGGGTGTTCTGTTTGGAGATGCTGCATCAGCAGAACCAACGATCATTGATAGTGGTACTCAACGATAATGTGCTCTACGAGTAGTTTACATCAATAGCATCCAGCAATAATAAAGTGCAAAAAGGGATAGAAACACTATGCCCGAATAAGTGAGTGCCTGTAGCCCTATTTTAGGCTTATAAGGTTCTGGAATGTCCTTGCCCATAACAGTTTTTAGGTTCATCCATCCCAGTAAAGGAGCTAGCACAAAGGATACAAAAGTGGCCAAGGCCACTAAATGACCCATATTGGCGCCAAAAAGTGTGATTACCACCCAATTGACCAATGCCATGCAAAGGACCATAACGGCAAAGGCATTTTTACTTTTTAGAGATCCCTTTTTGGGGAACAGTTTTTCAAGTACATCAAGGCTCACGCGTGAAATGGCATCGTGGGCGGTCATGCATGTGCTGAACATTGTGGCAAATGCGGCCACGGCAATAAAGAGATAGGCCCAATTACCAATGTGTGTCGTGAACAAGCTTACCACTTGATCGGCAAAGACCACGGCGCTTCCACTAAGTTCGGTTCCCGTGCCGTAGAGTGTCATCCAGCCAATGATCAAAAAGAAAACGGCCAATAGGGCAGTTAAAAAATAGCCTACATTGAACTCTTGGAGCGCTAGTTTCAATGTTGGCTTTTCTTTCATGGTCTTGAGGTTTTCCATTCCCCAAAGACTTACCCAGCCGGAGGCCTCCACAGCAGTGGGCATCCATCCCATCAATCCGATTAAGAAAAGAACACCGGCCTCATTGAATATTTCGGGGCGCAGGTAGGATTGGGATTCGGGTACGGGACCCTTATCCAGAACCAGTGCTGTGGTGACCAATAAGGCGACAAACAAAATTGAAATGACTGCCTTAAGCGAATTTTCCAAAAAACGATACTTCCCAACAATCAATAAAAGGCTTATAAATACAAAAAGGCATAGTGAGATGGTTCCTGCGCCCAGACTGGTAATGGCAAAAAGATTCATAAAAAGCCCAGCGGTCACCACATACAATGCAGCCAATACCGTGAAAGTGGAAATAAGGGTCACAAAGGCATAGACCCACAGATATGTTTTTCCCAAATTTAAATATCCTTCCACTAAACTTTTTTCGGTGACCGTGGTATACCGAATGCCAAATTCAAAAAAAGGATACTTTAAGATATTGGCTAAAAGGATGGGGATGACCATGATCCATCCATATTGGGCGCCGGCCTTAGTGGAAAGCACCAAATGGGAGGTTCCTATGGCCATGCTGGCAAACAATAGTCCCGGTCCCAAGGCCTTGAGTAACGATTTTGGTTTTGTCATGTAATGGTAATGTGCATTGGTCTAATGTACTACAATTTAACATTTCGGGAAAGAATCTATAAATGTCTCATGTAGAGTTTTTTATGTGTGTCAGTTCAAATGGGGAATGTTAAAAACATGATACCGGCTTGAAATTATTTGGCAATGGCGCTATGCTGAAGTATCTTTGCAGGACCTTAAAGCAAGAGGTAAGGGAATTTTTCCAAGGTATTTTCCCTAAAAAACGCCAATAGTGACAGTCTGGCGTTCAAAAACAACACACAACATATTTTTCTCAGTGTGCCACAGCACACGGTAAATGTTAAAAGGATGGATTATGGCCCAATATTTGGGTTTTGATTACCTTCCCTCTAAATTTTAACACATCTACCTATTGTGTTAAAGTATTACATCTACTGTAGTAAAAATCAACATTTTACGGTAAAGATTTTATTTCAAAATAAATCGAATAATATTACATTTTTTTGGAATATTGACCAATTATGCGGATTTTTGCAGACTAATTCAAAAAAATCATTAAATGAAAACCAAGTTGATGTGGATTGCAGCGCCATTCCTGGTGCTGTGTATGTCTTTTTCTTTTGGGCAAGAGAAAACAGTTACGGGAAATGTAACTGACCAAAACGATCTGCCCCTTCCAGGTGTTTCCATTGTAGTGGTCGGTACCACTAATGGAACACAGACAGATTTTGATGGCAACTATGTCATCGCTGCCAGTGAGGGACAGGTGTTGAGGTTTAGCTATCTTGGCCAAAAAAGTGTTCAAAGAACTATTGGGGCGTCCAGTACCATTAATGTACAAATGGAGGATGATGCCCAAGCTTTGGCAGAAGTTATTGTAACGGGTCAAGGTTCCGGGATAGCCAAAAGAAAGCTATCTACTACCGTGGACGTGTTGGATTCTGAGGATATCGATAGACTTCCTTCCAACCAGATTGACCAAATGTTGCAGGCAACTGCTCCCAGTGCCCAGATCCGTATGAGTTCTGGTCAGCCGGGTACGGCCTCTATCATTAGGACAAGAGGACCTATTTCGGCGGCTAGCTCGTCTACTCCCGTTGTTATTGTTGACGGTGTGCGTGTGGATAATTTGAACTCCAACCCAAGTCTTGGACTTGATACAGGGGGAGCCAACGTTTCTGCACTTGCCGATATCCCAGTGGAGTCCATTGAAAGGATCGAGTACATTAAAGGTGGTGCCGCTACTACGCTGTATGGAGCGGATGCTGCAAACGGTGTAATCCAGATCATTACTAAAAAGGGTAAGGCTGGAAGATCTACTGCCTTTTTTGAAAGCCGTTTGGGTGTGATCAAGGGAACCGAAGATTTTTTAAAGTATGATAGGACCGCTGAAGCCCTTTTTGCTCCTGGATTTTCACAAGAATACCGTGTAGGGTTCAGTGGAGGTTCAGAGAAATTCTCGTACAACTTCGGAGGAAGTCTTTACAAGGATGACGGTTTCAACAAGCTTAATGAGCAGGTAAGAAGAACCTTTACTTTTGGTTATACGGCCAACGTAACGGACAACTTCAAGTACCAAGGTTCATTCTCTTATGTAAGCTTTGATTCCAATTTGGATTACAATGCCAACACGAGCTTCTCACGTTTCGGTAACTTTGAAGGTGGTTCCTTTGGGGACCTGGATGCAATGACCGATGCAGAATGGGCGGCAGTACTTGCCAATTCCGATGAGGTAGGCTCCCTTGTGGACATTACCAGTAGGACCAGCAGGTTTACGGGATCCAATAAATTCACCTACGACATTAGCAGCTCTATTCAGGCCAATGCAACAGTAGGTATTGATTACAGGACCACAACCCAAGAGAACTTGCAATCCAATGCCTTTCAAGTGGCCATTGGCGTGGTTGCTCCTGGAACAACTGACCAAGCTGACTTGGCCAGGGTGATCCGAAACAATTTTGTGGTTACTGGTGATTTGAACTTGACCCATAGGGCCGAAACGGATAACTTTTCTTTCGTGACCATCTTGGGTGGACAGTTTTTCAGGACTACGGATAGACAAAACCGATTGGATGGATCGGGAGGTGTTGATGGAACAAGAAAGATTGACTTCTTCCCAACCCAATCCGCTTCGGATTATGTATTGGAGAATGCCAACTACGGATTGTATTTCTTGGAAAACCTTGGTATATATGATGTAGCTTTCTTGGAATTTGGTGGAAGATTGGATAAAAACACCTCTGCTGGTGCCAACACCAAACCTTTATTGTTGCCTAAAGTAGGTTTGACCTATAATGTGTCTGACCATGACTTTTACAGGGACAGTGGTATCAGTGATATTATATCCACTGTTAAGTTGAGAGGAAACTATGGTGAGGCTACAAACTTTGCCCGTCCTTTTTCTCAGGATAAAACCTTTGAGTTAAGCCCATACTTGGGTGTTCCTGCATTTTCTTTTGCAAACCCAGGGAACGATGATTTGATTTCTGAAACCGTTAAAACCACAGAATTTGGGGTTGAGCTTGGATTCTTTGGCAATCGCTTGAACTTTAGCGGAACGCGTTATAAATCAATCACCGAAGATGCACTGTTTACTCCTGTAAAGCCACCATCTGAAGGATCTCAGAACCAAATTGCCAACATTGGTGAAGTGGAAAACAAAGGTTGGGAATTTGAAATGAGAGCATTCGTGCTTCAAACTCCAGAACATCAATTGGACTTGACCGTGTCTTACAACACCAACGAAAACAATGTTGTGGATACTGGTGGTGCAGCACCATTCGTGGTTGGTGGATTCAACGTTTTGGGATCTGTTGTTGCTGAAGGGGAAAGCCTTGGTTTCCTTAGGGGTACCGCTGCCATTCGTCAGGATGATGGTTCCTACAATTTTGAGACCAACAGTGCTTTGGGTAAAACCTTTGCTCCTAAATTTGGTACCATCAACTTGAACTATTCTTGGAAGGATAAGGTCAATTTCTTTGTCTCTGGTGACTATCAGTACGGAGGTAAGATCACGGATTTGAGCTTCTTGCTAAGACATTTGGGTGGAGTTGATAATACAGGTATCCCAGAGGATTTGGTGGGAACTACCAGTCCTTTCAACTATGTAAACTACTTTGTTTTTGATAACGATTTCTTCAAGATCAGAAACATTGGTGCTTCCTATAATTTTGGGGATGTTCTTAAGCCTTTCTCAAGCGTTAAGTTTGGTGTTACTGTGACAAATCCATTTAACTGGACCGCTGGGGACTTTGACCCAGAAGCAACAGGTTCAGGTATTACAGCACAGAATGGGTTCGCTAGTGGTGGATTTGCGTATGGAACCGAATCTGCTCCAAGAATTTTCATGAGCTCCCTAAGATTTCAGTTTTAATCGAATAAAAAAAGGATATGAAAAAAATAGTTTTAATAACAGTCGCAGCACTCTCTTTACTGAACTGTACTGATGACTTAAGTAGCGTAGTGGATTTCACCGATGTGGAGAACCCCACGCTTTCTGAGCAATCCGTTGTTGGACAGCCGAATTCTTCTGCTATTTGGTTAAGCGGAATAGAAAGAAATATGGGTTTTGTATACAACGAGATGTTGGTATTGGCCGAATTAGGTTCGGACAATTATGTGAACACCGAAACTTTCTTTAACCAGTTTTTGGACAATTTGGAGTTTCAACCTGCCGATCCAGACCTTAGGGATGCTACCCGTGAAGTGGCACGTCTTCGTGAAATGGCCATTTTTGGGTTGGAGACCGTAGGACCCGCCGATTCTGAGTATACAACAGCCATTGAGGCAGATTACAATTTTTACTTGGGAATGGCCTATCTATACTCTGCCATGTATTTTCCAGCGTTACCACAGGAGCCACTAGGCCCAATGGTAGCATCTGCACAACATTATCAGGATGCCATTGCGCAGTTTGATATTGCCATTGGCTTGAATGGTAGCGAAACCAAATATCACTTGGCAAAAGCAAGGGCCAATTATTATTTGGGCAATAAAGCTGCTGCGGTAGCTGCTGCTAATAATGCCTTGGCCATTAGCAGAACGTTTGATAATACCGTTAGATATGACGCGGCTGCTCCTGATTTGGTGCCAAATGGAACACAGTCTGACAATAGGTTCGAGGATGCATTGTACCAAAGGGGAACCTTTGACGATTTGCAGCCACTGCCCACCTTGGATTTCTTGGATCCCAAGTACTCCTACCTTTCTGATGAAGAGGATGCTCCCATTCACTATCTGAAGGCAGAGGAAGCCCTATTGATTTTGGCCGAAGCCAATTTGGCGGATAGCAATGTGCCTGCTGCGCAAGCGAACCTTACAGAGCTTTTGGAGTTGATCGCAACCCGTGAAGTAAGAAGCGTTGATGATGCCATTGAGGGAAGAACTGAGGATACCCCTGGTTCTAGACCAGACAATGCAACTGTGGTTGTAAATGGTCGTGCAGGACTTGTATTGGACAGACAGAGTGGAGATGTGGATGTTCCTTCTGTTTCAGGAACTTCTTTGACGGCTGGTGAAATTGCAGGCCTTACTGCTGATGATGCTGGTTTGGAGTTGTTGTACAGAACAAGACAAGAGGTATTCATTGCCGAAGGACTTCGTTTTGTGGATATGGGATTGAAACTGATTGTTGATGAGAATGAAGTGTTGCAGAATGAAAATATTTCTGATGGTGACTTGGGAACAGTTGCCTTGATTCCTCCATTTATTGATGCGATCAAGACCCAATTGGATGCAATTACTTATGATGCAGGAACCGGAGTGGCTACCACTGCGGTAAATGTAAACGAAATTTTGGTGGCTAATAAGTCTTCAGAATTTGTATTGCCTTTCCATTAATATATCTATTATTTGATATAGCTCAGAAAGTGGCCAGTTTTAACTGGCCATTTTTTGTTTGCGAAAGCACGGATTGAAAATCAATTTCGACCAAGGTCAAAATAGAAAATGTTGACCAAAACTTAACCTTAAGAAGGATGGTCGGTTCCACTTAGTTTGTTTATTTTATTGCAGGAGATGCAGTTATGTATTGGCTACATCTGGGTTGCATATCCTATGTGTTTTTAAAAAGAATAAATGCACCTTGTTATGGCAATAAAACTTAAACGAATAATCTTACTTTTTGGACTTGTGGTGATGAATACGGGTTTGGGGCAAGAACTGCCCCGCACCTATAAGGCTCCAGAGTTTGATTTGGAATGGCGCAAGCCCACAAAACATCCTGATAGAATTGTCCTTTCCTATGGTGAAGACCCTGCAAAATCGGCCAGTGTTACTTGGCGTACTACAGCTGAAATAGACACGGCCTATGCCGAGGTTGCAATAGCAACCGCCGCTCCTAAATTTTGGCGGAACGCACAAACCATAAAAGCGGTTACCAACACTTTTGATGCTACAAATATCGATGAGGCCGAAGTATTGGCAAATTACCATTCGGTATGGTTTACGGACTTACAAAGTAACACCACCTATGCCTATCGTGTCGGGGATGGCAAGCGATGGAGTGAATGGATACAATTCAAGACGGCACCAAAGGAAAGCAAGGGCAAGTTTTCATTTTTATATGTTGGGGATACGCAAAACTTTATCCTGGAACTATGGTCGCGCTTGATTAGGGAAGGCTATAAAAAAGCTCCAGATGCAAAATTTATTGTTCATGCCGGGGATTTGGTGAACAATGCCCATAACGAGCAGCAATGGCAGGAATGGTTTGATGCAGGTGGGTGGATTCATGCCTCCATCGGTGCTTTTCCAATTCCAGGAAACCACGAATATCGGAATTTAGGTCCCGAAGCTACTGAAAGGAGCCTGTCCGTACAATGGGAACATCAATTTACACTTCCAAAAAATGGCCCGGAAGGATTGGAGGAAACAGCCTATTATATGGATTATCAGAACATGAGAATCATTGGGTTGAACAGCAATACGGATCATCAAAAACAAGTCGAGTGGGTAGATAAGGTGCTTTCTGAAACAGATAAGGAGTGGAAGGTGGTTACCTTTCACCATCCCTTGTTTTCTGCCTCGGATGGCAGGGACAATAAAGAATGGCGAGAGTTGATGAAACCCATTTTTGACAAGCATAAGGTTGATCTTGTCCTTCAGGGTCACGATCATAGTTACGCCCGGGGCAGGGTCTCTCCCAATGAGAATGTTTTGGATGGGGTAAATATGCGCGACAAGACAGGAACGGTATATGTGGTTTCCGTAAGTGGTGGTAAAATGTACGGCTTGCGTAAAAACGCATGGGAAGGGTATGATGCTGAAAGAGATCGGGCCGCGGAAAACACCCAATTGTTCCAAGTAATCACCATTGAGGATAATAGATTATCCTTTGAATCGTATACGGCTATTGGGGAATTGTATGATGCGTTCGATTTGGTTAAAAAAGAAGGTTTGCCCAATGAGTTTGTGGAAAGAAACAATGAGGCCATTGCGGAGCGGAGATTTTCCAACACCATCCCTTACCAAGATCCCCTGCCGAAAGAATTGGAGCAATTAGTATTGTCAAAACACCCTGGATTTCAAGTGTCACGGGTGACATTCGTCAACGATAAGGATTTTACCGGATATAAGGTCCGATTGGACAAAGGAGAGGAGAGGAAAGAACTCTCGTTGGACGTCAACGGAACAATTTTGGATTGATTTGATTTTTTAAGTCAGGTTACTTTTGAAAAAGACAATGGGTACAATTCTGGAGGCATTGTTCCTACCCGAATCCAAATAGACCATAACTTTAATGATAGGCTATAACGATTGTGTGTGGCTAAAATAAAAATCCCTAATAACCAGTAAGTTAAAAGGGATTTCTGTACTCGAGGCGGGACTTGAACCCGCACGGGCAAAATGCCCACAGGATTTTAAGTCCGGCGTGTCTACCAATTCCACCACTCGAGCCTGGACTTGAAACAAAAAAACGCTGCAAGCAGCGTTTTTGAGCGAAAAACGGGATTCGAACCCGCGACCTCCACCTTGGCAAGGTGATGCTCTACCAACTGAGCTATTTTCGCATTTTAAAGAACCCTGCACTTTTTTCAGTGCGGATGCAAATTTAATGTTTTTCTCTAAAACAGAAAGAATTTTTTTAAGAGGATGCTGTTTTCTTTTTACCCAGCAAACGTTTGATCTCGTTCAATTTCATCAAGGCTTCCACCGGGGTCAGCGTATCTATGTCCAAATGAAGGATTTCCTCCTTGATTTCCTCCAACAAGGGGTCGTCCAAATTAAAGAAACTCAACTGCATTTCATTTTGGGCCATCTGGAGTTTATCCGTCATTTCCTCACTGGAATGCGATTTTTCCAGCTTTTTAAGGATTTTATTGGCCTTTTGGATCACCTGTTGGGGCATGCCGGCCATCTTGGCTACATGGATTCCAAAACTGTGTTCGCTTCCCCCAGGCACCAATTTCCGAAGGAAAAGCACATTGTCCTTCAATTCCTTTACCGATACATTGTAATTTTTGATTCGGGAAAAAGTGGCCGTCATCTCGTTGAGCTCGTGGTAATGGGTGGCAAAAAGGGTCTTGGCGCGTGCCGGATGCTCATGGAGGTATTCCGATATGGCCCACGCAATGGAAATACCGTCATAGGTACTCGTGCCCCGGCCAATCTCATCCAAAAGAACCAAACTACGCTCGGATAAATTGTTGAGGATGGAGGCCGTTTCGTTCATTTCCACCATAAAGGTGGATTCGCCCATGGAAATATTGTCACTGGCCCCCACACGGGTGAAAATTTTGTCCACTAGACCAATCTTGGCCTCTGAGGCGGGCACAAAGCTTCCCATTTGCGCCAAGAGCACAATGAGGGCCGTTTGCCGTAAGATGGCCGACTTACCACTCATGTTGGGCCCAGTGATCATGATGATCTGTTGCTCCTCCCGGTTCAGGAGTACATCGTTGGTCACATAGCTCTCGCCCAAGGGCAATTGTTTTTCAATGACCGGATGTCGTCCCTCTTTGATATGGAGTTCGGTGGATTCATCCACAAGAGGTTCCACATAGCCATTTTCCTTGGCCAGTTGGGCAAATCCGCATAGGCAATCCAATTGGGCGATCAGATGGGCATTTTGCTGGACAGGGGCAATGTATTCCTGCATCCACATCAAAAGCTGTTCAAACAACTGCTGTTCCAGGATAAGAATGCGCTCTTCGGCCCCCAAAATTTTGGCTTCGTATTCTTTGAGCTCTTCGGTGATGTAGCGTTCCGCATTGACCAAGGTCTGTTTGCGGATCCAACTTTCCGGGACCTTGTCCTTGTGGGTGTTTCGTACCTCAATATAGTAGCCAAAAACGTTGTTGGAGGCAATCTTGAGGGAAGTAATACCCGTTTCCTTGGTTTCCCGCTCCAACATTTTGTCCAGATAATCCTTCCCGGAAAAAGCCAAGTTGCGCAACTCGTCCAACTCATCCGAATACCCTTGGGCAATGGTATGGCCTTTGGCCAGGTTTACAGGGGCCTCTTCATTGAGAACCTCCTTGATTTTGGACCGAAGGGCCTCGCAGGCATCCAAACGTTCCCCAATGCGCTGTAAAGAGGTGTTTGGACTTTGTTGGGCCAAGTGTTTGATGGGGACCAAGGCTTCCAAGGAATTTTTAAGCTGTACCACCTCCTTGGGATTGATTTTTCCTGTGGCCAGTTTGGAGATGAGTCGTTCCAAATCGCCCATGGGTTTGATCCAATGCTGTATTTTTTCGAGGGATTCTTCCTGATCTTTTAAATGGGCGACCACTTGGTGGCGTTCCCGAATCCGTTCCTTGTTTTTTAAGGGAAGGGCCAACCAACGCTTCAACAATCTTCCGCCCATGGGGGAGAGGGTCCGGTCGATGATGTCCAAAAGCGTAACCGCATTTTGGTGGGGGGAATGGTACAGTTCCAGATTACGGATGGTAAATCGGTCCATCCAAACATATTCCTCTTCTGCAATACGCTGGACTCTATTGATGTGTTGCAGTCGACTGTGCTGTGTCTCGGACAGGTAATGCAGTACCGCGCCGGAAGCAATAATGCCTTGGCCCAAATGTTCTATCCCGAAACCCTTAAGGGTTTTGGTCCCAAAATGGTTGTTGAGGCTCTCTTGGGCATAATCCTCTTGGAAAATCCAATCCTCCATAAAGAAACTGTGGAACTGGTTGCCAAAAACCTCCACAAACTCTTTTTTGTGGCTTTTGGAGACCAATACCTCATTGGGGGCAAAGTTTTGGAGCAACTTGTCCATCTGTTCCGCAGAACCTTCCGCGGTTAAAAACTCACCTGTGGAGATGTCCAAGAAGGAAATTCCCATTTTGGTCCTTCCAAAGTGAACGGCACACAAAAAGTTGTTGCTTTTGGCGGAAAGGATATCATCGTTAAGAGCCACCCCGGGGGTTACCAGTTCGGTTACGCCACGCTTTACAATGCTCTTGGTCTGCTTGGGGTCTTCCAACTGGTCACAAATGGCCACGCGTTGCCCCGCCTTGACCAATTTTGGGAGGTAGGTGTTCAGGGAGTGGTGCGGAAAACCTGCCAATTCCGTTTTGTCGCCGCCATTGTTCCTATGGGTAAGGATAATACCCAAGATCTTGGCAGCTTTCACCGCATCATCACCAAAAGTCTCGTAGAAATCCCCAACACGGAACAGCAATAGGGCATCAGGATGTTTTACCTTGATGGCATTGTACTGTTGCATTAAAGGGGTAACCTTCTTTGTTTTGTTCTTGGCTGCCAAAGCGATATTATTCTTTTATTTTTGCCCTGTTCGGGTAAGGTTGATTATAAAACTCGTTGTCACATCGAGCGCAGTCGAGATGTTTTTTGTTGACCTTTCGACTGCGCTCAAGATGACAAAAAACCATTGGTTAGGGATTTTGTCAAACAAAACACCTTACAACACGGGATGTTGGAACGAATATATCGTTTTCATCATCCATCAAAAATTTTTGTTGATATTTTGGACGGAATGGTTAAAAAAATGAATCGGAAACTGGAAAACAGTGAGTTGGGACGGTTGGATGTGGAAGCGTTCAAGGAAGCGGAAAAAACACCGATCATATTGGTGTTGGACAATATCCGAAGCCTGAACAATATTGGTTCGGTGTTCCGTACGGCCGATGCGTTCCGAATCCAAAAAATATATTTATGTGGTATTACCGCCACCCCACCCCATAAGGACATCCGTAAAACCGCCTTGGGTGCCACGGATAGTGTGGATTGGGCGTATAGGGAAAGCACCTTGGAGTTGGTAGGGGAATTGAAAGCGATGGGCGTCCATACCATTGCCGTGGAACAGGCTGAAAATGCCACCATGCTGAATGATTTTGAATCCAAGCCCCATGAAACCCTGGCCCTGATTTTTGGAAACGAGGTAAAAGGGGTTTCCCAAGAGGTGGTCACGGCCTGCGATACGGTTTTGGAAATCCCGCAGTTTGGGACCAAGCACTCGTTGAACATATCGGTAAGTGCAGGGATAGTTGTGTGGGATCTATGGGCTAAACATGACTCCCAAAAACAAAAAAGCCCTGAATAAATCAGGGCGGAAATATATAGTTTGAGTTAGTTAGTTGCTCGATTAGCGGCGTCTAATAAAATAAAACCATTCGTTATATCCAAACATTTTCTAAAAATTTTGCTAAAAAGATAGGGAGAGGATGTTGTCTTCCAACCGTTCCAGAATGATTTCATAATCCGATGGATTGTTGACAAAATCCAGCTCGCTCAAATCCAGCACAATACTGTTCTGGTTGGGCAGGGTCTTAATGAAATCAAGGTATCCCCGGTTGATTTTATCCAAATAGACAGGGTCTATTTTCTGCTCATAATCCCGTCCCCTTTTCTTGATATTGGCCAAAAGACGCTCCGTATTTTGATAGAGATAGAGGTAAATATCCGGCTTTTTTACCTCCTTGTACATAAAACTAAAGACCTTTCGGTACAAGTTGAATTCATCGGCTTGTAAGGTGATTTTGGCGAAAATGAGTGATTTAAAGATATCGTAGTCACTTACCATAAAGTTCTTGAAGAGGTCAAATTGGGAGGTGTCATCGGTAAATTGTTGGTAACGGTCCGCCAAAAAGGACATTTCCAACGGAAAGGCGTAGCGCATTTGGTCTTCATAAAACTTGGGAAGGAAGGGGTTGTCCGCAAAACGCTCTAATACCAATTTGGCATTGAAATCTTCGGCGATCATTTTGGAAAGGGTGGTCTTTCCGGCACCAATGTTCCCTTCAATGGCAATAAACTGCAATTGTGAAAAAAGCCCCGACCTGTTTCGAAACAACTTATACGAGGTTTTCTTCAATTTGCTCTTGTCCCTACACTCCTGCAGCAAGTTGCGTATGTCTTTGTTGAGTACAGGGTGATATAACTGTGGAGCAATATCGGCCAAGGGTTTCAGTACAAATTTCCGATGCTGCATCTGCGGGTGGGGGACGATCAAATCGGGTGTGTCAATGATTTGCTTTCCATAAAGGATGATATCAACATCCAAGGTACGGGATTGGTAGCCCGTATTTTGCGTACGATCTCTGCCAAAATCCTTTTCAATCCGTAAAACCGCCTGTAAAAGTTCCGATGGGGAAAGCGGGGTTACCAAGGCAATGCAGATGTTCAGGAAATCATCACCCTCAAACCCCACAGCCGGATTTTCATAAACCGAAGAAATGGCCAAAATATCACCTACCTCACGTTGAATCCGAAAAAGCGCCTTTTGGAGCGTTGCGTACCGATTGCCCAGATTACTGCCCAGTGAAAGATATACGTGTTGAGATTGACCCATATCAAAAGGACAAAGTAAACAAAACAATGCAACAATGGTTATATTTGGGGTGGAATAAATTTATGCTGGATGAACTTTTTAAGAAACCTTTTGGCCTCCATTTTGGGATCTTTGGTGGCCTTTGGAATTGTGATGGGGATGTTTTTCATTTTTATTGCCCTGATTGGCAATATGGAAGATGGAGTGGTGGTAAAAAAGAACTCGATTCTGGAGTTGCGTTTTATGGCACCGATCATGGATTATACCGGAAAGGACGAGAACAGTCCTTTTGCCGGTCTTTGGGACGAGGAATTGGGGTTGGACGAAATCATCCATGCCATAAAAGTGGCCAAGGAAGATGCCAATATCAGGGGCATTAGCTTAACCACCAGTTTTTTGCAGGCTGGGGTGGCTCAGACCCGGGAGATACGGGAAGCGCTGTTGGATTTTAAGTCTTCCGGGAAATTTGTGATGGCCCATTCGGATTTTTATACCCAAAAAGACTACTATCTGGCCAGTGTGGCCGATGAGGTGTACCTAAACCCCGTTGGGACATTGGATTTTAAGGGGCTTTCCACGGAAATCCTCTATTACAAGGATTTTCAGGAAAAAACAGGGATAAAAATGGAGGTCATCCGACATGGGAAGTACAAAAGTGCCGTGGAACCCTTTTTGTCCAATACCATGAGTGCGGAAAACCGTTTACAGATCAAAGAATTGATCACCTCCATTTGGGATGTTATTGTGGAGGATGTATCAGCCACGCGAAACATAAGCCATGAAAACCTAAATATCATTGCAGACACCTTGGGAGGCAGAACCCCAAAATATGCAGTAGCTTCCGGATTGATTGATGGGGATCTGCATTTTGATGAGTACGAAAACCTATTGCGCAATGCAATGGGGGTAAGTCAAGGTGAAGATTTGAACTACATTGAATTTGAAGAATACGTTCGTCTGGCCCATTGGGAAAAAGTACATACGGGTACCGATAAAATAGCCGTGATCTACGCCCAAGGAGAAATCTTTTATGGGGATGGCGGAAAGGATTTTTTGGGGCAGGGACTTATGATGGATGCCCTGCACAAGGCAAAGAATGACAAAGATGTCAAGGCTATCGTACTTCGGGTGGATTCCCCGGGCGGCAGTGCCTTGGTTTCCGATATCATCTGGCGTGAAATTACACTGGCCAAGGCGGAGAAACCGGTGGTCGTTTCCTTTGGAAACGTGGCCGCATCCGGCGGGTACTATATTGGAGTGGCCGGGGACAAAATATTTGCGGAACCTACCACCATTACTGGTTCCATTGGGGTATTTGGGACCATTCCCAATATCCACGAACTGGCAGGAAACATAGGAATCAATGCCGAACAAGTGGGTACCAACAAAAATTCCGTGGACTATTCCCTGTTTGAACCCATGAACGATTCGTTCCGGGATGTGGTACAAGAAGGTATAGAGGATACCTACAACACTTTTTTGCAACGTGTGGCCGAGGGAAGAAAGATGAGCTTGTCCCAAGTGGACTCGTTGGCCCAGGGTAGGGTATGGAGTGGGGTGGATGCCCAAGCCAATGGACTCGTGGATGAACTCGGTAATTTAGACGACGCCATAGCCGCTGCAGCAGATATGGCCGGGTTAGATAATTATGGCATTCGGAAATACCCCAAATACAAGTCCAATTTTGAACGGTTCATGGACGATTTGGGCGGTATGGAGTCTAAAATAAAAGCGTCATTGATTAAAGAAGAAATCGGTGGCGAAGCCTATCAAATCCTAAAGGAATTCAAACAAGCCTCGGAACAAAAGGGAATCCAGGCCCGTATGCCTTTCAGCCTCAACATAAAATAAACGGATGACGCAAAGCGATAAGAAAAAAGCGTTTTCGATTTATCTCTATATGGGAGCCTTGTTCATCACTTCCTTGGTGGTGTCCAACCTTATTTTTCAAAAGTTCTTTTATTGGAACCCCTTTGGGGAAGTCACTGTTTTTGGGGCGCCCCTTTTTGAACTTTCGGTGGGGATTTTGCCCTATCCCATCACTTTTTTGATCACGGACCTTATTTCCGAGATTTACGGAAAGCGAAAGGCCAATCAGGTGGTAACGGCAGGGATTTTTGCCTCGGTGTTTTCCATGGCGATCATTTTGGTGGGCAATTATGTGCCGGCCATACCCTCCTCGCCTGTGGATGATGTTACCTTTACCAAGGTATTTGGTTTGTCCCCTTTGGGGGTCTTGGCTTCCATGTTGGCCTATTTGGCTGCACAGTACATCGACATCTCCATTTATCATTTCTGGAAAAAGATGACCGATGGTAGAATGTTATGGCTTCGGAACAATTTTTCAACCTTCACATCGCAGTTTGTGGATACGTTTACCGTGGTGGGCCTCCTCTGTATTTTTGGGGTATTGCCTTGGGACAAGTTCTATGGATTGGTCATCAGCGGATTTGTTTTCAAGGTGATCATAGCGCTGTTTGACACCCCTCTGCTATATTTTTTCGTATATCTGATGCGGAAAAGATTTAACTTAAAAATAGGGGAAGAGATTCCGTTGGATTGAAATCTTCTCCTTTAATTTGTTGTAAAACATCATCTTATGAAGAGAAAAGTCCTGAAGATTACCGGAATAACCCTACTTATCCTACTTGCCCTGATCATTGCCCTGCCCTTTTTCCTTCAGGGAAAGATTGAGCAGATCATCAAAAACAAGGTCAACAACAGTATCAATGCCACTTTGGATTTTGAGGAGGCCGATTTGAGCTTGCTCAAAAGCTTTCCCAATGCCAATGTGGAGCTCACCAACATTTCTTTGGTCAACAAGGCGCCTTTTGAAGGGGATACCCTATTTGCCTCTGGGGAAATTGAGTTGAAACTGTCCATTAAGGAGCTCTTTAAATCGGCAGAGGAGCCCATTGTGATCCAAAGTTTAAATGTGGACAAGGCCAAACTCCACATAAAAGTGGATGAAAACGAGAATGCCAATTACGACATTGGTAAGGCAGATGAGTCAGCATCGACCGATGCATCTGAAGACTCGGGGGGCAATTTTACCTTGGCTATGGATGCCTATGCCATTACCAATTCCGAAATCATCTATGATGATATGGCCACGGGAATGCGTTTGGCCCTGTTGGAAATGAACCATTCGGGAACCGGGGACCTTTCCTTGGAAAAATCGCAGTTAAAGACCTTGACCGATGCTTTGGTGTCTTTTGAAATGGACAGCACAAAGTATCTCAACAACCATAAGGTTTCCTTGGATGCCCTGATTGATATCGACCTTAAGGAAAACAAGTATTCCTTTTTGGAGAACAAGGCGATGATAAACCAATTGCCCTTGGTGTTTGATGGTTTTGTAAAGTTGAATGACGATAATCAGGAAGTGGATGTAACCTTCAAAACCCCATCTTCAGACTTTAAGAACTTTTTGGCCGTGATTCCCGAAGCCTATTCCAAAAACATAGAAACGGTACAGACTACAGGAAATTTTGAGGTGAACGGGCAGTTCAAGGGTGTTGTGGATGATACGCACATTCCTGCGTTCAACATCAAGATCAATTCCGAAAATGCCTCTTTCAAGTATCCAGACCTGCCCAAATCAGTGCAGAATGTGTTCATCGATACGGAAATCAACAATACTACGGGAATCACCGAGGATACCTATGTGGACATCAAACAATTGTCGTTTACCATAGATCAGGACAAATTCAATTTGACCTCCAAGATCAGTGACCTTATGGGGAATACTAAGGTGAATGCCCACATGGATGGCAGAATCAATCTGGCCAACATTTCCCAAGCCTATCCCGTACCCGAGGATTACAATCTAAAGGGTATCCTGAATGCGGATGTGACCACGGCCTTTGATATGGAATCGTTGGAGAAGAAACGTTACCAGAACACCAAAACAACAGGGAAGGCATCGGTCTCGGGGTTTGAATACGCTTCGGAGGAACTCAAGAATCCGGTGGCCATCAATACCGCTTCGGTCACCTTTAATCCCAATACGGTAACCTTGGATTCCTTCGAAGGAAAAACAGGAAGCACAGATTTTGATGCCAAGGGTACATTGACCAACTTACTCGGGTTTATGTTCAATGATGAAAAAGTGGAAGGGAACTTTTTGCTGGCCTCCAACACTTTTGCCTTGAACGATTTTATGGTAGAGGAAGAAATGGAGAGTGAAGATCAGAATGGGACCACTACCGCTCCAGAAGGGGAGGAGCGTATCAAAATCCCATCCTTTTTGGATTGTACCATTGACGCCACGGCAGGTACGGTACTGTATGATAACCTAAAATTAAAAAACGTTAAGGGTAAACTGACCATAAAGGATGAAACGGCCACCGTTCAGAATCTTACCTCGGACCTTTTTGGAGGTACTTTGGGGATGAAAGGGTCGGTGTCCACCAAAGAAGAAGCATCAACCTTCAACATGGATTTGGGGATGAGCAATTTTAATATTGGGGAATCATTCCAGGCTTTGGAACTGTTCAAGACACTTACCCCCTTGGCACAGGCACTCCAGGGAAAACTCAATTCCCAAATTAAGATCGGTGGAAACCTGAAAGACGATTTCACACCCAACTTGGCCACTATTTCAGGGGATTTGTTGGCAGAACTCCTATCCACTAAAGTGGATGCCCAGAAAGCACCCTTGCTTTCGGCCTTGGACAATAAATTGAACTTTTTGAATACCAAGGACCTTGATTTGCAGGGATTAAAGACCGCCCTGAGTTTTGATAACGGTACGGTAAAAGTGAAACCATTCACCGTAAACTACAAGGATATTGCCGTAAATGTGGATGGAGGCCATTCGTTTGACCGTCAGATGCAGTACAAAGCCACGTTGGATGTGCCGGCCAAGTATCTGGGTAGTGAGGTGAACAAGCTCATTGCGCAGATGAACGATGAAAGTTTAAAGGAGGTCACCATTCCTGTTACGGCAAACATAGGAGGGAATTTTACCAGTCCAACCGTGACCACCGATTTAAGTTCCAGCGTAAAGACCTTGACCACGAAACTGGTGGAAATCCAAAAACAGAAATTGGTCAATCAAGGAAAAGATAAGGCCAAGGACCTGTTGTCCGATGTGTTCAAGAAAGACAATGCCGATTCCACTGCCACCCAATCTTCCGGGGTCAAAGAGGCCTTGGGGAACCTTTTGGGCGGTGATAAAGCAAAAGATACCACAACCACCAAGACCGAGGAGGACCCGGTAAAGAATACAGCCAAATCCATTTTAGGGGGATTGTTGAAAAAGAAAAAGGATACAGTCAATTAAAAAAAAGGTGCGGTTTTAACCGCACCTTTTTTTATTGTTCCAACTCTTGGTCGATGACTTTAAGAATGGATTCCAACTGAAATAGCAATGGATTGTAATGCTCCGTTTCCGTAGATTGACTCGTAATGATAAACATCAGGATATTGTTTTGGAATGTAGTGGATTCCAATACGGATAAATTGCTGATGGCCTTTTCATCCACGGGGATTCCCAATTTTTCGGACATGCCGGTATGGTCCAGGATGGTTCGGATACTATGACCTTCATCCCTAAAAGCATTGACCGTACTGTTTCGTTGTTCGTCCTGCATTTGTTCTTGATTGGAAATGTCGTCTATGGTGGCAATCCAATTCGTCAGTTTAATCCTTAGGGAGTTGTTGTTGATGTCCTTAAGGCTTCCGGAATTGATCATTTCATTGAGAAGGGAGTTGTTGGGGTTAAAGAAGATATCATAGGCAAAGGCGGTAACGAACAACTCGGATAGTTTTTGCTCCGAAGGACTTTCTTTTTGGTCCATAATCTTTACAATCTCAATAGCGGCATTGTAGCTGTTTGTATTGAATCTGATCAATTCCTCCAGTTTCAATTTACTGGTTTCAAACTCTTCTTTTAACCCCTTGAGGTACACCTGTTCTTTTTCCCGTTTGATTCGTTGTTCATTGGCATTATTGATGGCCAGTGCAATAAGAATGCCTATCACGACAAGGACGATTTCCCCTAGGGCATAGAGGAGGTAATTGCTGATTTTTTTTTCAGCAATAAGGTGCTGCCGGATTTTTCTAAAGAACTTGAGCATGGGAGGTTGATTAGGTCAAAATTCTCTACAAGACCTTGCTATTTATGCTTCATTTTTTCCAAAAAATTGACCATTTCCTTAAGGCTGTCCTGTAGTTCGTCATAGCCAATAACATCACCAATATACATTAAATTATGTATGTTGTCTCTCGCCTTATCCTTTATGGATTGCTCCAAAAAATCCAATGAACCCTGTACTTCCTGGGACGGGTTCTCAATGCGTTTCAGCATTTTAAAAGTATGAAGGGATTCTTTTAGCATTTCTTGAGTTTATGTGTAAGTTATTGGATTTTTACAGATTTGCTTTGTAAGATACCTAAAACAGTTTAGTTGATCGTTATCCCCACATAATACCCTTCACTGCCCCGTACATTGAATACGGTGTTGTCCTCAAAAATTAAATATTGCCCTTTTATGCCCTTCAACACTCCCTTGTAGCTTGGGGTTTTGTCCAAGTTGAGGCTTTTTACTTTTTCTGGGTATTGCAATACGGGGAACTCTAGGTTGGTCTCGTAATTGTCCTCAATAAAATATTGGGAGACTTCTTCAGGGATATAAGGTTTTAGTTTACTGCGCCATTCGGTCAGGTCCAGATCTTCTATATCGTTCTTTAGCATTTTCTGCCAACTGGTCTTGTCGCTCACATGGTCTTTTAGGGCCACTTCCGTGATACCGGCCAAGTAGCGGTTGGGGACTTCCACAATTTCAATGGCCTCGTGGGCACCTTGATCAATCCAGCGGGTAGGCACCTGCGATTTTCGGGTCACCCCCACCTTTACATTGCTAGAGTTGGCCAAATAGACAATGTGGGGTTGCAATTGCATCCTTTTTTCAAACTCTAGGTCACGATCCTCTTGGTCCAGATGCGCTGTGCTCAACTCGGGCTTCATGATCCATTCCCCGGCTGTTGGGGTTTCGTAAAAGCAGGTTTTGCAGAATCCTTGTCGGTATATGGGACGGTCTTGCCCACAATTCAGGCATTGGAATTTGATGAAATCAATCTGAACCTCTTTGTCCAGAGCTTGGTTCATGTTGATGAAATCGTTCTCAAAGACCAAAAAATATTGGATGGGACTTCCATTTTCGGTTTGCATCTTGCGCAGGACCCCTTCGTAAAGCATAGTGGAATGAATGTTTAAAACTGATTTGAAAATGCGGGGCAGAAAAGCTATTTTAGCTATTGCACCCAACTGAATTTCTTGGTTAAATATACCTAAAATGCCAATACCATTATTCAATTCCATTGCTTCTTGGTTACTGCGGAAGCGTTATCACCAGATAGAACTTTTTTTAAAGTACCCCTTGGATGTTCAGGATGAGGTATTGCGCCATCTAATGGATTTTTCCGAAGACACCATGATCGGGAAGCAATATGGCTTTAAGGATATGCCCAAATATGATGAATTCAAGAACAGGGTGCCCATTGTGGGTTATGAGGATATTGCCCCGCTGATTGAACGAACCCGAAAGGGAGAACAGAACCTGTTTTGGCCCACAACCATTAAATGGTTTGCCAAGAGTAGTGGCACCACCAACGCCAAGAGCAAGTTTATTCCGGTGAGCATGGAAGCTTTGGAGGATTGTCATTACAAGTCTAGCAAGGATTTGTTGTGCCTTTACCTGAACAACAACGAAAATTCCCAATTGTTCACAGGGAAGAGCCTTAGATTGGGGGGGAGCAAGGAACTTTATGAGGACAATGGTACTTTTTTTGGAGATCTCTCCGCTATTCTGATCGACAACATGCCCCTTTGGGCCGAATACAGTAGCACCCCCAGCAACAAGGTTTCGTTGATGAGCGAATGGGAGTCCAAACTGGAGGCCATTATAGAGGAGAGCATCCGAGAGAACGTGACCAGTTTGGCGGGGGTGCCTTCGTGGATGTTGGTGTTGCTCAACCAAGTGTTGGAAAAGACGGGTAAGAACCATTTGTTTGAAATATGGGAAAACCTTGAAGTGTATTTTCACGGAGGAGTGAGCTTTATTCCCTACAAGAACCAGTACAAAAAGCTGTTGCCACGAAAAAAATTCAATTACTATGAGACCTACAATGCCTCCGAAGGCTTCTTTGGGATTCAGGATAGGAACAACTCGGATGACCTTCTTTTGATGTTGGACTATGGGATTTTCTATGAGTTTATCCCCATGGATTCCTATGGAAATGAGGAAAATGCCATTCCGCTCTGGGAAGTTCAGCTTGGAGTAAATTACGCCATGGTCATTACCACCAATGCCGGACTCTGGCGCTATAAAATAGGGGATACCATACGATTTACTTCCAAAGATCCCTACAGGATACGGATCACTGGGCGAACCAAACACCATATCAATGCCTTTGGCGAGGAACTGATCATTGAAAATGCCGAGGAGGCCCTAAAGCAGATTTGCCAGAAAACCGATGCGGAGATCATGGACTATACGGCAGCACCCATTTTTATGACCGGAAATGAGAAAGGGGCCCATGAATGGATCATTGAGTTCAGGAAACCCCCGGAAGATATTGCCTATTTCACCGAGTTCTTGGACAATGCACTTAAGTCTTTGAATTCCGATTATGAAGCGAAACGGTACAACAACATTACCTTAAAGATGCCTAAAGTACACATGGCACGCAAAAATCTATTCCACGATTGGTTAAAGTCCAAAAACAAGTTAGGGGGGCAACATAAGATACCACGATTGTCCAATGAAAGGGCTTATTTGGACGAATTGCTGCAAATGAATATGCAATAAATTGTCTTGTTTTGTAGTTTATCCTTGTTTTACGAAAACGTTTTCGTAATATTTGACCTTTTATCGAACAAAGGTTTCTTTTGGACAAATAAAAATGGTCTTTCTACGTTTAATGTTGAAATTCCCCATGCAAATCTTTGTAAACACACTAAACCATTACATCATGGCAGAAAAACTCGTCGTTGTTTCAGATATGTGGGGAGCCAAGAAGGGACTTTGGATCGCTTCCTACTTTGGATACCTGCAACAATACTATGATATTGTATTTTATGACAGTCAGCAATTGGGCAATATTGATGTGCCCATATCCACAGAAGAGAATATACATAGGGCTTTCGTGGAAGGTGGCATTGAAACTGCAGTGGCCCACTTGTTAAAGAAGGAATCGGAGCCGGCCCATTATCTCGCGTTCAGCACCGGGGGTACCATAGCGTACAAGGCAGCTTTAAAGGGCTTGCCCATGAAATCATTGACGGCCATTTCGGCCACAAGGATTCGATTGGAGAATGATAGCCCAAATACTTCCTTGAATTTGGTATATGGTGAATCTGATGAATTTAAGCCGACATATGATTGGGCCAATAAGATAGGGGCAGACCTAACTGTGGTTCCAAATTTTGGCCATCAGTTGTATTCTGATGAGAAAATCATCTCCCAAGTATGTATGGAGCTCTTGGAGCAAGTTACCCGAAAAGCGATTTAACCTTTAGGATACTACTTTTAGTTTTTTGATGGTCTCGTAGGAAAGTTTTTCCTCGGCATAGGCCTTGGTTACCTTGAACTCGGTCTCATCACTGCTGGGAAGGGTGAACATGGCATCCGTAAAAACTGCCTCACAAAGGGAACGAAGTCCTCTGGCGCCCAACTTGTATTCCACGGCCTTTTCCACAATGTAGTCCAAGGCTTGTTCGGTGATGGTGAACTTTATACCATCCATGTTGAACAGTTTTTCGTACTGTTTGATGATGGCATTCTTGGGCTCTGTTAGGATAGCTCGTAAGGTTTTTGCATCAAGAGGGTTCATGTGCGTGAGCACGGGTAGCCTACCAATGATTTCCGGAATAAGACCAAATTCCTTCAAATCTTTGGGGATGATGTATTGGAGGATGTTTTCCTGATCCAATTTTTCTTCCGCTTTTGATGCGCTATATCCAACAGCTTGCATGTTCAAGCGTTTGGTGATGATACGTTCGATACCGTCAAAGGCACCACCAGCTACAAAAAGAATATTTTCGGTATTGACCTCGATAAATTTTTGGTCGGGATGCTTTCGTCCACCTTTAGGTGGAACGTTCACAACGGTACCTTCCAATAATTTTAGAAGCCCCTGTTGTACTCCTTCCCCTGAAACGTCTCGGGTAATGGATGGATTATCACTCTTTCGGGCAATCTTATCGATCTCATCTATAAAAACGATACCCCTTTCGGCTTTTTCCAAGTTGTAATCAGCAGCCTGGAGCAAACGGGTAAGGATGCTTTCCACATCTTCCCCAACATATCCTGCTTCGGTAAGCACCGTGGCATCAACAATGGCCAAGGGAACATTGAGCATGCGGGCGATGGTCTTGGCGATGAGGGTCTTTCCGGTACCGGTCTGCCCTACCATGATGATGTTGCTCTTCTGGATTTCTACGTCGTTGTCCTTGCTCTTGGGTTGCAACAATCGCTTGTAGTGATTGTAGACCGCAACGGACATGACTTTTTTGGTACGCTCCTGTCCAATGACAAAAGTGTCCAAAAAGTCCCTGATCTCCATTGGTTTTTTTAGGACCAGTTCGGAGGATAGATCTTGGTTTTTGGATTGTTTGGATTCCTCAGCAACAATACTGTGTGCCTGTTCTATACAACGGTCACAAATATGCGCATCGAGCCCTGCAATCAGAAGATTGGTTTCAGGCTTTTTTCTACCACAAAATGAACATTCCAAGTTTTCCTTTGCCATATCAATATCAAATCAACATATATGTTCCAACCACTAATAACGCAAAAAAAATGGGTTTGGTCTACGTTATGGGGTTGCTTTTATTGGGTTTCAGTTCTTTGTCCTAGGATTTTTCCCGGACCAAAATTTCATCGATCATACCATATTCCTTGGCCTCTTTGGCCTTCATCCAGTAATCTCGATCGCTGTCTTCGTACACTTTTTCAAAAGACTGCCCAGAGTGTTTGGATATGATCTCATACAACTCATCTTTTATCTTGAGCACCTCTTTGGCTGCAATCTCTATATCACTGGCCTGTCCTTGTGCTCCTGATAGAGGTTGGTGGATCATGACCCTGGAGTGGGTTAGGCCACTTCTTTTTCCCTCCTGACCGGCACATAGGAGTACGGCAGCCATGGACGCGGCAATGCCCGTACAAATGGTGGCAACATCTGGTTTTATGAACTGCATGGTGTCATAAATTCCCAATCCGGCATATACGCTTCCACCTGGGGAGTTAATGTATATCTGGATATCCTTGGAGGCATCGGCGCTTTCCAAGAAAAGCAACTGTGCCTGCACAATATTGGCCACCTGATCATTGATTCCCGTTCCCAAAAAGATGATGCGATCCATCATCAATCTCGAGAAAACATCCATGGCAATGGCATTCAATTGGCGTTCCTCAATGATGTTCGGGGTCATGTTCACGGGGTACATGCTGCTCATGATGTTGTCATAATGCATGCTATTGATGCCGTGGTGTTGGGTAGCGTATTTTTTGAATTCTTTTCCGTAATCCATGGGATGATGTTGAATTTTTCTTAAAAAAAAGGTGCCGAAAAAACAGCTTTTCGGCACCGTAAAGATACTTAATTTTCTTTTAGCCCAAGATTAGCTGTAGGCTTCCTTGATAAAGTCGTCATAACTGACTTCCTTCACCTTTAGGTTGGCCTTTTCCTTATAGAGGTCCAATAATTTTTGGCTCATCAGCTGTTCAGAGAGTCTTTTTACCTCGTCCTGATTGCCCAAAACCCTAGTGGAAATGTTCTCCAACTCCTCCTCTTTGGGGTCCATATGGCCGTATTGTGCCATTTGGGATTTAATGAAGCCTTTGGCAAACTCCTTCAATTCATCAAACTGAACCTGAAGGTCGTTTTCTTGGATAATTTTGCCTTCAATAAGTTGGTAGCGAAGTCCTTTTTCAGACTTTTCAAACTCTTCCTTGGCTTCATCATCGGTCAAAAGTTTTTCACCGCTGATCTGGATCCATTTTTTTAGGAACTCGGCAGGGAGTTCAAATTTGGTCTCGTCAATAAGCTTTTCAGTGACATCGTTCAACAATTTTTGATCGGCTTGTTGCTCAAACTGCTTTTCAGAGTCTTCCTTGATACGATCCTTAAGTTCTTTCTCAGAGCTTACATTGTCCTTTCCGAACAATTTGTCGAACAGCTCTTGGTCTAGGGCGGCAGGTTCCCTTTCATTGATTTCCTCAATGGTGAAGGTTACATCAATGTTCAATTTTTCAGCCTTGTCCGCACTGATTCCCAATGCGCTGGACAACAGGTAATCTTCCTTGAACAATCCCTTTGTGGAAAGGGTTGCGGATTCCCCCACTTTCTTACCGACCAAGGCGTCAGTGGCTTTCTTGCTCTTTACCTTGCTAAGTTCAATAGTGGTTTTATGCTCTATTTCCTCTGCTTCGTTGACAAAGGTTCCAGTGATTTCGTCGTTTTTACCTACTTCAGTTTTGGAAACCAGTTTTCCGTATTGTTTCTGGATACGTTCCACTTGTTCCTCGATCATTTTTTTGTCGGCAACGATCTTGTACTGGGTTACGGCTTTTTTGGTCTTCAACTGAACGTCAAAATTTGGGGCCAATCCCAATTCAAATTCAAAATCAAGATTTTCGCTGTCCCAATCAAAATTTTCCTGTTGTTTGGGAAGGGGATTGCCCAACACATCCAACTTTTCCTCGGTAAGGTATTTGTTTAGATTGTCTTGCAACAGTTTGTTCACCTCATCCACCAAAACGGCTTTGCCGTACTGCTTTTTGATAAGCCCCATGGGGACCTGTCCTTTTCTAAAGCCAGGGATATTGGCTTGTTTTCTGTAATCATTTAGGATTTTGTCTACCTTCTCCTGATAATCCTCTTTGCTGATCTCGACCTTTACAACTGCATTAAGATTGTCAATCTGCTCTTTAGTAATGTTCATCTCCTACCTATTTGCTATTCAAAAATGGGAGGCAAAAGTAATGCATTTTCCGTTTGGCAGCAACTTTTTAAAGCCTTGAATGCCAAACAAAATGAATTCTATACATCTTCTTTCAGAACAGAGTGTAAAATGGATTGCAAAAACGAGAGCAAAAGGCTAAAAATTAGGGCCCACCAAATACTGGTTACCTGAAACCCATCAATCAGATTGGCGGCTATTAGAATAATGATTGCGTTGATGATCAAGAGGAAAAGACCCAGGGTCACAATGGTGATCGGTAGGGTTAGAATGACAAGTATGGGCTTTACCAAAAAGTTCAGGACACTAAGTACTATGGCGACTATGATTGCGGTCATCATGGAATCCACACCCACGCCGGGCAGGACATAGGAGAGTATGATGACGGCCAGTGCATTCAATAAAAGTCTTAGGATCAATTTCATAGGGTTGTGATTTTAGGGTTGAAAAAAGGCACCGTAAAAACAGTGCCTTTAATATAATGAAATTAAATATGGTTCATTCTTAATTAATGTATAATCCTGTATAATCCAATGGGTTTACGTTAGGTAAATTGGAACCGTATTTGGCGTTGATTGCCGCTGTAAAGGCATTTGCCAGTATTGCGTATCCGCGTGGGGATGGGTGCACGCCATCCAATGAAAATCCACCGCCAGTGGCAAAGGTTGCCGTGACGACACTTCCATCTGTTTGCGGAAAACCGGTGGTCTTTAAATCGTTCAAGAGGGAATTGGCGTCCACGAATGCTAGGTCATAGGCCGTTGCCAATGCTTCAATGGTTTGGTTGTAGGCGGTAAGTGCGGTCTCAACAGAAGCTTGCTCCTCGGGAGTCAGTACCCACTTATCAGCCAACGGCACGGCCACGCCATTGATGGAGGTGGGGTCCGCTGGGTTGGCCAAGGTACCAATGAAGCTGCTTGAGGTGAGTACCAAAAGATCTTCTGCAGTGGCTTGTCTCATACTGACAAGAGCAGGGTTGATGCCAGTCAAATCAGTTAAGTCTTCATCAAATAAAACAACGGCATTGGAACTGCCCGCAGAAAATGTAATTGTTCTTTTGGCTATTTCCGCATCTGCTTCCTCTTGGGTGATTGCCAACTGGCTGACAAGGAAATTCAAGGCTCCTGAAACACCAGCATTGTAGGCGCCATAAGATTGGTTTAAGAGTGTGGCCGTAGCTTCATCCAAAGGCACGGGATTGTGGGGAACCGTAGTGAAATAGGGAATATCGGTTACATTGGGGAGATTTGCTATAACGCCCTCGGCTCCGTTTGCCGTCATGGCTTGTAGCATGGCATCGAGTGAACCAGCAAATACATTGGGATCCGTAATGTCATTTCTGGCATAGCTGCTTGGATCTAGGTTTCCGGTTTGATCTATCCCGGTACCACCACCTGTGGCATACAAAAGAATGTCATTGGCTCCGGTCCATAGCGAGAAAAAGGTAGCTCCCTGCGCTGCTGCATCCCCAACCACCGTGGCAGTTTCCGAGGAGGAAAAGCGGACAAAATATGGGTTGGCCGCGCCCAAAGCCAAACCTGCCAGGCTACCATAACCAGGTGCCAGTAACTCATAGCTTTTGGAACCAGGGACCCCCATGTTGTTAAAAGAGCCGGATAGCTTATTGGTGATTTCTGTGCTTCCTTGTCCGGAAATCGGGGTAGGTGAGGGGCCATCAGCGGTAAAAGCCAAAATCAATCGGTTGCCAATGTCGGGACTTCCATCCATGTTCAGGTCCGTTTCACCATTTATGGTGGCACCTCCCAAATTATCCGCCATGTACGGAATCTCAAACGCTCCCCCTCCGACCAAGGCAAAATTAGTGGCCAACATGTTTGGGAAAGAGGCTTCTTGTCCTGCCATGAACAGCGCATTGTCCGAAAAGCCCGCAGTAAGTGAATTTCCTACCGCCACATATTTTGTGAAATCAGCACTTCCGGCAGTGTATTCTATCGGATCTGTTGTTTCCTCGATAATTGGGGTATTGTCTTCACATGAAACCAAGAAAAGGCCCAAGAACGGAAGCAAGGCAAATAACTTTTTCATATCTAAACTGTATTTATTGAGTTAGCTTATGTTAAATTTTGGGTTAAACCGCATTTAATCAAATCTATATCAAAATTGTTATACAGGCAATAAAATGGCTGGAAAAATTATGCATGCATAATAAAAAACCCTCAATTTTAAGAATTCATGAAGCGCAATGTCTTTTCAAAGAATTGTTTGGGGTTTTCCGCATGGAGCCAATGTCCGGCATTGTCCACGGTTTCAATGACTGCTTTTGGGAAGTGTTTTTTGATTTCGGGATAGTCATTGGGGAGGATATATTCGGAGCGATCTCCACGAATAAAAAGTGCGGGTCCATCATAGGAAGCGGTGGCACCAATATTGTCCCCAATTTCTTCCATTTTGTTTTTTAGGACCTCAAAATTGAAACGGAATCCCAATTTTTTGGGTTCAACCCAATGGAGGTTCTTTAAAAGGAACTGCCGAATGCCAAAATCCTTGAGGTGCAGTGAAAGTGCTTCATCAGCCTCCTTTCTACTGGAAATTTTGTTGAAATCCAATTGTGCCAATGCATCAACAATGTATTGATGATGGGGTGGGTAAAACTTGGGGGCAATGTCCGCAACAATAAGCTTGGTAACGCGGTTGGGATGCGATGTGGCGATTTGCATGGCTGTTTTTCCTCCCATGGAATGCCCTAGGATGAGGGCAGATTCAATCTGGTGATGGTCCATGTAGGCAATCACATCACTGGCCAACAGCTCATAGTCGAAATCGGGAGAGTGAAAACTTTTTCCATGGTTTCTCTGGTCAATAAGGTGTACTTGAAACCCATTGTCAGCATATAGACTGCCCAAGGTTTTCCAATTGTCCGACATCCCTAAAAAGCCATGAAGAATAAGTAGGGGAGTGCCTTCGCCCAATATTTTTGAATGCAATGACTCCATTACTTTAATCGGTCTAGATATATGTTCACCACATTTTCAATACCCAAATAAATGGACTCGCAAATCAGGGCGTGCCCAATGGAAACTTCCAAGAGGTGGGGAATATGTGCTTTGAAATATTTTATGTTGTCCAAGCTTAAATCGTGCCCTGCGTTGATCCCCAGTCCCAATTCATGGGCCATTTGGGCAGCATCCACAAAGGGTTTTATGCCTGCTTCTTTGTTGCCTTGGGCAAAATCATGGGCAAAACTCTCGGTGTAAAGTTCAATACGGTCTGTTCCAGTTTCAGCGGCTCCTTGCACCATCTTTACATCGGGGTCCACAAAAATGGAGGTGCGGATTCCGTTTTCCTTGAAGGTTTTGATGACATCGACCAGAAAATCTTTGTGTTTTAGGGTGTCCCAGCCAGCATTGGAGGTAATGGCATCCTCGGCATCTGGCACCAAGGTTACCTGGGTGGGTTTTACCTCAAGCACCAAATCTATGAATTTAGGAATGGGGTTTCCTTCTATGTTGTACTCGGTGGTGACCACTTTTTTAAGGTCACGCGCATCTTGATAACGAATATGGCGCTCGTCCGGACGGGGGTGGATGGTGATACCCTCCGCACCAAAAGACTCGATATCCTTGGCCGAAGTGATCAGGTTGGGCACATTGCCTCCCCGCGAATTCCGTAAAGTTGCCAGTTTGTTTATGTTAACACTCAACTTTGTCATGAAGTTCTCTTTTAGAAGGGCAAAAATAAGAATTAGGCACGCCTTTTGCGATTTAAAATTAGTATTTTGCGCCTAATAGAAATGACATGCAGATTCAGAGCCAGATAATAAACACAGTACCCGTTTTTGAGGTGTCGGAGACCTTGAAGGAAGTCATTCGTTTTTTTGAAGAGACCACCTTTTCCCATGTGGCCGTTACCGAAAACGGAATCTATTTGGGACTTTTGTCCGAAAATGACTTGGCCTGTTTTGAACCTGAAAAGAAAATTGACGCTTTTAGGTTTGATCTGGAAAGTTTTTTCGTGACCAAGGAAACCTCTTGGTTGGATGTACTGGAAATGTTCTCAAGGAACGAGGCCAATATTCTTCCGGTTTTGGATGAAAATCAAACCATCATTGGCTATTACGACCTTGAGGATGTAGTGAGCCTATTTATTGATACACCCTTTTTCAGTGAACCCGGGGCCATTCTTGTGGTCGCGACCGGCATCAAGGACTATTCCTTCAGTGAAATAGCCCAAATTGTGGAAAGTAACAACGCCCGTTTGTTAGGGGCTTTTATCACGGATTCCCAAAACGATGTAGTACAGATTACCCTTAAAATAGGAGCCCAAGGACTGAATGAAGTGGCCCAGACCTTTAGACGGTACAATTATACCATTGTCTTTGGCAACAGTGATGATCAATTCATGGAGGATCTGAAGCAGCGCTCGGATTATTTGGAAAAATACCTTAACGTTTAGCATGAAGGTCGCTATTTACGGACAAGCTTTTTTGGAAGAGGACAAAACCAGCATGCTGGAACTTTTGCACGAACTGCAGAAAGTGAATGCAGAGATTTTTGTCGAGAAAAATTTTGATGAACTGGTTTCGGACTGTACTACCGGACGTATTCATGGTACCTATACACAATCCAAAGGATTGGATGCCACCTTTGATATGTTCATCAGTTTTGGAGGTGATGGGACCATGCTTCGTGCAGTGACCTATATAAAGGACTATGGTATTCCCATTGTAGGTGTAAATACGGGAAGATTAGGATTTCTATCAACATTTAAAAAAGAGAACGTGCGTAAACTGGTCACGGAGTTTGTGGCCGGACACTATACGGTGGAGGAGCGGACCTTGGTGGAAGTGGAGGTGAATCCGGACCTGAACGAGTTCGAGAATCTTAATTTTGCCTTGAATGAGGTTACCGTGAGCCGTAAGGACACGACTTCCATGATCACGGTGGAAACGTATTTGAACGATGAATACCTCACCTCGTATTGGGCAGACGGACTCATTGTTTCCACGCCAACCGGTTCAACGGGATATTCATTGAGCTGTGGCGGGCCGGTCATTGCGCCATCGGCAAAATCCTTGGTGCTCACCCCGATCGCCCCGCACAATCTTAATGCACGTCCGCTGGTCATTTCGGATGACACCCAGATACGCCTCAAGGTTTCAGGCAGGGAACAGACCCATTTGGTGTCGTTGGATTCCAGGATTGCGGATATTCCCAACGGCAAGGAAATTAGGATACGGAAATCGGATTTTACGGTCAAAATGATAGAGTACACATCCGAAAGCTTTCTAAAAACACTTCGAAATAAATTGCTTTGGGGGGAGGACAAACGGAATTGAGCCTCTCACAAACAATAAAAGGAGCTAAAAACTGTTTAACAAGGGAGAATGTATATAACTGTGGGCCTATTGACTTTCCTTTACTTTTAACTTGCGTAATTTTTTGACTGGTATGCGGATAGTTTTGGCTATTTTTCTATGCAGTATGTTTAAACTGGGGGCACAGACCTACGAAGTGGGAATCTTTGCAGGCGGTGCCAATATGGTGGGCGATGTAGGTCGCACAAACTATATCTTGCCTTCGGGCCCGGCTTTTGGAGGCCTTTTTAAATGGAACAAGAGCAAACGGTATGCATGGCGTGCCAGTGTACTCTATGGAACCTTTACTGCGGACGATTCCAAATCCAGTATGCCTTCCCGGCAACAGCGGGAGTATGAGATGGACAATTCTGTTCTTGAAGCCTCATTGGGGATAGAATTTAACTTTGTGGAGTATAATCTTCACAAACTTGGACCCGCCTTCACCCCGTATCTATACACGGGTTTCAGCTACTTCAGATATGATTTTATGTATTTTGATGCCCTCCAGGTGCAGGATATTAACCAAAAAGAAGGTAGTTTTGCAATTCCAATGACGGTTGGGGCAAAGTATCGGTTAAATCAATTCCTGATTCTTGGTGCCGAAATTGGGGCCAGATATACATTTACGGACAATTTGGACGCAAGTAACCCTGAAGGTTCCAATTTCGAGCAGTTTAGGTTCGGAAATATATTGAGCGATGACTGGTACGTCTTCACAGGTTTTACATTAACGTATACCTTTGGACGGAAGCCCTGCCAGGATTGTTTTCAATGACATGCACACGCTAGAGGACGTTAACAAAGACAAACCACTTCCAGAACATGTGGCCATCATTATGGATGGCAATGGCCGTTGGGCCAAACAACGGGGAAAACTTCGTGTGTTTGGACATGAAAATGGAGTGGAGGCCGTTCGCAATACCGTTGAGAATTGCGCCAAACTACAGATAAAGTGCCTTACGCTCTATGCATTTTCCACTGAAAATTGGAATAGGCCCAAAATAGAGGTGGAAACCCTCATGAAACTTCTGGTGTCTTCTTTAAAGAAGGAATTAAAGACCCTTAATAAGAACAATATCAAGCTAATGGCCATTGGGAACATAGATTCCCTACCCAATAAGGCCCAAAAAGAACTTTCGGAGGTTATTTCAAAAACAGCGGAAAATACGGGAATGATCCTCACCCTGGCCCTTAGTTATGGCTCCCGGGAAGAGTTGAAAACTGCTGTAAAAGAGATAGCTATCAAAGTTAAAAATAATATAATTTCACCCGAAAATATTGACGAAACCGTTATAAATACACATCTTTACACGCATTTCATGCCAGATGTAGACTTGCTTATCCGTACCAGTGGAGAACGCAGGATAAGTAATTTTTTACTGTGGCAAATTGCCTATGCCGAATTATATTTTATTGATGTATTTTGGCCTGATTTTAGAGAGCATCATTTGGTAGAAGCAATATTAAGTTACCAAAATAGAGAACGACGATTTGGAAAAACTAGCGAACAACTCAGTTAAGGGTAGACAAAATTCCATACTGCAATACCTGAAACTACTCCTTCCCTTATTATTTTTTACCGGCCAGAGCTTTGCCCAGGAAACTTCATTTGAGGATGGAAAACAATACATTTTGGGAGGACTCACCGTTACCGGTCTTCAGAGTTATAATGAACAAACGGTTAAAACGTACACCGGTTTGCGTGTGGGGCAACCCATAACCGTGCCAGGGGACGAGATCAGTGCCGTGATCAAGAAACTGTGGAGCTTGGAGCTGTTCAGCAATGTGGAGATGTATTACACCAAGATAGAGGATGACAAGATTTTCTTGGAATTGAACATTTTGGAGCGTCCCACGCTTTCCAATGTAACCGTTTATGGTGTCAAAAAAAGAAAGGTGCAGAGTATCTTAGATGATACAGACCTTAAAAAAGGGAAGAAAATCACCGAAAGCTTAATCGCCAACACCAAGAACTACCTTCAGAACAAGTACAAAAAGCAAGGGTACCTCAATGCCAAGGTCAATATCGCTACCGTGGCAGACACTTCCGAGGTCAATACCCAGAACATGGTGGTCAATGTCAAAAAAGGAGATAAGGTAAAGATTAGGAGTATTGTTTTTGAAGGAAATGACAAGCTTTCCAACAAGCGTCTTCGCAAATCATTGAAGAACACCAAGAAGAAGAAGTTTTACCGTTTCTGGAAAAAATCAAAATACATCAAGGCCGACTTCAACGAGGATCTTTCCAGTTTGGTGGATGCCTATGCGGAACGGGGATATCGGGATGCACGGGTGCTTTCGGATACCTTCGTGAAAGTCAATGAAAAGAACATCGACCTTAAGATCAAGGTAGAGGAAGGGGACAAGTACTATTTTGGCGATGTCAACTTTGTTGGAAATACGGTTTACACGGATAGGCAATTGAGCCAAGTCCTTGGAATCCGTAAGGGACAGACCTACAATGGGGTGTTGCTCAAAAAAAGGATTGCGGATGATTCCAAACCAGATGCCGAAGATTTAACGAATCTGTACCAAAACAATGGATACCTGTTTTCCAGCATCAATCCCGTGGAGGTTTCCGCGGTGAACGATACCATAGATTTTGAAATTAGGATCATAGAAGGTAAGGAGACCTTTTTGGATCATGTGAGCGTTGTGGGTAATGATAAGACCAACGACCATGTGATTTTTAGGGAATTGCGAACCCGTCCCGGTCAAAAATACAGCAAGGACAATATTGTTCGTAGTATCAGGGAATTGGGGCAGTTGGGCTTCTTTGATGCAGAACAGATTGTTCCGGACATTCAAAACCCGGACCCCAATGCCGGTACAGTGGACATCCAATATAGCCTGGTTGAGGCCGGATCCAGCCAAATAGAATTGCAAGGTGGTTTTGGTGGTGGAGGCTTCATAGGTACCTTGGGACTTTCGTTCAGTAACTTCTCCTTGAAAAATATTTTTAACGGAGAGGCCTATAAGCCTGTTCCTATGGGAGACGGACAGACCTTTGCACTCCGTTTGCAGGCCAGTAGATCGTTCCGAGTATACAGTTTGAACTTCTCCGAACCATGGTTGGGCGGTAAAAAACCGGTTAGGTTTAACTTGTCCCTATCCAGGACACAGCAGTTTGCCACGGGGTATGATAACCGAGGAAGGATTGATGTGCAGAAAGATCGTGGATTCTCTATAACAGGGGTCTCGGCAGGTTTGGCCAAAAGGGTACAATGGCCCGATGATTTCTTCACGGTGTCCCACTCTTTGAGCTACCAGTTATACGATTTTAACGACTACAACCTTGGTCTCTTTAATTTTGGTAACGGTAGTTCCAATGCATTGAGCTATACCTTTGGTATATCCCGAAGTTCACAAGGACCCAGTAGGATTTTCCCTTTGACGGGATCTAACTTTGAGTTGACCGCCAAGTTTACCCCACCGTATTCACTCTTTAGCAACAAGGATTACAAGCAGCTTAAGAACGATATTGAGTCGGCTACCGAAAGGCTTTTTGAAATTGGCACGAATCCTTCCTCCATAGAAGAGCAATTGGAATTTGCCCAATTGAGCGATGAGTTGGAACGAAATGAAGAAGAGCGCTTTAAACTCCTCGAATTCTATAAAGTGAAGTTCAAAGGAGATTGGTATACCCGTTTGGTGGATAAACTGGTGTTGCGTACCAATGCCGAGTTTGGCTTTTTGGGAAGCTATAACCATGACATAGGAGCGGTTCCCTTTGAGCGTTTCTATGTGGGTGGGGATGGCCTTGGAAACTTCACCTTGGACGGAAGGGACGTGGTACAGTTGAGGGGATACGAGAACCAGGCACTTACCCCGTACATTACCAATGCCATTACAGGAAGTCTACAGCAAGATGGGGGTACCATCTACAATAAATATTCTTTGGAACTCCGTTATCCGCTTACCTTGAAACCCTCGGCATCGATTTATGCATTATCGTTTTTGGAAGCAGGAAACGCATTCAACAATTTTAATGAGTTTAATCCGTTTGAATTAAAAAGATCTGCCGGAGTGGGGGTACGTATTTTTATGCCGGCATTCGGACTCTTGGGAATCGATTTTGGATATGGCTTCGACACAGACGCCAGACCACAATCAACAGGACCCAGTGGCTGGCAAACGCACTTCATCATCGGGCAGCAGTTTTAATCTAAGGAAAATAGGGTTTTGCTGATTTTATAAGTAACTTGTTTTGAATTAATTAGTTATTTTGGCACGATATTTTCTATGTAAAAAAGCGGAAACAAAGATGAATACCAAAGTTCTTTTGTCATTAATCGTTTTGATGACTTCCTTTTACGGCTTTTCACAGCGGGGAGTGCGCATAGGATATGTGGATATGGAATATATCCTCGAGAATGTGGAGGAATACAGGGAAGCTACCACCCAACTGGAGGCCAAGGCACAAAAATGGAAGCAGGAAATCGAGCTCAAACAGAGTACGGTTGAGCAGATGAAGAAAGATTTAATGGCGGAAAAAGTCCTTTTAACGGATGAACTCATTGCCGAGCGCGAAGAGGAAATCCAGATTTTGGAAAAGGAAATGTTGGATTACCAACAAGACCGTTTTGGACCCCAAGGGGATTTGGTCTTGCAGAAGCAGTTATTGATTCAGCCCATTCAAGACCAGGTTTTCAATGAGGTGCAGAAAATCGGAGGCAATAAAAGATACGATTTTATTTTTGATAAATCGGCAGATGTTGTAATGTTGTACTCCGAAAAAAGGCACGATATCAGTGACTTGGTCCTACGGGAGATAGGCCGCACAAGAAAAGTGAGCGCTTCCAACAAGAAACAGGAAGAAAGGAACAGGTTGCAGAAGTTCATGGAAGAGGAAGAAGAGGCAGATGATGAGATAAGCGATGCCCTGAGGGAACGCCAAGAGCAGGCAGAAGAGAATCGGGACGCCAAGGCCCAAGCCGCCGAGGATAGGAGGACCGAACAGTTGAAGCTGAGAGAGGAACGCAAGAAAGCCTACGAGGCCAGAAGACAAAAATTATTGGAAGAGCGCGAAGCCAAACGCCAGGCCAAATTGGATGAGCGGAAAAAAGCGCAGGAACAAGAAAAGGATTCAATACAACAATAATATTGAAACACTTAATTTAACATCAAAATAGTAACTTAGAACCATGAGAAATGTAAAAAAGATTGCAGTAGCCCTAGTTTTGTTTGTAGCGGCTACGGGTTTTGTAAATGCGCAGAGCAAGGTTGCCCACATCAATGTGCAACAATTGTTGTCTGAAATGCCGGAGATGAAGGCTGCGCAAGCTGAGTTGAAGAAATTACAGGAAACTTACAGAGCAGATATACAAAGCTCCATGAAAGAGCTTCAAAATAAGTTGACCCAATACCAAAACGAGGCTACCTCAAAAACCAATGAGGAAAACGAACAAAGAGCTCTAGAACTTCAAGGTTTCGAAAAGAATATTCAGGAAGCGGAACAAACCGCCATGCAGGAATTGCAGAAAAAGCAACAAGAACTGTTCGCGCCCATTTCCGATAAGGCCAAGGCAGCCATAGAAAAAGTTGCCGCAGCACAAGGCTTTGATTATGTAATCGATGCCAGCCCAGGATTGAGCTTGATCGTGGCCAAAGGAAAAGACCTTCTGCCTGCCGTTAAGCAAGAATTGGGATTCTAAGAAATATATTGTCCGAATAACTAGGATAGACCGCTTTTCCCAAAAGGTAAAGCGGTTTTTTTATGTCAAAACCGTAACAGTGGCTATTTTTAAACATGCAAAGACCTATAGGTATTTTTGACTCAGGGGTTGGGGGCACTTCCATTTGGAAGGAAATCAAAAAGATGCTGCCCAACGAACACACCCTCTATTTGGCGGACAGTGCCAACGCGCCCTATGGTGAAAGATTAAAAGAGGAGATTACCCAATTGAGCATCAAGAATACCGAGTTCTTGTTGGAACACGGCTGCAAGATCATTGTAGTGGCCTGCAATACCGCCACCACCAATGCCATTGATCATCTACGGGCCAATTTTGCAGTTCCATTCATTGGGATAGAACCCGCCATAAAACCGGCCGCCCTTCATACCAAGACCAAAAAGGTGGGGGTTTTGGCCACCAAGGGCACCTTGTCCAGTAGTTTGTTCCACAACACCTCAAAACTGTTTGCAGAGGGGATTACCGTACTGGAGCAAGAAGGTAAGGGACTGGTGGAACTTATAGAGGCAGGTCAGGTAAATTCCACGGCCATGCAGGAGCTTCTTAAAAGATATCTGGACCCCATGCTGGAACAAAATATAGACTGTCTGGTATTGGGTTGTACCCACTATCCGTATCTGATACCCCTGCTGAAAGAAATGCTTCCCAACCATATCACGATTATTGATTCTGGCGAAGCCGTGGCAAGGCAGACCAAGGCGGTCCTGGAAAAAAACAATCTGTTGCAGCTTACCGAAAGTGCGCCCAGGCACATGCTGTATATCAACAAGGAAACGGAAGTGCTCCAGAAGTTGGTCAATGACCCCAGTGCTCAAGTGGCCTATCTGGACTTTTAACGCTTATAGCTTGGTATAGGTAAGGTAGGTAAAGGCGTACTGGTGCCGATCATCCTTCGGATGATGCTCTTCTTTTACCAGCCTCCATTGATCCGCATCCATTTCAGGAAAAAATGTATCGGCCTCAAAAGTATCGTGTACCCGGGTGAGCTCCATATCCGTGGCAACGGCCATGGACTGTTTATAAATCTCCCCACCCCCAATGATAAAGGCGGTTTCGTTATCATCCACCAAGTCAATGGCCTGTTCAAGCGAATGCACCACCGTACAGGGAAATTTTGGGGTGTAGTTGGGGTCACGGGTAATGGCGATGTGCTCCCGGTTGGGCAGGGCCTTGGGGAAGCTCTCCAAGGTCTTTCGGCCCATAATGATCTTATGCCCCGTGGTAAGGGCCTTAAAACGCTTAAAATCGTCAGGTAGGTGCCACACCAAATCGTTGTCCTTGCCCAAAGCATTGTTTTCGGCGGCCGCGGCTATAATGATGAGTCGCTTCACAGATCTTTTTTTTTATTGATGTTGGAGAGGGGAAAATCGGTCTCGATTTCCTTCTGGATTTCCGAAATGCGTTTTTTCTGGAGTTCCACCAACCGTTCCCGCTGTTTGCGTTCCCAATCCTGTCCCATGAACTTGTGGGTCACAAAAACATTGAAGGTGTGCAGCACCAACAAAAAGGCCCAGAATAGAATCGCCCAGACAAACCAATCATAGGCCTCTCCGTATTTTAAAATCTTGTTGATCAAGATCAAAAACACGCAACCGATCAAAAAAATGACAAAGTGGGAGAACAACCGTTTCTTCTGTTTGATGCGTTTCTGCGCATACTCCAAAAGTTCGTGTTGCTCCACATCTATCTGCGACTTTTTCTTTTTACCAAAGGACAACATGGAATGGCTATCTTTAACAACAAAGATAACGCAATTGTATCCAAAACCTCAGTCATGCAAAGCCTAAGAAAAAAATTCCCCGTGCTCAACCAATGCATCTATGCCAACACGGCCGCAACGGGATTGTTAAGTGAAGATCTAATGGAATGGCGCCAAGGGCACGATCTGGATTACCTGATCGGCGGTAGCGATATGAAGGCGAAGAGTTTTGAGCGTATGCCCCAGATCAAGGATACGGTGGGGAAGTTCTTTCAGTATAAGGCCGAAAACGTGGCCTTGGTGCCCAACTTCAGTCTGGGGCTCAACATGCTTTTGGAGGGCTTGCCCAAAGACCAACGGGTATTGCTCTTGAACAATGACTATCCTTCCCTGAACTGGCCTTTCGAGACGCGAAACTTTCCCAGGGAGTATGTGGAGATGGATGAGCGAATGGAAGAACACATCCTTGAAAAAGTAAAAACGGGAAAATTTGATGTCTTGGCCTTGAGCATCGTGCAATGGATCAATGGCATTAAGATAGACCTCGATTTTTTGAAACAGCTCAAAAAAGACCACCCTGATCTTTTGATTATAGCGGACGGCACCCAATTCTGCGGCACCCAAGATTTTAGTTTTAAGGATTCTGGAATAGATGTTTTGTTGACCAGTGCCTACAAGTGGTTGTTGGCCGGCTATGGTAATGGGTTTGTGCTGGTCAAGGATGGGGCAAAGGACCGATTTGATCTAAAGACCATTGGTAATGGTTCCGTGGACCGGGATGCCTCCAAAAGGGAGAACATTCCCTTTGGGAAGTATTTGGAGCCCGGGCATTTGGATTCCTTTAATTTTGGGAGCCTGCAGTTTTCGTTGGATTTTTTGGACGACATCGGCATGCAACATATAGAATCCCACTTGGACAAACTGTCCCAAAAGGCCAAATCCGAATTTATGGAACTGGATCTCTTGGAAGAGGCTGTTGCAAAACGGCAGGGGCATAGCACCATTTTCAACATAAAGGGAGATGAACGACTTTTCAATAAGCTTGGCAAGGAAGAAGTGGTCTGTGCCCTGCGAGGGAACGGCATCCGGTTGAGTTTTCACTTTTACAATACGGAGGAGGAAATTGAGACGATTGCAAAATTGTTGAAGAACTAAAGCCCGAAATTTCTTTTTGAGAAAATCCATCCACCGATTTTACCAAAAGTGATCTTATGGTTAGGCAGATTTTATCAATATGATAAATCGATGGTAACTTATTGTAAATAAGCGGTTTTATGTATTGCTTTGTCCTGTATTTTAATTTTTAGTACCATGGCAATAAAAAAACAATACCTAAAGAGCAAGCCAGTTTGCAAGGTTACTTTTTCAGTACCTGCAGAAGAGGCCGAGAAAGTTGCGGTAGTTGGAGATTTCAACAATTGGAACCCCAAGGGCAGCACATTGAAGAAATTGAAGAACGGAACCTTCAAGGGAACCTTTGACCTTCCCACAGAGAACGCTTACGAGTTTAGATACATTATAGACGGCGCTTATACCAACGATGAGGAGGCCGATCGTTTCCAATGGAACGATTACGCCGGAGCAGAGAACGCCGTTCTGGAAGTATAACCCATCACGATCACCATTGGGGAGCCCCAACCCTGATGGTGGTTTTTTTTACTTACCAAGCATCACTTCGTGAAGACATAGTCCTTGTAGTTATCTTCCTTATCTGAGAACGAGGTGGTCATTTTCAATCCTGCCTCACGGGCCAGCCAGGCCACAACCTCGTCATCGTATTTTTGTGAAATTTCGGTGTGGATGGTTTCCCAACGTTTGAAGGAAACCTCCAAATCCAAATTTTCTATCCAAACCTCCTGTCCTATTTTTGAGACCAGATAACTTTTGGCGGTTCCCGTCTCAGGGTCATAGACTTCCCAGTGCAGAAAATTGTCCAGCTCAAAATTACCTCCCATTTCTTTGTTGATACGGGCCAAAATGTTCTTGTTGAACGCTTCGGTAATGCCCATTTTATCGTTGTAGGCATCCAGAATGGTCTGCGGGTTCTTTTTCTGGTCGAAACCCATAAAGAGTAAATCCCCTTTGTTGATGGAATTTCTAAGGTTCCCAAGAAACTCCACTGCTTGCGGATGCAATAGGTTGCCAATGTTGGAGCCCAAGAATAGAATCACCTTGCGTCTGCCATTGCTGTTTCCAATATCGCGGAGCGTATCAAAATAAGTGCCTTGTATTGGGTTGATCTCCACCTCGGGAATTTCCTCATGCAAAGATTGTTCGAGCTGGTCAAGGGCATTCTGACTGATATCGATGGGCCTATAATCAAACGTAACCCCACTTTTAATAAGATGCCGAAGCAAGATCTTGGTCTTTTTGCCATCCCCGGCTCCCAGTTCAAATAGGCTGAAAGCACTCCCATCAGCCTTAAAGAGGTCCACGATCTCATCTTTATGGTTTTCCAGAATGGCAAACTCACAATTGGTAAGGTAATATTCCGGCATGGCCATGATGTCCTGAAAGAGCTTGTCGCCCACCTCATCATAAAAATATTTGGAGGACAGGCGCTTGGGATGTGCCGTGAGACCTTCATACACTTCTTGCTCAAAAATGGAGTTGAACGTGGTTGGAGTTTTTCGCATAATGGATGAGTCGAAATTATTTGGCCAACCTTAATCCAGTGAACTGCCAGCGCAATTGTGGATGGAAAAAATTACGGTAGGTATGCCGTGTATGTTTTTCGGGCGTGGCCACGGAACCACCACGAAGCACTTTTTGGCTCACCATGAACTTGCCGTTGTATTCGCCCAAGGCACCATCCGGTTTTTGGTAGTTGGGGTAGGGTAGGTAGGCACTTTCCGTCCATTCCCAACGCTTGCCCCAAGGAAAAAATGCCTGTGCCACCTCCCATTCAAACTCGGTGGGCAGCCGATGGCCTTTCCATTGGGCGTAGGCAAAGGCCTCAAAATAGGAAATGTGGGTCACAGGGGTCCCCAAGTCCAGTTTTTGAAGCCCTTGGGCCGTGTAGTGGTGCCATTCCCCATCTATTTGGTGCCAATATAGTGGTGACCTTATCTGATTTTGATTGACCCAGTCCCAACCTTCGGCATGCCAAAGATCAAAACGGTCATAGCCCCCATCCAAAATGAACGCTATAAACTCGCCGTTGGTGACCAATTTGTTGGAAATTTCATAGGGTTGAAGATACACCTTGTGCCGCCCCAACTCATTGTCGTAACAAAAAGCGTTGGAGGCATGGCCAATCTCATACAGCCCTTCATCAACAGCGATCCAATCTTTCGCATGTACCTCTTTGGGGTGGTCTAGAAACTGCTCCGAATAGACCGGCAATAGCGGGTTGTTCCCCAAAATGTATTTGATGTCCGTGAGCAATAACTCTTGGTGTTGTTTTTCGTGATGGATACCGATTTCCAGAACAGCCTGCAGTTCTTCGCTCTGCGGCCCTGAAAAGAAATCCCTGATGGCTTGGGTAACATGGTTTCGGTACTCGTACACCTTTTTTACCGAAGGTCGGGAGAGATTCCCCCGATCGGAACGTACCACCCGTTTGCCCACCGTTTCGTAATAGCTGTTGAAGACAAAGGAAAAATCGGCATGAAATTCCCGGTAGTCCTTGGCGTGCGGTTTTAGGATGAATTCCTCAAAAAACCAAGTAGTGTGCCCCAAGTGCCATTTGGGCGGACTCACATCTACAATGGGCTGTACCACATAGTCCTCAATCTCCAATGGTTGGCAAATGGATTCGGTGTGTTGCCGGGTTTCCAAAAAGAAATCCAACAAGGCATCGGTAAGGATCATAATGGATGTGTTTGCTTAAAGATAAGGAATATGCCCTAGTTCATGGCATGTACGGGAAGGCTAAAACTAAAGGAAGTCCCCTCATTGGGTTTGCTAAATACCTTGATATGGCTATCATGTATCTCCATGATCTTCTTTACAATGGCAAGTCCAAGACCCACCCCTTCTTTTTCCTGCCCCACCTTGGTTTGGCGGTAACGTTCAAAGATCAACGCTTGATTTTCCTTGGTAATGCCCGGCCCTGAATCTTGGATGGTGACCTGCACATGTTTGTTCAAGGTTTCAATTTTAACAGTGACCGTCCCTTGTTCTGGGGTGAACTTTAAGGCGTTGTCCATAAGGTTTTGAATGGCGCGCTCCACCAATGAGATGTCCGCAAAGACCAAGGGGATATTATCGGCCATGGACAGTTTTAGGTCAATATTCTTTTGTTTGGCAAGCAACGAATAATTTCTATGGATATCATTGGCCAATTCACTGATGAGAAACGGTTCTTTTTGAGGTTGGATTTGATTCGCTTCCAATTTGGAGTATTCAAAAAGTTGGGATATGAGTTTGGATAGTTTTTCACTGCTTTTGGAAATTGTGTTGAGGTATTCTTCCCGCTCTTTTTGGGAAAGCGTATGGTCCTTCATGTGCAGCGTTTCAATATATCCTTGGATGATGGATAACGGGGTGCGCAAATCGTGTGAAATATTGGCAATGAGTTCCCGCCGCAACTCTTCCACGGATTTTATTTTTTCCATGTCGGCCAGAATGGTATCCGCCATGCTGTTAAAAGTACTGGCCACATTGGCCAAGTCGGTCTTTTCCGCATTCTCTATGCGATATTTTAAATCGCCCTGCTGGAAACGCTTTGCCGCATAAATGATTTTTCTGAGACTTCGGGTAAGGTACCAAATGGCCAGAATGCCCAAAAGGGTCGCAAAGACCAAAGTGAGTAGGGACCCTCCCAACCCCAAACGCATAAAATAGCTGTTGAAGAGGTCGCTTCGGGTGGCCAAAAAGTCTTCCCCGGCCAAAATAATATAGATATACCCCTCATGGCCTTCTTTTTTAAAATGTGCCGCTGAAAAGATGGTCTGTTTTTCCAAATCTTTGGGGTCATCACCTAAAATGTAATGGGAACCTTTTTCGGCAATGAACCTTTTTATTGGAATAAGGTCCACTCTTTTCTCTTTAGTTTCAGGGGCATCATGGTCCAGTACAACGGAGTATTGCACGTGCCCTTCGTTATCCAACAAATAGACCTCAATGGCACGGTTAACGGCCATCATATCGTGCATAATGTCCCCAAAAAGGGCTTTGTTCACCGTTCCTGTTGAATCAAAAGGGTGGGTGTCCTTGAATTTTTCATCAATAAGGTCTTGGGCCAGATTGGCATGCAAACGCTGTGTGGTCTCGTTAAAATACTTATTGGAGAGGTAAAAAGAGATAAAGGTATACCCAACACCGGCAAGCACTAAAATTGCCATAAAGGAGAGCATGAGCTTTAGGATGAATCTGGTGGAAAGGATATTGTTTTTCATGATGGGTCGGTTAGATTTTCATGAGTTCTTCATTGAACTTGTACCCTACGCCCCAAGTGGTCAGGATAAACTTTGGATTGCCCATATCGGGTTCTATTTTGGAACGCAATCGGTTAATGTGTGAGTTCACGGTATGTTCGTATCCATGAAAATCGTAGCCCCAGATCATGTTCAGCAATTTTGTGCGGTCGTAACTTTTACCGGGATTGGAGGATAGGAGCACCAAGAGTTCAAACTCCTTGGGCGAGAGCTCTATTTTTTTGCCATCCATGATCACCTTGCGCAGTTCAATGTCTATGGACAAGCTGTCAAAATGCATCAATTTTCCATTCTTTTCCGATACAGGTTCCTTCACCTGCATCTTTTGCCTCCTAAAAATGGCCTTTACCCGTGCAATGAATTCACGCACACTAAAGGGTTTGGTGAGGTAGTCATCGGCACCCACTTCCAACCCCAATACCTTGTCAATTTCCTCGGAACGGGCGGTGAGCATCATTATGGGCGAAGTAACATTGTTGGCCCGTATTTTCTGGCAGATTTCAATACCGTCCATTTCCGGGAGCATCACATCCAGAATAATAAGGTCCGGATGCTCGTCAATGGCTTTTTTAAGACCTAAATTCCCCCTTGTGGCCGACAAGACTTGACAACCTAGATCTTTAAGGTGTATCTCCAAAAGGTGGATGATTTCCACATCGTCCTCAACTATCAACACTTTTTTCATGGTAGCACTAATTAAATCACAAAGTATCACAGAATGTTCACCGTTTTCTAAACATTCTGTACGGCACGTCCCTTAAAAAGTCTATTTTTTGCCCCAATCTTTACAAAAACATACCTTTTTTAATGTAAAATACTGATAATCAGCAAGTAAATAATTTTGAATTTTATGTGAGACTTCTGCAACATCTGTGCGGTTCATTTGTGCCATAACCTTAAAAACAGCAATAATGAACAACTTAAAATTTGCATTGATGTTTGTGTGCATAGGTGTCTTGGTGGTTTCATGTAGTAATGACGACTCCGAGATAGTAGAACCTATTGTACTTGACGCGGGAACACTTTCCGGCGGACCTTTTACATTCACTGTTGACGGAACCCCCGATATGGTCAGTGGGATTACTTTGGATGCCAGCGGACTGGTGGGCAGCAACAGTGGTTTTGTGATCACGGATGATTCCGATACCATTTTAGGACTTCCCCCAACACTGGAAGCCTTGGAAGGAGTGGATTTTGATGGAGCCGGAGTGGGCGTATGTTTTATTTACCATGTGGTCTATGAAGATGGACTGCAAGGACTGGAAGCTGGGATGAACCTTGACAACCTCTCTGGGGAGTACGATCTCTCCAACAGTATTATGGTAACCCGGGGCGCCAACCCAAGTGCCAGTTTTACGGTGACCATTGAAAATGTAATCGCCCCCAAGGCGTATTTTAGCACTGGGGCCACCGCGGGAATCCCTCCGGGAGAGTCTGTGGAATACACCTTTAATGCAGGAATAGGGCACTACTTGAATTTTGCCACCATGCTGGGGCAATCCAACGACCTGTTCTTTGCACCCTACGAAAACGGAATCCGACTGTATGATGAGAATGGCGTTGCCAAAACAGGGGACGTGACCTATAAAATTGCTTTGTGGGATGCCGGGACCGAGGTGAACGAAGAGCCCGGGGTTGGACCCAACCAAGCCCCAAGACAGCCCGAACCCGATACCGGAATGGACGAAAACGGAACCGTGGAGTTGATTGAAAACATAGCTGATGGATTCACCTATCCTGAAGTGGACAGTATGATCAAGGTAGAACTTTCCCATGACGGAGGTACCGAGTTTACCTTGACCATTCACAATATTTCCAATGAGTGCAGTTTGGTTTCGCCGTTTGCACCCGGTGCCTGGGTAGTCCATGGAGCTGATAAAACCCCATTCTTTGAAGAAGGGATGGCGGCCTCCGAAGGGCTGGAGCGAATGGCCGAGGACGGCAACAACGAAATCACCGTTATGGAGTTGGATGAAAACAGCGGGTATGTATCCCCGTTTGCGCCCGGAGCTTTTGGCATAAACAACCCGGTTTTTGAAGAAGGCGTGGCTTCTACCGAGGCTTTTGAGGCCTTGGCGGAGGATGCAGACCCTTCCGGATACGATAATATTTTCAACACGCCGGTGGGAGCAGCAGGCCCTGGGCCGATCTTCCCCGGGGATTCCTTCAGTTTTGAGTTCACTGCCGAAAGCGGCGACATGCTCTCGTTTGCCTCCATGTTGGGACAGTCCAACGATTGGGTAGTGGGTACCGAAGGCATTGCCCTGTTTGAAAACGGGACTCCAATTTCTGGCGACATCACCTTGGAACTCAGTATTTATGATTCTGGGACCGAAGTGGACCAATATCCAGGAGCCGGAGCGGACCAAGCACCACGACAAAGCGGACCTGATACCGGTGCTGAAGAAAATGGTCTGGTGGCCGAGGAGACCGAGATTGCGGACAATGTTCCCTCCATTGAACACTTGGTACGAGTGACCATCACCGTCAATTAATTGCTATGTGAAAGGGAATGTCACATGTAGGTTGACCGGTTGGTCGGAGCGCCCAAACTTTGTTTGGGCGTTCTTTGTTATTATGGTAAAGCTGAAATGTCAATGGCGGGCCAAAAGGCTGTTGATCTCTCCCCAAGTGATCAATTTGATACCGTTTTCTTCAATTTTTGATTTTACCGCCTCACTGGTGAAGGTGTCAAAATCAATCTGTCGCCATGCCGAGCCAAAATTCGGATGGTTTATGGTGATGCCCTGCATCTCGCGGTCATCAAAAGCGGTATGGATCAAGATCACATTGAGACCTTCTGCCAAATTATCCAAGATGTCCATGTACTGATTGCCCAATTGTCCTTTTTCAAAATGGTCATAGGAACCCAAGTGCACTTGGTCCACCACAAAATCACCTTCCTGAATGATGGTATTGGGGTCTAGTCCCACCATGCTAAGGAGTTGTGCATTGACCTGTACGGGGAGGTTATATTTTTTGCCAAGCTCCCGGTACACTTCAAAAAATGCAGAATCCGAACCCACGCTGTACATATGGGAATCAATATGGGTGGGCCGTAATCCATAGGACAAAGCTTTTTCGATCTGGGCGGAAAGCTCTTTGGCCACTTCAGTAGCGGACGCCTGTTTTTTAAGAACATCCCTCTTTTTGGGGAAATGCCCGTTTTTATCCACCAAACTGGGAACCTCATGGACGGGCAGTACGGGGCCAAACTTGTAATTTTCCCATTCACAGGTCAGGGTAAGGTGCACGCCATGGTCAAACTGGGGGTGTGTTTTGGCAAAAAGCGCCATTTCATGGAACCACGGGCAGGGCACCATAATGCTATAGGAATTTACGGATCCGGTGGAAAGGGCCTGTATGGTGGCCTGATTTTCGGAATGGGACAATCCGGCATCGTCTGCATGGATGATCAACAGTTTGGTCCCTTTTGGGAAACCAAGCATCTGGGCTGTGTTCATATGGGCAAAGGAAATTGTAAAGGTCGATTATCTGGAGAGATAAAGGTACTGAATTTTGAAATTGGGAAAGGTGTACAAACATAGTTTGGGCACTCTTTTTGGTAAAGACCGTGTGCTCTTAAACATATTTTCTTCGTGAATACACGAATCAATGGTTTTGATCTTGAAAATTGAAGAGCTCCTCAAGTTCCACGGTGCCCCAATCTTTATTTTGATCAATAAAATCTTTGATTGTGGCAATATGACTGGCGCCAAGCAAGAGTACAATGCGCTGGTCGTTCTTTTGGGTGGCCTTTTGTGCAAGGGACCACATGTACAGATTTCGCTTGTGCCATTCCGCGGCAAGGTAAGGGCCAATAAAGTTGGTCTGGTCTCCCACCAAAAGCGGGGTCTGGGTATGGAATTTATTGCTCAACTGTCGCATTTCTTCCGTATTGAGGTAGTAGGTGAGCTCCAACAAAGAACTACCAGATTCAATTTTTTCATCAAACACTTGGGTAAACTGTTGTATACCCTCACTGAACTCTTTTTCCAGAATTTTCTGTTTTTGGGTGGCCACTACGGTCATTACACTATCAAAAGGAAATTCGGTATTGTTGTAATCTATGGCGGTTACCTTGGGCAGTCCAATTTTTTTTGCCGTGCGGAACGCCAATTGAAAGATTTCATTTTTTAAATAGAAGTTGGAAAGGCTGTCGTTGGAAAAATAACGGTCCTCTAGGTACAGTTGGTATAGGGAGTCCAGTTCTGATTGCTCATTGTAGGGCCATTCCACAAAAACCCTATCGGGGGCAAAGTCCTTGATTTTTTCCGAAATTTCTTCCAATTGATCTTGGGCGGCGGAACCCATAATATCAAAATTCTTGGTCTTGGCCACATCCGCACCGGGATTGTTGTAGTGGAATGTGCCAATGATCAGGGCTTGTTTTGTTTTAGGCGCTTGTTGGCTTTTAGGCTTTTCGGTAGGGGCGCTGCAATTTGCCAAAGACAACGCGGCGGCAAAAGCCCATAGAATTTTTAGGGTCATGGTAGTGCTGTTTTTAATAAAGATAAGGGGGATGATGTTTTGTTACAGTTGCGTGGTTGGCCAAACTGTATTCTTGGTACATTCTATCTGAACGGACGGCTTACTTTTTAAAGTTGAAAAGCTCCTTAAGATCAATATCAAGGGCAAGTGCAATGGTGTACAGCGTGTAAGTGTTGGCGGAAACTTTATGGTTTTCGATGAGTTCTATGTGTTGCTTATCCCTTCCGCACAATCTGCCTAACTCAGCTTGCGAAATGTTCTTTTGCTTTCTGAGTTGTTTGATTCGATTCCCAATTTTTATGGATAATTCTTGCTTTGTCAACATCAAATATGAACTAACAAAACAAATTTGGATAGATTAAAGGGAAAGAGGGTCATAATAAATTATGACTTTTTGAATTTAATAAGTATATTGACGTCATATTTTATTATGACGATGAAAAATCCAAATAAAAATAAGCGAGAGAAAAAATTGTCTGAAATTATTAAAGATGGCTATGGTACCCCGGCCCAATTGGCCGATATTTTGGACCTTGGGGTGGTGATGCTGTTCTATCTGGAAGAGGATACCTTTTCCCGAAGGGAAGTACAAAGTGTGGTGGAGGCCCTAAAAGGGATTGGGGGTTGGTTGAGGGAGTGAGGGATTTTGGTATGGAAGGTTGAGGTGAATTATGGTGGTTACTGTACGCTGGCCTTTTATATTTAGTGCCATCGGTTGCTTAATTATTGAGTTAGATTTATTACTTCATTTTTTTTATACAAATTTGGTAGAAATTTAGATTTAATCCTAAACTGACTTCTTTTCTTAATTTTAGGTTTCGTAGACATATTCTCCAATTTAATTCCTGGGTCATAATAAATATTTCCATTTGCCATTTGTCCAAGAAAAAGTTGAAAATCCGTTCCAGTTCCCAAAATCACGTTGTTGCCATATTTGTATTTTCTATCTCCTTTTGTGTCTGAAAGTGATGGAACATAACAAGCTTTATCGTGTTTTCTGTTCCA
>ENA-OWNT01000218-OWNT01000218.1-seawater-metagenome-genome-assembly--contig:-NODE-218-length-159935-cov-10.004229_pt1 | contig 159935 bp, 131 predicted proteins | sample MGYA00238136_ERZ651165 | MGnify/ENA primary metagenome ERZ651165 (study PRJEB26861, sample SAMN08777766) | seawater metagenome | isolation source: coastal seawater | place: USA: Florida | collected...
TGTCGGACAAGGAGCCCATCGAGGCCTCCCTCCGCCGCGTCGGCGCCATGCTCCGTTCGATGACGCGCTGACGCGTCAGTTCCAGCGTCGCCAGCCCTTGGTGTAGTACCGCGCGAGCTTCGCGTCCGCGAGGCGGTTCACCTCGATGCCGTCGGGCTCCTCGAGGTCGGCCGGGAAGCGGAACATGGCCTCCAGCGCGTCGTCGTCGAGGAACCGGAGCTGCTCCGCCACCTCCGTCGGGACCTGCAGCTCTCCGCTCCCACTGCGCGTCAGCACCCAGCCCCACTCGCCGAAGCTGGGCACGTGGGCGTGGTACGGCTCCACCGTGCCGAACGCGGCGCGCATCGTCGCGGCGATGCACCAGAAGGCCTCGCGGGCGTAGTACGGCGACGTGGCCTGCGTCACGAGCGCCCCGCCCTCCCGCAGGCGCCGCTTCGCCAGGCGGAACGTGGGCAGCGCGTACAGCCGCGCGAGCTGGGCGTCGTTGGGATCGGGGAGATCCATGAGGATGACGTCGTAGCGATCCGCCGTCTGCTCGAGGTGCTGCACCGCGTCCCCGTGCACAACCTGCACCCGCGGGTCGCGGAGCGCGCCCTGGTTGAGCTTCGCCAGAGCGTCGTTGTTGGTGAACAGCTCCGTGACCTCGGGATCCAGGTCGACGAGCACCACCCGCTTCACGGCCTCCCACCGGAGCACTTCGCGGATGGCGAGCCCGTCGCCGCCTCCGAGGATCAGCACCTGCGCGGGCGTCTCCACCGCCGCCATCGCCGGGTGCACCAGGGCCTCGTGGTAGCGGTACTCGTCCGCCGCGCTGAACTGCAGGTGGCCATCCAGGTAGAGCCGCACGTCGTCCCGCCAGCGGGTCACCACCATGCGCTGGTACGACGTCGAGCGAGCGACCACCACCGGGTCCGAGTACAGCCGGTCCTCCAGCCACGTCGTGGCCCGGCCGCCGCCGATCAGCACCCCGATCAGCACCACCCCCACGAGCCCGCCGCCGACGATGAGCTGCGATCGTCGGGCGATCTCCGATCCCAGGATCCACACCGCCAGGAAGGCCACCGCCACGTTGAGCAGACCCAGCAACGCGCTGGATCGCACCAGCCCCAGGTGCGGGAGCAGCAGCAGCGGGAAGAGCACCGAGCCGGCGAGCGCGCCCACGTAGTCCAGCGCCAGGACGTGGCTGACCGCCACCCGCACGTCCACCGTCTTCTCGAGGATGCGCAGCAGCAGCGGGATCTCGAGCCCCACCAGCGCGCCGATGATGACGCTGACCACGAACACCGACACCTGGTAGCTCGCTCCCGACGCGAACGCCGCGAAGAGCCCCAGCGCCGACAGCCCGCCCACCAGGCCGAGCACGATCTCCGCCAGCACGAACGCCCGCACGAGCTCGGTGCGCACGAACTGCGCGAGCCACGCGCCCAGCCCCATGGCCGACAGGAAGAGCCCGATCACCAGCGAGAACACGAGCACCGAGGAGCCCATGAGGTACGTGCTGAGCGTGCCCGCGATCAGCTCGTAGACGAGCCCCGCCGCCGCCACCGCGAAGACGCTGCCGAGCAGCAGGATCCCGCGCGCGCGGTCAGGCGCCGCCTCGCTCAACTACTTGCCCCCGCGCAGTCCACCGCCCACGTAGACGCGCCCGCCCCGGGTGCGGCTGGACGACTGGTCGCGCATGGAGATGCCGTCCATGTCGGAGCTGAGGCCCGTGCCCTGGCCCGCCGCGCGCCAGGCCCAGGCGGACCCCGCCCCGAGCAGCACGGCGAGCACGATGGCGAAGAGGAAGCCGCCGGCCTGGTTCGCCCTAGTCGTCATCGTCCACTCCCCAGCGCTGCTGCTCGTGCGCCTGGTTCCGAATGAAGAGCCACCCCGGCACGATCAGGCTCAGGATGAGCATCAGCAGCGGATAGCGCGTCAGCTTGTTGCCCGTGGTCACCGTCACCGTGACGATGGGGTGCTGATCGCCCTCCATGTACAGGCCGATCTGGTAGTCGCCCCCGGGCGGGGCCTTGAACAGCTTGCGCTTCTTCCGACTGCCCTCGCTCCAGGACTCGCCGCCCTCGTACCCGTGGTAGTAGGCGACCTCGGCGCTGGACGCGCCCACGATGTCCTCCGTGTCCGCCTCGATGAGCTCGCTGTCGATGGCGAGCCAGCCATTGTCGAGTGACGTCTCCACCTTCAGGCCCATGACCGTCGCGCCGTCGGGCACCTTGAAGACCGGGGACGTCCACTCGCCGTTGGCCACCTCGCCCTGCCCCAGCGACTCGGAGAGCAGCGTGGTGCCGCCCGAGAACGTCGCGCCGGTGGCCAGCAGGTTGACGAGCACGAACAGCCAGCCGACCCACATGGCCGCCTTGCGCGCGGGCGTCAGGTACGGCGGCGTGGCGGGGCCGACCACCAGTGGCGGCACGTGCTTGTCCGCCTTGTTGAAGGCCGCGTACACCGTCTTGCTGTCGATGTGCTCGCCGACGAACCGCTCGAGCTCGAGGTCGCCGACCTCCACCGAGTAGATGCGCGGCGGGTCGATGAAGTCGACGTAGCTGTTCTTGTCGCCGATCTTCGCGAGCCAGGGCAGCGCCCCGTCCACGAACGCGAGGTTGCTGTGGCCGCGCTCGAAGCACGTCCACGTCTGGCCGCCGATGTCCACCTTGCTGCGGGGCCAGGCCGTGTCCACGACCGCCTTGCTCGGGCCGATCTGCGTGGGCCGCATGAGCACGTAGTTGCCTTCGTACTCCTCCATCCAGCGGTACCCCTGCTGCTTGTTCCACAGCAGGTACTCGCGGCTGTACTCCGACCAGCCCTCGTCGTGGACCAAGCGCCCCACGATCTCGTACCGGTGCCCGTCGAGGAGGCCGCTGTCGCCGACGTTGAAGGGGAACGTCCAGTGGCGCGGGTTCTGGCTGATGGCCTTGAGGCCCGTCTCCGTGAGCTGGAGCTGGCTGCCGCAGTGCGTGCAGACGGCGGTGACGACCTCTTCCTGGGGACGGGTCTCGAAGCCCGCGCCGCAGGTGACGCACTGGATGGCCACGCCGGCCGTGAAGTCCATGGCCGGCGTGGACTGGACGTCTCCGAAGTCCACGTGCTCCGGGCGGACGGCGCGGCCGTAGTAGACCTCCATGTCCGACGGGTCGGTCACCGACCGCTCGATGGTCAGGACGTTCTTGCTGCCGATCTCGCTGGCGTCGAAGTAGTCGTACGTCTCGCCCACGTCGAAGTGGCGGGGCAGCTGGCCCTCACCGCCGGTGCAGCGGGCCTGGCCGATCTCGTCCACCTCGAAGCGGCTGCCGTCGAGCTCGAGCCGAGTGCCCAGCGCCACGTCCGGCGGGACGTGGATGTCGGTGGTGGGCTGCTCGACGCTGTAGTTCTTCTCGTCCTCGACGATCCACCAGGTGCGCCCGCCCGAGTCCAGCGCGTACCACTCGTCCCAGCGCCCGGTGGCGTGCTCGAACTGCACGCGGCCCACGAGCGTGAACGGCCGGCCCTCCACCGTGCCGCTCTTCCCCACTGCCAGCGACGACCGCGGCTCCGCCACGACGGACTTCTTCCCGGCGCGGACGACGTCCGCCTCCAGGTAGATGGTCGTGCGGCAGTACGTGCACACGATGGTGCTGATGCCGGGGTTGTGGATCGTGTGGCCGGCGCCGCACGACGGGCACTGGATGGTCTTCACGAGGAAGCCCCCAAGGGGTCGTGCGTCAGGAGCCCATCACGGCGCCGACGATGATCGCCAGGCCGATGAACGCGGAGCCGATGATGATGCCGAGCGAGGTGTTCTGGTCCTCCTCGATCTCCTTGCGGATCGAGAACGGCGTCAGCTTGATCATCACCAGCAGCGCGACGCCGAACATGCTCATGCCCAGCAGCGAGTAGACGGCCGTGGCCACGAGCGTGGCGGCCTTGATCTCCGAGAACAGGTCCATCGGTGCTCCCCTTCATGGCCCCCGCTACGGGTGGAGGCCCGATCCCTTGCTATTCGGCTTCCAGGTCCACGTGCGACAGCTGCGGGACCTTCTCCACGAGCTCCGACTCGATGCGATCGATCGAGTCCCCCAGCTCCTCGACGACCTTCTCGCCGAACTCCTCGAGCCACTGCTGCATCTGCTCGTCCGTCTCCCAGCTGGCCTTCAGGGCCGCCAGGTCGTCGTCCTTCAAGCAGACGCGGGCGATGGCGCGCCCGTCGAAGTCCACGTCCGCGGCGAGCCGCAGGGCGCCGGACCCGAGCACCACCATCTTCACCTCGTGGAGCTTCTCCACCTCGGGCTGCTCCTTGAGGATCTCGACGATGCGGTCGACCATCTCGACCCGCGGGCGCTCGCCGAGCAGCAGCGCGCGGTTGCGGCGGATCAGCGCGATGGCGATCCCGCCGAGCAGCAGGCCGATGAGGATCGTGAAGGCGGCGTCGAAGCGCGGCTCGTGGGTGAAGTGGGTCAGCACGACGCCGCAGCCGGCCATGATCACGCCGAGCACCGCGGCCCCGTCCTCCAGCAGGACCGCCGAGGCCATGGGGTCCGACGTCGTCCGGATGAAGCGCAGCATGGGGATGTCGCCGCGCGCGGCGTTCACCGCCTTCCACGCGACCCACAGCGTCCACCCCTCCACCACCAGCGAGAAGATCAGCACGCCGACGACGAGGCCGATGTTGCTCTCGTCCACCTCGTGGGGGTGCAGGAAGCTGCTCACGCCGTGATAGACGGTGACGCCGCAGCCCAGGAAGAAGATGCCCACGGCGCTGATCAGCGCCCAGATGTACCGGTCGCGGTGGAAGCCATACGGGAAGCCCTCTTCGGGTTCCTGCGAGGACTTGCGGATCCCCAGCGCGAGCAGCGCCTGGTTGCCCACGTCCGCCATGGAGTGGATGCCCTCGCCGAGCATTCCGGGGGAGCCCGAGACGAAGAACGCCCCGAACTTCGCGAGCATGACCACCGAGTTGCCGGCAATCGCCGCGTAGACCGCCTTGTCAGAGCCTCCAGCCATGGCGCGGAGTGTACCTGTCGGGCGGTCAGGGATCGTCGGGCTGGTGCTTGTCCAGGTCGATGGCCTCGTGCTTCAGCGTCTTGGTGCGCAGCGTCGTGCGCCCGGGGGCGGCGTTCGCGCGCACGTCCTTGTTGACCCGCAGCTCCGTGCCGGTGCTCTTGTCGACGGCCTTCAGCCGGATGCCGCCGTCCTTGCCGACGCGCAGGGAGATCTCCACGAAGACGGCCTGATCGTCGGGCAGCGGACCCAGGAAGGTGCGGACGATGCGCGGGCCCACGCGCTCGGGCTCTCCCTCGGCACCTGCGTACAGCGACAGCCGCAGTCCGCGTCCGGGTTCGGTCCGACCGCGGACGAGGCGGGTGGCGCGGGCGGGGAGCGGCGCCCCGGGCAGGAGCCAGGCGTCCAGCCGGTCGCCGTCACGGACGCCCAGGCTGTGGGTGAGGGTGCGCTCCTTCAGATCCAGCTCGGTCACGGGCACGGCCGTCATCCGCGTCGACAGGACGCGCAGCACGCTGAATCCGATGCCGCCGACCGCGACGATGGCGAGGACCTCTACAAGCACCCCTGATACCCCTACCTCCTATTGTGGACCGAAAGCCGCGGGGACAAAAGGGTCGGCGGGACCTTTACGGGGGAGGACCCGTGCGCCGCTGGCGGGCGAGCGTCAGGCGGGCGTCGAGGAGATCCCGTGCGGCGGCCCGGATCGGGCGGGCGAGCGCCGGGTCGAGGCCGAGGGCGGCGAGGGCCGCTGCGTCCAGGCGGGCCCGATCCGGCTGATCGACCTCGTCGAGGAAGGGCAGCACCCGGCGTGCCGCGATGGGCGCCCACGCGCTGGCGATGGCGGTGGCCGCCGCAGGGGTGATCCGCCGGGGATCGGGGATCGGGAGTCGTTGGAGCTCGGGGCCGTAGAGCGTCAGCAAGCCCTCACCGAGGTTCACGCGTCCCCGGACCTCCGCGGCCAGCGCCATCCAAGAGGTGTTGAGCAGCGCGGCGCCGACGCCGCGGTGGGCCGGATCGACCCACGCTCCCCACCATGCGGAGTTGTTGACCAGGACGCCGTCGGGGTTGTCGATGACGTGGTGGCGGGCGGCGCGGAACTGGGGCACCAGGACGTCGCCGGTCCGGGGAGCAGCCAGGCGCCACCAGGGTCTGTTGGCCCTCACCGACGGTGCCTGCGGGAGCGGGAGTCCGGCCCGGGTGGTCCGCTGCGCGCCCCGGTCGATCCAGGCGCCGGCTCCGGCCGGCGGCTCGCCCTGGGGGGCGACGAAGAGGCGCCCCGACACGTCTTCCGAGCGCACGATGTAGGTGTCGATCCCGCGCAGCGTCCGGAGGAAGGGGCGCAGGCAGGACGCCTCGACGCCGTCGAGCTCCTGGGGATCCCGCGGCGCGAAGAACGCGCTGATGCCTGGCTTCGTGCCGTACCTCAGCGTCAGCACCGGCCGGGGAACGGTGAACGACGCGGGATGAGCAGCGAGGACGTCGAACCAGACGTCGGGCGCGCGGAGGAACGGGGACCAGCTCGGGGCTTCCTGGAGCGCCTCGGGGGCCACCGTGCGCCCGAGGGTGCCGGCGAGGATGGCGGCCGCGTCGCGGGGATCGGCGCGATCCACCTGGGCGAACACCGTCGGCCCCGGCGGTCCGTTCTCGAAGACGGCGATGACCGTGTTCACCGCGGCGTGGGGGAACCAGACCTCCGTCCGCGACTCCACCACCGCCCGCAGGCGATAGCGCGCGGCGAGCGCGGAGCGCACGGGGTGTGCTCGGCCCGTGTCGAGCCAGGTCGCCGGGAGCACGAACGCGAGCCGCCCGCCCGGCGTCAGGAAGCGCAGCGCGTGCAGGGTCGCGAGCACGCTCAGGTCGAGCCCGCCGGGGACCGCGACGCCGAGGAACGCCCCCAGCTCCGCGGCGATGCGTCGCTGCCGCGCCGGGTCCATGCGCTCGTGCCGGACGTACGGCGGGTTGCCCGCGATGGCGTCGAAGGTGCCCACCGTGGCTGCGTCCAGGTCGAAGAGGTCGGCCTCCTGGACCGCCGCGCCGGGCACTGCAGAACGCAGGCGGCCGAGCGCGGCCCCGTCCACGTCGTGACCGACCAGGTGCGGGCGCGGGGCACCCAGGAGCGCCGCCTGCCCCAGGAAGCCTCCGTCCCCGCACGTCGGGTCCCAGATCCGGGCGCTGCGCCAGGCGGGGGCCTCGAGGGGCCCGACCGCGAGCGCCAGGGCCAGCCGCGCCACGGCGGGCGGGGTGTAGAAGCGGCCGAGGTCCTTGTCGGCGGCGCGGGTCGGATCGGTCACCGCCCGAGGATGCCCGATGATCTCCGTCAAGCCGCGTCGGCGCGCCCTGCCTACAGTGGGCGGGATTGGAGTCTGCATTGACCAACAGGGCCATTCCCATCCTCATCGCCACGCTGCTTCCCCTCGGGTGTACACCGACGGAGCCGGTCTGCGACCCGGACCTGGACGAAGACGGCGACGGCCTCAGCCAGTGCGAAGAAGAGGAGCTGGGCACGGATCCCGCGGAGCGTGACAGCGACGGCGACGGCTTCGACGACGATGAGGAGCTGGAGTGCGTCAGCGACCCGCTGGACGCCGACGAGGTCTGCTACGCCTGCGGCTGGCAGCACAACGACCCGGGCGATCTGGGCGGCGTCGGCCCCGACGAAGGCGACACCATCGGGAACTTCGAGCTCTGGGACCAGTGCGAGGAGGAAGTGGACCTCTGGGACTTCGCCGGCGAGTACCACATCCTCTATCTGACGGCGGCCTGGTGAGGCTCGTGCCGAGTCGAGGCTGGGAGCCTCGCTGACCGCACCGAAGCCTTCCACGACGAAACCCCGGACGTGCCCTTCTCCTACATCGTCGGGCTGTTCCAGGACTACCAGGGCAACGACCCGGACGAGGAGCTCGGAAACACCTACTGGCGGAGCCTCGATGAGCCGGACTTCCCGGTCCTGTCCGACCCGGACCTGCTGACGGTCGATGAAACGCCGTACAACGGCCAGGCCCTGCCCGGGAAGTGCATCGTCAGCCCGCGGATGGAGATCCTCGCGTGCGACTCCGGCCACGGAGAGGACGACTGGGCCTACGACATCATCCGGGAGCACTTCGACGAGCAGTGACCCGCGGCAGAAGGTCGCATGGCTGATCGGGATCCGGCACCAGACACCCGGCGTGGTAGATCCCCCGCCGTCGCCGCAACGGCGTGGAGAATCGATCATGAAGCGCATCGTCCTGTCCCTTGGCGCGGCCGCCCTGCTGGCCGCCTGCGGTGGCTCCGAGCCCGCCGCTCCTCCCGCTCCCGCTCCCGAGGCCGCGCCGGCCGCCGAGCCCGCGAAGACCGATGCCGTTCCGGTGGCCGCGCAGGCCGAGACGAGCCAGCCCTCCGCCGATGGGTGGGTCACGTACGGCGGCGACTTCACCGCCATCCCCGCGATGCCCGCCGCGAAGCTGCTGGCCACGCCCGCGGACTACGTCGGCAAGTCGGTGAAGGTGGAGGGCGAGGTCGCCAAGGTCTGTCAGTCCATGGGGTGCTGGCTCGCCTTCGAGGACGGTGAGAAGAGCATCACGGTCAACATGAAGGACCACGGGTTCTCGGTGGACAAGAAGGGCGCCGGGTCCTGGTGCGAGGTCGAGGGCACGGTCGAGAAGGTGGGCGAGGAGTTCACCATGACCGCCTCTGCGGTCCGCATGAAGAAGCAGGACGCCCCGGCCGAGGAGCCCGCCGAGGGCGCCGCGCCGGCTGAGGGCGAGGCCCCCAGCAAGGGCTGACGCGCGCAGCGAAGGGAGTACATTCCCGGGCATGCCCGCCGACATCGACATCGCCCGCTCTGTAACTCCCCGCCACATCAACGAGATCGCGTCTGAGCTCGGCGTCCCGGCCGAGTACGTGCTGCCCTACGGGCGGGACAAGGCGAAGGTCGTCGCGCCCCTGCCGGCCACGCCGACGGGGAAGCTGATCCTCGTCTCGGCGATGACGCCGACGAAGGCGGGCGAGGGCAAGACCACCACGTCCGTCGGGCTCGCCCAGGGCCTCGCGAAGATCGGCAAGAAGGGCTGCGTGGTGCTCCGCGAGCCCTCGCTGGGGCCGATCATGGGCATGAAGGGCGGCGCGGCCGGCGGAGGCCACAGCCAGGTCATCCCCATGGAGGACATCAACCTCCACTTCACCGGCGACTTCCACGCCATCACCGCCGCGCACAACCTGCTGTCGGCGGTCATCGACAACCACGTGCACCAGGGCAACGCCCTGCAGATCGAGGACCGCACGGTGCTCTGGAAGCGCGTGCTGGACGTCAACGATCGGGCGCTGCGCGGGGTCGTCGTGGGGCTCGGGGGGCGGACGATGGGTGTGCCGCGCCAGACCGGCTTCGACATCACGGCGGCCAGCGAGATCATGGCGATCCTCTGCATGTCCGAGGACTTCGCGGACCTGCAGCGGCGGCTCGGCAACATCCTCATCGGGCTGCGGAAGGGCACGAAGGAGGGCGTCTACGCGCGGGAGCTCGAGGTCCAGGGCGCGATGGCCGTGCTGCTGAAGGACGCCATCTACCCGAACCTGGTGCAGACCCTGGAGGGCACCCCCGCCATCATCCACGGCGGCCCCTTCGCCAACATCGCCCAGGGCACCAACACCGTCATCGCCACGAAGATGGGGCTGCAGTACGCCGACTACGTCGTGACCGAGGCGGGCTTCGGGTTCGATCTCGGCGGCGAGAAGTTCCTCGACATCAAGTGCGTGTCCGCCGGACTCAAGCCGTCGGCGGTGGTGGTCGTGGCCACGATCCGCGCGCTGAAGCTGCACGGCGGCGTGAAGTTCCGGGAGCTGGGCTCGCCCGACGTGGCCGCCGTGGACCGGGGCCTGGCGAACCTGGCTGCGCACCTGGACACGGCCAACGGCTTCGGGCTCACCCCCGTGGTGGCCCTCAACCACTTCACTGCCGACTCGGAAGACGAGGTGGCCGCCGTGCTGGGGTTCTGCGAGGCGCGCGGCGTGCGCGTCGAGCTCTGCACCGGCTGGGCGGAGGGCGGTGAAGGCGCGGCGGACCTCGCCCGGGCCGTGGTGGAGGTCGTGGACGCCTCACTGCCCGGCTTCACGCCCACATACGACTGGGATGAGCCGGTGAAGGACAAGATCCTCAAGGTCGCCCAGAAGATCTACGGCGCGGACGACGTGGTCTACAGCAAGGAGGCCGAGGCGGACCTGAAGACCATCGCCCGGCTCGGCCTGGACGGCCTGCCCGTGTGCATCGCCAAGACGCCGGCGTCCCTGAGCGACAACGCGAAGCTGGTGGGGCGGCCGTCGGGCTTCACCATCACCGTGCGCGAGATCGAGATCGCGGCCGGCGCCGGGTTCCTCGTGCCCATCACCGGCGCCGTGATGCGGATGCCAGGGCTGCCACGAGAACCTGCCGCGAAGCGCATGGGGATCGGCGACGACGGCCAGATCTTCGGGCTCTCCTGATGAAGCGCCTTCTCTTTGCCGCGTTGCTGATCGGCTGCCCGACCGAGGAGCCGACCCCCGTTCCCGGGGACGAGCTGGCGGAGGTCGTGGATCAGATCTCCGCGGTGACCATGAAGGACGACGTCGACTTCCTCGCGGACGACGACCGCGCGGGACGGATCGCCGGCACGCCGAGCATGGACGAGGCCCGTGACTACCTGGTGGGGCGGATGGGCGAGATCGGCCTGCAGCCCCTGGGCACCGAGGGCTTCGTCTACCCGTACACCGCCACGCCGCGGGCGGGGCGCTATCAGCTCAACGCCGACGGCGGGGTGACGGAGAACGACGGCCTCGTCGGCCACGACGTGGTGGGGCTCCTGCCCGGTTCGGATCCGGTGTTGGCGGCCGAGTACGTCGTCATCAGCGCCCACTACGACGGCCTGGGTGTCGAGCCGGACGGCCGGGTCTTCAACGGCGCCTACGACGACGCCGCCGGCACCGCCGCGCTGCTGGAGATCGCCCGGGTGCTCGTGGAGAACGACGCGGCCCCGGCCCGGTCCACGGTGTTCGTGCTGACGGACGGCGAGGAAGCCAGCCACCAGGGGATGGCCGCCTGGCTCGAGGCTCCCACGGTCCCTGCCGAGGACATCGTCGTCGGCCTCTCGATGGACCCGCTCGGGCGGCCGATGCTGCCGGACGTCTGGACGACGGTGATCCTGGGCACCGAGCGGTCGCCGGAGCTGGACGCGCTCTGGCGTGCGACCGGGGACGTGCACGAGATGGAGCTCGTGTTCATCCACCGGGACATCATCCCGCTCTTCAGCTCCGACCACGACGAGTTCTACGAGTCGTTCTCGCCCGAGCGTCCGTCCGCGTGGGTCGTGAACCCCGGGATGGCCTGGTACCACACGGTCGACGACGACGCGGAGACCATCGACTACCGCGTTCTGCGCAAAGCCGCCCGCTACATGACCCACATGGTCCACCGGCTGGGCAACTACGAGGGCACCTTCACCTACCGGGACGCCCCCGCGCCGGGCACCCAGCTTGGCGAGGACGTCGTGGCGCTGATGGACCTCGTGCTGACCTCCGAGGTCCTCACGGGGGAGGAGCGGAGCGCCGCCCTGACCCACAGGGACACGTTCCAGGCGATCGCCGACGCAGACTCGACCTCCGTCGTCACCGACGCCCAGATCTTCGACGCGATCACGTTCCTGCTGTTCGACCTGAACCAGGCCCACCCGGGCCCCGTGCCGCCGCCGTTCCCGGAGGAGTAGGCGGGGGTATCCTCGGCGCATGCGCTGTCTCCTGGTCCTCGGCTCGCTGCTCCTCGCCACCCCCGCGCTCGGCTACGAGATCAACACCGGCCAGGGCGGCGAGCTGCACTGGGACACGACGCGGGACTACGCCGACAGCGACGGCCGCATCGGCTTCTGGCTGCAGTACGAGGGATCCGAGGACGTCAGCTTCCTCTGGGAGTCGGCGGTGCGCACGGCGTTCCAGGCCTGGGCGGACGCGCCGAACGCGGACCTGCACCTGTTCGAGCAGCGCATCCACACGGGGCCGTCCCAGTTCCACGGCACCACCGAGGACGACTCGGACAAGCAGGCCACCGTGTTCTTCGTCGAGGAGGACTGGGCGTACGACGACACGACCATCGGGCTGACGCTCACGACCTTCGTGTCCGGCGGGCGCATCATCGACGCGGACATCGGCTTCAACGCCGACATGTACTCGTTCACGATGGGCGACGAGGACGTCGACACCGACCTGCTGACCATCGCGACGCACGAGATCGGCCACTTCTTCGGCATCGGCCACAGCGAGTTCGAGGACGCGACGATGACTCCGTTCTATGCGAACGGGACCATCGAGGGCCGGACCCTGCACGAAGACGACATCGCGGCCATCGAGCACCAGTACCCGTGCGGCGACACGTGCCGCTCCATCGTGGACTGGCGGGCTCGAGACAAGGGCTGCGCCGTGGGCGGCGGGACGCGCTGGGCCGGACTGGCCCTGGGGCTGCTGATCGCGGGGATCCTGCTGCGTCGTCGGCAGACCCGGCTGCTCGCGGCGGCGTTCGTGCTGGTCTTCATGCTGCCGACGGCGGCGGACACGACCGTGGTGGAGCGGCTGCCCTTCGAGCGCCTCGCCGATGTGTCGGACCGCATCGTCCGCGCCGAGGTCGTGGACGTCGAAGCCTTCTGGAACGGCCACGTCTGGAGCCGGATCACGCTGGAGGTGCAGGAGGACCTGCGTGGCAGCGGACCGCGGACGGTCGTGATCGAGCAGCCGGGTGGACTGCTCGAGGAGCCCATGCCCAGCGGGGCGATCGGCACGATGGCCTGGGGCATGGCGTCGTTCGCGCCGGGCCAGGAGACGGTCGTGTTCCTGCGGGATCAGCGGGTGACGGGGCTGCCCACGGTGGTCGGGCTGAGCCAGGGCAAGCTGGACGTGGGCGCGGACGGCACGCTCGATCGGCGGCTCGAGGGCCTGATGCTGGCCAACATGGGACGCCCGGTGCAGCCGCGGCTCGCAGACGTGCCGGCGACGCTCGACGGGTTGCGCGCCGCCCTCAGTCCCCGGCGGTGAAGATCGTCCGCTTCAGGAACGCGGTGATCTCCGCGGCCACCACCGTGTGGCCGACGTCCGTCAGGTGGCCCTCGCCCGGCAGGTAGAGCTCCCCGCCCGCGGCGGTCATGGGCGGGCGCAGATCCAGGAACATGCGGCCGCCCTTCGTGGCGATGGCCTGAACGTCCTTCATGGGCAGGTCGATGTCGTGCTCGGCGCCGAACAGCTCGGGCGACGTGACCTGCTGCGCGTAGGGCAGCGCGACGACGGCGAGGAAGATCTCGTTGTCCCGACACGCCTGGTCGAGCGCCGCCAGCTCCTGGATGGCCGCGGCCTTCGCGTCCGCCGCCCAGGGAGGCAGGTTGGTCCGGCTCCAGAACAGGTCGCTCGTCCAGGCGGTGCCGGGATCGTGGGCCGGCTCCCGGGAGGGAGCGATCGCCCGCGCCGCCCCGCGCGCCAGGCGCAGCAGCGGCGACCGGTCCACGAAGCGTCCGCCGGGGACCGGGGTGGCCGCGAGCACGTCGGCGGGCACCTTGCGGGCGATGCCGTCGCGGTCCTGCTCCAGCGCCCCGTTGCCCGTCACGCGGTAGCGGTCGGTGCCGAGGAACGAGTCGAGGATGTCGTTGCCGTTGTAGGTCACGAGCACGACGAGGTAGGGCTTCAGGGGCACCACGTCCTGCTCGAGCGCGAGCCGCATGTCGCCGTAGCCGTAGCCGGGCACGCCGGCGTTGATCGCCTCCACCCCGAGCTGTTCGCCCACCTGGGCCACGAAGGTGTCCGCGTCGCTGCTCGCCCAGAGCCCGAAGGTGAAGGAGTCCCCGAGGAAGACGACCCGCTGCCGGCTGCGCGTCGCGTCCGGTTCGGGGCCGCGCAGGCCGAGGCTGTTCGTGGTGATGCGCACGTCGCGCCCACGCACGGTGGTGCTGACGTCGAGGTCGGGCTGGAGCTTGAAGCCGGTGCCGCTGCGGGGCTCGAAGAGCGCGAGCACGTCCGGCTGGTAGTCCAGGGCGCGCAGGACGCCCTCGGCGAGGAGCAGGGCGGCGAACAGGGCGCCGACGGCGAGGGCGATCCGGTGCTTCACGGCCGGCAGCCTAGTGCACGACGCACACGCTGTGACGAAGTGTGTGATCCGTTCCGCTCTCGCCTCCGTAGGGTCCGGCACATCACGCTTGGAGGCGGTTTCGATGGTGCGCTCGCTGGTTGTCCTGTTGCTCTCTCTCACCTTCCCCGGGATCGCCCTCGCGGCGTCCGGCGGGCCCGACGCCGCGGGCTGGACCTGGGCGGACACCGCCGGCGGTGGCAGCCCCTACCTGTACGAGTTCGCCGACGTCGACGTGATCTACCCGATGGCCGACGACGACTCTGCGTTCCTCGCGATGCCCTTCTCGATCGACTGGTACGGGACGCCGGTGAGCTCGTTCGGTGTCCAGTCGAACGGACTGCTGACCGTCGACACGAGCGCAGCCATGGGGCCCGGCAACCAGTGCCCGCTGGGACCGAGCACCCCCGGGATGATCGTCCCGTACTGGGACGACCTGCCCATGGCGGCCGACGGCCTCGTCGCCTACGGCACCCTGGGGGTGCAGCCCAACCGCGTCTTCATCGTCGAGTGGAGCATGGTGGGGCCCGTGTCCGGCGAGTGGCTTGGCTTCGAGGTGAAGATCTTCGAACAGGACGGCCGGATCGAGTTCCACTACCTGTACGTGGACTCCGTCGACTCCTCGGTGGGGTCCGGGGCCAGCGCGACCGTCGGGATCGCCGGTCCAGGGGGAGCGCTGGACGTCTCGTGCGACCTGCCCTCTCTCTCCGACGGGTACGCGATCACGTTCTTCCCGCCGACCGAGCAGGGAGACGACGACGACGCGACGGGGGACGACGACGACGCGACGGGGGACGACGACGACGCGACGGGCGACGACGACGACGCGACAGGCGACGACGACGATGCGACGGGCGACGACGACGACGCGACGGGCGACGACGACGACAGCACCTTCTCGGACGCCGACGGTGACGGGGTCGACTCGAGCTCCGACTGCGACGACCTCGATCCGAACAACTTCCCGGGCAACACCGAGGTCTGCGACGGGCAGGACAACGACTGCGACAGCACCACCTGGGCGACCGGCGAGGACACCGACGTGGACAGCGACGGCGTGGTGACGTGCCTCGACTGCGACGACGCGGACGGCGCGAACTACCCGGGCAACACCGAGGTGTGCGACGGGCAGGACAACGACTGCGACAGCGCTACCTGGGCCACGGACGAGGACACGGATGGAGACAGCGACGGCGCCGTCACCTGCCTCGACTGCGACGACGCGGACGGTGCGAACTTCCCCGGCAACGCCGAGGTGTGCGACGGGTCGGACAACGACTGCGACGCCACGACGGTCTTTGCCGGCGAGGACACGGACGGGGACAGCGACGGCTCGATCACCTGCCTCGACTGTGACGACGCGGACGGCGCGAACTACCCCGGCAACGCCGAGGTGTGCGACGGCGGGGACAACGACTGCGACGCCACGACGGTCTTTGTCGGCGAGGACACGGACGGGGACAGCGACGGCTCGGTGACCTGCGCGGACTGCGACGACGCGGACGGTGCCAACTACCCCGGCAACGCCGAAGTGTGCGACGGGCAGGACAACGACTGCGACGTGTCGACGGTCTTCACCGGCGAGGACACGGATGGGGACAGCGACGGCTCCGTCACGTGCGAGGACTGCGACGATGCCGACGGAGCGAACTACCCCGGCAACGCCGAGGTGTGCGACGGCGGGGACAACGACTGCGACGCCACGACCGTCTTCGCCGGCGAGGACACGGACGGGGACTCCGACGGCTCGGTGACTTGCGCGGACTGCGACGACGCGGACGGCGCCAACTTCCCCGGCAACCCCGAGGGATGCGACGGGCAGGACAACGACTGCAATGGCCTCGCCGACGCGGACGGGGCGGGTGAGGTCGACAACGACTCGGATGGTTCGCTGTCCTGCGCGGACTGTGACGACACGGACGGGGCCAACTACCCCGGGAACACCGAGCTCTGCGACGGGCAGGACAACGACTGCAACTCCACCGCGGACTTCGATCTGGCGGGGGAGGTGGACGGCGACACCGACGGCTCGCTGTCGTGCGAGGACTGCGACGACGCCGACGGGGACAACTTCCCCGGCAACACCGAGATGTGCGACGGCCAGGACAACAACTGCGACGGCATCCTCGGCGACGTCTACACCGCGCCCGCCGGCATCAGCGCCTTCACGGGGGCGAGCCGGGTCCGCGGGAACGCGTTCTCGGCCACGACGACGACGACGCTGAACGCGTTCGCGATGTCCCTCAACGCGCCGGCCGGCGCGACGCTGAACTGGGGTGTCTACGAGGCCACCACCCAGAACGGGACGTATGCCCTGGTGGCGACGAACACCACGACGGTGGACGCGGCCCAGGCGGGCTCGCGCCAGTACATCTACTCGGCGCCGTTCAACATCCCGCTGGTCGCCGGCAACTTCTACGCGACGGTCCTGCACATCGACTCGACGGCGGTCACCTACTACATCAACAACGGCGCGACGAGCGGGGACCCGACCGCCTTCGGCACCTTCGTCGGGGCGATGAGCGAGAACGAGAGCACGTTCGCGACTCAGCCGACCTCCTTGGATGCGAATCCCGTCGGGGGCTCGGTCTACGACACCGAGCTGAGCACCGGCTCCGAGGACGACGTCGACATGGACGGGTCCTTCGCCTGCGCCGACTGCGACGACAACGACATCCTCAACTTCCCGGGCAACACGGAGGCGTGCGACGGCCAGGACAACGACTGCAACGGGACCCCCGACGCGGACGTGGACGGAGAGGTCGACGGTGACACCGACGGCGTCCTGAGCTGCACGGACTGCGACGACACCGACATCTTCAACTTCCCCGGCAACACCGAGGTCTGCGACGGTCAGGACAACGACTGCGACGCGACGACCGCGGCCGTGGGCGGTGAGACCGACGGCGACTCGGACACGTTCTTCGGGTGCGAGGAGTGCGACGACGGCAACGGCAGCGTGTTCCCCGGGGCGACGGAGGTCTGCGACGGCCTCGATACGAACTGCGACGGGGCCACGGCGGAGACCTTCTCGCTGCCTCAAGCCTCGAGCTTCGCCGGAACCACGCGGTTCCGGGGCAACCGGTTCGAGGTCACCTCGAACACTCTGCTGAGCGAGTTCTGTCTCGACCTGAGCGCCGCCGCAGGCACGGTCCTGACCTTCGGGGTGTGGGAGTCGAGCACCGGCGGCGGCACCTACACGGTGGTGGACAGCCAGGAGATCGAGGTGTCGCCGCTGAACGGCGGGGTCACGACGACCTACTGCGCCAGCCAGTGGGACCTGCAGCTCAACGCCGGCACGTTCTACGCAATGCTCGCGTGGTGGGGGAGCGACTCCGTCACGTACTACACGGACGGCACTGCTCCTCCCAACCCCTCCTGGGGCAACCACGTGGGCTCGCTCTGGGACAACGCGTCCACCTTCCCCACGAGCATCACGACGAGCAACACCAGCGGCGGCTACGCCGGCTCCATCACCACGGACGACGAGGGGGATGGAGACACGGACACCTGGCTCGCCTGCGAGGACTGCGACGACGGCGACACCACCGTCAACCCCGGCGCGGTCGAGCTCTGCGACGGCCTCGACACGAACTGCGACGGCTTCGCGAACAACGGCAGCAGCCTCACCGCCGACCTCCCGGGGACGACCATCACCACGGTGGGTGGGGTGACCTACACGGAGACCCTGACCGTGACCGAGGGCGGCCTCATCGAGGACCTGAACGCAGGCATCGACATCACCCACACGTGGACCGCCGACCTCGACATCACGCTGACCTCGCCTGCAGGCACCACGGTCGAGCTCACCTCCGACAACGGCTCTGATGGGGACAACTACAGCGGCACGATCTTCGATGATGAGGCCACGGCCACGGTGGTCGGGTCCTCCGCCCCGTTCACGGGCTCGTACCAGCCGGAAGGCAGCCTCTCGGACTTCGACGGCGAGAACGCGGCCGGTGTCTGGATCCTGACCGTCTTCGATGACGCAGGGGGCGACGGCGGGACCATCAACTCCTGGTCCCTCGACATCATGACGGACCTGGCGGACGGCTCCAGCGCGGCGTGCCCGGCGCTCGACTGCGACGACATCCTGACCGCAAACCAGGCCGCGGACGACGGCATCTACTGGGTCGACCCCGGCGGCCTCGGTGCGTGGCAGACCTTCTGCGACATGACCAACGATGGCGGTGGTTGGACCCTGGTGGCCCACGTGGACGACCTGAACGACCCGTTCTTCGGCGGGGACACGGTCACGCCGTACTACGAGCAGAGCTGGATCGACGCCTGGGAGAGCACGAACACCCGGAACACGTCGACCGTCCCCACCTTCAACGAGGACGTGACCGTCACCACGAAGTACGCGGGCTGGTCGGAGATGTCGGTCGACGACCTGCGCATCGACTACAAGAACGACGGGGCGGTCTTCCTCTGCGAGAACCTCGACGTCACCCAGGACCTCGCCACGACCTTCGCGTCGACGCCTTCCCAGGGGAGCTGCTCCGCCACGTGCGGCAGCTTCAGCCAGGACCGCTTCGTGACGGAGCTCCCGTCGTCGGCGGGTCTCAACTGCAGCGACTCGAACCAGGCCTGGTACACGGGCTCGGCCACGGCCGAGAACGCGCGCATCGGCGGCTACTTGAACACGTTCGCCTACGTCGGGTTCCTCGGCGCGATGGGTGACCGTGACCCGGCCAGCCAGCCCTACGAGCGCTCCTGGTGGGGCCTCGCCGAGGCCGGCGTGAACCAGGACACCAACATCATGGTGTTCGTGCGCTGAGCCGGACCCCGCTCCTCCTGGGCCTCCTCGCGCTGCTCCTCGCGGCGGGGGAGGCCCGTGCGGAGGACGGAGAGGAGGCGCCGCCGCCGCCACCGCCCTCGTCCCCTCTCGAGCATCTCGAGGCGCCCTGCGCCGAGGGGGACGGCGCGGCTTGCTACGAGGCCGGCCTCCTCTACTACCGGGGCCGGGCACCCGGCTCGGACAAGCCCAACTACGCCCGCGCGATCAACCTGTTCCAGGCTGCCTGCGCCTTCGAGGTCGTGGACGGCTGCATGATGGCCGCTCGCATGTACCTGCAGGTCGAGGCGGGCATGCAGCTCATCGCGCCGGACATGATCGTCAGCGCGGACCTGGGCGCCGCCGCCCAGAACCTCAAGTTCGCGTGCAACGCCGGTCGTCGGGACGCCTGCGGGATGATGGGCGACCTCTACATCAGCCCTGAGGCGAAGGCCCCCGAAGGAGGGACCTTCCGCGGCATCGAGCAGGACTACTTCTACGCCGCCCAGGCCTACCAGGACGGGTGCAACGCGGTCGCCACCCCCGACCCCCGCGACGTCCGCCCCGATGGCTCCGTGGACGCGCGGTCCTGTGCCCGTCTCGGCGAGCTCCACGAGAGCGGCTTCGGTGTGATGCTCTCCGCGGAGACGGCGCTCGGGTACTACGAGCGCGCCTGCCGCGCCGGTCTCACGCCCATCTGCGACAAGGAGCAGGCTCTGAGGCAGGCCCTCGCCGACGGGACCTACGCCACTCCGGGTCAGCAGGCCCGCGCCCAGCGAGCCCAGGGCGAGCGGGGGCCCGGCGAGGTGGCCTCGATCCGTCCAGACACGGCGCGGTTCGAGGACGACGCCGTCGGGATCAAGGACCGGAAGAAGGAGGACGGCGTCCGCTTCGACATCGTGGGGATGCTGGGCTCGCGTTGGTACTACGGCCCGCCGGAGGTCCGGGCCGGCATCAAGTTCAAGGCGGGCTTCACGCTGTGGGTCAAGCTCATCGGTTTCGGGCTGGAGACCGGCTTCACCACCGACCGGCTGTTCCTCGTCGACGAGCGGGGCTTCGCCCGCTACGCCCACTCCCTACTCGTCAAGGGCACCTTCCCCCTCCCGATCCGGCTGCCCATCCCGGCGGTGCTGGGTCTCGGCATCGGCGCCGGACCGACCCTCGGTCACCAGCGGTGGCGTGACGTCCCCTTCTTCTGGGTCTACGGCGCCCGCGAGTACGTGCAGGTCTGGATCAGCTCACCGCAGCGGCGGGGACCCCGGCAGTGGGGGGCGTTCCGCTTCGAACAGCAGCAGACCTGGCTGAGCCACGACGCGCGCCTGGAGCACAGCAGCCAGATCCTGTTCCTCTTTGGATTCACCTTCGGCGGAGTAGCGCCCGAGTACCCGAAGGGCGGCGGCCGGCCTCGGGATGAGATGACCGGTCGCGGCAGCCCCCGGCCGAGCGGACTCTGATCGGGGGAAGGGGCCTCAGGCGGCGCCGTTGGCCGCTGCCTCCTCGGGGACGGCCAGGCCCGTGATCTCCCCCACCATGCCGTGCCGGACCAGCCGGTCGCGGCCCTGCGCCTTCGCCTGCAGGAGGCACCCATCGGCGTGGTTCAGGACCTCCTGCCAGGTGCGTCCGTCGCTGGAGTGTGCGAGGCCGAACGAGCCCGAGAAGGTGGGGTGGTCAGGCTGCGCCAGGCAGGTCTCGCTCAGGCGGTTGCGGATCCGCTCCACGATCGCCGCGGCCGTCTCCGCGTCCACGTCGGGCCAGACCAGCACGAACTCCTCGCCGCCCCAACGCGCCACGAGATCGTCCGCCCGACAGACCTCCTCGAAGACCTTCGCGAGCGTCCGCAGCGCCCGATCCCCAGCCTCGTGGCCGAACGTGTCGTTCAGCCGCTTGAAGTGGTCCATGTCGGCCATCGCCAGCGAGTAGCTGCGCCCGACCGCCGTCAACGCGGTCATCTCCTCCTCGAACGCGCGGCGGTTGAGGAGGCCGGTGAGGGAGTCCCGCTGCGCCTGGTGCTCCACCTTGGCGAAGGAGCGGACCGTCCCGAGCCGCGTACCCACCTGGATCCCCAGGGTCTGCAGCTTGTCGACGAGGCCCTTGTCCACGGCGATGTCCGGAGGCCCGATCTGGTGCAGGACCCCGAGCGCCTCCCCCATGAAGCTCACGGGGGTGCAGACCGCCGAGGCGTGCTCCAGCCGCTCCCGCAACGCCGGGCACGCGTCCAGCGCCGCCGATGAGCTGAAGCTGAGGGTCTGTCCCTTGCGGATCGCGGGGCAGTCGAAGGCCTTAGCGACCGCGCATCCTGCGGGTCCGAGGGTCCGGTCCGCAGCTCCGACCCGCATGTGGGCGAGGCTGTTGTCCGAGAGCAGGAGCTCCGAGGGCATCTCCGGCTCGATGACCGACAGGGCGCGGCTCGTGACCTCGAGGACCTGGCTCTCGGAGAGGCTCATGTCCAGCGCGCGGGCGAGGGTGGACTCGAACTCCCGCCGCTCGTTCTGTTGGACGAGCTTCTCGTGGGCGCGGTCGATCTCCTCCGACTCGCCCTGGATCAGCTTGAGGATCGGCCCCATGACGAACAGGGCGAGGAGGACGGCGACGATCGCCTCGACGCCGCTCATCCCGTGCCCGACCCACTGGTTCCGCGTCGCACGCTGGGCGACCACGGCCTCGTGGCGCTGCACCGCCCGGTCCAGCGAGGCCAGCAGGGTCCCCGACTCGACGCGCACCTTGTGCACCAGGGGATGGCTCGGGGTGAGCAGCGACGGCTCCGTAGCCAGCACCCGCTCCACGAGGCCGACGAAGCTCTCGACCTCCGAGATGATCCCGTTGGGGGCGGTGTAGCTCACGAGGAGCACCGGGTCCTTCACCCCCGGGAGGCCGTGCTCCTCGGACCCCTCGACGAGGGATCGTGCGTTGGCGCGGAGCTCGTCGAGGGACGTCTCCAGGTCAGCCCGCGCCTCGTCCCCGCGGCGGCCGCCGGGGTTGGCCGCCATGACCTCGATGAGCCGGGCGATCTTCTGGGACAGCATCCGCTGCTTCCCGGAGATGTTGATCTCGGCGGTGGTCGGCGCTGGCAGGAACCCCACGATGAGGTTCGTGCCGAGCAGCGTCACCATCATGATCAGGACACAGGCGACCACGCGGCCTCGGGCCTGGCGGTGGAGGGCGGTGTTCGAGCTCTCCCGTTGCGCCGGGGAGGGATCGGGAGGTGGAGCGTCCATCTGGTCTTCGGGCGGAGGTTCTAGGGAGGAGGCACCCTCCTCATCGGCGCTCGGGGCCGCTCCTTGAGGCGGCTCGGCTTACCTCGGCTCTCGCCAGGCCCGGGCGAGGGCCCACCCGCTCGCCCCCGCGAGGAGCACGCAGAACGTCCCGTCGGCGATGCACTGCGCCTCGAGCATCCCCAGGGCGCCGTGGCTCCGCACCAGCAGGGGAGCGACGACGACTGCGGCCACCCCCGCGACCGCGTTGCAGGCGGCGCTCTCCCGGAACGCGAGGAGCGCCGCCATGAGCGAGCCCGGCCCCAAGGTCAGGGCGAGCAGCCCGGCGTCGGCGGACCAGCCCAGGAGCAGCGGCCGCAGCCCCCCGTATCCCTCGGGGACCATGTCGGCGGCGAGCCCGAACCCGAGGAGCACCAGCCCGCTGATTCCAAAGACGGCCAGGAGGCCCGCCGCCGTCTGCAGGGCGAGGAGCCGGGCCAGCCCCCGGCGGTCGCGGGCGTCGATCGCCGCCGCCACCCGGGGCACCACCGCGAGTGAGGTCCCCACGAACACCAGGCCGGCGGCGCCGATCACGACGGTCCGCGCCATGGAGATCCGGCCCAGCGGCTCCGCCCCCAGCGCGAACCAGCCGCCCATCGAGTACAGGGTCGTGCGGGCCCACATGGCCCCGGCGTTGGCGAGGCCGGGACCCACCAGGTGCTGGATCCGGCCGAGCGAGTCGCGCAGGGGCTCGACCCGGGGGACCCGGTCACCCCCCAGCGCCCACGCCGCCGCGGCCAGGGCGCCGCCGCCCATCGCGCCGGACGCAGCCACCGCGCCGAAGCGGCCCGTGGCCTGCGCCAACACCGCGAGTCCCAGAGCGAGGCCGGCGCCGACGAGGGCGACGGCGAGGCTCTTCGGGTGCCGGAACCGGGCGTGGAGCTCGGTCTGGACCCGGTCCCGCATCATCATCCCCACCGCGAACACCGCCGCGGCGCCGCCGACGACGGGCCCCCCCACTCCGGCGACCACTGCCGCCGTGCAGGTCCCGACCGCGGCGAGCAGACAGAGGAGCCAGGAGATGGCGCGCAGCCCGGCGATGACGCGCGGGCGCTCGGCGGCGTCGGCGGCGGGGACCATCGCCTGGAGCGGCACTCCGACGAGGGCGGAGTGCACCTTCGTGGGGAGCGAGGCGAGGGTCTGGATCAGGTTGTAGCGCCCGAGCTGCTCCGGAGGCAGCCCGAGGAAGAGCAGGGTCACGGTGAACGAGACGGCGGCGACCGCGCCTCGCTCGATGACGCCGCTGGCCGAGCCGGAGATGGCTCCGGAGCCGGAGGGACGGCTCGCCTGGCTCAGCTGTCGTCGTCCTCACGGAGGGCGCGGAGGGTCTTCAGCTCCGCCCAGACCATGCTCTCCTTGTCGAGCTCGCCGAGGGAGACGGCGACGTCGAGCCGCTCGATGATCTTCGCGCCGGCCGCCTTCTGATCCCGGCGGGCCTGCTTGATCCCCTCCTTCATCCGTTTCGTCGCGGCGACCAGGTCCTTGTGGTGGGAGACGTGGTCGAGGGCGAAGCGGTCGGCGGCATCGGCGGCGGTGCGCATGAAGTCGGCGTTCGCGTCGTTCAGCAGCTTCTCGAGGGCGGCGAGCGTCTCCTTCTGGGAGCCGATCTTCGTGATGAGCACCTCGGTGGCGTCGCAGCGCACGAGCTCCTCGGTGCCCTCCTCGACCAGACCCCGACCGATCTCGCGCTCCATCCCGCGGAAGCGGGCCTTGATGGCGGTCGCCTTCGCGAGCAGCTGCGCCTGCTTCGCCTTGGCCTTCACGACCGCCGCGAACCCCTTCGCCTCCTTGAGCTCGCTGATCTGGCCCTCGTACTCGTCGACCTCCTTCTGGGCGGCGTTGCGCTCGTTGAAGATCGACAGATCCGGCAGGTCCCCCACCTCTCGCGCAGCGAACGCGGCGGTGCCGAGCTGCTCGGCGAGCTTCTCGAGCTCCTTGGTCGCCTTGTCGACGTCCTTGCGGCGGTCGGCGACGCGGCGCCCCTTCTCGTCCAGCTGGTCCTTGACGAGCTCCACCGCCGAGAGGTCTTCCTCGAGCACTCGCTCGGCCTGGAAGGTCCGGCGCCGAGCGTCGATCAGGTCTTCGAGCCCGTCGACGAGGTTGGGGAGCATGTCGGCCGCCTCGAGGACGGCCTCCTCGGCGGCTTCGATGGAGTCGGGGTCGGACATGGAGCGACTTTACACTCCTTCACCTCGGCGAAGTCCTGGCGAAAACCCGCCTCCCTAGGTTGAGAGTGCTGGGGCGCATGGAGCGTCCCCCAGCCAGGAGAGAGCCTGAAATGACCCCCGAGACCCCCGAGTCGCCCGTGTCCCCGAAGACCCCGTCCCGCCGCCCCCGCTTCCTCGCCCTCGTCGCCCTCGCCCTCGTGTCCCTCTTCGCGATGGGCGCGGCCTTCGCGGGCGGGCCGGGCAAGCACCGCATGCACAAGATGTTCACCGAAGACCCGGACGCGGCCGCCGCGTTCGTCGCGGCGCGCCTCGCGAACGAGGCGGACGCCACCGCCGACCAGGAGGAGGCCATCCGCGCCATCATCGCCGACACCATCACCGAACTCGCGCCCATGCGCGCCGAGAAGGAGGCCTTCCGGGCCGAGGTGAAGGAGGCGCTCCTCGCCGACGTCGTCGACCCGGCTGCCCTCGAGACCCTGCGCGTCGAGGGCATCGCCCGCGCCGACGAGGCGAGCAAGGTGGTGACCGAGGCCCTGGGCGACATCGCCGCCGAGCTGAGCCCGGAGCAGCGCCAGACCCTCGCGGACGAGCTCGAGCGCATGCGCGAGCGCTTCCACGGCCCCGCCCACTGAGCAACGGTGCGGACGGCCGCCCGAGGGTGGCCGTCCGCGTCGGGGCGCCCGAGGGCCTGACGATGGGTGCTCTAGGATGCCGACCATGACCGAGCGCGTGCTCCTCATCGACGACGACGACGCCCTCGCCGGGATGGTCTCCGACTACCTCGGCGCCCGGGGGCTCGTGGTGGGCCGCGCGTCCGACGGGCCCCGGGGCCTCCAGCGGCTCCGGAGCGAGAGCTGGGACGCCGTCGTCCTCGACGTGATGATGCCGGGCCCCGACGGCTTCGAGGTCCTGCGGGATCTGCGGGCCTGGTCGAGCGTGCCGGTGGTGATGCTCACCGCTCGGGGCGACGACATGGACCGCATCGTCGGCCTCGAGATGGGGGCGGACGACTACCTCCCCAAGCCGTTCAACCCCCGCGAGCTCCTCGCCCGTCTGCGCGCCGTGTTGCGGCGCAGCACCGGGGCCGTCGCCGCCGAGGGCGCGTCGTCCCCCCCGCTCAAGTTCGGCCGCCTGGAGATCGACATCGACGCCCGGGTCGTGCGGGTCGACGGGGACGAGCGGACGCTGACCGGCCACCAGTTCGAGCTGCTCCTCGCCCTCGCGCGCAGCCCCGGCCGCGCCCTCAGCCGCGATGAGCTGATGCAGCGGGTCCGCGGCGAGAACCTCGAGGCCTTCGACCGCTCCATCGACGTGCACATCTCCCGGATCCGCGCCGCCATCGAGGACGACCCGAAGAAGCCTCGCCGGATCGTCACCCTGCGCGGCGTGGGCTACCTCTTCGCACGCTCCCAGGACTGAGCCGTGCGTCGGCGCCACCACCACGGCCACCACCCCGGCTGGGCCCACCACCACGGACCGCCCTGGCACCACCGCCGTCGCCGCTTCATGCGCTTCCGTCGCCGGCTGTGGCTCAAGGTCTGGGTCGCCCTGCTCCTCGCGCTGTTCGCCTCCATCGCGTTCATGTGGACCGGCGATCGCGTGCTCTCGGCGTTCGGGGGCGGCATGGACGACCGCCTGCCCGCCATCGCCGAGGTCCTCGTCGACAGCCTCCCCGACGACGAACGCGCCCTGCCCGGCGTCCTGTCGCACCGCGCGGAGAGCCTGGGGATCCGGCTCGCGCTGTACGACGCCGACGGCGCCCTCGTCGCCACGACCGACTCCGCGATCCCCGGTCCCACCGTGGCCACCGACGACGGATGGGCCCAAGCGGAGCGAGGCCCCTGGGTCATCCGGCACACGCTCCCCGACGGCCGGGTCCTGATCGGCGGACCCCTGAAGCGCTGGGGCCCGGCGCAACGCGGCGCTCACCTCCTGCTCCCCCTCGGCCTCCTGGGTCTCCTCGCGCTCCTCAGCCTGCCCCTCGCCCGACGGATCACCCGGCGCCTCGAGCGTCTCCAGACGGCGGTGGAGACCCTCGGCGCCGGCGACCTCTCCGCGCGCGTCGAGATCGAAGGGACGGACGAGGTCGCGCGCCTCGCCGAGTCCTTCAACCGCGCCGCCGAGAGGATCGAGAGCCTCGTGCACCGGCAGCAGCGGATGCTCGCGTCCGCGTCCCACGAGCTGCGCTCCCCCCTGTCGCGGCTGCGGGTGGCGGTCGAGCTCCTCTCGGACCCGGAGGTGGACCTGACGGAGGCACGCCGGGCCGAGCTCATGGAGCGCGCCACCACCGACGTCGCCGAGCTCGACGGGCTCATCGAGGACCTCCTCCTCGTGGGTCGGCTCTCGGCGGCGGACCCCGAGGCGCGTCGCACCGTCTCCCTCGATCTCTTCGTCCTGGTGGCCGAAGAAGCGGCGCGCTACGGCGTGGAGGTGGACGGCGTCCCCACCCCTGTCGACGCCGACGAGCGGGCCCTGCGACGCCTCGTCCGCAACCTCCTGGAGAACGCGGAGAAGCACGGCGGGGGCACGATCGAGGTCTCGGTGGAGCCACCCGGGCGGCTCGTGGTCGCGGACCGCGGCCCCGGCGTCCCGGCGACCGAGCAGGCGGCGATCTGGGAGGCCTTCCACCGGGCCGCGGACCACCGGGAGGGCCGCGACGGCGGGGTGGGGCTCGGCCTCGCGCTGGTCCGGGAGATCGCGCGGGCCCACGGCGGGGACGCCTGGTACGAGGACCGCGATGGAGGCGGCAGCCGCTTCGTCGTCGAGCTCCGCGCCCCGGCCTGAGGTTTCCCTAGCGGCGGACCCACCAGCGCAGGCAGGCCCCCGTCGTCGTCTCCACCGCCACCGCGTCACCACCGTGAGACCGGGCCACGGCGCGCACCAGAGCCAGCCCGAGCCCCGTCCCGTTCCCCGTGTCGCGCCGGGTGAAGAACCGGTCGAACACCCGCTCCCGGTCCTCCGCGGGGATGCCGGGTCCCGAGTCGGACACGGAGAGCTCCGCTCGCTCTCCCTCAGCGACCAGGTTCACGGTCACCGCCGCCGCCCCATCGCCGAGGGGCGCGAAGGACGCGGCGTTCTCCAGGAGGTTCCTCACCGCCGACTCCAGGGCCGAGGGCACCCCGAACACCCGCGCGTCGACGCAGGTCGCGGTGAAGGACACGTCCGGATGCGCCGCCGAGACCTCCCGCACGAGCCCCTCGACCAACGCCCGCAGATCCACGTCGGTCCGCTCCTCGGCGGACAGCCCCGCCTCCGCACGGGCGAGCTCCAGGAACCGCGACGCCACCGCGTCCAGGCGTGAGGAGCTGTCCCGCAGCACCCGAGCCAGCCGCTCCCGGCGGGCCTCGTCCGCCGGACCGCGCTCCAACGCCTCGGCCGCCGCGCGCACCGCCGCCGCAGGGTTCTTCACCTCGTGCACGAGGTCGGCGACGAAGGACTCGTTCGCCCGCGTCCGCTGCTCGAGCGCGGCGAGGAGCGCATTGAACGCCGCCGCCAGATCCCCGAACTCGTCGTCCCTCGGCAGGACGAGGGCGTGCTCGCTCGGCGCCCCTCCGCCCGGAGCCGCTGTCGCGGCCCGCTCGCGCGCCTGCCGCTGGAGGCTCCGCAGGGGCCGCACCATCCGCCACCCCAGCCACCAGGCCATGACCGCCGCGCTCCCGATGACGGCCACGGTCATCCGGAAGGGCCAGTTCTCCAGGTCGGAGAACGCAATGATGAGGAGAGGGGCCGCCGCGGCGCCGCAGACGACGAGCATCGCCCGAAGGCGCAGCGAGCGGAGCCTCACGCGTCCTTCCAGCGGTACCCCGCGCCGATGACCGTCTCGATGCGGTCGAAGTCGGGGTCCAGCCCCTCGAAGCTGCGGCGCAGGCGGCGCACGTAGGTGTCGATGATCCGCGCGACCACCACGGAGTCGTCGTCGCGGATCAGGCGCAGCAGCTGGTCCCGGCTGAACACGACCCCGGGACGGCTCGCGAGCGCCTGCACGAGGCGGAACTCGGTCACGGTGCTGACGAGCGGGTGCCCGCGCCAGCGAAGCTCGAGCCGCTCCGGGTGCACTTCGAGCGCGCCCACGGTGTTCGGCTGCTCGGCCTGTCCGCCGCTCCGGGCGGCCTCGCGCCGGAGCAGGGCCGCCACCCGAGCGAGGAGGACGCGGGTGGAGAAGGGCTTCGTGACGTAGTCGTCGGCGCCGAGCTCGAGGCCGAGGGCCTCGTCGATCTCGCTGTCGCGGGAGGTGAGGAGGACGATCGGCGTGAGGTCTCCGGCCTCGCGCAGGCGCCGGGTCAGGGTGAACCCGTCCACGCCGGGCATGTTCACGTCGGAGACGACGACCTGCGGCGCCTCCGACTCCACGGCCGCGAGCCCCGCGCGCCCATCTCGAGCAGTGCGGACCTCGTGCCCCGCGTCCTCGAAGGCGAGGGACAGCACGTCCAGCAGGGGGCCGTCGTCGTCGATCAGCAGGATGCGCGCCACGCGAGGAGCCTAACCGGTGGTCCGTTCCGGCGGGGCTGCCGTAGGATGAGACGTGGGAGGATCGTCACGACGCGGCAGCCGCGCGCTGGGCTGGGCCATCGAGGCCCTGGCGCTGGCCCTCCCCCTGCGTACAGCGACCCGGTTGGGCCGGGCGAGCGAGTCCTCGGCGGAGGCCGTCCTCGGCTCCGAGATCCTGGTCGATCTCCTCATGATCTGGTCGCTCCTCCTCGCCGCGGTGCTCGGCTTCCTCGGCAGCTGGTTCGTCTCGAGCGCGCGCGCCTCCGACCCGCTGGCGGGGGTGCGCGCGTCGACCTGGCGGATGCTCGTGGTCCTCCTCGTGGCCGGCGCGTCGCTGGGCCTCGTCGAACCCCCCGACTTCATGCGTTGGGATGGTGCGTGGCGACGGCTCGGCACGTTCCTCGCCATCGGCCCGGTGCCCCTGTGGGCCTGCGCGTCGCTGCTGCGGTCGCGGGGGGTCGGGCTCCTGCCCGCCGCCGGTGTCTGTCTTGCGGTGGGGGCCGTCGCCGTCGGTGGGACCTGGTTGGTCGGGAAGGCGCTCTTCCTCCACCAGCAGGCGGCCCTGGCTCCGCTCGCCGCGGTGGGCGTCGTGAGCTCGGTGGGGCTCGCGCTCTCGACGTGGGAGCGGGTCCCCGGTCGCTGGCAGGCTCTGGTCCCCGCCATCGCGGGTCTCGGGATGGCCGTGGCGGGCGCCATGTCCTTCTTCCTCACCCGGGCTCCGCTGGAGACGGGCTGGGTCGACGAGGTGATCGAAGTCGACCGCCGCACCGGACGGGCCGTGGTGGTCATCTCCCAGGGGAACACGCGGCCACGGCTGTTCTCGGTCGACCGGACGCCGGTGGCGGTGACCCCGCTCCACCCGCGGACGGAGCGGGTCACGGAGAGCGCCGACGGCTGGGTGGAGCTGCGGCGGTCCTGGCGCTCCACGCTGTTCGGGGGAGAGGGGGCCTTCGCCGTGTGCGTCGGCCGGGGAGCGGAGGAGGTCTGCGTCGACCACCTCGTCCGCGGGAACAGTCCCCTGTTCGCGGGACACCCTCGGCGGGAGCGGGTGGTGGTCTTCGGCGGGGAGGAGATCCTGGCGTGGGACCTGGACACGGACCGGGTCTGGCTGCTGCGCCGCGAGGGGGCGATCCGGTGGCCGTGCCAGACCGAGGCCGGCGACCTCATCTGGAGGATGCAGACCGAGTCCGGGCCCTACCGCCACGAGACCTTCGCCTTCCCCGCCGACGCAGCGGGCACCGTCTCCCGGCCAGGAGACGCGTCGGGATCCGTGGAGGAGCTGCCGCTCGACCACGATCTGCAGTGCGTCGCCGGGAGCCTCGCCGAGCCCACCGGCAACTTCCGCCGCGGCCGCCGCCGGCTGGGTCGTCTGTCGAAGCTGACGGGGCCGGGCCTGCCGGAGGACGGGATCCACGTGGACGGCTCGGTGGGGACGGTTCGCTGGTCCGACGACGGCAAGACCGCCGCCATCGTGACCGACGGCAACCAGTCCGTCCGGTTCTACAACGAAGCCTGGGGCCTGCGGCCGGCGTTGCCGATTCCCGGGATCCAGGGCCCCGAGCTCAGCGGAGACGGTCGCTGGATGGCCCGGCCGGTGGAGCTCGGCGGCGGCGTCACCGGGTTCGAGGTGCGCACCGTGCCCGACGGCGAGGCGCGGTTCCGCGTCCCCGCCATCGGCCCTCCCCGGTTCGACGGCCTCGGCGGCATCCTGCAGGTCTGGGAGGGGAACCTCGCGACGATCGACGTCGAGTCCGGCGAGGCGACGCCCCTGTTCCCGCGCTGACCCGCGCGCCCGGCGGCGCCTGTCTGTCCCTCCGTGCCTCTCTCCACCACCCGGCGCGGCGGCTCAGCCGAAGCCGCGCAGCTCGTCCCCCCGCAGCGTCCTCGTCGCGCCCTCGTTCGAGAGCCCGAAGTGGACGAGGGCGCCGGCCAGCTCCCGGGCCGTGATGGACCGGTACCGCTCCCGCGTCGCTCGCCCGCCGAGGGCGCCCAGGAGTCCGAGTGCCGCGTCGCTCAAGGCGGCGCCGATGGACTCGCCGGGGCGGCTCTCGTCGCGGTCGGGCCCCGTGATGAACGAGGGCCGCGCGATGGTGAAGGGCTGCTCGCCCGCGCGCAGCCGCGTCTCGATCCGGTGGCGCACGGCGAGGTAGGGGTTCTTCGTCTCCTTCACCCCCTCGGAGCTGAGATACACGAAGCGGGTGCTCCGCAGACCGGCGGCCGCGAGGCCGTCCAGGAGCATCACGGTCAGGCCGTAGTCGACGCGCTCGTAGGAGTTCGCTTCGGGGGGCACTCCCTGGGCGGCCTCGCGCTTCGCGCGGGCCCGGGTGGTCCCGAGGAGCGCGAAGACGACGGTGGGGGCACGATCGGCGAGCATGGCGGCGATCGTCTCGGACTCCCAGGCGGTGGTGTCCACGACGGCGCCGAGCGCCTCGAATCGGTTCGTCCAGTCCACGAGCTTCGACGAGTCGGGCCGGACGTGGGCGATGGTGTCGACGCCCCGCTCGCGCAGGTGGGCGACGACCTGCTGGCCGGTGTATCCGGTGGCTCCGGCGACCAGGGCTTTGGGTGGCATGGCGGCGGACGTTATCATTCGCCGATGCCGCGACCGCTGTGCCTGCTGCTCCTCGCCCTCCTCGCCGTTCCCAGCTTCGCGGGGGCGGACACGCTCGAGTGCGACGACGAGGGGGTGACCGACCGACGGAGCGGCACCATCACGGGCGCCGACGGCACGAAGATCACCTACGACCTGTGCACGGCCGAGGCGGACGGAGGCCGCACGGAGGGGGCGCTCTGGGCCCAGCTGCGGGACAGCAAGGAGCGGCAGCTCGTCCAGTCCATCGCCGACGGGCCCGCGTCCGAGTGGAACCTGGAGATGGGCGGCGGCGTCTTCCTCCTCGACTTCCCCTGCAGCGCCGAGTCGGGGACGGGGGAGGCCCGCTGCGTGCGCCTGTGGCGGGTGCGGGGCAAGGACTTCACCGAGGAGACGGCCGAGGTGCGCACGCCGTGGGAGGTGGGCGCCCAGCGCATCGAGCTCATGCTGGCGGACGGGCGCGTGGAGGCGGCCCGCGGGGTCGCGATGCGCCTGGGACCGCCGCCGCGCCACGTGACGAACGGGGAGGACCGCGTGTTCTTCGCCTTCCTCCAGAACGCGTGGTTCCGAGCGACGAAGCAGCGGGACGCGGGGGACCTGCGCGGCGCGACCGAGACGATGATGGCCCTGCTGGCCCAGCCCCCGGTGCTGTCGGCGAGCTCCCAGATGTTCCCCGACAAGATCACCCTCCGACCCGGCTACGGCGCGTACCCGATCCCCGGCCAGCTCCAGGTGCGGGCCAACCAGGCCCTGGTGGAGCGTCTGGTGGACGGCGCGGCGATCCTCGCGGACGGGGGCGAGCGGCGTCGCGCGAGCGAGATCCTCGCCGAGGTCGTCCGGGTGGTCCCCAACAACGCCGAGGCGTGGCTCGCCCTGGGGGATGTCCACTGGCTCCAGCGGCTGCGGCACCAGTCGCTCGAGGCGTACCGGACGTACGTGGAGCTCGCGGGGGTCGGTGACGCGGAGATCCCGGTGCGAGTCGTGGAGCGCCTCCAGCAGTAGGCCCCGCCGTGGCCCTTGGAGGGTGGCGGCGGTTGACGATCGTCCCATCGGTGGCTACTTGCTGTGGCCCTGCCGGTCGCACCCCCCGGCGCACGAGGACTCCATGCCGATCACCGACGACTTCCGCACCCGCATCGACTCTCTGGTCCAGAGCAACAAGGTCGTGCTCTTCATGAAGGGCAACCGGCGCATGCCCCAGTGCGGCTTCAGCGCCCGGGTCGTCGGCATCCTCGACGCCGTGGTCGACGAGTACGAGACCGTGGACGTGCTCTCGGACCACGAGGTCCGCACGGGCATGAAGGAGTACTCCGAGTGGCCTACCTTCCCGCAGCTCTACGTCGACGGCGAGTTCCTCGGAGGCTGCGACATCGTCACGGAGATGCACGGCAACGGTGAGCTTCACGAGGCACTCGGGGTCGAGCTGAAGGAGGTCGCGCCGCCGAACGTGACCATCACCCCGAGCGCCGCGGAGGCGTTCAAGGGAGCGCTCGCCGACTCCCCGGGAGCGAGCCTGCGCTTCACCGTGACCCCGCGCTTCCAGCACGGCCTCGATTTCGGCGCCAAGGGGGCGATCGACGTGGTCGTGGAGTCCAACGGGGTGGAGCTGGTGATGGACCGGGCGTCCGCCGAGCGCGCTGACGGCGTCGTCATCGACTTCGTGACGGGCCCGGCGGGCCAGGGCTTCAAGATCGACAACCCCAACGCCCCGGCGACGGTCCAGCAGGTGGGCCCCGCCCAGGCGCAGGCCCTCATCGCGGACGGCGCGCTGCTCGTGGACGTCCGCACCCAGCGCGAGTGGGACACGGCGCGGATCCCCGGCGCGAAGCTCCTCGCCGCCGAGGGGGAGGCCTGGCTGAACGACCAGCCCACGGACACGCCCATCGTCTTCCAGTGCCACCACGGCGGGCGCAGCCAGGCGGCGGCGGAGGCGTACGTCCAGCGCGGCTTCACGAAGGTGTTCAACCTCGCGGGCGGCATCGACGCCTGGTCGCGCGAGATCGACACCTCGATCCCCCGCTACTGAGGCCGGCGCGATGTTCATCGGCCCCGTGCAGCAGGAGATGGAGCGCAAGCTCCTCGACGCGTTCACCCCCTCGCGGCTCGAGGTCGTGAACGAGAGCCACATGCACAAGGGCCCGCCCAACCGGGAGACCCACTTCAAGGTGGTGCTCGTGGGGGACGCCTTCGACGGGATGAACCGGGTGAAGAGGCACCGCGCCGTGAACAAGGTGCTCGCCGACGAGCTCGGCGCCGGCGTCCACGCCCTGTCGATCCACGCATGGACGGTGGCGCAGTGGGAAGAGCGCGGCGGCACCATCCCCAGCTCGCCCCTGTGCCGCGGGGGCTGACGTGAACGCCCCGGAGAGCGTCGAGCCTCCGGAGGGCGACGAGCGCGCCAAGTACACCGTCGACAAGGTCCTCATCCGCAAGGCGGTGGTGGGGTTGATCGTGATCCTCGCCGTGGCCGGCGCCACCGGCGTCCTGTTCAAGGAGCCGCTCCAGGCGGTGGGCGAGGCGTTCATCGGGCGCTGGGGGCTCTGGGGACTGGCCGTCGGGGTCGTCATCACCGACGCCTCGCCGCTCCCCCTGACCAACGAGCCCCTCGTGTTCCTCGCCCGCGGCGCAGGGCTCGGGCTGTGGACCATCTGCGGGGTCGTCTCCGCGGCGAGCGTGGCCGCGGGCTCCGTCGGGTACTGGTCCGGGCGCCTGTTCGGGGGCGCGCTGAAGCTCGAGGGGTGGATGGCGCGGCGTCACCCGGGCCTGACCCACTACATGCGGCAGTACGGCGCCGAGGGCGTCGCCATCGCGGCGCTCCTGCCCATCCCCTTCGCGCTGTCCACCTGGAGCGCGGGGATCCTGCGGGTCCCCTACGCCAAGGTGGCGCTCGCGTCGCTCGTGCGGATCCCGAAGACGGTGTTCTACGCGCTGCTGATCGTGGCCGGGTTGAGCGCAGGCGGGGCCTAGCCCTCTCTCCACGGGCGGTCACCCGCCCTCCGTCACCTCCACCGTCAACCCCGCCCGCCGCAGCATCGGCCCCAGCGCGGGCCCGAAGGCGACGCCCGGGGTGATCACTCCGGCGGGGGCCGCGAAGCCGTCGGCGACCATCGCCAGAGCGCACGCGGTCAGCATCCGCCGGGTCGCGCCGTAGCCGGGGTCTTCGTCGCAGGCGACCACCACCGTCAGCGGGCGGCTCCCGTCCGGCAGGGTCGGCACGATCTCGTGGCGGAATCCTCCCGCGGCGATGGCCTTCGGCGACGGGCCGCGGCCAGGGGAGGGGAGCAGGGCGCGCAGCAGGGCCCGACCCCAGGCCCGCCGCGTGAGCCCGCTGAGCAGGCGCAGCACGAGCCAGGCGCCGTGTGCCTTCAGGCGCCCCGGGAGTCCTCGGCCCCCCACGAACGCCTCGCGGTAGGCGAACCCGTCGGGCCAGTCGGAGAGCGCGATCCCCCGACGCACCACCCGGGTGTTGATGATCGTGGGGAAGAAGGGCGTGGTCCAGGCGCCGCGGGCTGCGTCCCATGAGGGTCCTGCCGGCTCCTCTTCCCCGGGGACGGCGCCTCCGCTCCCCAGCCCCCGCGGGGCCTCCGCCCGAGCGCGCTCGTCGGCCGGCAGCGCGCCCTGGTCCAGGAGGCTCGCCGCCGATCCGCCAGACATGGCCGCCTTCAGCTCCACGATGTAGCCCGTGACCGACGCAGGAAGGGGCAGCCCCCGCTCCTTCAGCGTCTCCCGCACCGCCCACAGCCCAGCTTCGGAGGGGACGCAGTCGTAGCCGCAGGCGTGGACGACGCGCGCGCCGCTCGCGACGGCGGCCTCGTGCCACGCGTCGATGCTGCGCCGGATGAAGGGCAGCTCGCCTGCCAGGTCGCAGTAGTCCGTCCCGGTGCGCGCGCACGCGCCGACCACGGCGACGCCGCGGTGCAGGAAGGGCCCGACGAGGTTCACCACGAGGCGAGTGGAGCGCGCGAGGCGCTCGAGGTCCTCCTCGACGGTGACGTCGACCACGAGGGTCCCCACCTCCCCTCCGAGCTCCTGCGCCATCGCGTCCAACGCCGCTGGCCGCCGCCCGGCGAGGGCCCACCGCAGGGTGGGCGGGGCGACCTCGGCGAGCCGCGCCGCCACGAGCCGGCCGGTGAACCCGGTCGCGCCGAGGAGCACGAGGTCGAAGGGAGCGGAGGGGATGGAGACTCCTGCGGTGCGAGGAGCGGGGAGTCTACGGGGAGATCTGCGCGCCGGGGGCGGCGTGCCCGGCGGGGACCCGCCGGGTTGGCACCGCTCTTGCTCTTCCTTCGGGCGGCAGGATGTCGGAGGTAGCCATGTCGTTCCCCAAGCTCGTTCCCATCGTCCCCTTGGCCCTTGTGTCGTTCTTGCAGACCACCGGCTGCGACCAGCCGGACCCCATCTCGCCGATCGATGGCGCGGTGATCGAGCGCGTTGCTCTCACCGAAGCCCTCGGCCTCGACAGCGTGAACATCACCGGCGTCACCCTCGACCCGAACACCGGCGACCGGTACGTCCTCGACGCGTGGTCCGGGATCTGGAAGGTCGACGCCGAGGGCGCCCAGCAGACGCTCGCGCTCCAGGACTTCCCCGCCGCCGACGTGGACGTCTGGTCCGAGTGGTACGACTTCGCGGCCATGGGCGACGGCAAGTTCGCGATGATCGCCGTGGGTGACGGCTACCTGCTCGACACCGAGGCGGAGACCCTGTCCCAGTGGTTCTGCTACGAGCCCGGTTGGATGGACCCCGAGTTCGCCCAGGAGAGCCACAACCTCGCCTACGACCCCGGCACCGACCGCATCTTCAGCGCCCCCCTGACCCGCGACGCCGACTGGAACGTGGATCGGGCCGACGTGGCCACCTTCGACGGCGCCGGCGCGGGCGACCTCTCGTGGTTCCCCCTCGCGGACGTGGACCAGCAGTTCGGCGGCATGGCCCTCGATCCCGACGGCACCGTGCTCCTCGGCTTCGAGGACACGCTCTACACCTACGAGATGGGGGACGCCGCCCTCACGGTGGTCGGCTCCCTCGCCGAGCACGGCATCGAGGTCATTGCCGGCATGAGCGTCGACGCGGAGACGGGCAACCTGCACGTCATCGACGGCGCGGACGCCGAGCTGGTGGTCATCCAGCGCTGAGCGCCGGAGCGTTCCTGCCCCGAGCCTCCCTGTGTCGGGCGCTCCCTACGTCGGGACCTCCCTACGTAGGGAACACTCCACCATCATCGAGCGGGGCCGGCGCGGCCTGGGGCACCAACGCGGCCTCGGGCCCGCCGGGCTTGCTGATGGCGGCGTCACGGGCCGCGGCATCCACAGAGCCGTCGACCCAGAGCGCGAGAAGCTCCTTGCGGACCCGGTCGACGATGCGCTGCTTCGGGGCGGCGTCGAACAGCCCCTCCTCGTCCCACCGCGACTCGTCCAGCGTGAGCTTGTGGCAGTCGATGGACGCGGCCGCCTCCACCCGGGGATTCCCCCTCGTCGCCCGCCGGAACATGACCTCGGCGAGGGCTTCCAGCCGGTCGAGGTTCTCGGACATGCGCCGCTTCAGCACGTCCCCTTCGATGGGGCGGATCAGCGTGGTGTAGATGGCCCACAGCGTCTTCACGTCGAACTGGTCGATGTACTGCCCGGGCACCACCGCGGGGCTCTCGGCCGCGTGCCACTCCCGGAAGAACTGCTCTGCCCGCCCCTGCAGGGACACGCTGCGCAGCACCTCCTCGTGGAAGCTCTCCATGAAGTCCACGTCGGTGAGGCCGCCGTTCTGGAACGCGAGCACCGCCCACCCCCAGTAGAACGCGTTGTCGAACACGATCTTCGCTGCCATGACCTGGGGGTTGCCCATCGTGCAGTAGTGGTCCGTGTAGACCCGCATGAACTGGTCGTAGAAGAGCTTGAAGTAGTAGTTCGCCTTGTCCGCCCGCTCGCCCACGTCCTCGCCCGCCAGCTCGCGGGTGACGAGGTCGAGGTTGAAGGTGTTGGCGATGGCGATGAAGTCGCTCCCCGGCGAGTAGAACGGGTCCGTGAAGAGCCCCGCGTCGCCGGTCATCCCCCAGCGGGCCCGCCCGTCGAACACCTGCTCGCTGTTGCGGCTGAAGTCTCGCAGGGCGGCGAAGTCGAGGACCTCCCGTCCCTCCATGTCCGCGGCGAGCAGCGGCTCGTGCTCATGCAGCCAGTCCATGGCTCGGCTCGGGCGGGCGAGGTCGCGGAACGCGTGGAAGCGGGGGTCCGCCACGATGCCGACCGACGTGCGGTTCGGCGCGAGCGAGATGATCCAGATCCAATAGCCCTCGCCGAGGAGCTGGCACGTGCTCTGCCAGCGGATGGGGGCCTTGATCCGCGACGCCCACTCGGGGTCGTCGCTCCACTCGTCCACCTTGATCCGGCCCTCGACGCGCCACCAGACCGAGTTGCAGTGGTGCGTGGCCTCGGTGGCGAGGTCCAGCTTCGTCTTGAGGACGGCGCGCCGCCCGCTCGCGTCGATGACCCACCGGGCGCGGAGGGTCCGCTCCTCGCCGTCCTCCCGCAGGTGCACGGTGTGGACGTCGTCCCCCAGCTCGACATCGACCACTTCGACGCCATCGCGGAAGTGCGTGGACGCGGGCATGTCCTCGGCGAGGAAGTTCTCCAGACGCCCCCGGTCCAGCTGGTAGCTCGGCACGAGCAGGCCCCGGAACGGCACCGGCACCTTGTTGAGCAGGGGGCCGTACTCCAGGCGGGAGGTGATGTCGTGCTTGTCGCCCGGGAGGAAGTAGCGCAGGCCGAGCTTCGGCAGGTGCTGCTCGTCGAGGTGCTCCCGCAGCTGCAGGGTGTCCCGGAACCAGCGGCCCGCGAGCTCCACGCTCGACTCGCCGATCTTGTGGGCCGACTCGGGGCACGGGTGCGTCGCCTTCTCGAGGACGGCGATGCGGGTCCCGGGCCGGCGGAAGCCCAGCTCGCGGGCGAAGGTCAGGCCCGCGAGGCCCCCTCCGAGGACCGCGACGTCGTAGTCCGCGCCGTGGGACGGCTGCTTCGCGGCATCGGTCGGGGAGGGGTCGTGCGCCATGAGCGGCGGGACACTATGCGCGGAGCGTCGAAGGGTCAACGCGCAGAACGATCCCCGGCGGCCCGTGGGCGATCCGGCTGGTAGCCTCGGCCGGTGGGTCGCGCGCTCTTCCTCCTCCTCCTTCTGCCCACCGTCGCCCTGGCTGGCCCGCGCTTCGCCGCAGACGACGCGGATCTGGGCGGCCTCGCGAGCCGCATGTGGGACGCGGGCGTCGCCTGCACGGGCTGGGAGCCTCGGACCCACGACGTGGTCCCCATCGACACGTCCGACCTCGACTGGGCCGAGGGCCGCGCCACCGTGGACGCGACCGGCCTCGAGGCGATCCTCCTCGCGCCGCGCCACCCCGCCGACCACGTCGGAGGCGGAGCCCTGGCCCACGAGATCGCCCACGCCTGGGCCCACTCCCGGAGCTCGGCGCTCTCCGAAGGGGTCGCCCAGGTCCTCGCCGAGTGCATCGCCGGGCGCCTCGGGCTCCATGCCGGGACCGCGCCGTCGCTCCCGCCGGAGGTCCCGGATCTCCGGCGCTGGTCGCCGGACCGCGCGCGCGACGACGAGCGGAGCGCCGGCTACGAGCTGTCGCGCCGGCTGGCCAAGGCGCGGGTGGCGCTCTTCGGGCAGGACTCGGTGTGGGGGCCTTCGGCCCCGACGCACCTCGACGCGCTTCGGAAGGATCTGGTCGCCCGTGGGCCGCGAGGGCGCTTCCTCGACGCCCTCCTCGACCGCCCCGCGGAGCTCCGCGCCTTCCTCGTGGACCGCGACCACGACGACGTCCCGGACGGCGTCGAGCGGCTCCTCGGCTCGGACCCGGACGCCTGGGACTCGGACGGCGACGGGTGGTGGGACGGCGCGCTCGCCCGCGTCGGCGTCCCCCTGCCCGCCGATCGCAGCCTCCTCTGCCTCCCCGCCGCCGCTGGCTGGCGGCTCGAGGATGGCCCGACGACCTGGACGAAGACCCTCGAGGCGCTCGACGGCGACGTCTGGCGCGCGTGGGAGCCGGTCGATGGCGTCCTCCCTCCGGCGCGGGTCGTCCGTCGCGGCGCCGTGGGCGACTGGTGGAGCGGCTGGGGAGGGCGCGGCGGCTCCCGGCTCGTCCCCGTGGGCGGTCTGGGAACCGACGAGGCGCCCTGTCCCGAGGCCGCCGGGCGGTGGGTCGCCGTCGGCGAGGACTTCGTGCGCGTCACTCCGACGCCCGGCGACGCCTCGGGCTGAGCGCAGGCTCCGGGGACTGCCCGAATCGTCCGGGGGCGGATCCCAGCCGCCCGCACCGGTGGCGTCCGGCATCGGCAGGAGTAGGATGCGCGCCGCTGTGCAGACCATCGAAGACCAGTACGACGTCGTCGTCGTGGGTGGGGGACCCGCCGGGACCACCTGCGGCCACCTCCTGGCGAAGAAGGGCCATAAGGTCCTCATCGTGGAGAAGGAGGAGCACCCCCGGTTCCGGATCGGGGAGTCGCTCCTGCCCCACAGCACGAAGGTGTGGGACGAGCTCGGCCTCTTCGACGTGTTCGAGAACGGCCCCTACGCGCGCAAGTACGGCGCCTGGTTCGACTTCGCGGACGGAGCCGAGCCCGAGTACTTCTACTTCGGCCTCGACAACCCGAAGCGGGGCGACTGGGCGTGGAACGTCGAGCGCTCCTGGTTCGACCAGATCCTGTGGAACGCGGCGATGGACGCGGGCGCTCAGGGGGTCCAGAACACGGAGGTCACCCGCTTCCACGTGGACGGCGAGGGAGCGAGCGCCCGCATCAGCGGCGTCGACCTGACCACGGCGGACGGACAGGCGAAGACGGTCACGGCGCGCCTGACCATCGACGCGAGCGGGCGCCTGTCGCTCATCGGCAAGCTCCTGGGGCTCCGCACGCCGGACCCGCGCCTGAACATGGTGGCGATGTACGCCCACTACGAGGGCTCGACGCTGGTCACCGGCAAGGACGCAGGCACCATCGGCATCATCGCCCTCGCCGACGGCTGGGCCTGGGCGATCCCGTTCGCCGACGGGAAGATCAGCGTCGGCTTCGTCGTGCGGAACACCGCGTTCGCGGCGCGGGTGAAGGGCCGGACCCCCGACGACGTCTTCCTGGACTACGTCGCCGAGACTCCTGCCGTCCACGACCGCCTCGGCCCGGACGCGGTCCTGTCCCGCGCGGTGGAGACGACGGCGAACTTCTCCTTCCGGTGCTCCGCGGTGGCGGGTGACGGGTGGGTGCTCGCCGGGGACGCGGGCGCGTTCGTCGACCCGGTGTTCAGCTCGGGCGTGCATCTCGCGATGGAGGGCAGCCGCCGCCTCGCCCGCGACGCGGACCGGGCCCTGAGGAAGGGCAGCGGCCTCGTGCCCGCCTCGGCGTTCGGGCGGTACCGCCGCGCGCAGCAGCGGGCGCTGAAGGTCTTCACCCGGTTCATCTACAAGTGGTACGAGGACGAGTACCGCTGGGCCTTCATGCGGCCGCCGCCGAACAGCGCGCCGGTGCAGTTCATCAAGCGCAAGATCCTGCGGGTGCTCGCGGGCGAGGTCTTCCAGCCCTGGAAGGTCGTCCCGTTCATGTGGACGCTGGAGATGATGGCGAAGGTGAACGCCGCGGGCGTGCGTCGCATGAACCCGCAGCTCCCCGCACCCGGCGAGGCGCCGCAGGTCATCCCCGGCCGGGTCGCGCCAGCCGCCGACGCCTGACCTGCCGGCCCCTGCAGATCGGTCCTTTCGGGCGTGGGCTAGGATTGGCCCCCGGCGCGGCGCACAGGGATCGCGCGCGCTGGATGCACCTGCGGAGACCGCGCTCCCCATGACGAGAGCCACCACGAGCCCCTCCTCTCTTTCCTGTGTGCTGCTCGGCGCCGGGCTGCTGCTGCTGACCGCGGGCTCGGCGAGCGCCGCCAAGCTCCAGGGGCCCCAGGAAGCCAGCGTGTCGGAGCTGCCGGTCACCCTGGCCGAGGAGGCCTACTTCATCGACCCCATGAAGCGCGCGTCCGCCTGGCCCACCCCGGTGGTCGAGGGGGCGGAGGCGCCCGTCCCCGGGCGCGCGGGCGAAGGGCCCTGGCGGCTCTACGAGGGCACCTTCAAGGAGGAGTCCTGCCGCGCCCCGCGCCTGTCGACGGACGCCTCGGTGCTCCTGTCCATCTGCCGCGGCCTCGATCCGTCGCGGCCCCAGGACGAGCACGTGGTGCTGCTCCAGGGTGACCGCCTGCACCGCTACGCGAACCCCGTCGCGCCCCTGGACGTGAAGGGGGGCGCCACCGTCGATCTGTCGTCGGACGGCAACCGGTTCGCCGTGGCCATCGAGGAGGGCGGCGGCCGCTCCATCCACATCATCAACCTGGAGACCCGGACCGACACTCGCCTCTCCGGCGGCTGGCGCAACCCGGGCAACCCGGTGCTGTCGCCGGACGTGGGCGCCATCGCCTTCACGGCCGAGGTGGCGGGGCGGCCGGCGGTGGTCGCGGTGTCCATCGAGGACCAGAAGGCGTGGACGGCGTGGCACGGAGGGCGGCGGTCGCGGCTGTCGGTGTTCGGGGTCGGGACCGGCGGCAAGCGGGTGCTGCTCGCGGCGAACCGCACGACGGTGGACCAGCTCTTCCTCGTCGACGTGGGGCGGAACGTCTACCACGACCTGTCGGGCGACGCGGGCAACGTGACGTCCGCGTCCCTGCACGAGAGCACGGAGGCGGCGGCGTTCACCGCGACCATCGGCGGGGCGTGCGGGGTCTTCTGGGTGGACCTGCAGGGACGCAAGGCGAAGGACTTCGTCGGCAGCGTCGAGACCTGCTACGAGAACGCCTCCCTGGAGGAGACGCGCCGTTACGTCATGTTCGAGGAGACGACGCGCACCGACCGCACGGTCAAGGTGTACGACCGCAAGAAGAAGAAGGTGAAGCACGAGATGCCCCCCACCTGCCAGGACGCGACCTTCTCCGGCGACGGCCAGGTGATGGCCGCGCGCTGCCAGCACAACAAGTGGGGCTGGGGCATCTACCTGTTTTCGAACCCCGAGGAGTAGGTCGCATGCGCCTGCGTTGGTTGCCCGCGCTCATCGCGGGCGTCCTGATGGCGAGCCCGTCCTGGGCGGCGCCGAAGAAGATCGAGGCCCGGAAGATCGCGCCCGGACTCCACGAAGGCACCACGTACGGGCCGAAGCTGCGGGTCGACGGGAGCTGGGTCGCCTACGGTGTCCGCGAGGAGCGCAAGGGGCAGATCCGCTCGCTGTACTTCGCGCGCAGCCTCGTCGAAGACAGCATCTTCCGCACCGTCTGGCCCAACAAGCACCCCTCGTTCAAGCCGAAGGAGGGGCCGAACTCGTTCTCGGATCTGGTGTCCTTCGAGTGGCACCCCGACGCCGTGCACAACGCGATGATCGTGAAGCACAAGCGCGAGGGGAACGACATCCTCATCGAGGACATGAAGCTGCGGTTCGGCGGTGAGGGCGACGACGAGCAGGCGTTCTTCACCGACGACGGCTCCCGCGTGGTGGCGACCGTGCGCAGCCCCCTGGGGACGGACCTCTGGACGAGCGAGGTGCGCCCCGGCGCCCGGCCCGAGCAGCTGACCTGGACGCGGGACTTCGAGCGGTGGCCCGACTGGCACCCCACGGACCTGGTCGTGCTCCACGAGATGTACGACCGCAAGCAGGGGGACCTCTTCACCTTCGCCATCGAGGGCTTCGAGCAGAAGCCGCTGCTCCAGCTGCCGGACAGCGACGAGGTGCGGCCCACGTGGGCGAGCGACGGCGAGCGCTACGCGTACCTGTCCAACAAGGACCAGCCGGGCAGCAGTCAGTACGACCTGTTCGTGGGGCGGATCGGCTCCGAGGACCCGCACGTGAAGGTCATCGCGAACGTGCGTGTCAGTGAGGACAGCCGCTCGTACTGCTGGGACCCGGACGGGCGGTACCTGCTCGCCATCGTGGACGACCCGACGAGCGGGCACCCCTTCGTGGTCGCGCCCGCGGACGGCAGCAAGGAGCCGGCGCCGCTCCCCATCGACGTGGTGGACAACATCGACCCGTCGCTGGCGCGCATCGCGCCGCCCGCGCCGGAGCCCGTCGACGGTGAGGCGGAGGAGGCCGAGGCGCCGGACCCGGGCCCGACGATGATGCGGCTCGCGTGGGTCGCGCCGGATCCCGAGCGCAAGCGCGGGGACGCCGCCTGGCGGGTTGTCTACTCGGCGGAGTTCGAGGAGTCGCTGCTGCTGAAGCTCGCGGGAGTGAAGTAGCGCGGCCGACCGGCGCAGCTCTCAGGGCGACCCGCTCAGAGCATCGCCAGCGCGATCAGCCCTCCCACCAGCGTGACCCCGATGGCGATGCCCATGCCGATGAGCATCTGCCAGCGCTGGAGCAGCGCGGCGGTGATGCACGTGGGGATGGCGTAGATCCCCTGACCGAGCCCGATCCACTTGATCCAGGTCCAGAGCAGGTCGTTCGCGTCGGCGGAGTCGATGGGGGCGACGCGGCCGATGACCGCGGTCGCGGCGATGAAGACCACGTGCAGGGTCACGACGCCGAGGAAGCCGAGGCGGCGCTCGGCGCCGGGGTCGAGCTCGTCGGTGGGCTGCGCGGTGACGGGTCCTTCGGGGGTCATGGGGCGCTCCGCGTGGGGGTGCCGACGCCGTCCATGCGGAAGCCGTCGGGGCCGAGGGCCTGCTCTTCGATGTGCGCCAGCACGCTGTCCCACAGGGCGACCCGGGCGCGCAGGGCGTCGCGGGCGGCGGTGGTGGCCTCGTCCCACAGGGCGTCGTCGTCGCCGCAGAGATCCTGGAGCAGGCGCTGGCCCATGGGACCGTGCTCCTCGCCGTCGAGCTCGATGTGGCGCTCCAGGTAGATGCGGAAGAAGGCGCGGGGGTCCGGGTGGTCCGCCTCGTAGCGGTCGGCGGCGGCCCGGACCGAGCCGGGGACGAGGCGCCGGGCCCAGGTCGGCAGGGTGTCGCGGCGGTGGCGTAGGGCGCGAGCGACCCGGACGCCGGTGCCGCTGCGCGCGTCCATCTCCCCGACGACGCGCTCGAACATCGTGGGGATGAGGTCCTCGCGAGCGAGGAGCAACGAGGCGGCGACCTCGTGGGTGGGGCGGTCGGCCGTGGCGAGGGTGTGGAGGACGAAGGTCTTCGTGCCTTCGGCGATGGGCAGGGGCGCCAGGGCCTCGGCGGGGGAGGTGCCGGCGCGGATGGCTGCCTCGAACTGCTCGACCGGGGCTGGGTCGGCGCCGATCTCTCCCATGGCGCGCAGGTAGAGCACGTAGTGGCTGAGGTACTCGCCGTGGCGGACCTCGTCGGTCTCCTCGCCGAGGACGATTTCGTTCACGAGGCGGGCCGCCGCGGGATGCTCGGGCGGGACCCAGGGGGTGGTGATGCACGTGAGGCGCTGCTGGAGCGTCTTCGCGAGCGTCATGAAGTCCCACACCGCGAAGACGTGGTTCGTCATGAAGATCTGGAGGCCGCGCAGGTTGCGGACGCGGCTGTAGATGGGGTGGGTGGCGAGCTTGCCCTGGAAGGGCTCGACGCGGCGGCAGAGCATCCCCCAGGGGTCGCGCTCGCGCACGAACTGGCGGGTGCCGGGCTCGGCCCAGGTCTTCACGCGGGCTCCTCGGGGAGGAGGCGCAGGGGGGCGCCGGGCTCGGTGATGTCGAGACAGTCCGGGCAGGGGCACATCCGGCGCAGCTTGCGGTCCGCGAAGATCCCGGTGTCGTGGCCATCGCTCCAGACCGGGTTGATCCCGTAGGCGCCGACGAGGCGGACACCGGTCAGGCCGAGGTCGGCGGGGGGATCCTGCCAGGTGGCGGGGCCGCCCCCGTGGCCCTGGCAGGCGGCGCAGGGGCAGTAGCCGCGGAGGAATGCGAACGGATAGATGCTGACGTGGCCGTCGCCCCAGTGGACGACGATGGCGTCACCGGCTTCGTTCAGCTCGCGGGCGTCGGCGCGGTAGCGGTCGGTCATCCGCGGGAATGTAGCGCCGGTCAGCCGGGCGGGGCGCGCAGCGCGCGGAACAGGACGATGTGGCCGCCCAGGGCGCCGGCGACGCAGACGGGGACGATCCAGACCCAGGGCACGTGGAAAGCGAGCTGCACGGGCGGGTCCGCCATGAACCGCCGGAAGGGGACCGGGCTCGACAGGATCGCGGTGACCATCACGTTGAGGAGCAGGGCGAGCCCGACCCCGTTGAAGACCATGGCGAGGGCGCGCTTGCGGGGCGTCACCGGGCCACGAAGGAGGGGGACGAGGAGCAGCGCGAGGACTCCGGTGACGACGTCGAGGTTGCGGCCCTCCCACGTCATCGTGATGGGGAGCGTGCCCTCGGCGTGGAGCCGGTGGAGCACGACCTCGAGCGGGAGGCGGAAGACGTGAAACCCCACGAGGGCGGCGAGCGGGAGGGTGGCGAGGCGAGCGCCGAGGGGCGACAGCGCGACGCCCAGCGTCAGCAGGTTGCAGGCACCCATGAAGGGGAAGAGCGAGGTCGGGAGGCGCGCCTCCAGCTGGCCGGAGCCGGACAGGAGTCCGGTGAGGGCGAGCCACGCGACGGTGATGCCCGCAACGAGGGGGAGCCGCTCCGGAGCGACCCGGCGGACGCCGGCGAGGAACGCGATCACCACGGCGGCGACGATGGCGCCGTAGACGATGGTGAGAGGGGTCGAGGGCTCGATCCAGTGCATGGCGGGGCTCCGATCGCTATACTTCATTTTCTGAAGTGAGCAGACCCTATCACCAGTTCTGCGGAGTCGCCAAGGCCCTCGACGTCGTCGGGGAGCGGTGGACGCTGCTCGTCGTGCGGGAGCTGCTGCTGGGGCCGCGCCGGTTCGGGGAGATCAGCGAGGCTCTGACCGGGGTGCCGCCGGCGCTGCTGACCCAGCGGCTCAAGGACCTGGAGGCGGCGGGTCTGGTGGAGAAGGCGGGGCGGCGCGCGCCGTATGCGCTGACGGAGACGGGGCGGGAGCTGGAGCCGGTGGTGCTGGCGTTGGGGCGGTTCGGCGCGCGCTACCTGGTGGCGCCGGAGGAGGGGGACCGGATGGACATGCGCTGGGCGATGCTGTCGCTCCAGCGGCGGTACGTCGGGGACCATGGGCGCTGGACGCTGGAGCTGCGGCCGGGGGATGGGGTGTTCACGGTGGAGCTCGGCGCGGCGGGCCGGGGCGTCTCGGGGCGCAGCGGCGCCATCGAGGTGCGCGACGGCGCGGCGACGGCCCCGGACGTGGTGGTCGCGGGGCCTGCGATGGCGATCGGGGGTCTGTTTCTCGGGCGCGCGCGCCTGGACACGCTCGTCGAAGGCGCCGTGGTGACCCTGGAGGGGGAGCGGGCCGCGATGGAGGCGTTGTTGGCCGGCCTGGGACTGGCGTAGTGCCTGGTGGGGGTCAGTCCCCCACCTGTTGCCAGCGCTCGGACGTGTCCACCGTCACCTTGATCCGCAGCAGACCCCGCTTCGCCTTCGCCTTGACGAAGGTGTGCAGGTCGCCGTCCTCCCGGAGCGGGGCCAGCCGGTCCGTCGGCTGCATCACCAGAGCCTTGCCGTCGACCTGGGACTCCTTCAGCTCCACCGTCCGTGCCCCCTTGCCGGCGCCGAGGGTGTAGGTGGCGCCGTCCGTCTCGTGGCCGAAGCGGCACTCGATGTCGAGCCCGTCCGCGGTGTCCGCGACGAGCCGGCAGTCGGCGAGCATCACGAAGCGCCCCGTGCCCTGCTCGACCAGCTGCCGCACCTGCCACCGCGCGCCGACCCCGACAGGCTCCTCGGGCAGAGGCGTCGCCACGCCCTCCGCCCGGGTCTGGAATCGCTGGAGCATCACCATCGCCGGCTCGGCGCTGGCCGGCGTCTGGTTCCAGCGCACCGCCACCGCCCGTCCGCGGTCGTCGAAGCGGATCCGGCCGTCGGCCTCGAGGCCTTCGCCCGCGCCCCGGGGCCCCTCGAGAGAGACCAGGCGCGCCTCCACCTCGATCGGCGCGTCGCCGGTGCGCGGCACCGACTCCAGGGTGAACTCCATGATGACCTGGCCCGCGTCGCGCTCCCCGGCGCCCAGCGGGAGCTTCGCCTCCAGCTCGTAGCCCTGGACGCGCCGCACCGTCTGGACGTCGCCCGCCGGGAACCGGTAGCGCAGCTCGGCCCGCGGGCCCTCGCCCGGGTCGAGGAGCTTGACCTCCGGCGGCTCGAGCTCGACCCAGGTCGGCTCGGCGACGGCGACGCCCCCGCTCAAGGCGGCGGCGGCGACGAAGGTCCCGATGAGGTTGCTGCGCAGCACGCCGGAACCCTAAGGCAGCTCGTGGGGAATCACACCCCTGTGGGACCGGATGGACGCCAACCCGGGTGCTCCGGGCGTCGACGCCCTCTCCCGGGGCCTCGGTGCTCCCACCGGGCGTCCCGGTGCCCGCCCCGCCGGAACACCCCCCGCAACACAGGCGGCCATGCACCGCCTGGCTCTTCTTCTCGCCCTCCTCGCCCTCTCCGCGCTGCCCGCCTGCGGCGGTGGCGGCACCTTCGGCGCCGATGACGACGACGCGGCAGACGACGACGACGCGGCGGACGACGACGACGCGGTCGACGACGACGACGCGGCGGACGACGACGACGCGGTCGACGACGACGACTCGGCCGACCCGGTCGTCCCCTGCCGGAACCCGCCGCTCCTCGACGAGCCCGAGTGGACGCTGCTCTCGGACGTCGTCGTCTTCGACGGCTCCGGGAACCTGAGCGAGGCCGGCGCCCTGTCCCAGTCCTGGTTCCTGCCGACCGCCGCCGAGGCGCGCGACAGGTTCAGCGAGTTCGGGCCCCTCACCGCCACCGACGGCACCACGATCACCAGCGGCGACCAGCTCGGCGCCCGCTTCAACGAGGCGGAGGAGGACCTCTTCGTCGTCTCCATGGTCGTGGAGGCGGCGGGTCAGTGCGGCGTCCCCGTGGGGGCCTACGTGAACAACCTCGTCGACTGCATCTGCTTCGCGGGCCAGGCCCACTGGGACGTCTGGGGGCCCAGCTCGTTGCCGGCGTTCACCGTGCGCACCCGGATCTTCGTGATGCGCGACCAGGGCATGGACGCGTCGCCGGACGCCGTGGGCGTCTGGACGGAGGAGACGACGCGGGAGGTCGAGGCTCCGCAGTAGCGCGGAGCCCGGCGGCTCAGTCCGCGACCGCGAGCACCGCCACCGCGCTCCAGCCGGACGCGTTGTCGCCCTGCACGTCCATCAGCGTGTCCGCCGCGAAGATCCCGTCCGCCGCGTTCACCGTCTGCGCCGCGCCCATGTAGTCCGGGTCCGTCAGGACCTCGGCCCCCACGTCGTCGGGGAAGTACGTCTGCGTGGTGAGCTCGGGGTGCCCGTCCGCCCGGACCTTGACGTGCAGGTGCATGCAGCGCCCCGGGTAGGAGCCCGGGAACACGCAGGTGAACCGCACGCGGCCGTCCGCATCCGTCGTCTGCTGCCCCCGCTGCCAGCCCTCGTTCTGGGTCCCGAAGTCCTCGGTGGCCGAGTAGCGCCCGTCCTTGTCGGCGCACCACAGGTCCACCTCAGCCCCCTGGAGCGGCGCGCAGGCGGAGTCCACGATCTGCAGGTCCACGTCGAGCGTCACCCCGGCGATGCCTTCGCTGATGTCCGCCCGCACCGGCGGCTCCTCGGGGTAGTAGGGGCCCTCCGTCGCGGGGCTGCTCGGCTCGCACCCGGCCGCGCTGTCGTCGTCGTTGGCGACGCTGTCGTCGTCGTTGGCGACGCTGTCGTCGTCGTTGGCGGCGGAGTCGTCGTCGTTGCTCCCACCACCGACGCACCCGGCGAGGGTGGCGGCGGACAGCTGAGCGAGGGCAGTGCGGCGGGTCGGGTTCGGCATGGCCATGACCCTAGGGGCTCGGCGTATGCGGAGCCAGCCTCCGCCTACTCGACGATGAAGACGGCGTCCTGTCCGGCGACGTCGAAGATCGCGGCCTCGTTCGGCAGCGACCACGTCTGGCCCGAGCTGTTCATCACGAGCACCTGATACTCGCCCTCCACGTCCATCGACCCGGCCACTGCCTCGATGGGGGCCGTGGTCTGGGTCGCGGCGTCCGTGACCACGAGGCCCGGCACGGCGATCGTCAGGGACGTCTGCGGGAAGGGGGTGCTCCCGTCGAAGGGGATGCCGGCCAGCGTCTGCTGGATCACCAGGTTCGTGGTCGGCTCGAAGGGGTCCGTCGGGTCCAGCGGGACGATGATGCCCGGCAGGATCACCGGCGGGTCGTCCTGGTCCGCGATGCCGGCGGGGTCGCCCTCGTCGAGCTTCCTGACGAACACCCGGGGCCAGACCACATCGGGGATCCCGTCCCCGTTGAAGTCCTCGGGCGTGCCGTCCTGGTCGACGTCGGGCGCGAAGGTGAACGTGAACAGAGGCGACGTCGCCGAGCAGACGGGAGACTCCACGTCGGCCGTCGTCAGCTGGATGAGGACGCTCTCGGTCTCACCCACCGAGGCGGCGATCTCCATCGTCGGCGCCTGCTGCCCGGCGCTCGCGATGTCCACCATGGTGAAGGCCGGCCGCTCCAGCGGCACCGTGAGCCCCGCGATGACGCTCTGGTTCACCACGTCCGGCACGAGCCCGGTCCCCGGGTCGGCCGCTGGCACGTTCACCACGCGTGCGCCGATGACGAAGTCCCCCGCCGATGCCTGGTTCGCGGTGCCGTACAGACCGTCCCAGTCCCCGTCGCGGTCGATGAACCCGGTGATGATCTGGCAGGTCCCCGCGGTGAGGCCCGAGAAGCGGTAGTCCACCGAGCCTTCGCTCCACTCGTCCTCGTCGATGATCAGGAAGTCGAGGGGGAGCCCCGCGCCGTCCGGGGGCGGCGGAGCCTCGCAGGCGAAGCGGAAGAGGATGGTCCGGCCCCCCGGGTCCGAGGCGTCCGACGTGGTGATCGTGCCCTCGATGGCACCGAAGCCCGACGCGTCCTCGTCGGGCTCCTCCACCCGGAAGGCCGCCGCCTGGTCGGTGGCCCCGAAGAGCACGGACTCGTTGGGGATCTGCCAGGTCTGCCCGGTGTTGTTCATCACGACGATCGCGTAGTCGCCGTCCACCTCCGCCCCCGACAGGGCGACCGCCTCGATGGGCGACGTGGACGCCGTTGCGAGATCCGTCACCACCAGCCCCGGCACCGCGACCGTCAGCGTCTCGAAGAAGCCGACCGGCCCGTCGAAGCCCACGCCCGGAATGGCGCTCTGGAGCGCGAGGTTCGTCGCGAGCACCGCCGGGTTCGTCGTGTCCAGGGGCAGGACGATCCCCGGCAGCACGATGGGCGGGCTCGTCGTGGCGACGCCTTCGGGATCGTCGGGATCGAGGCGCAGCAACAACACCCGAGGCCACATCACGTCGGGGACGCCGTCGCCGTTGAGGTCGTCGGGCAGGCCGTTCCCGTCGAGGTCGGGGGCGAACTCCACGGTGAAGACCGGGTCGGCGGTGGTGTGCATCGCCGAGGCGTGGTCCGCGGCGTCCAGCTGGAGGACCACCGTCTCCGTGGCGCCCACCGATCGCGACCGCGTCATGACCACCTCGCTGGGGGCGACGAAGGACGGCACCTCGATGGGCACCGTGATCGCGACGTTCAGGTTCGCGTCGAGCACGGGCGCCACGAGGCCGTTCTCGTCCGCGGGCCCCGTCTCCACGACGACCGAGTCGAGCTGCTCGTCCCCGGCGGTGGGAAGCTGCGTGGTGCTGTAGAGGGCCGCGAAGGTGGCGTCGTTGTCCACGTAGCCGGTGATGATCAGGCAGCTCTCCGCGGGGATCGTGCCGAAGGAGTAGCTCGCCACCCCGTCCACGTAGGCGGACGGCGGCAGCGACGCCAGATCCACCGGGCTCCCGGTCCCCTCGGGGGGCGGGGGAGACGCGCAGTCGAAGGCGGTGATCAGCGTGATCCCGTCGGGCGCCTCGCCGTCGGCCGTCGTGATGGTCCCGCCCACGACGCCCCGTGGCGGCAGGGGCTCCTCGGGCTCGGCGACCGTGAAGCGCGCCCCCTGGCCGGCGTCGGCCGCTGCGAGCTCGTTGGGCAACGCCCAGGTCTGGCCGGAGCTGTTCATCACGAGGATCTGGTAGTCGCCGAGGACGTCCGTCCCGCCGGCCCGCACGTCCTCGATGTTCGCCGTGCTGCGCGTCGCCAGGTCGGTGACGACCAATGGGGGCACGACCACGGTCAGGTCCGTCACCGGCAGGACCTGGGCGCCGTCGAAGGGCAGCCCGGCGAGCTTGCTCTGGAGCACCCGGTTCGTGTCGACGTTCACGGAGTCGTCGGGGTCCAGGGGCAAGACGACGCCGGGCAGGACCACTGGCGGATCGGCGGACGTCAGGCCCGTCGGGTCTGCGGGGTCGAGCTTGATGAACAACACCCGGGGCCACACCACGTCCGGCAGCCCGTCTCCGTTGGCGTCGTCGGGCCAGCCGGTCCCCTCGCTGTCCTCGGCGAAGACGAGGGTGAAGGCGGTGCTGGCCACGTCGGTCAGGTCGCTGTCGACGTCGGTGGTCTGGAGGCGCACGTAGGTGTTGTCGGTGGTGCCGGCGACAGGGCCGATCGCCATGGCGCCGCCCGCCTCGCCCGTCGCGACGTCGGTCGCGGTGAAGGCGGGCCGGTCCAGGGGCACGAGGGTCCCCGCCTCCAGGTCCACGTCGAGGACCGGGGTGACCAGGTCCCCCTCGGCGGCGGCGACGTTCACCACCTCCGCGCCGATGGCGAGGTCCCCGGCGGTCACCTGGTTTGTGATGCTGACGAAGGGGTCGAAGTCGCCGTCCCGGTCCACGAAGCCGGTCAGGATCCAGCAGCTCTCGGGGGGCACCTGGGGGAAGGTGAAGGCCGCGACGCCGCGGTCGTAGTCGCCTTCGTCGATGACGAGGAAGTCGAGGGGGCGGCCGGTGCCCTCCGGCGCCGGCGGATTCGCGCAGTCGTAGCGGAAGACGAACGTGGCCCCGCCTGCCTCCTCGGCCCCGGTCGGGTCCGCCAGGGTGACCGTGCCGGCCACGTACGTCGACGTCGCCGGGGCGTCGTCCGACGGGTTGGTGGGCACCGTGCAGGCGACCAGGGGGAGCGCGGCGAGGACGAGCAGCCGGGAAGCACAACGCATGGCTGTCAGTCTACCCGTGGCGCCCCTCAGGGTCTGGCTGACCCGATCCCCTCTGCCCCGAACGCTGCACGGGTGCGCGCCCCCGGCCGGATCACGCGGTGGCGGCGGCGTCCTCGGGGGCGGGCGCCGGAAGGAGGCCCTTGCTCCGCTGGGACTCCCGGTCCTTCATCGCGAGGCCATGCACCACGGAGAGCATGTCCTCGCTCAGCTCGCGGGCCGGCTTGCTCCGGTCCAGGTCCCCGACGCGGATGGGCTCGCCGAACCAGAAGCGGAAGTTGTCCCCTCGCTGGCCCTCGGGCTTGAAGTTGCGCCGGATCTCCCCGAGGAGGTCTCCTGTGACGCCGCTGAGGAAGAAGGGCAGGACGAGGGTGTCCGGGTGGGCGTCGCGGATGAGGTAGCCCACGCCCGGCCGCGCGGACAGGAACGTGTACGGGTCGTCGCCCTTGTTCCGGGTCCCCTCCGGGTGCATGCCGAGGACCGTGCCCTGGCGGGCGAGGATCCAGCTCATCTGGGTCACGGCGGTCGGGTTGAGGAGCGGCTTGCGGTCGTCCCGGAACACGGGCGGCCACATGCCGTTGCCGGCGAGGCCGAAGTTGATCAGGGCCCCGAGGGGGTTCGTGTAGAAGAACTTCGCCCGCACGGGGAAGACGATCTTCTCCATCCAGGCGACGTGGTCGTAGAGCACCGCGCTGGCGACGAACATGTCCCAGAACGTGCGGTGGTTCGCCACGAGGAGCACGCCGGCGGGAGGCTTCAGCCCCACCAGCTCCTCGATGCCGTGCAGCTCCCAGCGGTTCCGGGTGACGAAGCACATCCAGTTCTTGCTGACGTGCCGGGTCACGATCTGGCCCGCGCGCTTGAGCCACTCGACGCTGTTCAGCGTGTCGAACAGGGGGACGGAGAGCCGCTCGAACCCCCGCAGGTGCTCCTTCGGCAGGGGAGGCGGGGTGTCGCGCAGGTAGAGCGCAGTCGACGTCTCCGTCGACTCGGTCACGGTGTCACTCATCGCCGGAGACCGTAGCGGGAAACGAGAGATCGAGGCAGTCGAAGTAGGTGACGCGGTTGGGGATGGCGTCCGCGACGGCGGTGAGCTCGAAGCCTGCGTAGGCCTCGGGACGCAGGCGGTACGCCAGGTAGGGGACCACCGACTCGGCCACGTCCTCCCGCTGGGGCCACTCCTCGGCGTAGTCGGAGATGAACCCGCCGTCGGCCTCCTGGGCGGCGATCCACTCGGGCGTGGCGGCGTGGTGGCCGTCGAGCGAGGTGTGGGCGGCCTCGTGGGCGAAGGTCTCCTCGAGGATCCCGTCGGCGATGTAGCGATCGCCCTGGAGGGTGTGGATGAGCAGGTCCCGGTTGCCTCCGCCGAAGGGCTCGTCGCCCCCGTGGATGGTCACGGTGTCCACGTCCACGAGGAGGAGCGGCGGCAGCCGCCCGATGGCGGGCAGGTAGGTGTCGCCGTGCTCCTCGGCCTCCTCCAGGGTGAACTCGGTGTTCACGCGCACCTCCACCTCCTGGTCGTCGAAGGTGGCGGTGAAGAGGTGCACCTCGGTCTCGACCCACGCGGCCTCACGGCGGTCGTAGGTCGTGCGGGTACCCACCCCGTCGTAGACCCGCCCGCCGTACGTCGTCGGGTCGTCCTCGGTGAGGATCGCGGGGGACGTGAAGATGGTCCCCGACCATGGCGGCGCGTCGGGCGCCTCGTTGTCGACGTACTCGGAGGTGATGTCGTCGCACGCCAGCGGCGGCTCGGGGGTGGGCTCCGGGTCCGGATCCGGCTCGTCGATGGGCGCCCCGCAGCCGGCGAGCACGAGGACGGCGAGGGCGACGGTGGATCGGAGGAGGTCCGTCATGGCGAGGCACGGTAGCGCCTCGGGAAGCCTCGCCTCCTGCGGCGGGCAATCGATGACCCCCGGCGGACAGACCCGGATCGCTGGCACGTCTCATGCCATGTCGTGGGCCCGACACTCGAACCCCGGAGCCCCCATGCCTCTGCGCCTCGCTTGCTTCTTTGCTCTCTCCCTCACCCTCCTCTTCGTGTCCGGCTGTGGCGACTGCGCCGACCCGACCGACCGAGCCTGCGAGGACGAGCTCTACCGAGACGACACCCTCAGCGTCCAGCCCGCAGCGGAGCGGACGCCTCAGGAGCAATGCGGCGCCTACCTCTCGTGTCTGGAGGAGATCGAGGGCCTCGACGGGGCGCCGAACGCAGACGAGATCGAGGGCAGCAACGAGGTCTTCGATCCCGAGAGCGGCATCTGCTGGGATGACACCGACGAAGCCGTCTGCGGGTCCCTCTGCGAAGAGCGGCGCGTGGACCTTTGGGACACCTTCCCCAGCGTCGCGAGCTGCCGGACCCGCTGGGTCAACAACTTGCCACTTCAGCAGATCTCCAACCGTGGGTGGGACATTGGGTCCACGGTCCCGGAGATCATCGGAAGCGACCAGTTCGGGGAGCTCGTCACGGTGGACCAGTTTCAGTGGCGGAACGTGGTCATCGTGTTCGTCGACCCGCAGGCGCCGGCCCCGGGAGTGGCTGCCCTGGCCGCCGCGGACGCGTGGGCTGCTGCCTACGCCGAGCCGATCGAGGTCATCGCCGTCGTCGGGGAGGACCCCGCTGCCTTCGCCCTGGAGACGGGGCGCTGGCAGGCCCCTGCGATCGAGCACGCCGGGTCCAACGACGCCTGGCCTTTCGACGGGATGAGCGAGGCGGCGCTGCTCCTCGGTGAGACCCTGGTCATCGCGACGGACATCGAGGCCGACCTCTCCAACCTCGACGTTGCCGCTTGGCTGGACGGCATCCTCATCTCTGCCCGGTAGCGCTCCGCGGGGGTCGCGGGTCGACGAGCGGCCTATCGCGCCTGCACTCGCCGCACCGCGCGCAGCACCGAGTCGTCCGTCCCCGCGTCCACCACTTCGTCCACGGGCACCCAGCGCGCGTCCACCGCGTCCGAGCCGGCCGCGAAGTCCCACGTCCTCGACCGCAGCAGCACGCGCACGTCGAAGTGCTCGTGGGGGCCTTCGCCCTTCTTCGGGTTCGCGGGGATGGGGTGGATGTCCAGATCGAGGAGTCCGTCGCCCAGCAGCTCCACGTCGGTGAGCCCCGTCTCCTCGGCCACCTCGCGCTGGCAGGCGGCCACCACGTCCGCGTCGTCCGCGTCGATGTGGCCCCCGGGCTGGAGCCACAGGCCGAGCTTGCCGTGCAGGATCAGCAGCAGCTTCGTCTCGTCCGGGCTGAGGACGAACGCCGAGGCCGTGAAGTGGCCGGGGTCGAAGCGCTTGCGGGAGAACGGCGCGTCCACCTCGATCAGGGCGAGCATCCGTCGCCGGTGCTCGGCCTCGGTGGCGTCCAGGGGGGCGTGGGCGAGCAGTCGCCGTCGCAGGTCGTCACGGAGGCTCATCGACCCCTCCAGAAGCTCGGGTAGAAGATGACGAGGGCGGAGAACATCTCGAGGCGGCCCACCAGCATCGTCCAAGACAGGAACCACTTCCCCGCCGGGCTGATGAATCCGAAGTTGTGGGTGGGCCCCACGTCGCCGAAGCCCGGCCCGATGTTCATCAGGCACGCGATGACCGCGCTCACCGACGAGGTCACGTCGAGCCCGTCCGTGACGGACATCACGATGGCCCCGAGGAGGATCAGGACGATGTTCACGGTGAAGTAGGCCATGGACAGGTAGACGATCAGCATGTCCACGGGCCGCCCGTCCACGCGCACCGAGAGCACCGTCAGGGGCTGGAAGAAGATCTTCTTGACCGCCACGGACAGGAACTTCCACAGGATGACGTAGTGGATGACCTTGATCCCCGAGGTCGTCGAGCCGGCGCAGGCCCCCACGAAGCAGACGACGTACAGCAGCACCTGCGCCGCCGGGGACCACTGCTCGTAGTCAGCCGTGGAGAAGCCGGTCGTGGTGAGCAGCGAGATCACCTGGAAGGCGGAGTACCGCAGCGAGTCCAGCGGCCCGTACGTCCCCGCTCCCCAGAGCGCCAGCGTCACCCCGCCCACGAAGAACAGGGTGAAGCCCACATACCAGCGCAGCTCTGTGTTCCGGGCCACCGTCCGCCAGTCGCCCTGGAGCAGAGCGTAGAACAGCATGAAGGTCACGCCGCCCAGCCACATGAAGACGACGATCACCCAGTCGAAGTAGGCGTTGTCGTACTGGCCGATGCTCGCGTTCAGCGGTGAGTAGCCCGACGTGGAGACCGTGCCGAAGGCGTGGCAGAGCGACTCGAACAGAGGCATGCCGCCCAGCGACATGAGCACCACCTGGATGGCGTTCAGGCCCAGGTAGATGGCCCACAGGAAGCTCATGGCGTCCCGGGTGCGGGGCAGGAACTTCTCGTGGCCGAGGACCTGGCCGGGGCTGGACTCGGCGCGGAACATCCGGGTGCCGCCCATCCCGTAGGGCATGAAGAACACGGCCAGCGTGATGAACCCCATGCCGCCGAGGAGGTGGGTGAGGCTGCGCCAGAAGAGCAGGCCGTGGGGGACCGCCTCGATGTCCGACAGCGTGGTGGCGCCGGTGGTCGTGTAGCCCGACATCATCTCGAAGAACGCCGAGCTGAAGTCGGGGATGGAGCCCTCGAACACGAACGGGAGCGCGGACACCGCGGAGATCACCACCCAGCCGAACGCGGCGATGAAGATGGCGTCGCGGGTGCCGAGGTCCGTGTGCCCCCGGAACAGGAACCACAGGGGGAAGCCGAGGCCGCAGGTGATGGCGGCGCCGCTCAGGAGCGCTCCAAAGTCGCCGTCCTCGGGATAGAACAGCGCGCAGACGACGGGCAGGAGCATCGCGACGCCGGTCACGAGGAGCAGCGTCCCGAAGACGTGGAGGATGGCGCGGGGGTTCACGAGGCGCTCAGGTGTGGCGGAACAGCCGCTGGAGCGCGGGGAGCTCCGACGACTCGCAGATGGCGACCGTCTTGTCGCCCGCGCGGATGTGGGTCGAGCCCACGGCCACCTTCCAGCCGCTCTCGCGCATCACTCCGCAGATGATGATCTTGTCCTTCATCGTCCCGATCTCCATGAGCGGCCGGCGGGTGATGGGGCTGTGGGGCTCGGCCACCAGCTCGACCACCTCGGCGTCGCATCCATGCAGGTGCGACACGTTCAGCAGGCGGCCGCGGCGCACGTACTTGAGGATGCGGTTGCCGGCGAGGACCTTGTGGTTCAGCACGATGTCCGCGCCGATGGTCGACGCGAGCACCTGGTACTCCTCGCGGTTCACCAGGGCGATGGTGCGGCCCTTGCCCTTGTGGTCGATGCGGTCGCGGTCCGTGAAGAGGTGCTTCGCGAGCACGCTCGTCATGATGTTCGTCTCGTTGTCCGAGGTGGCGCACACGATGGTGTCCATGGACAGGAGCCCCGCCGTCTCCAGCGTGTCCGCGTGGGACCCGTCGCCGTGGAGCACCTGGGTGCGCTTGAGGCAGTAGGTCAGCTCCTCGGCGCGCGCGTGGTCGCGCTCGAGCACCGTGACGGGCCAGATCCCTTCGAGCAGAGCGGCCACCCGCCTCCCCACGAGCCCGCCGCCGACGATGAGCACCCGGTGGGGGCCGTCGGGCGGGATCCGGGCGAGGTTCATCAAGTCCTGCTGATGGTCGGCGTCCGCGAGGATGTAGACGTGGTCGTGGGGGAGGATCTCCACGTTCCCCGCCGGGATGATCGTGTGGATGCCCCGGGCGATCGACACGACGCGGAAGTCGTAGTGGCTGTACTCGGCGGACAGGTCCCGCAGCGTCCGGTGGGACAGGGGCGAGTCCTCCTCGACGCGCACGGCCATGACCTGCAGCTGCCCGTCGCCCACCTCGATGACCATGTTCCCCGAGCGCATCTCCAGGAGCCGGGCGATCTCTCGCGCCGTCAGCTCACCCGGCCGGATGACCATGTCGATGTGCAGATCCTCGGGGCCGAGGATGGCGTCCTTGTCCATCACCTCGACGGAGCGGACGCGGGCGATCTTGCGGCGGACCCCGCACCTGTGGGCGATCTGGGCCGCCATGATGTTCACCGCGTCGTTGTCGGTGACGGCGATGAGGTAGTCCATGTCCTCGATGCCCGCCTCGCGGTAGGACGCGTAGGAGAGGGCATCGCCGCGGACGAGGCGGATGTCGAGCTCGTCGTCGGCGCGGCGGATCTTCTCCGCTGAGGACTCGATCGCCGTGATGGCGTAGCCCTCGTGGGACAGGCGCTTGGCGAGGTAGTAGCCGACCCCGCCGAGGCCGAGGATCAGGATGCTCTCCGAGTCGCTGCGGCGGGTCCTGCGGGACATCGGGGGGACACTACACCCGGTGATCAGACGGCGGAGGCGACCCTGGCGCGCGCCCGGTGGGCGAGGCCGTAGATGGACTGGGACGGGTTCACGCCCAGAGACGTGGGGAACACCGAGCCGTCGACCACGAAGAGGTTGTCGAAGTCCCACATGGCGAGATCGCTGTCGACGACGCTCGTCTCCGCCGCGCCGCCCATCGCGCAGCCGCCCATGACGTGGGCGGTGAACATGCTGTGCTGGTGGGCGCCGTAGGGGGCCGTCCGCAGCCTGTCGAGCTGATCGACGCTGTCGAGCTCGACGATGTCGGCGTGCAGGGTGGAGACGGAGGTCGCGCCCGCGGCGAAGTGGCACCGCGCCATCTCCACGTGGGCGTCGCGCATGGCCTCGGCGAGCCAGGGCTGGATCTCGTACCGGAGCCACACGCGACCGTCGCCCTTGATCACGACGCTGCCGCCCACGTCCTGGGGGAGGATGCCGTCGATCCCCAGGGCGATGATGACGCCCTTGTGGCTCAGCTCCTTCATGTACGTGGCGTGGTCGGCGCCGAAGAGGAAGCCCACCGTGGACGCGAGCATCGGCTGGAGCGGGGCCGTCTCGATGAAGTAGCCCATCTTGTCCGGGCCGCGGTCCACGAACTCGTGGCACGCGACGGACTGGGGCGCGCCCGCCCAGGGAGCGATGAGCTCCTCGTACTGCCCGGCGACGCCGCACACCGGGTGGATGAACGTGCGCTTGCCCATCATCCCGCGGGCCTCGATGCCGCTGCGAAGGAACAGGGCGGGCCCGTTGATCGCGCCGCCGGCGTTCACGAGGACCTTCGGGCGCACCGTGACCTCGACCCCGAGGGCGTGGTCCGAGTCCGGGTCCAGCGCCATCCCGTGGACGGTCTCCGCGCGGCGGCCCGTCCAGCCGATGCGCTGGACTTCGCAGTTCGCGATGAGGCGGAGCCCGCCCCGCACGGCGTCGTCGAGGTAGCTCACCGCCATGGCCTGCTTGCCGTCGACGGGGCAGCCCTCGCCGCAGTAGCCGCTGTTCACGCAACCGCGCACGTTGCGGTGCAGGGCGTGGGTCTCCCAGCCGAGGGCCTGTCCGCCGCGGTGGATGATGCGGTTGTTCGCGTTCGCGGCCGACAGGGGCCACTCGTGGATGTTCAGGCGCCGCTCGACGGCCTCGTAGTGGGGAGCGAGGGAGGCGGAGTCGATCCCGTCCACCCCGTGGACCTCGGCCCAGTGGTTCAGGATGCGGTCCGGGGTGCGGTAGCAGGTGGTCCAGTTGATGGTCGTGGTGCCGCCCACGCTGCGGCCCTGGAGGATCGTGACCGCGAGGTCCTCCGTCGCCCGGCCACCGCGCTCCTGGTAGAGGTGGTCGAAGGACCAGGGCTGGTTCCCCACGAAGTGCTTGCGCGTGTAGTGGGACCCCGCCTCGAGCATGACCACGTCGAGGCCCTGCTCCACGAGGCCCGCCGCGAGCACGGCGCCGCCGGCCCCCGAGCCGATGATGCAGACGTCGCAGTCGAGCTCCTGGGGGGCCTTGAAGGTCGCGGCGCTGACGATGCTGCCGGTCATGGGGTCGCTCCGGGGACGTCGTCTGCGGCGGTGGGCTGGTCGGGAGCCCCGCCCCCCGCTTCCTGGCTCGCGATCCACTCGTCGAACGGCGGCGGCGACGGCACGTCCGAGTAGTCGGGCATCCCCGCGTAGCCGATGGCGGGCCACGTCCCAGGAGAGCCCCAGTAGGCGGCCATCACGAACCCGCGGAGCGCCTTGAACACCGCGCGCCGCAGGGTGATGGCGCTCAGGGACCAGTCGAGGAGCACCTGGGCGCGGACGCTCGCCGTGCAGGCGGTGAAGGTCTGGAAGCGCTGGTCGAGGAGGGCACCGGCGAGGGCGTTCTCCATGAGGTCCAAGGCCGCGGCGATGTCCGAGCCGACCCCGGGGTGGCAGCGGGAGAAGAGGACGTCGAGCTGCCCGGCGACGTCCACGTCCTGAGCGCTCGGCAGGTCCCCGTCGCCCGGGCAGAGCGTGTCGGCGACGGCGACCAGGGTGGAGTACTGGCGCTCGCTGAACGTCAGCAGCTCCGCCTTGGGAGGCACGAGGACCGACTTGCGCAGCGACAGGCCGATGGCCGGCAGGGCCAGCAGCGCGACCCCACCGAAGCCGTAGGTCAGGAATCGTCGACGGGTGGTTCCCACCGGGGGAACTTACCTGCGGCGGCGGCGCAGGGCCGGGATCAGGAGCAGCAGGGCGAATCCGGCGGACCCGGTGGGCCCGGCGAGCGAGTTGTTGCAGTTCTCGCAGCCCGCGGTCCCGCCCGGGGAGTCGTCGTCGTCCCCGTCGTCGTCGTCCGCTGCGTCGTCGTCGTCCGCTGCGTCGTCGTCGTCGGCGCCCTCGCAGTCGGGGTCCTCGTCGTCGATGGCGCCGTCGCAGTCGTTGTCGACGCCGTCATTGCAGCCGCCGAGCTCGGTCGTGTTGTCCGGTGTGGCGAGGACGGAGGCGTCGTTGCAGTCGCCGTTGCAGGGGCGCCAGCCGTCTGCGTCCACGTCCGCCTCGTCGTCGGGGACGCCGAACGCGCAGTCGTTGTCGACGCCGTCGCACACCTCGGGGTTGCCGGGGTAGCGGTCCGGGTCGTTGTCGTCGCAGTCGTCGCAGGCGGCGGTGCCGTCGAGGTCGTCGTCATCCTCCTCGGCGGGGATGTCGCCGTCACAGTCGTTGTCGGCGCCGTCGCAGACCTCGGTCGCGCCCGGGTAGGTGTTCGCGTCCCCGTCGTCGCAGTCGTCGTCGCAGCCGAGGTAGCCGTCGCCGTCCGGGTCGCCCTCGGCCGGAGCGAGCACGCCGTCGCAGTTGTTGTCCGTCCCGTCACACACCTCGGAGGCGCCGCTCGAGGCGAGGGCGTCGGTGTCGTTGCAGTCCTCGCAGGTCAGATCGCCGTCGCCGTCGAAGTCGCCCTCGCCGCCGGTGAAGACCCGGATGTCGTAGCTGGTGGACGAGCCGAGGTTCGGCGAGCTCGTAGGGGGCGAGGACCAGGGGCCGTCGGACGAGCCGCCGACCTGCTCCCCCCAGCCCGTGTCCGCGGGGAAGCCGGGGCTCGTCTCGTAGCCGTAGCCCACGACCCCGTCCCACCACGCGCCGATGGCGTAGTACATCCCCGGTTGCATCGCGACGCCGAGGGGCGAGGTGCCTCCGGCCCCGTCCGGGGGTCCGTACCAGCCGGCGCCCGTGCTCGGGATCTGCTGGGAGACCTCCTTGACCTTGGTCAGGCCGAGCAGGGGATCTGCGCCCTCGTACACGAGCCAGACCACGGTGCGCGGCGCGCCGGGCGTGCCGTCGGGGTCGAGCCACATCTCGATGGTCTCGAGGAACGTGGGCTCGTCGGGCACGAACATCCCGCCTCGGAAGAAGCTGTTCGCGGTGGTGAACAGCGAGCCGTCCGGGCTCTCGTACTCGTCGATGGTCGTGCCGTCGCAGTTGCTGTCTTCGCCGTCGCAGATCTCCGGGGCGCCCGGGTAGATGTTTGCGTCCGTGTCGTCGCAGTCCCCGACACAGGTGGCCCACTGGTCGCCGTCGCCGTCGAAGGGATCGTCGATGCCGTTGGCGCAGTCGTTGTCCAGGCCATCGCAGACCTCGGTACCCGTGCTGAGCACGAGGGCTTCGGTGTCGTCGCAGTCGCCCTGGCAGGGGGTCTCGCCGTCGCCGTCGTCGTCGTCGTTCTCGTCCGTGACGACGCCGTCGCAGTCCTGGTCGTTGCCGTCGCAGAGCTCCGGCGCACCCGGGTACGCGGCGGTGGAGGTGTCGTCGCAGTCGTCACCGCCGCAGGCGAGGTCGGTGACCCCGTCGCCGTCCGCGTCCTGGCACGAGGAGAACGTGAAGGCGGTCCCGTCGGAGAGCACCGGGCTGTTGCAGAACCACTCCAGGTGGTTGCCGTTCAGGATGGTGCCGCCGGTGTTGTCCTGGATGCCGACGGTGGCGCTGACCCCGAAGTTGGAGACGGTGTTCCCCCAGTCCACGTCCTCGTAGTGGAACTGGATGTCGCCGGTGTCGTAGAGCTGGATCTGGAAGCTCGCCGACCCGTTGTTCGGGTGATGGGCGACGTCCTCCCAGGAGATGATGAAGCGGCCGTTCGCCGTGTCGGACCAGGTGCGGATCTCGCCGGACTGGGGGTTGAGGTTGTCCCACATGATCGCGATGTCGGGCGCCCCCGACGCCGTGGCGGGGAAGCAGTTGTTCGCGTCGGGGATGACCTCGGACGTGTCGAAGGTCAGGCCGCCTTCTGCCCCGACCCACACGTCGTTGTAGGTATTCCCGTAGAACGGGAAGGCGAAGGGCAGGGTGACCGCCTCCCCCCCGGAGAACGCGATGGACGTGGCGACCGAGCCGCTCGTCGTCGCCAGCGGGACGAAGTCGTAGGTCTCTGGGAAGTAGCGGTACCCGTAGGCGTCAGGCCCACCGGTCTGGGCGAGGGCCGGGGTGACGACGAAGCAGCCGAGGATGGCCAGGGCGAGCGAACAGCGGATCATGAACCCCTCCGGAACGGAGGACAGATCCTGCCACGGGCGCCCGGCAGGCGATCGGGCAGCGGGCGACCGGGGGGCCGCGCCTCTACTCGACGATCGTCGCCTTCTTGATGTAGTCGAGCTCGGGGAACTCGGCGCGGAGGTAGGCGTTGCCTTCGGCCTGGACCTTGCCCTGGTGGGGGCCGCGGCCGCGGGGAGCGCCTTCGCCGTAGCCGTTGTGGATGGTCTTGAGGACCTCCATGTCCTGGACCTTGCCGAAGGGCGCGAAGCCCATGCCGTCGAGGCGCTTGTTGTCGGCGAGGTTGAGGAAGATCTGGGTCGTGCGGCTGTTGGGCCCACCCATGGCGAAGGTCACCATGCCGGGGCTGTTCGTCCCCTTGACCGGCTCGTCGTCGATGCGGGCGGCGCGCCAGACCTTGTTGACCTGCGGGTCGCCGTGAATGCCGAGCTGGGCCATGAACCCGCCGATGACGCGGAAGAACGCGACGTCGTCGTAGTAACCGATCTTGACGAGGTTGTAGAAGCGGTCCGCGCCGTTGGGGGCCCACTCACGGGTGACGTCGATGAGGATGTCGCCCTTGGTGGTCTCGAACTTCACCGTGTAGGTGGCGGGCGCCTCGTCGGCGGCCTGCTTCGGATCGAGGAGCCCGGGGTGGTAGCTCTTGCGGGCCTCCGCCAGCGGGTCGGCCTCGGCGACCGCGGGCTCCGTGTTGGCCTTGGCGGCGGCGCCGGGCGCGGTCTTCGTCTCCACGCCGCCCAGGTCCTCCTCCTCCTCGGTGTCGGACTCGGGCTCGCCGTTCGGGGCGAGCTTCTGACCAGTGGGCTCGGCGTCATCTCCGCAGGCGGGGATGGTGAGCAGCAGGGCGGCGAAGAGGAAGGGTCGCAGGTTCATGTTCACTCCGGGCGGCCGGGTCCGAGGGGCCGCGCGGCGGCGATGGTAAACGACTTCGCGCAGGCGTGAGGGCTGGGGTCGCCCGGGGGCTCTGCACCCGGCGAGGAGGCAGGCAGGCACACGGCGAGGAGGTAGGTGGGACTTTGTTCGGACGGCCCTTGACTCCCCCGGCGCGCCCCAAGTAGGAACCTCGGCCCCGCACGGTCGGAAAGGGTCCGATCGTCGCGATCCGGGGCTCCCACCAGAGCCCCTGTTCGATGGAGAGAGTCGATGTTCCGCGCTGCCTGCTTCCTGCTGCTGCCCCTCACCCTGCTTGCCACGCCCGCGCACGCGAGCTTCGACTGGGGTGGTGACTGCACCTCCGGCGAAGGGAACTTCGTCGAGTTCGTCCCGCAGGCCGCGTTCTCCGAGGTCGGGACGATCCCGTCCGGCAAGGTGAACGTGGACATCGAGCTCACGTCGGCGAACGACGTGGACATCCAGCTCATCGACGAGGCCACCGGGACCGAGATCATTGCCTGGCCCAACGGCCTGCTCAATGGCCCCGCGAACGCCTGCACCACCTACGAGGGCGTCGAGTACTGCTGGTCCGGCTACAACGGCGACCAGACGCCGAACGGCAAGGGCAACGAGTTCATCCAGATCAACGGGACGACGAACCGCTCGCTGATCATGAAGGCGTACGGCTACCAGGCCGGCAACTCGGACGTCACCTACTCCTTCTCCGCTGAGCCCACCTGCTACGAGATCGGGGACGGGGCCTTCGCCCAGTGGATCCCCCAGAACGGCATCAGCACCATCGGGGACATCCCCGTGGGCAAGGTGAACGTGGAGATCGAGCTGCAGGCGGGCGGCGGGCGCGACCTGGACATCCAGCTCATCGACGGCATCGACGGAACGGAGATCATTGCCTGGCCGAGCGGGCTGCTCAGCGGCGCGAGCTCGCAGTCCATCACCTACCAGGGGATGAACATCCAGTGGTCCGGCTACAACGGCATCGGCGGCAACTGGGGCTACGAGAACATCGTGATCTCCGGCGCCGTGACGCGGCCGCTGACCATGCGGGCCTTCGGGTTCCAGTCGGGGGACGCGGACGTGACCTACGCGTGGGGCGACGGCGTGGGTGACACCTGCGGCGGCATCGCGGCGCTCCAGTGCGACGACGGCCTGTGGTGCAAGGAGTGGCAGCAGGGGGACATCGCCGACCCGGCGGGGGCGTGCCACACCGAGCTGTGGTGCGGCAGCGACTCGAGCGCCGAGTTCGACTGCGCGAACGTGATGCACCCAATGGTGCCCGGCTTCTTCTCCTGCCAGGAGTTCTCGTGCTCGTGGCAGTCCTGCGCCGCCCCGTCGGACCCGCGGTACACCTACGTGTCCAACTCCGTGGCCCAGTGCCAGGTGATTCGCTTCGTCTGCCCGCCGAACGAGGACTTCTTCAGCAACGCCTGCGGGTGTGGCTGCAAGAGCGAGTTCTGAGGCCCCAGACGCGGCCGCTCGACCGCTCGCGTCCTCGGACTATTCGGTCACTGCGATGTCGGCGTAGTCGCCGTCTTCGTCGGACCCGGTGATGATCCCCCCGCGCCCTCGCGGGTCCCCGCACCGCCAGGCGACCTCGTGGACCGCCGCGTCGTCGAGGTGAGGTCGGAGGAACCGCAGGTGTCGCTTCGCGGCCTCGAGACCCGAGCCGTGGCTGATGTTCGCGAGCTCGAGGGCCTCCTCACGGCGGAGCCGCACGCGGCGCTGGACCACCGGGGCGCCGCCCTTCACCTTCTTCTTCCCTCGGCGACGAAGCTTGCGGCTCATGAACGGCTCGCGTCGAAGGCTACTGATCCCAGGGAGCGTCGGGGACCATGGCGGAGCGCGGGGCGCGACGTCCCGGAATGCTCACGGGGCCGCGCTGGGGCTCGGGGCGGTGGTTCGCGTCGGGGAGGATGCCGGGTCCGCGATCGAGGCTCATGGCCGCGGGCGGAGGGGCGTCGAGGTCCAGCGGATTCCAGGTGGTCGGCTGGACGAGGCGTCGGGTGTCCATGCCCCCGCTCGCAGCAATCGGCGTGCCAGAGAGGGCGGCGGTGAGGCGAGGAGCCTTGCGTGGGCTGGCTCTGCGGGGGATGCACCGACGGGATGCGATGGATGCCAGCTCCCGGCCTTCTGCGCCTCGCGCAAAGAAGTAGCGAGCTACTCACTACTTCTTGCGTACCGACGGAGCGCTGAGCGTCAGCGCCGGCGCTTGTGCTTGCGGGCTTCATTCGTCTTGCGTTCCTCGGCGATCCGCTTCTTCGTCGCGGCCCAGCCGCAGATGGGGCACGTCGACAGGTCGTGGTAGAGCGCCGGGCAGTACTCGCGTCCGAAGTAGATGATCTGGAGATGGGCATCGTTCCAGCGGTCGCGCTCGAACACCGCCTTCAGATCCGCCTCGGTCTGCTTCACGTTCTTCGCCTTCGACAGTCCCCAGCGCGCCGCGAGGCGATGGATGTGGGTGTCGACGGGGAACGCGGGCACGCCGAATGCCTGGGCCATCACCACCGACGCGGTCTTGTGGCCCACGCCCGGCAGCGCCTCGAGCTCCTCGAAGGAGCGCGGGACCTCGCCGCCGTGCTGGTCGCGGATGATGGTGGAGAGACCCACGAGCGCCTTGCTCTTGCTGGGCGCGAGGCCGATCTGCCGGATGATGTGGCGCACGTCCTCGGGGTGCAGCTCCGCGAGCTTCTCGGGTGTGTCTGCGACGGAGAACAGGTCCGGCGTGACCTCGTTCACCTTCTTGTCCGTCGTCTGGGCCGACAGCACGACCGCGACGAGCAGCGTGAACGCGTCGGTGTGATCGAGGGGGATGGGGACGTGGGGGTAGAGCTCGTCGAGGATCTCCTGGATCTTCGCGGCCTTCTCCTGGCGGGTCATGGGGGCTCCTCGTGGCGGAGAGGGGTTCCTACAGCGCGGCTTCGGCGGCGTCGAGGACGGCCGACGGATCGGATCCCTCGGCGAAGCCGACGAACACGGGCTCTGGGACGAGAGTGATCCCGAAGGCGTCGCGGACCCCTCGGCGGACGGTGGCGGCGACCTTGGTGACGTCCGCGGCGGTGGCCCCGCCCCGGTTCACGACCGCCAGGGTGTGCTTCGTGGACAGCCCGGCTGGTCCGTCCCCCCAGCCCCGGGTGAACCCGGATCGCTCGATGAGCCAGGCGGCGGCGAGCTTGGTGCCGGTCTCGGTCGGCCAGGAGGGGACGGGGCCGGCCGCGCGGGCGCGCACGTCGTCGGCGACGGACTCGGGGACGATGGGGTTGGTGAAGAACGAGCCCGCGCTGCGGGCGTCGGGGTCGCTGGGGTCCAGGACCATGGACTTGCGGGCGCGGATGGCGAGGACCAGGTCGCGCACGGCCGACAGGCTGGTGGCGCCGTGCTCCTCCGCCTGCCGCACGAGCTCGGCGTAGCGAAGGGTCGGAGGTCCGCCGGGCGCGAGGCGCAGGGTGACGCCCGTCACGAGCCAGCGGTCCTTCTCCGCGTGCTTGAAGCGGGAGGTGCGGTAGCCGAGAGCGCAGTCGGCGGCGGCGACGGTATGGACGGCGCCGGTGGCGATCTCCAGGGCGTCGACGGACACGAGGCGCTCGCCGATCTCCTGGCCGTAGGCGCCGATGTTCTGCATGGGCGCTGCACCCACCCGGCCGGGGATGCCCGACAGGCACTCGATCCCCGCGAGGTCGTCCGCGCAGGCCCAGGCGACGAGGGCGTCCCACTCGAGGTGGGCGTCGACGTGGACGAGGTCGCCGTCACGTCGGATCGGGGGGCGCTCCGACGCGACGAGCTCGAGGGCGACGCCGGGGAAGCCCGCGTCGGCGACGAGCATGTTGCTTCCGCCGCCGAGCACGAGGACCGGCTCGGCGGCGTCGCGCGCGTCGGCGAGGACCCCCGGAGCCTCCTGTGCGGTGACCCGCGTGTGGCGGCGGGCGGGCCCACCGACTCCGAGGGTCGTGCGCGTGGCGAGGGAGAGGGTCACGGGCGCGGAGTGTAGTGGTCAGCGGGTCCCCGCGGGCTCGGCGAGCGCGGGTCCTCACCCCTTGCGCTGCGCCTCCCACAGGAGCATCGCGCCGGTCTGGGCCACGTTGAGGGAGGGGACGGGCGGGTGGGTGGGGACCGCGACGGTCCCGTCGCAGCGGCGCAGGTCGCGAGGATGGATGCCTTGGCGCTCGTCGCCGAGGAAGAAGGCGACCCGGCGAGGCAGGCGGAACCGGCCGAGGACGGCGTCGCCGGACGGTTCGGCGGCGAGGATCCGGACCCGGTGGCGGCGGCTCCAGCGGAGGAGGGGAGTCCACTCCGTGCGGACGACGGGGATGGCGAAGATCCCGCCCATGCTCGCTCGGACGACGTCGGGCTCCCAGGGGTCCAGGGAGTCGCCGAGGACCACGAGCCCCCCGCCCCCCAGGGCGGCCAGCGTGCGGATGAGGCTGCCGAGGTTGCCGGGGGAGCGGATGGAGCGGACGACGAGCCAGGGGCTGCCGGGCTCTGCGGGGAGCCGGGCCGGGGGGACCCGGACGACGGCGAGGATCCCCGAGGCGCGCTTCGCGGTCGACACGGACCGGAACACTTCGGGCGAGACCTCGTGGACGGGGACCCCTTCGCTGCGCCGCGCCGCCACGAACCGGCGACCCGCCGAGGACTGGAGGAGCACTCGGCTGACGACGAGCCGCTCGAACCGGCAGCGCGGCCAGGCGCAGTGGACGAACCGGACGCCTTCGAGGACGAGCCGCTCGCGAGCGGCGCCGGGTGGGGGTTGAGGGACGAGCGAGCGGACGAGGGCGAGCGGATCAGCGCTCATGCCTCCGGGGGGTGACGGTCATCGGGGGTGGCGGCTCGGAGGCCGCGGGCGGGCTCGGCGGGCCACGGGACGTGGGCCGAGCGCGGGGGAGCGGGGACTGTAGGGGGCCGTGCGCCCCGTGGGAACCGTGTTGCAACCCGCACTGTCTGGTCCCACTGATGAATCGGACCGCGACTGCGCCTTGTTAGACTCCGCCGCCGTACCGGAGGCCCGTTGACCCCTCGATCTCCCCTCGTGTGCGCGCTGCTCGCGTGTGTCGTCCTCGCGCTCTCGCCGTCTCCGGCGCTCGGCGGGGAGACGTCGCGGGAGCTGACGAACCGGCTGGGGGAGGCGTGGCGGATGCTCGAGGCGGGCAACCTGGACCGCGCCGGTGGGATCTACTCGGACCTGCTCGCCGACGCCGAAGGGCGCGACCACGCCGAGGTGTACTACGGGCTCTCGCTGGTGGCCTGGGAGCGGAGGGACGCCCTCGAGGCCTGGCGGTGGCTCGCCGCGGCGCGCCGCGGCGCGGCCCAGACGTCGCGGTGGAACCCCGGTCGTGGCGGCTCGTGGCAGCGGCGCATCGAAGACCGCCTGCGCTACATCGAAGCGAACTTCAGCCTGCGGGGGATGCGGCGACCCGAGAAGGGCGCGCCGCTGCCGCCGCTCGCGGACCCGCCGCCCCGGGACCCCATCCTCGCTTCCTTCGCCGACGCCGTCCCCGCGCGGCTCGAGGCGGTCCACGCCGCCCAGCCCGAGGGGCTGATCCACCTCATGCTCCCCAACGGCAGCTGGTGGGTGGGGGACAAGCTCGAGTGGCACGACGGCGGCGCCATGGAGGCGACGGAGACGGCCGACCACTGGACGCTCGCCCCCGCCTCGGGCGCCGACCGCGACAAGTACGAGGAGCGCGTCGCCGAGCTGAAGGCCGGCGGCTCGCTCGGCCGCGCCCTGATCAGCAAGCTGATGATCGCCCGCCAGGCTCCGAAGCCCATGGTGGACGCGGAGCTGCGTCGGCGGAGGGCGGAGGCGCTGGCGGCCGAGTACGCGCGCCGGCGTCCTCAGCTGGAGGCCCTGCGGGCCCGGCAGCAGGCCCTCGTTGCCGAGGGGCGCGTGGAGGAGGCGGCGGCCATCGCGAAGGGGTTCGCGGGCTCCGGTGGGGGCAAGACGCTCCTCACCTGGGACGAGATCACGGCCGACGCCCTCGGCGACGTCGCCCGGCAGCTGGGGGAGGTGTGGACCGAGCCGGGCTGGCACATGCGGTACGCCCTGGTGTTCCCGTCGAAGTCCACGCGATGGACGCTCGAGCTGCCCGAGCTCGGCGTGCTGCTGCGCATCGACCGCGGTGGCGAGCTGCTCATCCAGGGGGTGACCACCGAGGGCAAGCGCAAGCTCAAGGAGGAGCTCGGCACCTGGCACCTCGGCGGTCGCCCGAACCGGGTGGACCTCTGGTTCGACGGCACGCAGCTCAAGGTGTCCGCGAACGGTCAGACGTTCGGGCCCGTGGCCGTCTCCCGGTTCGCCCCCGAAGGCACGACCCGCTGGAAGCTCGCCCTGAACGACGAGAGCGCCCTCATGTTCGACGTGCGCGTCGAAGCCTTCGCGGGGTTCTGACTCCGCACCGCCCGTCTATGCGGCCTCCTCCGTCGGTGCCCCGTCTGACGGCTCGACGGGCCCCGGATCGGGGGTGACCGCTGGCGCGGGCGCCTCCAGGTGTCGCGTCGCCCACATCAGCGCCGCTGTCGCCGTCAGGAGCAGCCCCGCCCCTGCGAGCAGCGCGTAGTCCTCCATGCGCAGGATCGCGAAGAGCACCGCGTAGAGCCCCCCGAGCACCGCCGCCACGACCGCGCCGCGCGCCGCGCTTCGGAGGGCGGCACCCGTGTACGCCGCGATCATCCCGACCGCCGCGGCCGCCGCCGCGAGGTAGCCCGTCCCGAAGGACGTGTGCTCCGCCAGCGCCAGCAGGGTCACGTAGAAGAGGCACAGGGAGAACCCGACGAGGCAGTACTGCACCAGGCGCAGCCGGACGCCTGCCACCAGCTCGAAGAGCACGAAGATCAGGAACGTCAGGAACACGAACAGGATCCCGTACTTCACTGCGCGCTCCACCTTGCTGTAGAGCGCGACGGGCTCGAACAGGTCGACGCCGGCGAGGCCCTCGAAGAGCTGGTGGGTCTCCCGCTCCATGACCCACTCCTGGGGGTAGTTCCGGGTCAGGTGGGGGATGGACCACTCGGCGACGAACCCGCTGCCGTCGATCGACCGCTTGCTCGGCGAGCCCTGGAAGCTCGGGTGCTGCCACGGTGAGCGGATGACGACGTCGGTGGTCTTCGCCGTCGGGGCGAAGCGCACGCCGCCGCTGCCCCGCAGGGTCATGGCGATGGCGAAGTCGTGCCGGTCGCCTTCGTCCGACAGGCTCGGCACCGGCGCGTGGAACCCGCTGCTCAGGAGCTCCGTCACCCGCGCCCCCGGCGACAGCTCCGCCGCCTCGCCGCCCCAGTCGAGCGCGCCGACCTCGGCGATGGCGCTCGTGTCCGACAGGCCCATCGCCCAGATGGCCTTGTCCCACTCGACGGTGTGCACCTGGTCGCTGAGGGCGGTGGGGTCCAGGGCGCCGAACGAGCCCTTCACCACGACCGTCGCCGTGTAGACGAGGGACTCGTAGATCCCGCGGTAGCGCCGCTCCTCCTGCAGGTCGATGGCGAGATCGAGGGCGTCGGGGAGGAAGACCGCGCGCCGGGCGTGGTAGCTGACCTCGGGGATCTGGTGGGGAACCCCGGCGTCGTCCACCACCGTGCGGGTGGAGTGGTGGGCTTCCACGAACGGGACCACGAGCACCGGCCCCTGGAGGACCTGGTCGTCCCCCCAGGTCTGGGCGATGTCGGCGAGCACGCCGCCGTACCGCATCCCGCGCTCGTCGACGAGGTTGTTCACGAAGCCGAGCGGGATGAGCATCGCGAGGCCCATCAAGAAGATCCCGCCGAAGCGCACCGCGAGGGCGGCCTCCGGGCTGGAGGGGGCGGAGGATGAAGACATGTCCGGCTTTCCCGTGGGGCGCGGGACGATCAGACACCCCGGAGCGCGGGTTCGTTCCCCGCGCACGCCGGCGAGCTCTCCTGAAGCGCGGGCGCGCTCAGCCGGCGCGGGAAGCCGTCAGACCTGGCGTGCCGGATCGAAGGCAGTGACTCGGCGCAGGAAGCTGTGGTCCAGGTACTCGCGCTCGATGACCGCGGCCATCTCCTCCGCCGTGTGGAAGCGGTCGTAGTCGACCTCGATCACGGGAATCGTCCGGGAGATGTCGTCGATGAACTCGCGGTAGCCGTTGTACAGGGCCTTCAGGTAGTCGAGGGAGATCCCGCTCTCCATGTCGCGGCCGCGGGACGAGATGCGCTCCATGCTGCGCTCGGGCTTCACGTCGAGGTAGACGATGACGTTCGGGCGGCACATGAAGTTGCTCATGTGACGGAAGAGCTGCTGGTAGGTGCGGTAGTCGCGCTCGTCCATCAGGTCGAGCTTGACCAGCATCTTCGCGAAGACCGAGTCCTCGTAGATGGTGCGGTCCTGCACGGCGGAGCGTCCGGTCCAGATGATCTCCTGGTGCTGCTGGAAGCGGCGGTTCAGCAGGTAGATCTGGGTGGCGAAGGAGTAGCGCGCCGTGTCCCGGTAGAAGTCCTCGAGGTACTCGTTGTCGGCGACGGGTTCGTAGTAGACGTCGATGCCGAGGTGCTCGCCGAGGGCCTTCGCGAGGGTGCTCTTGCCGGCGCCGATCATCCCGGCGATTCCGATGAACAGGTTGCTGTACGTGAGGGTGGGTTGCTGCACGCCGGGACTATACTGCGCGCGTGCACGGTGGGGAGCCCGACATCATCGACGGCTTCGAAGCCGTCACCCTGTCGCTCCCGCCGGACGCCCTCGGCGCGCCCGAGGCGACCCTCGTCTCCCACCCCGAGGACTCCCCGACGGCGCCCGCCGTCCTCTACGTCCACGGCTACAACGACTACTGGTTCCAGGAGCCCCTCGCCGCCGCCTGGCGGACCGCCGGGTTCGCGTGGCACGCCCTCGACCTGCGGCGCCACGGCCGGAGCCTCCGGCCCGGGCAACAGCCGGCCTACACCGAGGACATGCGCGACTACTTCGTCGAGCTCGACCTGGCCGTGGACCGGATCCGCGCCGCCGACCCCGGGCGGCCCCTCGTGCTCATGGGCCACTCGACCGGCGGGCTGTGCACCTCGCTGTTCGCCCACGCGCGCCCCGGAGTCCTCGACGCCCTCGTCCTCAACGCTCCGTTTCTGGGCTTCGGGGGCCCCTGGCACGAGCGCCTCGTCCTGACCACGGTGATCCCGGCCGTCGGCGCGGTCGAGCCCCGCTGGGTGGTGCAGGCGGACGGTGGGCCGCTGTACGCGTCGTCCCTCCACCGCTCCTTCGGCCGAGGAGGGGACTGGGAGTACGACCTGAGCTGGAAGCGCGCGGGCGGCCTGCCGACCCTGGCCGGGTGGGTGCGCGCCGTCCATGAGGGGCACGAGGCGGTGCGGGGCGGGCTGGACGTGCGGTGCCCCGTCCTGTGCCTGACCTCGGCGCGCTCGGGCGGGGGATCCACGTGGAACGACAGCTTCACCTGCTCGGACGTGGTCCTCGACGTGGTCGATGTCCGGCGGCGTGCTCGCCGGTTGGCGACGCACGTGGACCAGGTCGTGCTCGAGGGGGCGCTCCACGATGTGGTGCTCTCCCGGCGGCCGGTGCGGGAGCGGGCCCACCGCGAGATGACCTCCTGGGCACGCCAGGTCCTCGGGTCGAACCTTGCTGACTGAAGGTCATTAGTGCGGGCAACTTGGCGCCCGGTCAGTAGGCGAGAGTCCCGCTCCTGACTGTCTACTTCCGGTGCGTAAGGAATTTCGCGTTCGGTTTTTGTTCGTAACTGCTGTTCGTCTTTTGTTCGGTGCGAAGCAAGTTACGCAGGGATCGTCGGGAAATCGCCTCACGAGATCGCGACTGACCCGCACGAACATCGCGAACCCGGTGCTAGATCTTGAGTGCCGCTGGATCCCGCGGGACCGGCAGGCACCGGCCTCGCGCCTCGGACTGGAGAACATGACCCGCTTCCTCCCCTCGCGCCCTCTCGGCGCGCTCCTGGCCCTCTCCCTCTTCGGAGCCCTGCTCGCGACGCCCGCCGTCGCGGACGACGGCCCGGTGGTCGAGGTGAACGGAGACGGGACGATCGATGGACGGGTCGTGGTCGGGGCCCCACCCGACAAGGTGGACAGCTACCTCTCCGACATCGCGACCCTCCGTCGCCACAGCAAGGACGTCGTGGACGTCCAGATCACGAGGGAAGGGGGGTGCGAGCTCGTCACCACCACGGCCCGCAACGTGATCGAGATGTCCTACACCTCGCGGCGCTGCCGCACGAAGCTGGGCTGGGTGGAGACGCTCCTCGAGTCCGACGGGATGAGCGACTACTACGCGGAGTGGATGGTGACGCCGGTCACCGGCGGCATCGAGGTCCGGTTCCGGCTCCGCACCGAGCTGGATCTCCCCGTGCCGTCCCGCATGCTGCGGGGGGCGATGAAGCGGAACGTGCGCCACTCGCTGGAGCTCATGCAGGAGACGCTCGGCGGGCCTGACGAGCCCCCCCGGCAGCTCGCCGGCGAGTAGGGCTCATCGCCCGGCGCGGTTTTTCTAAAGCTTCGCCATTCAATAGTCAGTTCTAAGTATCGATAGTCTTGGTTACGCCTCTGCGCTCCAATGAGAGCGTTGGAGAACACACCATGACTCGAGCCCCCTTCTTCTTGTTCATCACGGCCGCGCTGTCGGCCTGCACCCCCACCTCCGAGGGCGGTGACCCGCCTCCCGTCGCCGAGACGCAGACCGCCGCGGTCCACTGCGCCACCGAGGCATGGGACGACGGCGACACCCGCCCCGTGGCCGTCGAGCTCACGGTGGACCTCGCCACCGGCGACGCCGCGCTCGGCTTCGACCGCGCCCACGAGTACGGCAGCGACGACCCCTTCGAGTTCGAGGGTCGGACCTGGTCCACGTCCGTCGTCATCGACGCCGGAGCCGACCTCGCCATCGACGGCGACGACCTGACCGTCGTCGCTGCGTCCACCGATCTGGGCGCGGGCCTCTGGACCGGGACGCTGACGTCGGACACGTACGGCACCCGCTCCGTCGTGTGTTGGGAGGACACCTTCGTCGCCCCCCACTCGTACGACCCCCAGACAGGCGACTGCCTCGATGCAGACGGGAACGCCGGGTTCGACGCCCTGCCGGTCCCGTACGTCCGGGCGAGCGGCGACGGCCAGTGCGGGACCTTCGAGGGGCTGAGCCTGAACGAGGACTTCCTGGGCTACCCCATCCTGCGGGGCACGGACCTGCGGGGAGCCCGCCTCGCCGGGGCGACTCTCTTCTTCGCCTCCATCCACGACGGCCGCTTCGAGGGCGCCGACATGACCGGCTTCGAGTTCGGGTACGCGGAGATCACGGCCTCCGCGGACGCCCACACGGTCTGGCCGTCCGACAACTGCAGCGTCGACGGCGACGCGATGGAGTGCTTCCGCTGAGCCTGAGGCCGAAGACCTCGCGGCTCAGCCGAACCGGATCGCGCTGACCCGCGCCGCCATCACCACGTCCGAGAACGCGACCGCGCCCGGGTCCTCGCCCGCGGCGCCTGCGCAGACATGCAGGGGGAGCAGGTGCTCCTCCCTCGGGTGGGATGCCCTCCCCGCGGGCGCCGCCTCCCACTCCGCCAGGTGGTCGGCGCGGGCACGCCCGGGCTCCCTGCAGACGTGGGTGAGCCACTGGTCGAAGATCTCACTGGTGCGCAGGGCGCGACTCGAGCCGAACCCGCGCATGTCGTGGTAGCTCATGCCGCTGCCGATGATGAGGACGCCTTCGTCCCGAAGCGGCGCGAGGGCCCGGCCGATGGCCAGGTGGTGGGCTGGGTCGAGGCCGGCCACCAGGGACAGCTGCACGACCGGCACGTCCGCCCCGGGCCACGCCACCTTCAGAGGCACGAAGACGCCGTGGTCGTAGCCCCGGTTCGCCTCGACCGCGCTCTCGATCCCCGCGTCGGCCAGGAGCTCCCGGACGCGCACCGCCACCCCGACCTCGCCCACCACCGGCCACGTCAGCTCGTAGGTGTGCGGGGGGAAGCCGTAGTAGTCGAAGAGGAGCTCGGGCGTCGCCCGCGAGAGGATGGTCGGGACCTGCTCCTCCCAGTGGGCGGACACGACGAGCAGCGCCTTCGGGGCGGTGGGGAGGGCCTGGGGGATGGAGCGGAGCCACGCCGCCGTGGCGTCCCAGGTGTCGGCCGGACCCATCGTCCAGTCCATGAAGAAGCAGGGGCCGCCCCCGTGAGGCAGGTAGAGCGTGGGCTGGCGGGTGGGCATCGCAGGACCTCCGATCGGATCGACGTCACTTTCGGGTGGTGCACACCGCGGGGCAAGGCCCGCAGACGGACCTCTTTGTTGCAGATTTCGGACAGGTGGGCGGGGGGCCCGCGACGGCCACGCCGCCGATCGGGTCGGCGCCCAACGACGGACCGGTGACCGACCCAGGTACGATCACAGCGCATGAGGGACCACTCCAGCGATGCGTCCTTGTCGTCACGCTGGGCGGTGGGTCTCCTCCTCGTCGCCGCGGCGGTGGCGGTCGGTCCGCTCTGGAGCCCCCGCCTGGGTCTCCTCTTCGGCGACCTCGTCGGCTACTTCCCCTCGCTGTACGGCGGCAGCGCCTGGGACCCCTTCGTCCAGGGGGGCTCGCCCCGCCTCCCCAACCCCCAGGCTGGCTGGTTCTACCCCCCCGCCTGGCTCCTCGTCGGCGACCTGCAGCGCGGCCTCTCCCTGTTCCTCGCCCTGCACTTCTTCGTCGGCGGCGTCGCCACGTGGGCGTGGGTCCGCACCCGGTTCGGAGACTCGTGGGAGGCCCTCCTGGCCGGCCTCGTCTTTGCGCTGAGCGGGCCCACCTGGTCCCTCGCGGTCACCCCGGACAAGCTGCCCGGGCACGCGCTCCTCCCGGTCCTCTTCCTGGGCATCCACCTCCTGTTCGGGAACCGGCGCGGACTCGGCCTCGCGCTGGGCGTCGTGGCGATCGCCGGGACCTGGCTCGCCGGCTCCATCGAGCACCTGATCATCGCGGGCCTCGCGGCGCCGCTCTGGGCCGCGTTCCTGCCGGGGGCCGGCGAGGGGAGGCTGCGGCGCGCCGGCCTGACCGTGGGCGTGCTGCTCCTGGGGAGCCTGGCGGCGTCCGTGGTCCTGGTGCCGTTCCTGACCCTGCTGCCGGAGACGGTGCGCTCCGGGGCCCTGCCGATGGACGTGGCGCTCCAGCGGTCCACTCACCCGTTGGACTGGCTCGGGTGGGTCGCGCCGAACCCGTTCTGGGAGGGGGCGGAGATCCGCTACCTCGTCGCGGACGGCGTCTCGCGGGGGCGCTGGCTGCGGTCGCTCTACGGAGGCGCCGTCGTGGTGAGCCTGTTCGCGGCGCTGTGCGTGCCCGCGGCGGGGCTCGTGCGGGGGGAGGCCACGAAGGGGGTCGCTGGGACGAAGATGTTCATCTTCTCCCGGGTGCGGATCATGGCCGTGCCGGGGGGCAAGCTCATCCCCGTCCCGCCGAAGAAGCCCGACGCGCCGATCCCCGGGATCCTGCTCGCGGCGCTCGGCGCCCTCGGGTTCGCCTTCCTCGCTCTCGGAGACCTGAACCCGCTCCGGTCCCTCATCCATGCGCTGCCGGGTCTCGGCTCGGTCCGCTATCCGGACAAGTGGTGGCTGGGGACCGTGCTGTTCCAGGCGTGGCTCGTGGCGGCGGCGGTGCGGGCGGCGCGCACGGAGAAGCGGGCGGCCCAGGCCGCGGCGGCGGTGTGTCTCCTCCTCCTCATCCTCGCCGGGCTGGGCCTCGCGCTCCCGTATGAGGGTGGGTCCCTGCAGCGGACCGTGGTGCGCCTCGCGGACGCAGCCCCGGCGCTGGCGCTCGGCCTCGCCGTCCTCGTGAGCTGGTCGCGGGGGAAGGCCGGGTTCGCCTGGGTCCTCGTGCTCGCCGTCGGAGGAGATCTCGCGGCGGCGTCCCTGCGCTCGATGCCGGTCGAGCCCGTGCCCGTCACCCGTCCGGCGGCGATCGAGGCCATCGCGGCGGACCGGGCGCGGCAGCCTCCTCAGCCCGACGGGCCCCCGCGGCTCTGGGATCACTCGGTCCACACGGGGCCGCTGCCGCTGCCTCCGCCGGGGGTGTCCATCGGCGAGCAGCAGCGGACCCTGGTGGCGCCGAACACCGGCGCGGAGCACGGCCTCGCCTACCTCGACGGGATGCGCGCCACCCGCCTCGCGCGGCAGGCCCAGTTCACCGGTCCGCTCGAGGACATCCCCGTGGAGCCGCGCCGGAGGCTCCTCGCGACGCTGGGTGCGGACTACTGGGTCGTCTGGGACCTCGACGAGGCGCGGGAGCTCGTGGGGGCCGGCCTCCGCCCGGTCGCGGCGGCGCCAGGGACGACGCTGCCGGTCCCGGTCCTCGCGGACGCACGGCTGCCGCGGGTTCGGCAGGTGTTTCGCTGGGTCGTGGTCGACGACGACGCGGCTGCATGGCGCCACATCGCGGACCGGGACACCCCGACGGTGGGCGCGGTCATCCGTGGGGACCCGGGAACGGAGGCTCTGGTGGGGGCCCCGGTGGGCGGCTCCCTCCGCGCGCCGCCGCTCCGCTTCCACAACCCCTCCGCGGGGCGATGGGAGGTGGCGTGGATGGGGCCACGGCCGTCCTTGCTGGTGCTCCAGGAGGCGTGGGCGCCCGGCTGGGAGTTCTCGGTGGACGGCGGAGCGTGGACGCCGGCGGCGCGGGTGGAGCACATGCTGATCGGGGTGCCGCTGCCCGCGGGGGAGGGGACGGTCGTGGTGCGGTATCGCGCGGCGGGGTTGGGACTGGGCGCGGCGCTGAGCCTGCTCGGGCTCGGGATCCTGGGGCTCGGGGTGCGGCGGCTGCGCGCGGAGTGAGGCGGCCGGGGCCGGCTCCGGGGCAGCCCACCTCAGCCGACCTTGACCTCGAGCTTGTGCCCATCCGGATCCCGGACGAAGGCGGCGTAGTAGTCGTCGCCGTAGCGGGGTCGCGGGCCGGGTGCGCCTTCGTCGGTGCCGCCGTAGGCGAGGGCGGCCGCGTGGAAGGCACGGACTGCGTCGGCGTCGGGGGCGAACAGGGCGAGGTGGAAGCCGGGCCCGGCGGCGAGGCGCTCGTCGGTGGACTGGATGAAGATGGCGAGCTTGTCGGGCCCGCCGGGGGCGCCGTAGCCCGCGCCTTTCTCGTAGGTCCAGACCCGCACGACGCCCAGCGGCGCCAGCGCCGCGTCGTAGAACGCGAGGCTGCGGTCCAGATCGGAGACACCGAGGGAGACGTGGCTCAGCACGGCGGCGGCACCACCCGGCTCACCCCGGCACCGCGATCTCTCCGGTGATCACGGTCAGGGCACGCCCCCGGAGGATCACACGGTCGCCTGAGACCTCCACCTGGAGCGAGCCCCCGCGCGGGCCGATCTGGGCGGCGTCCAGGGGGTTCTTGCCGAGCCGGGCGGCCCAGTAGGGCGCGAGCGTGCAGTGGGCGGAGCCGGTGACCGGGTCTTCGTCGACGCCGGAGCCGGGAGCGAAGAAGCGGGAGACGAAGTCGAGGTCGCCGTCGCCCTCGGCCGTGACGATGACGTTGCTACGCAGGGCGCCGAGGCGGCGGATGTCCGGCTTGGCGGCGCGGACGGTGGCTTCGTCGGCGACGCGGGCGAGCCAGTAGTCGGCGTGGTGCAGCGCCCGGATGGAGCATCCATCGACCACGGGGACGCCGAGGGCCTCGATGATCTCCGCCGGCAGCGGGGCGTCGCCGGGGGGGACCAGCGGCAGGTCCATGGCCAGGCGGTCCCCGTCGCGGCGGACGACCAGCTCGCCGGAGAGGGTGGAGAAGCGGGCGACGTCTGGGTCACCCGCGGCGTGTGGACCCCCCATGGCGATGCGCCAGCGGTCGAGGACGGCGGCCCCGGCGGCGAGCGTGGCGTGACCGCAGAGGGTGACTTCGGTGGCCGGGGTGAACCAGCGCAGGGGGAGGACGGGGCTCCCCCCGCCTAGCTGCACGAAGGCCGTCTCGGACAGGTTGTTCTCGGCGGCGATGGCGAGCATCACGTCGTCGGGCAGAGGGTCCCGATGGAAGACGACGGCGGCCGGATTGCCCTCGTAGAGGCGGTCAGCGAAGGCGTCGATCTGCAGAAAGGGGAGGGTGGGCATCAGCGTCCTGGGGTGGGGCGCCGGGACGGTAGCCAGAGGATGGGTGATCGCCTACTGCCGCGCCGGCTGCCCCGCGTACTCGAGCCCGTAGTCCTTCGCGATGACCTGGGTCGTCGCCTTCGCCGAGCTGATCACGCCCGGGACGCCCGCCCCCGGGTGGGTGCCGGCGCCCACGATGTACAGGCCCGGGATCTTGGCGTCGCGGTTGTGGGGCCGGAACCAGGCGCTCTGGGTCAGGATCGGCGCGACCGAGAACGCGCTGCCCTGAAAGGCGTTCAGCTCCCGCTCGAAGCCCAGGGGCGTGAACTCGCGCCGGGTCACGATGTGCTTGCGCAGGTCCGGCAGCAGCCGACGCTCGAGCGACTCGAGGATGCGGTCGCCGTAGCCGGGCCCGATCTCGTCCCAGTTCAGGCGGGCGTTGCCCAGGTGCGGCACCGGCGACAGCACGTAGAACGCCTCGCAGCCGTCGGGCGCCATCGACGTGTCCGTCCGCGTCGGCGCGTGCAGGTACAGGGAGAAGTCGTCCGCGAGGCGCCCGCCTTCGAAGATGTCCGTCAGCAGCCCCTCGTAGCGCGGCCCGAACACCACCGTGTGGTGGGCCACGTCCTCGTACTGTCGGTCCGTCCCGAAGTAGAGGACGTACAGCGACATGGACCACTTCATCTTCTCGAGGCGCCTGCGCACCTTGCGGGCCCCCGGCGCGCCGTCGTACAGCCGCCCGTAGGTGTGGTGCAGGTCCGCGTTGGACACCACGAAGTCGAAGGGCTCCGGGTCCCCGCGCCCCGCCCGCACGAGGTGCTTCGCGCCGCCTCCGCGGCCCTCGACGGTCACGTGGTCGACGGGGGTGGACAGGCGCAGCTCGCCGCCCAGGTCCTCGAAGAGCCGCACCATCCCGTTCACCAGCTCGCCCGTGCCGCCCCGGGCGAAGTACACGCCGCCCTGCCGCTCCAGGTAGTGGATGAGCGCGTACAGCGCCGACGTGTCCATCGGGTTGCCGCCGATGAGCAGCGCGTGGAACGAGAGCGCCTGGCGCAGGTGCTCGTCCTTGACGTACTTGCTGACCACGTCGTAGACGCTGCGGTGGCTGCCCACCATGCCCAGCGCCGGCGCCGCCTTGAGCATGTCCCGGAAGCGCAGGAACGGGATCTCGATGCGCTTCTCGTAGCCCTCGACGTAGCAGGTCTTGCTGTACTCGTAGAACCGGCGGTAGCCGTCCTCCTCGCCGCGGGCGCGGATCTGACGCATCAGCGTCTCTTCGTCGCCCGAGTAGTCGAACGTGTCCCCGTCGCTCCACACCAGCCGATAGAAGGGCTCCACCGGCATGAGATCCACGTAGTCCGCGAGCTTCTTGCCGCCGAAGGCGAAAATGTCGTGCAGGGTCTCGGGCGCGGTGATGACCGTGGGGCCCGCGTCGAACGTAAAGCCCTGGTCCTTCCACACGTAGGCGCGGCCGCCGGGCTTGTCCCGCGACTCGAAGATGGTCGTCTGCACGCCCATCGCCTGGAGTCGGGCTGCGGCGGCGATGCCCCCGAACCCGCTGCCGATGACCGCCGCGCGCAGCGGTCGTGAACTACCCATAGCTGGCCTCCAGGCGGGCGATCTCCGCGCCCATCGCGTCCACCGCCGCCGAGTCCCCGACCACGTCCCGCAGCGCCCGCAGGGACAGGCGCAGCTGACTCCCCACCCGCTGCCGTCCCTCGGCCCCGATCGCCCGGTCGAGCCGCCGCGCGAGGGCGAGCAGGTCCCCGTCGCCCGTGGCCACCGCCCGCGCGTCCGCCTGGAGCGAGGCGAGCTCGTCCCCGTCGAGGAGCTCCGCGGCGAGGGCCCAGGCGTAGGTCACGCGGCCGCCGCGCAGATCCTCGTGGCGCTTCGGGTCCACCTGGCCGGACGTGCCGCTCCCCGCCCGTCCGGCGCGCAGGTTGCCGAGGTCGTCCAGGCGCTGGAGCCCGGTACCGAGCTGGCCGGCGAACATGGCGAGGGCGTTGGCCACCGCAGGCGAGGCGCCGGCCGCTTCCGAGGCGATGCTCGCCGACAGCGCGAACAGCGAGGCGGTCTTGAGCTCGGTGATGGCGCTCGCGAGGGCCGGCAGGGCCTTCGCGCCCCAGGCGTGGCTGCGGGACGCGAGGTCGAGGGCCTGCCCGAAGTGGCACCGGAGCATCGTCCGCGCCATCTGCCGATGCAGGGCGAGCTCGCGCGCCGGCTCCAGGTCCAAGCGCTCCAGCATCACGAGCGGGAAGAAGTACAGCCAGTTGCCGGCGTTGATCGCCAGGGGCACCCCGTAGCGCACGTGCAGCGCGTCGTCCCCGCGCCGCACCAGGGAGGCGTCCTGCACGTCGTCGACGATGAGGGAGCCGGCGTGCACGTACTCGATGAGCAGCGGCAGCAGGGGCGGCGGCGCGTCGTCGCGCCCGGCCATCTCCCAGCACAGGGCCACGAACCGCTGCCGGAAGCGCTTGCCGTCGCGACCCAGGAAGTCGCGCAGGGGCTGGAGCAGCGCGGCGTCCCACGCCGCCGAGGGGACCGAGGGCCCGATCTCCCCGAGGAGCCGTCCCAGGTCGGTCCCGAGCTCTTCTTCGAGGACGGAGAGCAGCGCGTTCTCCGCGGCAGGGGCGAGCTTGCGGGCGGGCTCGTTCATCGCGCGCCTCCCAGGTGCCGCTCGCGCACGTAGCGGGTGAGCGCGCCGAGGGCCCGCCCGACGGACACGCCCTTCGGGGGGAGCCCGATGAGGGCCCGCATGCGATCCGCGCGCTCCGTGCGCAGGGCGTAGAACCGACCGATGGTGTCCTCGGGCAGGCGGTAGAAGCGGCTGAAGATGTCCCAGCGCAGCTCCGGGGCGCAGCGCAGGAAGAGCAGCTCGTTCAGGAGCAGCGCGTACCGCTGCTGGTACTCCACGTCCTCGGCCAGGGCGCGCAGCTCGCTGCCCACGACCTCTTCGGGCTCCTTCGCCGCGAGGAAGCAGGCCAGCCGCAGCGCGACGGGGGTGGAGTAGCCGGTCCCCGGATGGAACCAGCCGCCGGCGTAGCCTCCGGCGAGGGCGGGGCCGCGGCTCACCGCGACCGGGGTGACGGGCATCGGCAGCACGCCGGACTCCTCGCGAACCACCTCGCGCACGACCCAGCCCCGACCATCAATGTAGCGCTCCGCCGCCGCGCGCATGCCGTCCACGTCGAGGTTGGACGAGTCCGAGAACACCGTGTCCTCGACGAGCAGCGCCTTCGGGCCAAGCGGCAGGACGTAGACGAAGCGGAACCCGTCCTCCTGGGGCACGCGGGCGTCCATGAGGATCGGCCGCTCCAGGCCGTGCTCGCGCTCCAGCTCCACCTCGAGCCCCACGAACTTCTGCCAGCCGCCTTCCCAGCCCAGCATCACCGGCGCCGCGGACGGGCCGCGGCAGTCCACGACGAGCGTCGACTCGAGGCGGCGTCCGTCGTCCAACGTGGCGCCGCGGGCGTCCACCGACGTCGCCTTGTGCCCCAGGATCAGCTCGCCGTGGGGTGCCTGCCCCACCCGCTCGCTCACCACGCGGTGGAGGTGCTCGCCGGTGAGGGAGTGGTAGCTGCCGCGCAGCGTGCGCTCGAAGTCCTCGAAGAAGACGTCGTAGCCCTGCCAGTCGTGGGCCTTCAGGGGGGCGAGCCACGCCTCGGCGTCGGACGGCACGTCCGTCCCGTGGAACGACCACGTGTGGTTGCCCCCGAGGCGCTCGCCGCTCTCCACGACGGTGAGGCGCGTCTGGGGCCGCGCGTGCAACACGGCGAGCGCGATCAGGCCGCTCTGCAGCCCGCCGCCCACCAGCAGCACGTCGCGCGCGTGGTCGCTCATCTCAGCGCAGGACCCCGGCGAGGACGCCCCGCGTCGGCACCGACCACAGAGACTCGCCTCGTACGTTCCAGTTCGACAGGAGCTTGTTCGCCGCCATGAAGCCCGACGCCGTCGCCCGCTCCATGAGCCCGCACGGCATCGGCACCCAGCACAGGTCGCCCGCGAGGACGAGGCTGTCGTGCGGCGTCTCGATGCCCGGGCGGTCCTGCCAGCTGTTCACCTTGAACGCGGGGCAGTCCCGCATCACGTGGAAGCGGCGCTGCGTCTCCTTCAGCTGCCCCACCTCCGGGTAGGTGGCGAGCAGGCCCTGGCGCAGCTCACGCTCGATGGCTGCCTCGTCCCCCCAGATGCGCTTCGGCACGGCGTAGGCGTGCAGCTCGATCTCCGCGCCGCCCGTCTTGGCGTGGTCCAGGGCCGACGGGATGGCGAGGCGGTGATAGAGGCTGATCGAGTCGAGGATGCCGGCGCCGGACGTGGACACGAAGGGCGCGCGGTCCCGGCTCACGTCCCCCTCGAACCAGAGGCGGAGGACGGCGTAGGGGTTCGTGGGCTCCAGCGTCGCCACCTTGCGTCGCCACCCGGCGTCCCCCAGCTCGGGGCTGCCGTCGACGATGGCCTGCAGGCCCTTCACGTTGGCGGCGAGCACCACCGCGTCCGCGGACACCGTGCTGGGCGCTCCCTCTCCGCTCAGCGCTACCTCCCACTGGGTCCCGGCCTCCCCCTGGCGGTGGGCCACCGTGTCCACCTGGGTGCCGAGGAGGAAGGAGACGCCTCGCTCCTCGAGGTAGCCGCGCAGCGGGTCCCACAGGCGCGCCGACAGGGGTCCGTCGAGCACGTCGAACACGAGGCTGTCCGGGTTGCCCATGAAGTAGAAGTGGAAGTACTGGAGCATCTCCGCCGCGCTCATCTCCTCCTCGGGGTTGAAGAAGGAGTGGGCGAAGACGTCGAACAGCATCGCGCGGGGCTTCGGGGGCAGGCCGACCTTGTCCAGGTACTCCTTCGCCGTCATGCCGTCCCAGCGGTCGTAGGACCGCTCGCCGTCGTACGCCATCATCGACAGGCCGACGCGGATGTTCGCGCGGAGGATGTGCCACCAGCGGAAGGTCTGGCTCCCGTTCAGGAGCCCGATGACGTTGAGCACGGGGGTCGTCGGGACGTAGGCGAAGGTCTCGGCGCTGCCGTCGGGCGCGATGACGGGGTAGTCGGGCAGCTCGTGGAGCACCGACAGGTCCGGGCTGATGCGGCGGATGAGGTTGCGCAGGTTGTAGTACTGCCGGAAGAAGGCGTGGAAGCCTCGGTCCTGCTCGTAGTCCCCGCCGGCATCGTGCTTGGCGTGCCAGGACCCGGCGCGGCCGCCCAGGTAGTCGAGCGACTCGACCACGGTGACGCTCACGCCCCGCTCGGCGAGCACGGTGGCCGCGGCGAGTCCGGCGATGCCTCCGCCGACGACCACGACGTTGCGCGGGGTCGCGGGTGCCTTGAGCACGCCGTGGTACTGCGGCGGCAGCTTGACTCTCTCGGTGATCCCCATTCCCGGTCCCCTGTGCGTCTCCACCCGGTCCCCTCCCGGGGTCCGCACGCCACGAGCGCCGCATCCCAAGCCGCGCCCGCACGCGCGCTGTAGCACGATCCTCTCCAAAGGGGGAGCGAGGCGCGCCCTGGCAACACTGGGCCGCTCCTGTGGGGTAGTGTCCCGAAGCAATGACCGACTCCATCGATCTCGCGGCCTTCGAGGACCGCTTCTCCGGCTACCTCGCCCACCTTGGCGAGATCGACGTGGCCGCCCTCGCCTCCGCTCTGCGCACCCGCACCGTGAGCGACGGCGACGTCCTCATCACCCAGGGCGCCGGCCACGACGCGCTCCTCTTCGTCGACGGCGGCACGCTCGACGTGACGGTCGCCAACGAGAGCGAGGCGCCGCACAGCGTGGCCACCCTGAAGAGCGGCGACGTCGTCGGTGAGGTAGGGCTCCTCGCTCCCGGGCCGGCCACGGCGACGGTCCGGGCCACGAGCGCCGGGCAGGTCTTCGAGCTCGACGGCAAGGGGCTCGACGGGCTCTGGAGGGAGCACCCGGCCGCCGCCAGCTCGCTCGTCCAGGGTCTGTGCCGCGTCATGGCGACGCGCATCCGCTCCGTCGAAGGCGATCTCGACCGCCTCCACGAGCACGAGGGCGGCTTCCTCGCCCAGCTGCTCCACCGCCTGATGGGGAGGGCCGCCTGATGGAGCGCGCCGAGCTGTCTGCCTTCCTCGCCGAGCAGCCCTGGTTCTCGGATCTCTCCGCGTTCGACCGGGATGCCCTCTCCGCCGCCTTCCGCATCGAGGACGTGGCGTCCGGCACCGAGATCATCAGCCAGGGGGCGAAGGCCCACCACGTCTACCTCCTCATCGACGGCGAGGTCCGCGTGGAGCTGGAGAAGGACGGGGGCCGGGAGCTCATCCGCCCGCTGCACCCGGGCGCGCTCTTCGGGATCCTGGCGCTCCTCGACCACCGGCCGCGTGCGGCTGCGTGCGTCGCCACGGAGGACTGCGTCGTGGGGATGCTGGAGCGTTCCGCCTTCGAGCTCCTGTCGCACCAGCACGCAGGCATCGCCTATCCGTTCCAGCGGGCGCTGGGCGCGCAGCTCGCCGCGGACTTCCGCTGGGCGGTGCGGCAGATCGAGCACCGTCTGGTGTCCGTCGCGTAGGCGGGGCGCGGCGGGGGCCGCGCGGGGAGCGGAGGCTCCCGGAGGGGTGTCGAGGAGCGGGCCGGGAGGCCCGGGAGGAGGGCCCGTGCCGAACCAATATCCGATCCCGCGCAGCCTGAACCGCGCGAACCGCGAACCGCTGACGGACTCGCCGGTCCGCATCCGCTGGTCGACCCGCACCGACGGAGACGGCACCTACCTGCTCCCCGAAGGGCTCGGCGGCCACTACTTCGCGATCACCGCGGCCGGCGACGTGGACTCGGGCGGCCTGCCCCGCGCGCCCGAGGCGTCCACCACCCTGTTCAACGGGGACGGGTACGTCGTCCGCCTCGACCTCGACGACGAGCGCGCCCCGAGGGTCACCGCGAAGCTGGCCCAGACGCCGTCGCTGTTCACCGACCAGATCTCGGCCCACCGCCCCGCGTACGAGTTCCTCCGCTACGAGAACTACGGGGTCTCGCGCTTCAGTCCCCAGCTCGGCATGCGGAACACGGTGAACACGGCGTTCGTGCCCATCGCCCCCGATCCCGAGGGTCGCTGGACGAACGCCCGCATGCTCATCGCCATCGACGCCGGACGCCCCTGGGAGATCGACACGGTCACCCTGGACTGCGTGACGCCCGTCGGTTCGAACGAGGAGTGGTCGGGCGACGGCAACCTCGGCCTCCCGTTCCAGACCATCTTCGCCACCGCGCACCCCATCTGGGACCCCGTGCGCAGCGAAGGCTTCATGGTGAACTTCGGCAAGGGCCTCTTCGAGATGCCCGACACCATGGCCAGCGTCCACGACGCGAAGGAGGCGGCTCAGAAGACCCAGAGCCGGGTGCGGCGGTTCCTGGACTCGGTGGGGCTCTCGATCGTGGGGCGGGTCAAGGACCGGGCGTGGCGGTTCTTCAAGCGCGTCGAGTACGAGGTCGGCAAGGAGATGCCGCTGGGCGACTTCCTGCCCACGACCTTCATGTACCTCATGCGGTGGGACGGGATGGGCCAGATGCAGCGCTGGAACCTCTTCCGGCGCGGAGACCGGGTGCCCGTCGAGGTCGTCAACTCGCTCCACCAGGTCCAGGTGAGTGAGAAGCACGTCGTCATCCTCGACTCGGCCTACCAGGTGGGGGCGTCGTCGATCATCAGCCAGCCGGTGCCGCAGCTGAAGGCGGTGGACGCCGCGGCGCGTGACGTGGCTTCCCGCGCCGGTGACCCCTTCATGAGGCTCTACATCGTCGCCAAGGACGACCTCGACAGCGCGAAGGGCGACTCCTCGGGCGACCGGGCGGAGGTGCTCTGCACGGTGGTGGAGCTGCCGGGCATGGCGATGCACTTCACCCTCGACTACGAGGAGATCGACGGGCGCCTCGGGGTCACGGTCTGCCACAGCACGAACACGAGCGTGGACAGCTTCGTCGCCGACTACGACCAGCTCGTGGTCGGGGGGCAGGCGCCGGACGAGGGGGTGATGGGGATGCTGCCGGCGGCGGCAGGGCTGTCGCGGATCGGGCGCTACATCATCGACACGAAGACCGGCGCCGTCCGCCACGGCCGCACGGTCATGGAGGAGCCGTACCAGTGGGAGACGGCCCTGTACGGCGCGACCGAGGCGTTCACGACGCACCCCATCCCCGCGAAGACGCGGTTCTCCTGGTGGTTCGGCTTCGGCCTGTGGCCGGACGTGGCGATCGAGGAGGTCCTGAACCAGTTCGACTCGGTGGTGCAGAAGTTCACGACGCGCCAGCACGTGCTCGAGGAGCTGAAGCAAGGCGGCGCCCCGAGCTCCCTCTTCCGCTTCGACGACGAGAACGTCGCCATCGTGGACGGCTGGATCCTCGACGAGTACGGCGAGGGTGGGCAGGACGAGCGCGGTTGCGTGCTGTCGTCGCCTCAGTGGGTCCCGAAGGCGGGCGCCGAGCCTGACGAGGACGGGAACCTGCCGGCCTACATCGTGACCACCGTGTTCACCCAGGAGGACAAGGACGAGAACGGGAACTTCATCCCGAAGCCGCCCGAGTTCTGGGTGTTCGACGCGTGGGACCTGAAGCAGGGGCCCATCGCGAAGCTCGTGTGCGACGAGCTCCAGGTCGGGTTCACGTTCCACACCGCCTGGCTCGAGGAGATCTCGCCCTGGCAGGGGGCGTACGTGGTGGAGGTGCCCAGCGACACGCTGTCCCGGGTCGGGCTGACCACCTCCCCCGAGGCGAGGCAGATCCTCCAGGAGGCCATCGACGCCTGGCAGGAGGTCATGGACGAGCGCGCCCGGCGCGTGGCGGAGTGGGACGCGCGCTGAGCGGGGCGGCGGTCAGCGCCGGGGGACCACCTCGAGCGGCAACCCGTCCTTGGGGCGGCGGGTCAGGGCGTACTCCGCGGTGGGCTGCTGCCCCTCGACGGGCGCGAACTGGACGCGCTGCACGATCATCGCGATGAGGAACGAGCCCTCCATCACGGCGAAGTGCCGGCCGATGCAGTGGCGCCGCCCGCTGCCGAAGGGCAGGTAGGCGCAGGGGTGCCGGCCCTTGGTGTTCTCGGGCAGGAATCGGTCGGGGTCGAAGCGGTCGGGGTCGGGCCAGAACTCCGGGTGCCGGTGGATGCGATCGAGCATCAGCGACACCTGCGTGCCCGCGGCGATGTGGTGGCCGCCCAGCTCGTCGTCGTCGACCGCCTCGCGGGCGAGGAAGTAGACGGGGCCGTCGGTGCGAAGCGCCTCGAGGAACACCCGGCCCACCAGATCGAGCTCGGGCAGGTCATCGGGAGTGGGGCGTCGATCTCCGAGGACGCGGTCCACCTCTTCGCGCACGGACTCCCACAGCGCAGGATCCTCCGCCATGCGCCGACACACCGCAGACACGGCCGACGCGGTGGTCTCGTACCCGGCGATGAACAGGCTCATCGTCTCGTCCCGGAGCTGCTCGTCCGTGAGGCCGGTGCCGTCGTCCTCGTCGCGCATCTCGAGGAGCATCGTCAGCAGATCGTCCCCGCCGCCCTCGGCGCGCCGTCGCTCGATGAGCTTGTAGAGGATGGCGTCGATCTGGGCGACCGCCTCGCGGTGGGCGGCGCGGCCGGGCATCGGGATCCAGGCGGGGAAGGCGTCGGTCATCACCTTCTGGAGCATGTGGTTCAGGCTGAAGCTCATCGCCTCGGAGACGGTGTCCGACTCCTCGGGAGTCATCCCGGTCCCGAACATCGTGCGGACGATGACCGCCATCGTGATGCTGCTCACGTCGTCGCCCACCTTGGCCTCGCCGGCGGACCAGGTGTCCAGGCGCTCCTCGATGGCGTCCACCATGGGGGTCGCGAGGGCCGTGAGCCGCTGCCGCTTGAACTGCGGGTTCATCATCTTGCGGCGGGACCGCCAGGTGTCCCCCTCGATGGTCGGCAGCCCGAGGCCGATGAGGGAGCGCACCGACGACCAGAACGTCCCCTGCTTCGCGTAGTTCGCCTCCTTCTCGAGGAGGACGTGGCGGGCGTGGTCGGGGTGGTAGAGCAGCACGACCGGCATGGGGCCGATCTGGATGCGGTAGAGGTCCCCCAGGGCCTCGCGGCGGGCGTCGAGGTGGTCCATCCCCCCGGTCATGAGGGCGGGGACGCTGCCGAGGAGGGGCCAGCCGCGGGAGCGGGGCGGGTCGGTGGCCGCCATGAGCGCTAGAGCCGCTTGAGGGCGTCGAGGGCCTCGATGGGGTCGATGCGCCCGTCGCCGTCCGCGTCGGCGTTGCGGAACAGGGCCACCCGGTCGTCGTCGTCGACCTCGACCTGCAGGAACCGGAACATCTCGGCGAACTCGTCCCCGTCGATGGTCCCGTCCCCGTCCTTGTCGAAGCCGTGGAAGAGGAGACCGAAGCTGTCCGTGAGACCGCGCTGCTCGACGTAGGCCATCACGGTGGCGAACTCGTCGAAGTCGAGGTCCCCGGAGAGGTCCGTGTCGCCCTTGGTCATGACCTCGTCGGCCACCTGGCGGGGATTCTCGAAGCCCAGGTCGGTCAGCGCGACGGTGAGCTCTTCGAGGCTGATGCGCTGGTTCCCGTCGGTGTCGATCTTCGCGAAGATCCGGTGCAGGACCTCCAGAGCGAGGACATTGGCGTCGAGAATCACGTCGTCGTCGGACACAGGCTCCTCCAGGGATGTGCGGATGTGGACGATACACGGAGCGCGCGGAGCGCCAGGAGCCCGGCTCCTACTCCCAGGGCTCCGAGTAGCTCTCCGCGATGAGGATCGGCGCCTTCGCGTAGGGGTACGTGTAGGGGCTGTTCGCGCCGTCCCGGCGCTCCACCGCCACCGGCATGGACACGCCCACGAAGTAGTCGCCCGGGGCCACCGGCCCGCCGACGCCGTCCTCGCACTGGATGTCGAGGACGCCCTCCTCGTTCGGACCGCAGCGGCAGAGCGCCTTGCGCGCAGGGACCTCGCGGGTGGCGGTGAGGCTGCCTCCTGGCGGCAGGACGACGCGGGCCACCCCGGCCCGGCCCACGTCCCGCACGCCGAGGCCGCCACCGGCAGGGCGCCAGTCGGTGCAGCTCTCATCGAGGTCCTGCTCGACGCGGAACCCGCTGGGCTGGAGGAGCAGAGGCCACGGATCCGGCTGGATCTCCTGGGTCACCACGTGCAGCTCCAGCGTCTGGTCCGTGACGTTGCGCACCGTGCTCAGGACCCCGATGGCGCCGCCCTCGGTGCTTGGGGGGCGCAGGCTCACCTGGAGCTCCACCGCCTCGGGGGGGACGACGACGGTCGCCTTGCTGAGCCCGTCGAGCAGGCAGCGGGCGAGGACCCGGTCGAGGCTGAGGTTCGCGCCGCTGCACGCGCTCGCGGTGGCCGGGGCGCCGGAGTGGGCGCGGCAGCCGACGACGACGAGGGCCGTCAGGAGGGCGAGAGCCGCTCCCGAGACCAGCCGGCGTGGGCGAGGGAGGGCGTGGGGGCGGCGGCTGGCGATCACCCGCTCATCCTGCCACGCCGGGGCGACCCGAACCTGGCCACCCGCGCCCCGATCCGCTCGTCGCCACCGTCAGCCCCGCGGGTGCGTATCCTGGGCAGATGCGCGCTCTCCCTTGTCTCGTCGTCGCTGCCTCGCTCCTCGGGGGCTGCGCTTCGCCCGAAGGCCTCCGAGCCACCCCCGACGGCAGCGGCCCGCTCGTCCACATCGACTACGACGCCGAGCCCCTGCCGGAGATCCCGTTCCCCAACGACCTGGCCGCGCGACTGGACGACACGTCGCCGACGGGCCTGCGCCTGAACTTCTCGGAGATCGCGCCCACCCACCACGAACGGGACCTGCGGGCGAAGGCGAACCGGCTGTCCGGCTTCGGGATCTTCGCGCCGATCATGGTGCAGTTCGAGGCAGCGCTGGACCTGGACGAGGTCGTCTCCCGGCATGCGAACGAGGACGTCTTCGCCAACGACGCGGTCTACGTCGTCGACGTGACCGAGGGCTCTCCCACGTACCTGCAGCCCGTCCTCCTCGACATCGGCGGCGGCCGCTACCCCATCGACCTGCCCGACCGGGGCAAGTACTTCGACAACGACCCCCGCGCGGAGGAGTCCACGCTGTTGTTCGAGACCGTCGATGAGGACCTGGACGGGGACGGCGAGCTCGACCCTCTCGAGGACCTCGACAACGACGGCGTCCTCGACGTGGGGAACTACTACCCCGCCGACAGCCGCGACCAGCGAGACCTCCTGAGCTGGTACGAGCGCGAGTCGCACACCCTCGTGATGCGCCCCGTGGCCCCGCTGCGGGAGCAGACGACGTACGCGGTCATCCTCACCGAGCGCCTGGTGGGGGAGGACGGCCAGCCCGTGCGCTCGCCGTGGGCGTTCGTGAACCACACCCGCCAGACCGAGGTGATCGCTCCTGCGCTCGACACGCTGGCGCCCTTCGACTTGAGCGCCGAGGACGTCGCCTACGCCTGGTCCTTCACCACCGGCGCCGTCACCGACGACCTCGTGGCGGTGACGAACGGGCTGCGGGGGGAGGGGGTCTTCGCGTCCCTGGCCGCCGACTTCCCCGCGGAGGTGACGGAGGCCCACTGGCTCCAGGACCTGGAGGGCGACCGGGACCCGCACCGGCTCCCCATCGACCGCATCGTGGGCCCGCTCGCGGCCGCGGGGATCCTGCCCGGCGGCGGCGAGTCGATCGTCGCCCGGTTCTACGACGGGTTCGGTGCGGACGTTGTCGGGGGCGCGTTCCACACCCCCTTCTTCTCCTACGACCGCGACGACAACGGGTACGCGGACATCGACGAGCACTGGCGCGTCGAGGCCGACACCGGGCTCCTCGAGGTCCAGGAGCAGAGGGTTCCGTTCACGTGCCTCACGCCGAAGCCCGGGCCGGGCGTGCAGCAGCCGTACCCGGTCGTGATGGTGGGTCACGGCCAGGGGGGGACGCGGTTCCATCAGGTCATCCTGGCGTGGGCGTTCCTGCGGCACGGGATGGCGGCGTGCTCCATGGACTTCCCGGGCCACGGCGGCGCGCTGCCCCCCGATCAGTACGAGGAGTATCAGGACCTCATCGAGGGGCTGGGCCTGTTGCCGATGTTCGAGACGTTCGCGGACGCGCGCGACCGGGACCTGGACAACGACGACTTCCCCGACAGCGGCGGCGACTTCTGGATCTCGGACACCTTCCACACCAGGGACAACGTGCGGCAGGCCGCCGTGGACCTCGTCCAGTTCGGGAGGGCGCTGCGCAGCTGCGGCCAGGGGACGATGACGAAGTTCAACGACGTGGGGACGGCGCTGACCGAGGTCATGTCCTGCGACTGGGACGAGGACGGGGTGCCCGACATCGGCGCGGACGCGGACCTGATGTACTTCGGCGCCTCCCTCGGCGGGATCAACGGCTCCGTGGCGGCGGCGGTGGAGCCCGAGTGGGAGGCCGCGGTGGCGATGATCCCGGGGGGCGGCCTCGGCGACGGGCTGCTCCGGTCGAGCCTGTCGGGGCCGCGCGAAGCCGTGGTGGGCCGGCTGCTGACACCGCTGATCGTGGGGATCCCCACGGACGACGGGCTGTCCATCGAGCAGCTCGTCGTCTCCGTCGACGACTCGGTGCGCGTGCCGTTCGCGACCATCGACTCGATCCCCGTGGGCGGCGAGGTGCTCGTGGAGAACCTCGACACCGGCGAGGAGGCGCGCGGGGTCGTGCCCGAGGACGGGCGCTTCCGGGTGGCCATCGCCGCCGACGCGCTGCATGCGGGGGAGAAGCGATTGCTCGCGGGGATCCCGCTCGAGGGCATCGAGCCGGGTGTCCGCTACGTGGTGCCGGAGAACGACGGGCTCGGCGACCACCTCAAGGTGACCATCTGGGACGACCGGGGCCTCGTCGTTGGCGTGTTCGACACCTTCGAGATGGAGGCGGAGCACGAGGCGGTGACGATGGAGGCGGGCTCGCCGCTGGTGGCCGTGAGCTTCGGCTCGGGGCTGACCCGCCAGACGCCGCGCTTCCGGCGCCTGGTGCAGGTGCTGGCGCTCGCGGCAGAGGCGGGGGACCCCATCGCGTATGCGCGGGCGTGGACAAGGGAGCCCCTGGTGGGTGGTCCCCGGAACGTGCTGATGCTGCCGACCGTCGGCGACGACGTGGTGCCCATCGCGACCGGGGTGGCGCTGGCGCGGGCGGCAGGGCTGGTGACGAGCACCCCGGACGAGCGGTACGGGACGAGCGTGGACCGCTGGCTGGTGGACCGGCACGTGGTCCACGGGTACGAGGAGCTCGGGCCCTACACGAACGACGACGGCGACCCGATCCTCTTCGACGTGGAGGACCAGGACGACGGCACGGACGGCACGGGGGCGCCCTCGGACGCGCCGCTGCGGTCCCAGATCGACACCGAGGCCGGGGTGACGGGTCTCCGCATCGTCTACGCGGATCCGGAGGGCAGCCACGGCTGGACGCTGCCGGAGCCCGACGCGCCCTTCGACATCAGCACGTACGCCACGATGCAGGCGGCCTGGTACCTCGCGAGCCGGGGACAGGAGCTCCTGGAGGAGCCGTGCTTCGTGACCGGCGAGTGCGACTTCTTCCGGGAGGCGCCGCCGCAGGAGTGAGCGGGGCTAGGTCGCGCCGATGGGCGGGATCTCCAGCGGGCGGTCCAGCACGTCCCACGCTTGCAGGGGCTGGGCCTCGAGGGCGGCGACGGCCGGATCGGAGGGGACCAGCGAGGAGACGACCGCGGCGCGGGAGCCGTCCGTGCGGGTGATGCGGCCGCGGAGGGTGGCCTCGCGGACGAAGCCCAGCTTCTCGGCGACGCGCAGGCTGCCGACGTTGTCGGGCTCGATGTACAGGTCCAGGCGGTCGAGGCCCATCAGCGCGAGCTCGGCGCGGGCGACGCCGCGGACCGCTTCGGTGATGAGCCCGCGGCCCGCGTGGTCCGAGCGGACCCAGTAGCCGATCTCCCGGGCGTTCCCTCGCACGCGGGGGTGGACGCCCACGACCCCCAGCACCCGGCCGTCCATCACGACGTGGTAGTGGCGGTCCTCGTCCCGGTCGAACATGGCGCGCCAGGTGCGCATGAGCTGCACGATGCCGTCGTCGTCGGGCATGGCGGCGGCCCAGTCCATGTAGGGCAGGAGCTCGGGGACCGAGGCGTTGGCGGCCTCGAGGAAGGGGATGGCGCGGCTGGGATCCGCGGCGTGCAGGTCCAGCCGCGGCGTGCGCAGGCGGTAGGCGGGGGGCGGAGGGGGCTTGGTGGGCATCAGCGGGTCGTCCGGGTGCGGTCGATGGCCCAGATCGTAGCGAGCCAGCGTCCGCGGCGGTCTTCCAGGGTCTGGGCCCTGGTGACGGCGACGCCCGCTCCGGTCGCGGCGGCCTCGACCTGAGCGTCCGTGACCACGGGGTCGGGGCGCCCGCCGGGGCCTGTCGGGGGGGACGGGACGATCACGAGGTGCCCGCCGCGGTGGGCGCGCAGGACCTGGCGGAGGAACGCGGGGTCGCGGCCGCCGATGCACTCCCCGCCGCCGATCATCGCCCGGGAGTAGAGCCAGGGCCGGACGCGCCCGGCGGACCAGACCTCCATGCGGGCCATGGCGTCGTAGGCGAGAAAGGCCACAGAGCGGCTGTCGAGGGCGTCGAGGGCCTCGGCGAGGTCGCGCTGTCCGCTCGCCAGGGACAGGGGATCGCCGTGGGTGGCGTGAGCGTGGGCGCCGGCGGCGACCGCGTGGAGGCGGCCGGCGGTGGCGAGCACCAGGACGACGAGGGCGAGGGCGGTCCACCGGCTGATGAGCCAGGAGGTGCTGGGGGGATCTCCCTCGATGGGGGCGCGCTGGGTGAAGGGCGCGCCGAGATGGGCGAGGCCCGACAGCCCGACCCCCACAGCGACCGCGACGGTGGGCAGCCACAGCGCGAGCTGGTGCGGGTCCGGGGACAGCAGACGGAGGACGGGGAGCGTGACGACGGGCAGGAGGAGGAGGGCGGCGCGGAGGCGCTCGCGGCGGCCGTGTCGGACCGCGCGCAGGACCGGGACGGCGCCGACGAAGGCCAGGAGCAGCAGCGTCGCGGTGGCGACCGAGCCGAGGCGCCGGACGGTCGGGGGCGCCGCGAACTCGGGCGCGCGTCGCTCGACGATGGCGCCGCGGAGCGTCCAGTGGCGGGTCCAGAACCCGGCGGGGTCCAGCAGGAAGGAGAGGGCGGTGGTGGACTTCTTGGGGTCGCGGCGCGTCTTCCGCGGAGCGTCGCCTCCGTCGTGCTCCGGGGACTGCGGCCCTCGCTGGGCCCCCTCCGCGGCCTGCCCCCGCTGCTCCGCCCCGCTCAGGATGGAGCGCAAGCGCTTGCCCGCGGACTCCTGCCCCTCCGCGACGCTCTCCGCGCGGGGGACGGCGGCGTCCAGCGCCCAGAACCCCCAGGTGGGCGCGCTGCCCACGGCGAGCAGCGCGAGGACGCCCAGGAGCGGAGCGAGCCACGCCTTTGCCGGGCGCCCGGCGACGAAGGCGCCGCCGAGCAGGAGGCCCAGGGCTGGGGCGACGAAGGTGGGCTTGCTGTGGAGCCCGACGCCGACGGCGAGGGCGCCCGCGAAGAGGAAGGCCCGTGACTCCTGGGTCACCGCGCGGACCCCGCAGAACAGGGCGACGGCGAGGCAGACCTGGAGCATGGTCTCGTGGCCGGCGTTCAGGAGCTTGTAGGTGAGGAACCAGGGATCGCTTGCGATGAGCAGGCCCGCGCCGAGGGCCGCCACGGGGCCAGCGGCCCGCCACGTCGCGCGGAGGAGCAGGACGAGGAGGAGCATGGCGAGGGCGTAGTGGCCCAGGGCGAAGGTGCCGAAGGAGCCCGGCGGGACCAGCTGCCAGGCGGCGTGGGACGGCAGGTCGGCGAAGCCCGAGCTGTAGTCGTTCTTCATCCACGGGAGCTCCGCGCCGAAGACCTCGATGGTGGCGCGGTGGGCGTGGTCGCGGAGGCGGACCGGGAAGGGCCCCAGCCGGGCGCGCCGCTCGGTGGTGCGCAGCTGGGCTCGGAGGGCGCGCTTGTCGTCGGCCGTCGGCTCGTGGGCGACCGTGAGGCGGGGAGGGGAGGTCTCCTCGACGCATAGGACGGTGTGCATCGGCTCGGAGAGGGCCCAGGTGGCGGAGGCGTCGCCGGAGGGGCCCAGGTCCCCGGAGCCGAGGAGCCAGGCGACGGCGAACACGATCAGCGAGAGGAGCGAGGCGACGGTGAAGGGGCGAGGAGTGGGCATCACGCCTCCCCGCGCTGTTCCGGTGTACCGGACAGCCCACACACCCCGATCAGGACCACCAGCGGCGCCACCGCCCACAGCGCCTTCTCCTGGGCCATCGGCACCATCGGGTGCATCCACAGCGCGAGCACGAACGCCCCCGCGGACCCCACCGTCAGCACACCGCCCCAGGCCGTCCCCTGCGCGGCCCGCGCGCCCCGCCACACCAGGCCCACCACCACTGCGCCCATGCCCACGCGCGCCGCCAAGGGCAGGAACGGCGTCCGCCCCACGACCAGCCCGGCCAGCGAGTCCACGTGCATGCGCAGGGCGTCCAGGCCCTCGGGGAGTCCCCCCGCGAAGAGCCGGTGCGGGTCCGTCCCCGTCATCGCCATCAGCGTCCAGAGCCCGAGCGTCGCCGCCGTCGCCCCAGCCAGCGCGCCCAGCGCCCGGCGACCTTCCTCGGGCCCGACCCAGCCCGGCCGAAACACCGCCAGCCAGATCGTCCAGGCCGCCAACGGCGCGAACCCGAACCAGTCCGCGGCTCCCAGCGCGACCCCCATCAGCCCCAGGGCCCACGCCCGCGGCTGGCCGTCGAGCACGTCCATGAGCAGCCACGCGGTGGCCAGGGTCAGGGGGATCGACACGTTCGCCGGCGCCCACCACGCCCCCCCGAACACGAGCGGCGGCGCGATGGCCGCGATCCCCGTCGCCACCAGCGCGCCCCGTGGGGACAGCCCCCGCCGGGCCAGCAGCGCGACCCCGACGAGCGCCGCAGCCCCACCGAGCCACGCCACCGCTGTCTGCCCAAGCAGCGTCGTCACCACCTCGAGCAGCGGGGGGCCGTCCCACGGAAACCCGAGCCCGCTCGGCGCCGGCGGCGTCCCCAGCCGTCCCGCCTGCCAGATCCGCACCGCCACCCCGAACACCACGAGGGCAGCGAGCCCCCAGCGCCCCCGCGGGTCAGACGTCGTAGCCATAGATCTGCTCGGAGCTCGCGACGGCCAGCCATTGGGGAGTCCCTCGGGTGCCGAGGTTCCGCAGCGTCCGCATCACCCGGCTCCCGCTGCTGGCCCAGGGCCCCACCGCGTGACTCAGGCGCGTCACGAACGCCACGCGCCGTCGTCGCTCGCGCCGGTACCGGGCGATCGCGGCCCGCGCGTCGCTCTCCTCCGCCACCGCCCGTGCGAGGACGGCCGCCCCCTCCACCGCGAGCGCCGCCCCCTGCCCGATGTTGGGGGTGATGGGGTGCAGCGAGTCCCCAAGCAGGACCACCGCTCCGTCGCTCCACCGGTCCGTCGGCGGCCGGTCCCGGTTCTCCGTGCGCAGCAGCGCGGAGAAGTCGCCCGCGGCCACGATGGTGGGGATGGGGTCGTGCCAGTCTCCGAGGATCTCGAGGAACCGCGCCCGCAGCGTCGCCTGCTGCGCCTCGTCGCGCGGTCCGCCGCCCTCGTCGGGGAAGGGCTCCGTCCACGGCCGGAAGTACACGTGCCAGCTCAGCAGCCCGCCCCCCAGAGGGATGAGCCCCACCCGGACGGAGTCTCCCCAGGTCTCCGTGAAGGCCCGGTGCGCGGGGTGCCCGTCCGGCAGACAGTTCGCCGGCGCCAGCCCCCGCCAGCACGACTCCCCCGCATCCCGCGGCGGCGACCACCGCCGGCCGTCGAGCTGCCGCCGGACCGCCGAGTGGATGCCGTCGGCGCCGACGAGCATCGACCCCACCTCCGTTCGTCCCGACGCGAAGTGGGCGAGGACCTTGCCGTTGCCCTGCTCGTAGCGGATCAACTCCTCCCCGAGCACCAGGCACTCGTCGGGCACCGCCCGCAGGAGGATCCCGTGGTAGATGCCCCGGTGCATTCCGATGGACACCGCGCCCACGCGCGTCGCCAGGTCGTCCACGTCGACCGAGCTGAGCACCGTGCCCGACGGCAGCTTCAGCGTCCCTTCGCCGAGCACCGCCCCCGCGGCCACCAGCGCATCCTCCAGCCCGACCCGCCGGTAGACCTTGAGGGCGTTCGCGGCGACCAACAAGCCAGCGCCGACTTCCCGCGGATCCGCGGTGCGCTCGAAGACCTTCACGGGGACGCCCCGCTCGATCAGCAGCAAGGCGAGCGTCAGCCCACCGATCCCGCCACCGGCGATGAGCACCGGCGCGCTCGTGCCGGGGCGCATCAGACGAGGTTGATGTCGAGGGTCGCGAGGTGGGTGGTGGTGCCGACCTCGTCGGCGTGGCTCGCGACCTCGGTCCGGGCGAGGAAGGACTGGGCGGCCTTGTCGTTGGGGTCCTGGCTCAGGACCTCGATGAACCCGCGGTGGGCCTCGTCGAACTCCTTCGCGAAGTAGGCGCGGACCGCCTCCTCCATGGTGCCCTTCGTCTGGTCCCGCAGGTCCACCTGCTTCGCGGACAGCGGCTCGTAGACCTCGTAGAGCGAGACGACCGTCGCCCGGCCGCGGGGCCGTACGTCACCCAGGTACCGGTGGCGCACCGCGTCCCGGTGGCGGCACATCTCGAGCGTCGGCCCGGAGATGAGGATCGGCGAGCCGTAGGCCTTCGTGAGCCCCTCCAGGCGCGAGGCCGTGTTCACCGCGTCGGAGATGACGGTGGAGTCCATCCGCTCTTCCTCGCCGATGGTGCCGAGCATGAGCGTGCCGTGGTGCAGCCCAACGCCGATGCTGATGGGTTGGTACCCCTGCTCCCGGCGATGGTCGTTCAGGTCCGCCACCTGCCTGTGCATGTCGATGGCCGCCTTCACGGCGTCGTCCGGGTCCTTCGGGAAGAGCGCCATCACGGCGTCCCCGATGTACTTGTCGATGAACCCGCGGCGCTCGCGGATCACCGGCCCCACCCGCTGCAGGTACTGGTTCAGGAACGCCATGTTCTCCGACGGCGACATCCGCTCGGACATGGCGGTGAACTGGCGGATGTCCGAGAACAGGACGGTCATGTCCCGCTGGACGGCGTCGCCGAGGCCCACCTCCAGGATGTTCTCCCGACCCAGGTAGTTGAGGAACTGCTGGGGCACGAAGCGGGAGAAGGCGCGGGCCATCTGCTCGGCCCGCTGGTAGTGCTCCGCGTTCTCGATCGAGATGGCGACCTGCGACGACAGCAGCCGCAGGAGCTCGAGCCGCTCCGGGGTGAACGCCCCGGCCGCCAGCTCGTTCTCCAAGTAGATGAGCCCCGCCACCGAGCCGCCGTGCTCGATGGGCGCGCACAGGAGCGACTTCGTCTGCGCGCTCGCGATGTACGGGTCCTTGCTGAAGGAGCTCGGCTGGGCGACGTCGTCGAGCACGATGGGCTCGCGCGTGCGGGTCACGAAGTTGATCACTCCGCGCGACAGATCGTCCCGGGAGCTCAGGGGCTGGCCACCGAGGAGGACCGCCTCCTTGCCCGCCTTCTGCTCGGCCTGGACCGTGAGCTGCCCCTTGCGGTCGAGCATGAGGACAGCGCGCCGGGCGCCGGCGTTCTCGAGCACCAGCGTCATGAGCTTCTGGAGCAGCTTCTCGAGGACGATCTCCCCGGAGATGACCTGGGACGCCCGCAGGATCGTCCCGAGATCGAGGGCCGACGCCGTGTTCATCGACGTGCCGCCCGTGGTGCGGACGGCCTGGGCGGTCATGGTGGACCGCTGCCAGGTGGCCGTCGACGCGCGCGGCAGCGCCAGGGTCGTCGTGCCGAAGCCGAGGTCCGGGAACTCGTCGTCGAGGCGGCGGACCACCGCCTGCGCCCCCCACCGCTGGTAGGCGTGTCGGGCTTCGCGCAGGGACATCATCCCCATGCGCTGCTTGCCCCGGGCGAGGAGGTGCCGCCCGGCGAGCTCGTTGGCGATGGCCTCGTGGTGGAGGAAGCCCTCGGCCTGGGCCCGGGCGATGGACGCTTCGTACAGCTCCTCCGCCAGGGACGCCTCCCCCTGGACCCGCGCCAGCTCGGCCTCCAGCAGCAGGCGCTTGTGCTCGAAGCCGTCCGGGTTGTGCTTCGCCCACTTCCGGTTCTGCTTCACCATCTGGCGCAGCTTCTTGAGGGCCTTGCGGTGGCTCCGGTCGCCGACGAGCTGGGCGTTGGCGAGTCCGTAGTAGAGGTGCCAGTTGGAGAAGATGGGGATGCCGAGCGACACGTCGAGCATCGTCGACGCCTCGTCGCCGTGGGTGATCGCCTCGGCGTACTCGCCGAGGAGGTAGCAGGTGGCCTGCTTCTCGATCAGGTAGTTGTGCAGCGGCTGACGCGACTGGAACTCGCGGGCGCGGCCGACCCACTCGGACTCGACGAAGTGGGTCTCCTCGTCGTCCCAGGAGGTGCCGCCCACGGTCTTGCCCATCAGGCAGCGCGCCATCTGGCGCTCCACGACCTGGATCTCGGACTGGACCTCGATCTGGTTCTTGCGGGCAAAGTCCCAGAAGCGCGAGGTGCTCTCCTCGATGGCGTCGAGCGGCTCGCCGATGACCGAGGACATCCCCATCATGAAGTTCGCGCAGTACCCGGCGTGCGTCGGGTCCCCGGACTCCAGCGCCGCCTCGAAGCCCCGCTCGAAGTATGGGATCGAGAGGCGCGGGTGCTGGCCCCACTGGTAGACGAGCCCGCCCAGCGACAGCTGCACCTTCGGGATGAGGCTCGCCCGGCCGTGGAGCTTGTCGATGTGCTCGCCGATGCGGCCGAGCTCCATGCCGTGGGGGACGTTGCCCATGATGGGCCCGTTCATCATCCCGTAGAGCGTCCAGCAGTACGCCGACTCCGCCGCGTTGCCGTGCTCCAGCGACAGCGAGCACATCGTCAGCACGGTGCAGAGGTAGATGTTGATGTCGACGAAGAAGGCCGGCCCCGAGAAGTCGTTCATGATGTCGATGGCGGTGACCACGACGGGGTCGGTGCAGACGGGGAGGTTCTTCAGGTCCTCCTCGGTCTTGCCGCGCATCTTCAGCTTGAACTTGACCAGCTCCTTGAGGAACGTGAGCTGCGAGGGCTTGTCCGGCAGGTGCACGCCGAGGTGGGCGAGGCCCTTGTAGGCGATGTCCACCGTCTCCAGGAACAGGCCGCGGGACTGGTACAGGCTCAGCTTGAGCCGGTAGATCTGGGCCTTCTCCAGATCGGTGCGGGACTTGTCCACCAGCTCGTCGAACAGGGCCTCGGCGGCGTCGAAGTTGCCGAGCAGGTACTCGGACCCGGACCGCTGGAACAGGACCGGCTGACCGATCTCGTAGTTGGAGGTCCACAGGGTCTCCCCGAGGAGCTCCTGGGCGCCGCTGAAGTACTTGAGGGCGGGCTCGTGGGCCGACGCGAGGCGCGCCTTGTCCCCGGCGCGGGCGAAGAGGCGGGCCAGCTCCGTGCGCTCCGTGGGGTCGGTCACCTGGGAGACGCCGCGCTCGAGCTGGTCGACCACGTTGAAGAGCTGGTCGTCGAGCGCTTCGTCGTCGAGGAGCTCGCGCATCGCGCGGCCGATGCGCAGGTGGGTGCGGGGCCGCTCCTCCTCGGGGATGAACGAGTAGGCCGCCTGCTGCACGCGGTCGTGCAGGAACCGGTACCGGGGGTTGAAGTCGCCCTGGTCGTCGGCCAGGACCGGCTCCACCTGGGCGCCGGTCTCCCCGGTCTTGATGCCGACGATGCGGTAGCCGTCATCCAGGGGAACGAGGTACCCCTCGGCCAGGGCCTCCCACAGATCGTCCGCCACGACGCCCGCGCTGGACCCGGCCGCGGCTGCCAGCGTGTTCAGCTCGAAGACGTTGCCCACGGCGGCGGCAAGGCTCAGGGCGCGCTGCGTGGGCTGGCCGAGCTCCTCGATCTTCTGGGTCATCAAGGAGACGACGTTGTCCGTGATGCCGCGCGCTTCGATCTCGGCCAGGTCGTAGACCCACCGGCCGGCCTCGAAGTTGAGGAGCCCGTCCTGGTGCAGGACGCGGAGGAACTGGTTCACGAAGAACGGGTTGCCGAGGGTCTTGCCGTGGATCAGGCGGGCCAGGGGCTCCGTGAGGTCCGGCGTGGCGTACACCGCGTCCGCGATCAGGCGACTCAGTGTCGGGACCTCGAGCCCCTCGAGGTGCACGTCCACGAGGCTCGTCATCCCGGCCTCCTCGCGCTGCCGCTCGATGGCCTCGAGGGTGAGCGTGAGGGGGTGGGAGCCGTCGACCTCGTTGTCCCGGTAGCAGCCGATGACCAGGAGGTGTCCGATGTCCGAGTCGGTGACGAGGATCCGCAGCAGGTTCAGCGTGGGGCGGTCGGCCCACTGCAGGTCGTCGAGGAAGAGGACGAGGGGGTGCTCCTCCGCCGCGAAGACCTTCACGAAGCGGAGGAAGGTGCGGTTGAGGCGGTTCTGGGCGGCCTCGCCCGACAGCTCCGGGGGCTTCGGCTGCTCGCCGACGATGAGTTCGAGCTCGGGCATCACCTCGGTCGCGACGCCGACGATGCCTCCGAGGGACTCGAGGATGAGGCGGCGCCAGCGATCGATGCGCACCGAGGACTCGGTGAGGAGCTGGGAGATGAGGTCCCCGAACGCCTGGATGATCGAGGCGTAGGGGATGTTGCGCTTGAACTGGTCGAACTTGCCCTGGATGAAGTAGCCGCGGCTGCGGACGATGGGCTTGTGGACCTCGTGGATGAGGGCCGACTTGCCGATGCCCGAGTAGCCGGAGACGAAGAGCATCTCCGACTGCCCGCCGCTCGCCCGCGAGAACGCGTCCATGAGCGTGCGGACCTCGACCTCGCGGCCGTACAGCTTGTTGGGCACCGCGAAGCGGTCGGGGATGTCCTTCGTGCCGAGGCGGAAGTCCGCGGGGATCTCGCCCGCCTTCGCCGCCGCGGCGAGGGCTTCCAGGTCCTCGGCGAGTCCACTGGCCGTCTGGTAGCGGTCCTCGGCGGTCTTCGCGAGGAGGCGATTGACGAGGTCCGAGACGGGGGCGGGGATCTGCGGGTTCAGGGAGTGGGCCGGGCGCGGGCGCAGGGCGATGTGCGCGTGGACCAGCTCGAGGGGGTCCGTGGCCGTGAACGGCAGGCGCCCCGTGAGCATCTGGTAGAGCGTGGCGCCGAGGGAGTAGAAGTCGGTGCGGTAGTCGATCGGGCGGTTCATGCGCCCGGTCTGCTCCGGCGAGATGTAGGCGATGGACCCCTCGAGGACGCGGGACTGGGCCTCGAGGCTGTCCAGCGAGGTGGAGATCCCGAAGTCGATGAGCCAGACGTCGCCCGAGGAGGGGTCGACGATGATGTTCGCGGGCTTGACGTCCTTGTGGATGACGCCGGCCGCGTGGATGGCGCCCAGGGTACGGGCGAGGCGCGCGCCGATGGACAGGACCTCGGCGACGGGCAGCCCGTCCTCGCCCACGTGACCCTCGAGCGAGATCCCCGGGAGGAACTCGAAGACCATCGCCACGTCCTTGCCGTCCCCGTGGAAGGAGACGGGCCGCACGACGCCGCTGACGTCGGCGGCGGCGAGGCGCCGGAGGATCTCGTACTCCTTGCGGAACGTGGCGACCGCGCGCGGGGGCGGGTACTCCCGATTCAGGGCCTTGATGATGACCTGGTCGTCGTCGTCCAGCCGAGTCGCGCGATAGACGGATGCCTGGTCGCTGACATGCAGCTGCTCATCGACCCGGAATCCGCTGATCGACGCCATGACCCCTCCTCGGCGGCCCTCTTCCCCCGGCGAGGAGGCCACAGTACCACCGTGTCCGCTTAGTGACGCGCGCGCGAGGGAACCTGAGCGGTTGGCTGGGTACGCGCTCGCCTACCCCAGGGCGTCGTCCACCATCGCGAGGAACTCGGTCGTCCGGGCCACGGTCCAGGTGGGCGCGAGGCCGGCGGGCAGGCGGAGGCCGAAGTGTGTCCAGGTGGCGTCGACGAACGCCGTGCGGATGCCGCAGGCCTGGGCGCCGGCGATGTCGTGCGACGCGTTGTCGCCGACCATGATCGCGTCGTCCTTGTCGACCCCCGCGCGGCGGGCGGCCTCGAGGAACATCTCTTCCGCGGGCTTGCGGATGCCCAGGTCGCCGCTGATCACGGCGTCGTCGAGCAGGTCCCGCAGCCCAGCCCGGTCGATCTTCGCGTTCTGGAGCTTGGGCGGCCCATTCGTGCACGCGACGAGCGCCACGCGCCCCTTCAGCCGGCCCAGGGCTTCACGGATCGCGGGCGGATCGGGCATGAGCTCGATCACCTGGGTCTCGAAGTCACGCCAGATCTCGATGTACGACCAGCCGAGCTCGGGGAGCGCGGCCTCGGTCTCCCGCGCCCAGCGGGGCCTCGGGCAGTAGCAGCCGGCGTCGATGGCCACGAGGCGCGCGTGCCGCTCGGCGTCTCCGCCGAGGCCCGCCTTCTCCAGCAGGCGCCAGGCGAACGCCTCGTAGGCCGCGGCGCGGTCCACCAGGGTGTTGTCGACGTCGAGGAGCAGGGCCTTGGGCGGACGCACGGCGCGCAGGGTAAACGACCTCCCGACGTTTCGCGTGGCAGGCTCCGCCCGTGCCCGCTCCCACGATTCCCGACCACATCGGCCCCTACGAGGTCCTCGGTCCCCTCGGTCGCGGCGCCTCCGCCGCCGTGTTCCGCTGCCTGCACCCGGCGCTTCAGCGGGAGGTGGCGGTCAAGCGTCTGCATCCGGAGCGCGCCCGCGACCGGGCCTTCACCCGGGACTTCCTCCAGGAGGCGCGGCTCCTGGCGAGCCTCGACCACGCCAACGTCGTGCGTGTCTTCGACGCCTGCGGCGGGCCGGACGACTGGTACGTGGTCATGGAGCTCTTCGCGGGGCAGGAGATCGCCGACGTCATCGCCGCGCGGGGCCCGCTGCCCTGCGCCGAGGTCTCCGCGCTGCTCCGGCAGGTGGCGGCGGCTCTCGCCCACAGCCACGAGCGCGGCATCGCGCACCTCGACGTGAAGCCCCACAACTGCGTCGTGGACGACGGCGGGCACGTGAAGCTCATGGACTTCGGACTCGCTCGCCGCTTCTCCGCGGACGAGGCCCCCGGGCGGACCCCGATGGTGGACGGCACGCCCAAGTACCTGGCGCCCGAGGCGGCCATGGGGCTCGTCCTCGACGGCCGCGCCGACGTCTACTCCCTCGGGGTGATGGCCTTCGAGCTGCTCACGGGGCGCGTGCCCTTCGACTCGGACTCGATCCGTGTGCTTCTCCAGATGCACGCGCGGATGCCGGCACCGGACCTGCGGGCGCTGCGCCCCGACGTCACCGATGCGCTCGCCGAGTTCGTCGCCGGCGCCCTGATCAAGGACCGGACGGCGCGCCTCGTCGACCCGGCGACGATCCAGGAGTTGCTTGCCTGAACGCAGCCCCGGCCCCCTGACGGTGCGCTGCCCTCAGTCCCGGCAGCTCCGGCAGGTGACCTCGGGGATGCCGTTCGCGTCGAGGTCGAAGGCGCTCGGCGCCAGCCAGCTCTCGCACGCGAAGCACAGGGCTTCGTCGATCTCGGGGGAGTAGCGGAACGGCTTCCAGTAGGTCTCCTGGGTTGGCAGCGCCTCCGGCGGCGCGCCGCTGCCCAGTGGGACCTCATCCGCGCCCCCGCCGACCTCGACGGGCGCCACCGGGAGCCCTGCCTGGGCGACGAGGGTCGCCACGTCTTCGGACGAGAACCGGAGCGAGGTCAGCAGGCGCCCGGCGGGCACGCCGGAGCTCATCGGAGGCAGGAAGTCGTCGTCGGCCATGGACAGGGAGCGTAGCGCCCGGCAGGCGGAGAGCGGGGCCGTCGCGCGGGGCCGGGACTATCATCCCCTCGTGACCTCCCGCCTCCTCGCGCTGCTTTGCGCCCTCGGACTGTCCGCCTGCGCCGTCGACGCCGACGGTGACGGCGTCCCCGCATCCGAGGACTGCGACGACGGTGACCCCACCATCAGCCCGGAGCTCCCCGAGGTCTGCGACAACGGCGTCGACGACAACTGCGACGGCGCCGCCCCGGAGTGCCGGGACGTGGGCGCAGTGGCCCTGAACGACGCGGACCACGGCTGGCTCGGCCCCGGCGCGAACGCTCGCTTCGGCGCGGCCGTCGCCCCGGCGGGCGACGTGGACGGGGACGGCTTCGACGACGTCCTCGTGGGCGCCCCCGGTGACAGCCGCGGAGCCCCCGGCGCCGGCTCCGCCACGCTCCTCTTCGGGTCGGCCGCCGGTCTCGACCCCTCCCGCTCCCTGACCCTCCTCGGTGTGTTCGGTGACGACCGCGCCGGGTCCGCCGTCGCGGCCGGGGATCTCGACGGCGACGGGTCCATCGACCTCGTCGTCGGCGCGCCCCAGAACGGGCTCCGGGACGCCCCCCAGTCCGAGAGCGGGACCGGCCTCGCGGCCGGCGCCGCGTACATCCTCTCTGGGCCCTTCGGGACCAGCGCCGAGGACGGCGGCTCCGGTCACGCCTCGCGCTCCCTGGCCGACGTGCCCGCCGTCCGCGGCGACGAAGCCACCGACTGCGTCGGCGCGGCCCTGTCCGTCGGGGACCTCGACGGCGACGGCACCGACGACCTGCTCGTGGGCGCGCCCTGCGCGGGCAGCCACTTCCTCATCCACCCCCACGGCAACCTGCCCATGGTCGTGGCGGGGCCCGGCCTCGCCGCTCTGCACCTCGGCCCCGTCGGCGAGGCGTCCGTCCGCGCGGGCGACGCCATCTACGCCGGCGGGGAGGACTGGGACGAGCTCGGCGCCGCCGTGACCATCGGCCCGGATCTGGACGGGGACGCTGGCCCGGACGTGCTCGTCGCCGCCCCCGACTACTACGGCGCCGACTGGATCAACCTGTCCGCCACCGGTCAGGTCCTGGGCTTCCCCGCGTCCGCGCGGGGGCTCCTCGACGCGAGCGACGCCCTCGTCTCGCTGACGGGCGCGTGCTGCGGCGCCGACCGCTTCGACGAGCTCGGTCGCGCCATCGCCGTGGGGGACCTGGACGACGACGGCGCCGTCGACGTGCTCCTCGGCGTCCCCCAGCTCTCCGAGGACGCCGTCGACGGCGGCGCCTTCGCCGTCACCGCGCCGCTCCAGGGCGACATCGACGCCGAGTCGGAGGGGGTCTGGGTCGCCCAGCCCCCGGACGACAACGAGTCCGAGGCGGGTCGCGCCCTCGCCGCCGGCTTCGATCTCGACTGCGACGGGGTCGACGACCTCGCCCTCGGCGCCCCCGCGGACTCCCGGGTCTGGCCCCGAGGGGGCTCCCTGTCCGTGCGCTACGGCCCCATCGGGGGGTACGAGGACCTCGGCGTCGAGGACGACGCCTCGCTCACGGTCTACTCCGCCTCCGACAGCGAGCGCTTCGGGGCCGCGGTGGCTGCCGTCGACCTCGACGGGGACGGCTGCCGGGATCTGCTCATCGGCGCCCCCGAGGCGCGCGCCGCCGGAGAGCGGGCCGGCGCGGTCCGGCTCCTCCGATCGGCAGGGTGGTGACGGGGTGAGCGACGAGTTCGACTTTGAGGCCCTGATGGCCATGCAGGGGGTCCAGAAGCTCGGTGGTGCGGGCAAGGGACACCGGCCCACCAAAGCCCCGCCGCCTCCGCCGACCCGTGGGGCGCCGGCTCCCCGCGTGGTTCCCCAGATCGTCTCCCGAGAGGAGCTCGTCGCGGTCGAAGCGGAGCGGGACGCGGCCCGGTCCCGGGCTGACGAGATGACCGCCGCGGTGGCCGATCTGGAGGCGCGTCTCGCGGACGCCCTGGGTCGCGAGCGTGCTCTGCAGGCGGATCTCGAGGCTCTGGCGGAGGCGAAGGACACGGCGGCAGAGGCAGCGGCCGAGGCGGCGAAGCAGGCCGAGGTGGCGCTGGCCGATCTGCGCCGGGCGCTCGACCAGGCCACCGCCTCGCTCCAGTCCACCGAGGCGGCGCGCACCTCGCTCGCCGACGCCCTCCTCGCTCGGGGGTGCGCCGGCAACACGGAGATGATCGCCGTCTTGAATGGCCTCCTCCTCCAGCGTCCCCGCGAGTTCCTCGACAGCGTCGTCCTCGCGGATCCCCACGCCCTCGCCGGCGTCCTCACCGAGCGGGTCGCCTTTGTGGCCCGTGGCGTCGAGTTTCGCCCCGACAAGTACACCGTCGTCGTGCACGTGCCGCCGGCGCGTTGCGAGATCACCGGCGGCTCCGACCCGAAGGCGCGGTTCCATGGCTTCGTCCAGGCGTGCCTCGACCGGGGGGTCGAGACGATCACGGTCGTGGGGGGCTCTCCGGCCTACCGCAAGCGCCTCGCCGAGCTCGCCGAGGAGCACGACGACGCCCCGCGCCTGAACCTGGTGAGCGGCACCCGCCGTCGGGAGAAGCGCCGCGCCGAGAGCGACATGCGCGCGAGCGACCTCGTGGTCATCTGGGGGGGCTCGGAGCTCGACCACTCCGTGTCCGACGTCTACCGGGGAGGGGACACGGACGTGGTGAGGGTCGCCCACCGAGGGCTCCCGGCGATGCTCCGGGAGGTCCGCGCCGCCCTCAGGAAGCCGCGCCGCTGAGCGCGGGGCTCAGCCGGGTCCGGCTCCGGGGACATGCTCCCGGAGGAACCTGAGCTGGTCCTCCCAGGCGCCCCGGGCGCCCTTGCGCCAGATGAAGGCGTGGAATGCGTGGATGCCCCCTTGGTACCAGCGGACTTCGCTGGTGACGGGGTAGCGCTCGAGGGCGTCGGCGAGGCGCCGGGAGTCGTCCTTGATCGGGTCCCGGGTGCCGCACACCGCCATCATCGGAGGGAGCGGGCGCGCCGGAGGAGCCGCCTCCTCGAGGAAGCGGAGCGGGTCGGCCAGGGCGAAGCGGTCCGGGTCGCCGGTGGCGTCCGGGAGGTAGCGGCGGCAGACGACGGCGATGCGGTCGCGCATCCAGGCCGGGATGTGCTCCTGACGGAGGTAGCGCTCGGGGTCGCTCACCTGGAGCATCCCGCAGGCGGGAAGGACCGCGCGCGGCAGCCCCACCCGGCCGGCCACGTCGAACACCTCCCGCGCCCACGGCTCGGGGCGCTCCCAGCACATGGCCAGGGTGAGGGCGAGGGCCAGGTTCGCTCCGGCGGACTCGCCGGCGAGGACGGTGCGCGAGGCGTCGCCGTCGTAGTGGAAGGCGTTGGCGACGATCCAGGAGTAGGCGGCGAACGTGTCCTGGCAGGCGGCGGGGAAGGGCGCCGTCCCCGACAGGGTGTAGTCGATGCTGAAGACCACGTACCCCTGGCGCGCGAAGCCCGCGCCGAACATCCAGTGCGTGTCCTTGCTCAGCAGGCCGAACCCCCCGCCGTGGATGTACATGAGGACCGGCAGCGGGCCGTCCATGTCCTTCGGGCGGTAGACGTTCAGCTTGTGCTGGGGACCGAAGCCGTCCTTGTAGGGAATGTCCCTGAAGACCTGGACGTCCCCGAGCCACCGCCGGGACATGGGGTGGTTGCGGCCGCCGTACGCGAGGCTGGTGAGCGTCGCGCTGATGATGTTGGTGACGGCCTTCTGCCGTCCGGTGATGTGGGCCTCGGTCATCAGAACACCATCAAGTTGCCGTCGCGGAAGAAGCAGACGCGGGTCTCGCCGGTGGCGCTGACCTCGACGTCCATGGTCGTCGCGTCCATCGGGCCCTGGTAGTCGTACAGCCAGTACGGCGTGGGGGTGCCCACCTCGAGCTCACCGCCGTTACGCACGGCCATGCGCAGGTCGCCGGCCGCGTTCGTGCCGAGGTCGTAGAAGCTCGGGGAGAAGGCCTCGTAGGCCGAGGTGATCCAGGACCCACCGACGCGATGGTGGGTGAACTGGGGGGTCATCACGATGGGCTGGCCGACCCCGTCGAGGGTGACCGGCGCGTAGTAGGTGGTCACGAGGGCGCCCACTGGATCGGGGGTGCCCCACGAGCCGCTCCCGGTCCAGGTGATGGCGTCGATGGAGCTGGAGTCGTAGGTGAGCCACAGGGTGCCCGCGCCGTCGAACACCGCGTCGCCGCCGAAGTCGTCGTTGCTGATCCCGGAGGTGTAGGGGTCCTCCACCCAGGTGTTCACGCCGGTGCGGTAGCTGACGACCGGCTGCTCGAGCGAGCCGCTCTGGCGGGTCCAGGTGACGGTGGGCCGCAAGCCGTTCGTGGGGTCGAGGTCGACGTCGACGTAGGTGCCGCCGTGCACCGGGGAGCCGCCGACGCCCTCGCGGGTCCACACGGCGCCGTTGTAGGTGGCGTAGCGCAGCTCGAGGTTGCCGGTGTACGTGTAGGCGAGGTGCGGGTTGTCGGCGCCGTCCAGCGCGAGGCCGAACCGGGTGCCCACCGAGCCTCCGACGTCGAAGCCGGGCCCGTCCACGAGCAGGTAGTTCCACTGGGAGCCGTCATCGAAGGCGTACCAGAGCTGCGCGTGCACGTCGTCGCGGTAGAGGACATGGGGGTTGTCGGCGCTGTCCAGCTCGAGGCTGCACCAGGAGCCGAAGCTGCTCATGGAGTCCACGACCACCGGGAGCTGCGGGGCCTCGGTCACCACGACGGTGACGCTGTCCGAGTCGGTCGCGCCGTCGTCGTCGGTGACGGTCAGGGTGACGGTGTAGGTCCCGACCGCGGCGTAGGTGTGGGCGACGGTGTTGGCGACGCCCGAGGTGGTCGTGCCGTCCCCGAGGTCGAAGGCGTAGTCCACGATGGCGCCGTCCCCGTCGCTGGACGCGCTGCCGTCGTACGTCACGGAGACGCCGGTGTCCGTGGCCGTGGGGCCGGTCAGGACGGCGTTCGGGGGGACGTTCACCTGCGCCGGGTCCACGGTGACGGTGACCGAGTCGCTGTCCGAGAGCCCGCCGCTGTCCACGGCCGTGAGCGTCAGGGTGTGGGCGCCCACGGAGAGGGACGAGACCGTCACCGTCGTGCCGGTGCCGAGGGCCCCGTCCTGGTTCGAGGACCAGACGAGGGATGCGCCGGACAGGGTGCCGTCCTCGGCGTCCGACGCGGAGCCGCTCAGGGGGATGGGATCGCCGGCGGTGTACGTCGAGCCCGAGTTCGGCGAGGTGATGACGACGCTGGGGGCGGTGTTGGGGGCGAGGACGGAGACCGTGACCTGGTCGGTCGCGGCGGCGCCCCCGCTGTCCGTGGCGGTGAGGGTGACGGTGTGGCTGCCGACGCTCAGCGTCGTCGTGGTGACGCTGGTGCCGGTGCCCAGGGAGCCGTCCAGGCTGGAGGACCAGGTCAGGTCCGCGCCGGACAGGGTGCCGTCCTCGGCGTCGGTCCCGGAGCCGGTGAAGGAGAGGGCTGCGCCGGCGACGATGGTCGTGCCCGAGGGAGGGGCGGTGATGGACGCCGTCGGGGGGGTGTTGCCCGGCGGGTTCACGGTGACGGTGACGGTGTCCGTGTCCGTGGCGCCGTCCGAGTCCTCGGCGGTGAATGTGACGGCGTGGGTGCCGGCGGACAGGGTCGTGGTGGTGACGCTCGTGCCCGTACCCAGGGCGCCGTCCAGGCTGGAGGACCAGGTCAGGTCCGCGCCGGACAAGGTGCCATCCTCCGGGTCCGTGCCCGTCCCGGTGAAGCTCACGCTGTCGCCGACGGTGTAGGAGGAGTTGGATGCGGGGCCGGTGATGGTGGCCGTCGGCGGGACGTTCTGGCCGAGAGCGACGACCGTGATCGCGATGGTGGCGAGGCCCTCGGCGCCCTGGCTGTCGACCGCGGTGAGCACGACGGTGTGGGTGCCGATGGTGGGCGACGCGAGCGAGACGGTCGTGCCGCTGCCGAGGGCGCCGTCGAGGCTGGAGGACCAGACGAGCTGGGCGCCGGAGAGGGTGCCGTCCTCCGGGTCGTCCGCGTGACCCTCGAAGGTGATGGTCTGGCCTTCGACCGACGACGACCCATTGGCCGGCGAGTCGATGAACGCCTGGGGCGGCTGGTTCACCGCGGTGACGGTGACGGAGACCTCGTCGGAGCCCGTGTTCCCGTCGGAGTCGGTGGCTTCCAGGCGGAGGACGTGGGCGCCGACGGACAGGGCGGTCGTCAGGGTCCCGCCGGTTCCGAGGTCGCCGTCGACGTCGGAGCTCCAGGCGAGGTCGCTCCCGGACAGGGTGCCGTCCTCCGGGTCCTCGGCGGTCCCTGCGAGGTTCACGCTGCTGGGATCGTTCAGGGTGGCGCCGTCGGACGGGGCGGTGATGGCGGCGACGGGGGACTGACCACCCGTGGCGTCGTCGTCGTTGGCGGTGGCGTCGTCGTCGTTGGCGGTGGCGTCGTCGTCGTTGGCGGTGGCGTCGTCGTCGTTGGCCGCGTCGTCGTCGTTCGCGGGGCGGGTCGGGCACGCCACGAGCAGCAGCGCGGCGAGGGCCGCGAGGACGAGCTGCAGTGGGGTGCGGGAGGTCATGGGGGGTGGGATCCCGGGGGGCGTCGGAGGGACGGGGCCGGCGAGAGCGCCGCAGGGGCGCTAGTCGAACCAGACCTGATCGTTGTTCGTGTAACAGACGTGCGTGATGTTCGAGGAGTCCACCTCGACGCTGGGGTAGTCGGAGTCCATGTCGTCGATCTGGGTGTACAGCCAGTAGCTCTCGCTGTTCAGCTCGCCGATCTCGAGGTGGTTGTTGTAGAGGGCGGCGAAGACGGGCAGCGCGGCGTTGTCGACGGTCAGGTCGTAGTAGGTGACGAAGCTGGGCTCGTACGCCGAGCGGTTCCACGACGTGCCGATGCGGTGGTACATGCCGCCGCCCGTCATGACGATGGGCTGGTTGATGGCGTCCATCTCGACCCGCGCGTCGTAGTTCGTGGCGATGCTGCCGACGTTCTCGGGCGTGCCCCAGCTGCCCGAGGGCGTCCACTGGATGGCGTCCACCGAGGAGTTGTCGTAGACGGCCCACAGCGTCCCGGAGCTGGTGAACGCGCCGCCCAGGGCGTCGTCGTTGCTGATGCCGGAGGTGTACGGGTCCTCGACCCAGCTGTTGGGCCCGGTGCGGTAGCTGACGACCGGCTGCTCGAGCGAGCCGCTCTGGCGGGTCCACAGGATCGTGGCCCGGTTCCCGTTCGCGGGGTCGAGGAGCATGGTGAGCGGGGCGAGGTGGACGTTGTTGACGGGGTTCGCGTTCTCCCGCACCCAGCTGCCGCCGACCTTCGTGGCGTACCGGACCTCGAGGTTGCCGGTGTAGTAGTAGGCGATGTGGGGGTTGCCGGCCGCGTCGAGGACGAAGTCCAGGGTGCTGCCGATGGCGCCGCCTACGTCGAAGCCGGGGCCGTCGACGACCTCGAGCTGCCACGTGGCGCCGTCGAAGAAGCCGTACCAGAGCTGGCCGTGCGTGAAGTTGTGATAGACGACGTGGGGGACGTCGCCGGAGCCGATCTGCAGGCGGCAGCGGCCCACGTCGTCCGGCGTGGGGTCGATCTGGCCGTCGGCGGCGACGGACACGGCCCACTCCATCTCCGCGTCCTCGGGGTCCTCGGCGATGTCGAAGGTGAAGGTGGCGTCGAGGGACTCGCCGTCCTTGGTGATGACCTCCGCGGTCAACGCGCCCACGTCCAGCGGCGGCAGCGTCCAGTGGACGAGGTCCCCGTCGCTCCAGACGGCGCCTGCGTTCGCGCTCCAGCGGACGATGCTTCCCTCGGCGCCGTCCACCTCGATGCGGAAGCGCTCGACGGTGCCGGCGACCATGGGGCCGCCCTTGCCGAGGCGATCCAGGCCGCGGATGGCGGCGGACGTGGTGCCGTCGGCCGCGAGCTCCGGGCCGTAGGACGGCGGCGCCGCCGGGTCGACCGGGGGCTGGCAAGCGACGAGGGAGAGGGCGGCAAAGCAGAGGGCGGCGTGGCGCATGGTCTGTCTCCGAGGCGGTCCGAGAGAGGCGCGAACACTATCAGTCGAGGGCGTGGTCTACTCCCGCCTTTGGAGGTGCGGTGGCAGCTGGAGCCCCTTCGGTCGAGACGCGGCCGGGTGAGACGGACACGGAGGCGCTGCTGCGGGTGCTGAGCGCCGGCAGCCGGAGCTTCTCGCTCGCGGGCAAGCTGCTGCGGCCGGGGACGCGTGCGTGGGCGGCGGCGGTCTACGGGTGGTGCCGGCGGGCGGACGACCTGGTGGACGATGCGCCGCCGGGGACGGCGCCGGCGCGGGTGGAGCAGCTGTTCGCGGAGCTGGACGGGCTCTATGGCGCGGGGGGCCCCGTGGAGTGGGGGCGCTGGGACGGGGTCGACGACCTGCGGAAGGAGCTGGCGCTGCGGGCGTTCGCCCAAGTGGCGCGGGAGCGGCGGATTCCGCGGCAGTACCCCGAGGAGCTCGTGCGCGGCATGGAGATGGACCTGGGCGGGGTCGTGTACGAGACCGCCGCGGACCTGGAGCTGTATTGCTACCGCGTGGCGTCCACGGTGGGCCTGATGATGTGCCACGTGATGGGCATCAAGGAGGACCGGGCGCTGGAGCCCGCGGTGCACCTGGGGCTGGCGCTCCAGATGACGAACATCGCGCGGGACGTCCTCGAAGACTGGGGGATGGGGCGGCTGTACCTGCCGCAGGAGTGGCTGGGGGCGACGGGGCCGGAGCTGCTCGGGCGGTTGGAGCGCGGGGGGGGCGACGGCGCGGCGGGCGAGCTGCCGCGGAGGGCGGAGGTGCGGGACGCGGTGCGGCGGCTGCTGCGCCTGGCGGACCGCTACTACAACAGCGCCGACCGGGGCCTTCAGGACCTGCCGTTCACGTCGGCGGCGGCCATTCGGGCGGCGCGGTGGATCTACCGGGAGATCGGCTCGGTGGTGTGGCGGCGCGACTTCGACGTGTGGCAGGGCCGCGCGGTGGTGCGGCGGCGGCGGCAGGCGTTCCTGTTCGGGCGGTCGGCGCTGCTCGAGGTGGCCTGGGCGCCGCTCCGGGCGCGGCGCGAGCGCGGGGGGAGGGTGCCCACGCGGGTCATCGAGGACCCGCGGGAGCTGCTGGGGCGGTACCGCGCGTGAGGCGCTCGGGCCGCGGGGCCCGAGGCGCCGCGCGATCGCAGATCAGCCGGGGAACGGCACGTTGTTGAAGGCGAAGGCCTCGATGTGCACGGTCTGGCCGGTGGGGGACTCGAACTGGTCGGCGACGAGGATGGTGACGCTGCCCTCGAACCAGCCCGACGCCGAGGAGCCGAACTCGGTGAGCTGGACCTCGCCCTCGCCCTCCTCCATCCAGAGAAGGTACTCGTCCGACTGGGCGGTGGCGTACTGGAACGCGAGGGGCTCGGCGATCGGGTCCGGGTCATCGATGGGCGGCTCGTCGAACCACAGGGTCAGCCGCATCGGGACGGTGCCGTCGAGCTCGACCGCGAGGCCGATGGCGCCGTCGCCCCAGGTCAGGCTGGCGTCGACCTCGGCGCCCTCCTCGGTGGTGCCGTCGTCGGAGTCGGTCTCGGTGTAGACGCCGGCCTTGCCGTCGCCGACCTCGTCGGGGGTGATGAGGCCGTCGCCGTTGGCGTCGAGCCCGCCCATGGCGGTGTTCTCGTTGTCGTCGTCGTCGCCGCTCCCGCCGCGCCGACCCGCGCAGCCGGCGACCGCCGAGGTGAGGGTGAGCAGGGCAAGGGACAGGATCAGGGCGCGCGAGTTCATGGATGCTCCTCCGTTCGGGCGGGGGAGATATGACTCAGCAGGCAGAGAGAGGCAACGAACGCGGTGTCACGGGTTGTCACGGGGCTCCCACCCGTCGAGCGTCGCCTGCGCGACGAGGTCCTCCGCGGCAGTCTCCTCGTCGAACCAACCGCTGCGCCGGTTGATCTCCACGAGCCCGTCGAGCCCATGGGTCTCGAAGAGGAGCCTCCAGCCGGCGGGCTTGATGATCGCCAGGAGAAGCTGGCAGTAGTCGAAGAGCTCCTGGACGAATCGGGGGTCCCGGAGGTGTTTCACGGTGTAGGACCTCCCCTGGGGCTCCGGGTATCGGTACCAGGCGAGGGCCTCGGTCCCCGACGGGGGGCGGGGCGGCTCCGGTTGGCGCTCGACGCGTTCGAGGTCGTCGTCCGTGTAGCGCTTGTACACCTTGCGGGTTCCTTCCCGGAGCCAGTACATCCAGCGCGCGTGGAGTCCGTGCCAGATGCATCGGTCCACCCGCCCCACCCGGGGAGTCCGGTTCCGCTCGTTCAGCAGCACGCGGACCACGGTGCCGACCGGGTACTTCGGGGGCTCTCGTTCTTCGTCTGTCGTCATCGGCTGCTCCCTCTCCCCCACGTCCGCCGCCGACCCTCAGGGCTTCCACGCCTCCGCTGCTCCGTGGTGGTAGACCAGCGCCCCTCCGAGGTCGCCCGCCCGCACCGCGAGCCACGCCGCGACGAGGCCGAACAGGATCCCGGTGATCGCGGACTTGCGCGCCACGTCGGCCCGCTTGGCGATGGCGCTCGCGAACCAGGGCAGCAGCGTCACGATGCATGCGATGAAGAAGAGCTCCCCGGCCTCTTCGTGCTCGTGGATGAGCGCCCGGTCCACGAACTCCTCCACCTTGTGGTGGTCCTCGTCGCCGGTGCGCTGCGCCCCGAACGCCGCCACCACCGTGATCGCCTGGAGCACCGCCGGGACGCGCAGGATCCGCTGGGCGAGGGCGTCCTCCTCCCGCGTCCACATCAGGAACACCGCTCCGAGGAACGGGATCAGCAGCGCGAAGGCGATGGGGATGTGGACGACGGCCGGGTGGAGGGGGAGTCCGTTCATGGGTGCATTCTGCCGGGGAGCAGGCAGCCGCGCCCGGCGTCCTCGGGCCCCCCGCCTTCTCCGCGCCCGGGGTCAGCGGCCCCAGCCCGGGAACGGCGGCAGGGGCTCCCCGTCCTCGCGGCGGTAGTGGGGCAAGACCTTCCCGGGCGCCGTCCCCCGTCGGTAGGCCGCCGTACCCGCCGGCGACGGCACGAACACGATGTCCGGCGGCACCGGGAATCGCTCGGTGTCGTCCCCCTGGAGCGCGTCCACGATGGCCTTCCAGCCCGGCGCCGCCGTCCGCCCTCCCGCCTCGCCGCGCCCGAGCGGGTCGTGGGCGTCCAGCCCGATCCACACCGCCACCGTGTGCTCGGGGGTACTCCCGACGAACCAGGTGTCCACCGCGTCGTTCGTGGTCCCCGTCTTCCCCGCGCGGTCGCGCCCCTCCGCCCGCACCGCCTTGCCCGTCCCCCGCTCCACGACGCCCCGCATCATGTCGAGGAGCTCGTAGGCGACGCCCGGGTCGAGCACCTGGGTCGGGGTCGCCTCCGGGAGCGGCACCGCCGCGCCGTCGGGCCCGGTGGCGTCCAGCAGGATCCGCGGCCGCACGTGGCTCCCGAGCCGGGCGACCGTCGCATAGCCGACCGCCATGTCGAGCGGTGAGACCTCCGACACTCCCAGGGGCAGCGCCTTGTCCGGCCGCAGCGGGCTCGTGATGCCCATCGCCTGCGCCGTCGCCGCTACCGCCTCGGGGGTCAGCTCCAGACCCAGCCGCACCGCAGCCGTGTTCGAGGAGAGCGCCAGCGCCCGCCGCAGGGGGATGGGCCCCGCCGACACGTGGTCCCGGGGCCGCCACCATCGCCCCCCGACCTTCAACGCCAGCGGGCTCGTGTCCACGAGGTCGCCGCCGGACCAGCCCGCCTGGAGCGCAGTCGCGTAGACGAACGGCTTGAAGGCGCTCCCCGGCTGGCGCCTCGCCTGCACCGCGCGGGAGAAGTCCGCCAGCGCCATCTCCCGCCCCCCGACGAGGGCCAGCACCTCGCCGGTGGCGTTGTGGAGGACGACGGCCGCGCCCTGGGCCTGACCGCGGTCCTTCTGCGCCCCTCGGCGGGCGCTCCGCGCCTCGCGCCGCGCTTCGAGCTCGCCGATCGCGAGCAGCACCGCGTCCTCGGCGATGGCCTGGATCGCCGGGTCCAGCGCCGTGCGCACCGTCAGGCCGGCCTGAGGTGCGGCGTCACCGAAGACCTCGAGGACCCGCTGGCGCGCGGACGTGATGTACGAGACCCCGCCGGTGGCCACCGCCTGGTTCGGGGGCCCGAGCAGCGGGGTGGCGAGGGCGGCGTCGAGCTCCGCCTCCGTGAGGCTCCCGCTCGCCCGCATCTGTCGAAGCACTGTCTCGCGGCGCTCCATCGCGTCGTCGGGCGCGGTGCGGGGTGCGTACCGGGACGGAGCCCGCACGAGCCCCGCCAGCAGCGCCGCCTGCCCCGCATCGATCGTCCGCGCCGACTGTCCGAAGTAGTCGCGTGACGCTGCCTCGACTCCGTGGTTCCCGCCCCCGAGGAAGACGTAGTTCAGGTAGAGCTCGAGGAGCTGCTCCTTCGTGGCCCGGCGCTCGAGGCGGTAGGCGAGGGCGGCCTCGCGGATCTTCCGCCGGAGGGACCGCTCGCTGCCGATGAGCAGCTTCTTCACCAGCTGCTGCGTGATCGTGCTCCCGCCCTGCACCACCTCGCCGGCGTCCAGGTTCGCCAGCGCCGCGCGCGCGATGCCCTGGGGATCGACCCCGCGGTGCTCCCAGAACGTCTGGTCCTCCGCGGCGACGAACGCGTCCAGCACGTGCCGGGGCAGGGCGGGCAGCGGGACCCAGAACCGCCGCTCCACGTACAGGACGTCGATCTCCGTCCCGGTCCGGTCGAGGACCCGGGTCGCCTGGGGCGGCTTGTAGTCGAGGACAGCCTGGACGTCGGGCAGATCCCTCAGCGTCACCGCCTGGAGCCACACCGCGCCGGCTGCCACCATGAGACCCATCGAGAGCAGCCCCCAGGCCAGTCCCCGCCCCACGAGGCCGAGGCAGCTCCGGCTCGTCGGCGCGCTGTGGCTGTCGCTGGTGGGGTCGGGGTGCACGGCGGAGGTCCATTCTGGACCGGATCCGGTCTCGGTGTACGAAGCGCCGCCCCCGCGGCCCCTGCATCGCCTCGTCCTTCATTTCGACGATCCCCTGGCGGACCCGGCAGGCGCGCTCGTGCTCGAAGGCGCGCTCGCCCAGCTGCCCGACGTGGCCGTGCGGGTCGAGGGGCTTCCCGAGCCGCCAGGGTGGGGCTGGGCGTGGTCCGAAGGCGAGCGGCGCTTCGAGGGGCATGCGGCCTTGGCTGACGAAGGACTGCGCCTGCGCCTGTGCGACGAGGCCGGCGACTGCGTGGTCGCCGAGTCGACCTATTCAGAGACTCGCGCGCGCGTGCGCGAAGCGGTCGAGCGGGTGGGGGCGTGGATGAAGTTGGAGCCGCCCGCGGCCGCTGACGGTGCTGTCAGCGACGACCCCGGGGCGCTCCGGGGGTTCTCCCGAGCCGCCCGCGACGCGTTTCGCGGCGGGCGCCCGTGGGCGGGGTTGCGGTGGGAGCGGCTCGACCGGGTGGTGCGGGCCGACCCGGGGCTCGGTGAGGCGTGGACCCTTCTCGGGCGCCGCGCGGCGCGGGGGGGCGATCTCGAGGTGGCGAGCATGGCGCTGGCGCACGCCGCGGACCTGGGGGGCTCGGCTGCGGATGCCGCGGCGGTCTGGGTCGCGCGGGGGCACGGCGACCGGGTGGCGCGGCTCGGCCGAACCGTCGACCGGAGGGACCCGCGCATCGCGGCGTTGGTGGCCGTCGCCTCGTGCGTGCACCCGGCGGAGGTGGAGCCACGGCTGGAGCCAGAGTGCATCGATCGCTTGCCCGCGCCCGTCCGCGGTGCCCCGGCCCTGCTCCGGCTGCAGGCCGGGGGGACCGAGGCTCCGGGCGCGCGGCTGGACCGCCTCGAAGCGTGGGCGCGGGCCGAGGAGGGCCCGGAGGCCGCAGAGGCCGCGCGGCAGGCGGCGCTCGAGGCGATGGACTGGGAGCGTGCCCTGGCCCTGGACGTGCTCGTGGCGGACAAGGGTGGGGCGGCGTTCGCGGGACCAGCCCGGGCGCGGCTGGAGCACGCCGTCCGGGGGCCCGACGCCCGCGCCGAGGAGCGCGCACGCCGACTGGCCCGGCGGGGGTCCCTGGTGGTGGCGCGGGCGCGGGCGGCGCTGGACGCGGGAGAGGTCCGCGCGGCGCTGGCCCTGGCCGACGAGCGCTTGGGGGCGGAGGAGTTCGACGCCGACGCCCTCGCCATCCGCGCCCGCGCCCTGGCCGAGCTGGGACGGAACCCTGAGGCGCAGGCGGCCCTGGTGGCGCTGGAGGCAGCGGACCCGATGGCACCCGACGCAGCGATGGTGCGTCGCCTCCTGCGGGGACGGTGAGGGAGGCGACGGATCCTGACCGGGCGCTCGCGGTAAGGTGGCCGCCCTCATCCTGGGTGGCGCGCACGCGCGGGGGATCTGATGGCTACGAAGGAAGACACGTCCATGTCGATGGTCGACGTCACCGAGCAGGACGTTCGGTGGATGGAGGGCCTCAAGGAGATCCTGAGCGTCGCCTCGGGAGGGAGCGGCAAGCCGCCCCGCAAGCCGGGCAAGGACCCGGACAAGGACCCGCCTTCGGACCCACCGAAGGAGAAGCCCAAGCCGAAGAAGCAGCCCCAGGTCATCACCTGGGCGAACCCCGGGCCCGTCGCCTGGGGCACACAGATCTCGGCGACCCAGCGGAACGCGACCACGAGCGGCGACGGGGCCCTGACGTACTCGGTCCAGGTGGGGGACGTCCTCGACGTGGGCACCCACACCCTGCGCGTCGACGCCGCGGAGACGGACGGGTTCCTCGCGGCCCACGCCACGGTGCAGCTCGTGGTCACCAAGGCGCCCCAGACCATCACCTGGGAGGCGCCCGCGGGCATCACCTTCGGGACGAAGCTGTCGGGAACGCAGCTGAACGCCAGCACATCGGGCGACGGGGAGCTTGAGTACGAGCCGAAGCTGGAGGCCGAGCTGCTCCCGGGGACGCACAGCCTCAAGGTCACGGCGAAGGCGACGGCGAAGTACCTCGCTGCGGAGAAGACCGTCAGCATCGAGGTGGCGAAGGCGGCCCAGACCATCACGTGGGACGCGCCCGCGGGCATCACCTGGCCGACGAAGCTGTCGGGGACCCAGCTGAACGCGAGCACGTCGGGCGACGGGGAGCTGGAGTACGAGCCGAAGCTGGAGGCCGAGCTGCTCCCGGGGACGCACAGCCTCAAGGTCACGGCGAAGGCGACCGCGAAGTACCTCGCAGCGGAGAAGACGGTCGAACTCGTGGTCGCCAGGGCGACGCAGACCATCACCTGGAGCGCGCCGGCCGGGATCACCTGGCCGACGAAGCTGTCAGAGACCCAGCTGAACGCGAGCACGTCGGGCGACGGCGAGCTGACCTACGAGCCCGCCCTCGAAGCGGAGCCGCTCCCCGGCACGCGCACCCTCAAGGTCACGGCGGCGGCGACGGCGAAGTACCTCGAGGCCGAGAAGACGGTGGAGATCGAGGTCGCGAAGGCGACGCCCGTCATCACCTGGGAGCACCCCGAGCCCGTCGACATCGGCGTGGAGCTCGACGAGACGCAGCTCAACGCCACCTGCACGAGTGACGCGGAGCTCGAGTACAAGCCGGCGAAGGGCACGAAGACCACGAAGGCGGGGAACCTGACCCTGCGGGTCGACGCGCCCGAGACGGCCAAGTACGAGAAGGCCTTCAAGAACGTCACCCTCAAGGTGAACAAGCCGAAGCAGACCATCACCTGGGCCAACCCGGCGGACATCGTCTACGAGACGAAGCTCTCCGCCACCCAGCTGAACGCGACGCGCACGAAGGGCAACGGCGCCCTGACCTACGACCCGGCGCTGAATGCACAGCTCGATCCCGGCGACCACACCCTGAAGGTCACCGCCGCAGAGACGACCGAGTGGGCTGAGACGGAGAAGGAGGTGACCATCAAGGTCACCAAGGCGAAGTCGGTCATCGAGTGGAAGACCCCGGCGCCTATCGCGAAGAACACGAAGATCCAGCCAGCGCTGACCGCCACTGTGAAGAAGGGCGGGACGACCCTCACCTATGCCCCGGACAAGGACACCAAGTTCACTGCCGAGGGGAACCAGTTCCTCACGGTGAAGAACAACGACACCACCAAGTTCTTCCCCACGCGCGCCTTCGTCCGGCTCCAGATCATGGACAGCGCCGAGTCGGTGAAGGGCTTCAAGGAGACGGCCGACGGGACGCGGTGGAAGAAGCCGAGTACGAGCCCGAACAAGGAGGTCTGCGACGCTTGGGATGCGGACACCGATGGCATGAAGACCCAGGGCCAGAAGCTGATGAAGGACCTCAGTCAGCTCACCGGCGCCCAGATCAAGACCTACATGGACGCGCTGGTCACCTCGTCGAGCGACAAGACCTACCAGGGCGGCACCTACCCGAACCACATCTGGAAGTTCGCGAACGGCCTGCAGGTCCGTTACAAGCCGAGCGGCGACGCCTTCAGCTCGACGCCCATGTTCTGCATTGAGGGCCGCAGCTCCTCCGGGTTCTCGGCCAGCCAGAGCGACATCGCCTTCAAGCTGACCGGGGACGGGGTCCCCACCGCCAAGGGCCCCGGCAACTCCGACATCACCATGCCGGGCGGCTACAACAGCTCGAAGAAGACCAAGTTCCGCTCGGGCTGTGCCCGGTCGACCCACCACATGTGCCGTCCGAAGGAGGACCAGGTCATCGACTGGGCGACTCCGCCGAAGATCACCCTGCCGGACAAGGTGGGCCCCCTGCACCTCAACGCCACGCTGACCACCGGGGACGGGGCTCTCACGTACACGCCCTTGTCGGGGACGAAGCTCGCCGCGGGGACCCGCACCCTGTCGGTGAAGGCCGCGGCGACGGACGCATACAAGGAGACCACGAAGACGGTGAACGTCGAGGTGGAGAAGGGCGAGCACGTGATCGTGTGGGAGACGCCCGATCCCCTCCCGGTCGACACGACCTTGTGGTTCGACCGCATGAACGCCACCTGCGCGACTGCCCCGGGCCCCCGCTCACTGCACTACGACCCCGGGCCGAGGACGACGTGGTCCAGCCCCCAGACGGTGACCCTGAAGGTCACCTGCCCCGAAACCGACGACTACAAGGCGACGACGAAGACCGTCTCGCTCCAGATCGTCGAGAGCTGAGGAGGGCGACGTGGACATCTTGCTCAACCAGGAACAGTTGCGGATCACCCCGGCGGATGGCGGGGCGTTCGACGTCGACGCCATCGCGGCGACCATCGAGGGCATCGGAGCCTCGTTCCGGGACGAAGCCGACCCGCGCAAGTTCCTCTTGTTCGAGGACGCGGAGTCCCGCGACGAAGGTCTACAGGAGCGCCGCGCCGATCCGAGTGGGCCGCTGCCCTACGTCCTGGTGATCGTCGCGCAGCCGGACGAGATCATCGTTGCCCTGGCGGCTGGCGACGACTTCTGGCCCCAGGCCACGGCCTTCCTCCAGTGGTTCGGCCCCGCTTACCCGGACTCGAGAGTCACCAACCAGAACGGCGTCGACCTGAGCGAGCACCTGGCCCGCTGAAGGACCCGCCGAGCTGACCGCGTGCCGCACAGTCGCCTTCGCCCTCAGCGCTCCCGCACCGCCCCGGGCTTGCCGTCGTCCACGATGCGCAGCCCCTCGCCGAGCACCCAGATGGCGACTGGTCCCGGACGACGCCACCCGTCGAGCCCGTCCGCGACCGCGAGCGTTGGGGTGCAGGTCTCGTCCTCGTCCCGCTGCTCCACGTAGCGCCACTGCCACGACGCAGCCTCCTCCTGGCGGGCGACCTCCAGGTCTGCGCGGCGCCCCAGGGCGTCGATCCGGTCGGCCAGCGGGCCCTGGATCAGCGGACTCAGCGCGGCGTCGAGGGCGTCCACCCGCCGCCGCTGCACGTCCGAGGACTGGGCCGCGTCCCGGTGGGCCTGACCGAAGGCGCGGGCGCGGGCGATGAGCGAGGCGACGGCGGGATCATCACAGGTGAGGGGGCCGTCGAGCCCGGCGGCGAGGGCGTTCTGGAGCATCCCCACTGCGTCGTGGACGACAGCGGCGTGGTCGAGGCGCCGCTCCAGCTCGTCGACGGCGCTGAGGAGGTCGTCCGGCGTGGGAGCGACGCGCTGCAAGGGCGACCACTCCCCGGCCGAGGCAGGGAGCACCGTCGCCACGAGCACGCCGAGCCCCATCGCTGCGAGCGCACCCCAGGCTCCTCCAACCCTGCCGCGCCTCACTCGAGCCATGCGCCCGCATACTCCTCGATGTATCGCCGCAGGATGGCCCGGCCGTCGAACCGCGCCCCGAGCACCGACAGGATCATGTAGACGCCGCCCAGCTTGCGGTCGAGGAAGAACGTCCAGGGCGGCGGCGTCCGCAGCTTGAACGCGAGCACACCCTCCTTGCCCTTCGCCGCGAGGCGCCCCGGCAAGTCGGTCGCACCCCAGTCGTAGCGGCCGCCTCTGTCCATGTGCGCGACGGGGCCGCCGGGCCGCGATGGGTCCGCGAACGGCTCCACCACCATGAGGCACAGCTCCACGAACCGGTCGACGAGCTCCGGCTTGTCCCCGTCCACGAGGAACCCCATGTCTCGGCCCACCTGGATCATCGGCGCTGCCTGCTGGTGCAGCGCCCCGTAGATGAAGCGGGCGTAGGTCCCCATCACGTCGTCGCCGATGGGGCGCACCGCCCCGAAGTCGAGCAGCCCCACCCGGTCTCCGGCGTCGTCGGGCTGGACCACGAAGTTGCCGAGGTGAGGGTCCGTCTGGACCGAGCGCAGGACGAAGACCTCGCGGAGGAGCATCTCGAACACGAGGGCGCCGAGGGCGTCCCGGCGGGCCTGGGGCAGGGCGAGGATCTCGGGTGCGTCGAAGCGGACTCCGCCGAGGAAGTCCGTCGTCAGGACCCGGTCCGAGGACCACGCCGGCCAGGTCCGGGGGACCACGATGCGGGGCTCGTCGGCGAAGGCGGCGGCGAAGGCGTCCGTCGTCTCCCGCTCGAGGCCGTAGTCCACCTCCCGCCGCAGCATCGCCCGCACCTCGGCGAACAGCGCGGGCGCCGAGGGTCCGGTGGGGGACAGGCCCGCCACCCTCAGGAACTGCCGCAGCGTCGACAGGTCCGCGTCCACCGCCTTGTCCACGCCCGGGTACTGGACCTTCACCGCGACCCGGTCTCCTGTGGCCTTGACCGTGGCGGCGTGGACCTGGCCCAGCGAGGCCGCCGCCAGCGGAGTCGTCTCCACGTCGAGGTCGTCGAGCGCATCTCCGAGCTCGTCCCGCAGCCGCTCCTCGATGGTCGCCCAGGCGAGGGTCGGCGTCTGGGACTGCAGGTTCTTGAGGATGGCGTTGGCCTCGGCGGGGAGCAGGGCCTCGCCGTAGGTGGACAGCATCTGTCCCACCTTCATCATCGAGCCCTTGAGCTCCCCGAGCTCCTTGGTCAGGTCCAGCGCGGAGCGGACGAGCAGGTCGCGCCGCCGGGTCTCCTTGTCCTCCTTGCTGGCGAAGAGCCCTCCCACAGCGTGCCCGGTGGCCCGCAGCCCGGCCACGGTTCCCAGCTTCGCGAGGCGCAGCCCGCGCGCGAACCGTCCGGTGCGGATGCCCTCGAGCTCGCCCGGGCCATCCTCGGAGGCCCCACCGTCAGCCGGATCGTCGCTCACCCTCGCAGCATAGTCGCGTCGGGGCGGCTCCCCGGCGAGGCCCGTTGGTATAGGGTGGGAACGGCCACGGGGGTGGTGTCGAGGCCCAGGAGGACCTCATGAACGCGACGGTGAAGCCGAACATGAAGGCGCCGAGCGCGCCGGGGTCGATGAACCGCGCCGACCGGGCGGAGCACGACGACCTCGAGCTCGAGCTCGTGACCGAGGAGCGCCCGGCGGGCGAGGACTGGCGAGGGCACCTCACGAAGAAGAACACCCCGGTGGGCGTGCTCCCGGCGTCGGGAGACATCCCGCGCGAGCTGTACGGACACCTCTTCGTGAACTCCGCCTGCGGAACCGTCACGAGCGAGGGGTTGCCGCTTCGGGGTCACGAGGTCACGACCATCCTCGCCGGCGACGGCTACCTCATGCGGTTCGATCTCGACGGCCAGGGCGGCTCGGTCAAGCTCAAGACCCGTCTGCTCCGGACGCCGTGCTTCTACGTGGACGAGATCACGCGGCAGCGGCGTGACCTGAAGCTCTACCGGTTCTTCAACCACGGGATCCTGCGATTCAACTGGCTCCTCGGCGCGCGGAACATGAACAACACGGCGTTCTATCCGCTCCCGGCGAAGGACCAGGACATCGAGGCGGCGTGTCGGCTGCTGGTGACCTGGGACGCGGGGCGCCCCTGGGAGATCGACCCGGTCACCCTCGAGCCGAAGACGCCGGTCGGCTACCGCAAGGAGTGGGCGGCCGAGGCGTTCGGCACGCACCCCTTCCCGGTGACCTTCGGCACGGCCCACCCCCAGTGGGACCCGGACACGCAGGAGTTCTTCGCCATCAACTATGGCAAGGGGATGGACGCGCTCATGCGCACCGTGCCCATCATGAACACCGTCCACCGGGTCCGGATGGCGGTGGGCTCCCGCTGGAACGACTTCCTGTTCTCGGTGGGGCTCGAGCGCATCGCCGAGGCGCGCATCGCGGTGTACGCCTACCTCGATCGCAAGCGGACCGAGGTGCAGGACCGCTCCCCGCCGGGCTTCTTGCCGGAGCGCTTCACCTACCTGCTGCGGTGGGACGGCAAGGGCGCCATCCAGCGGTTCCAGATGGTGAAGCGCGAGACCCGCGATCCCATCGAGGACAAGGTGTCCCTCATCGCGAAGTTCCTGGGACGCAAGGCGAAGAAGGACCAGGAGATCGGGGTCCTCGGCGCCTCGGTGGGCATCGAGGAGACCGTGCACCAGATGGCGTGCACGAAGAACTTCATCGTCGTGTTGGACACGGGGTTCAAGGTCGGGCTGGACGCCCTGTACGGGGATCCGCTCCCGTTCCTGCCGGCGCTCCGCGGGTTCTTCAAGACACTGACCACCCGCAAGGTCACCCCGTACTCGACCTTCTACATCGTCCGGCGCAGCGACATGGAGGAGTCCCTGGAACGCTGGGAGAAGCTGACGGACGCCCAGAAGCTCGTGAATCGGACGCCCGACGTGAAAGCCACGGTGGTCCGGGTGCCCTCCGCGGCGTGCCACTTCGTGGCGGACTACGAGGATGACGGGCACGAGGTCGTGCTCCACGTCGCCCACAGCGACGCGACGGACGTGGGGGAGTGGGTGCGTCCCGGTGCGAAGAACCCTTACACGGAGGGGGCGATCCACGAGGACTACTACGGCCTGCCCGGGGTCTCGGCGATCGACACGAACCGGGTGGCTCGCTACACGGTGGACGTGGACGGACAGCGCGTGTCGGACTCGCAGGTGATGAGCCGGAACCCGTTCACGTGGACGGTGGCGCTCTACGCCCAGCGCACGGCGGGCGTGCCGAGCCAGTTCGCGAAGAAGATCAAGAGCATCTACTGGAACTCGATGGGGTTCTTCCCGGAGATCGCGACGGCCGAGCTGCGCGAGCTGTACCGGGACTACATCCACCGCAAGACGCCGATCGCGGAGATCGACTGCATGCCCGACACGGGCGGGCGCCCCTCGACGCTGATGCGGATCGACGCCGAGAACTTCATCATCGCCGACCACTTCATCCTGCCGCCCGGGTACGTGTGCAGCACCCCGCAGTTCCTGCCGCGGAAGCGGCGGCGGCGCAGCGTGCCCGAGGACCAGGACGGCTACCTGTCGGCGATGGTGTTCCCGCCGGACCCGGCCGGGGGCAAGGCGGTCCCGGAGCTCTGGATCTTCGATGCGCGCGACCTGGGGCGCGGACCCCTGTGCATGCTCCGTCATCCGAAGTTCAAGGTCGGGTTCACCATCCACAGCGCGTGGATGGGCGACATCAAGAACTACGACCCGAGCGTCTACAAGGTGGACCTGCGCGAGGACTTCAAGGACGCCCTGGCGAACCTGCGGCGGGGCGTGAAGCTCAAGCCGGTGTTCGAGCAGGAGATCTTCCCGAAGTTCGACTGAGGTCGGGACTTTGGGGGGCGGGAGTCCCCGTGGCGAACCCACTTCCGCTGGCAGATGGCGAGCTGCTGCACGGCCGGACCATCGCCCTGCGGAACCAGGGTGTGGCCGACGCCGAGCCGATCTTCGCGGTGTGGGGGAGCGAGGCGGTGATGCGGTTCGTGCCGTCGGATCCCTTCGGGAGCCTCGAGGATGTGCGGTCCGCGCTCGAGAACGGCGTGGTCCAGGGCACCAGCACCGGGCGGTACCGGTTCGCGATCGTGCGGCGAGGCGATGGTGAGCTCGTGGGGACCTGTGGGATCTACTCGAACCGGGCCTTCGAGGAGACCTGGGAGGTCGCGTATCACCTGGCGCCGGCCCACTGGGGGCACGGGTACGGGACCGAGGCGGCGGCTCTGCTGTTGCGCTACGGCTTCGAGCGACTCGGGGCCAGCAAGCTGATCGCGCTCGTCTACCCCGGGAACCTGGCGTCGTTGCGCGTCGCGGAGAAGGTGGGGATGGAGCGGCTGGGGCCGCGCTCCGGGTACGTCGAGGATGAGGAGCTCGTGCTGTTCGAGAAGGCAGCGCCTACAGGCCCACCAGGCCCCGACTGACCTGGGTGAGCTTGCTGGCCATCGCGTCGTCGTGGGCGTTCGGGTTCGGTGACGTCAGTGGCCAGCCGCCGGGGCGGCACTCCTTGTCGCCGTAGAGGATGCTGATCTGGCTGTAGTACGCGCCGGAGTGGTTCGGCACGTCGTCGTCGAGCAGACAGTGCAGGCTCGTCTGGGCGCCTTCTTCGTTGCTCACCATGGTGAGCGGGCCGGACAGGGGACGCATCAGCACGTTCTGGACCCAGATCGGCATCATCGTCGCGGCGAGGTTGCTGCGGACCCAGCCTGGGTGCACCGACACCGGCGTGACGCCCGTCCCCTCGAGGCGCGCCGCGAGCTCGCGGGCGTAGAGCAGGTTCGCGAGCTTCGACTCGGAGTAGGACTCCGTCTTGCTGTAGGGCCTCGCGTCCCAGTTGAGGTCGTCGAAGTGGATGGCGGGGCGGCTCTTCGGACCCCCGGCGTGGACGACGCTCGACAGGATGACGATGCGCGCCGGTGCGCTGGCTTTGAGGACGTCGAGGAGCAGCTCGGTCAGGAGGAAGTGGCCGAGGTGGTTCACCCCGAACTGGGTCTCGAACCCGTCCTTCGTCGTGCCCTTGGGCGGGCCCATGATGCCGGCGTTGTTCACGAGGGCGTCGAGGCGGTCGTGGGTGGCCAGGAAGGTGGCGGCGGCGTTCCTGACCGAGTCGAGGCTGCCGAGATCCATCTGCAGGACCTCGGTGGAGCCCTTCAGGTCCGCCATCGTCGCCGCGGCCTCGTTTCCTGCGTCCGGCCGGCGACAGGCCATGACGACGTGGGCGCCCTGCCGCACCAGCTGGCGCGTGGTCTCGAGGCCGACGCCGGAGTTGGCGCCGGTGACGAGGTAGGTGCGGCCGGACAGGTCGCGGGAGAGGAGGTCGGGCGAGCAGAGAAGGGGTTTGGGCATGGGGTCCTCAGGCGTGGGCGCGCCGGACCGTCTCCGGCGTGGTGCCGGTCCAGTCGTGAAAGGCGCGGAAGAAGGAGCTGGGCTCCTCGAAGCCGAGCAGGTAGGCGATCTCGGTCGAGGTGTGGGTGGTGCTGGTGAGGTAGTGGCGCGCGAGGCGCTCGCGGGTGGACGCGACGAGGTCGTTGAAGGTCGTGTCTTCGCTGTGGAGGCGGCGCTGCAGGGTGCGGGAGCTGACGCCGAGGCGCTTCGCCACGCTGTGGATGCTGGCCTGGCCGCTGGGGAGGGCCTCGAGCAGCACGGCGCGGGTGCGCTCCGAGAAGGCCGCCGAGCCCTCGAGCTCGTGCAGCCGCCGCCGCAGCTCGGGCTCGAACGCGCCCCACATCCCGGGGTCCGCGGTCAGGAAGGGGCGGACGGCATCCTCGGGCGCGAACGTCACGGAGACGGTGTCGCCGAGCGTGGGGCTGGCCCCGAGGTATGCCGCGTACTCGTCCGCGGCCGGAGGGGCCGACGGCATGGTCACGGCGGTGGGGACGACCCGCTGGCGGGTGCCGGTGCGGGCGAGCTTGACGAGGAAGAGGGGCTCGTACGACGTGAAGAAGCGAGGCGGGGAGACGGTCTGGTCCTGGAAGCGGTAGCGGACGGTCAGCCCATCGGGAGCGTCAGTGACCTCGAGGTCGATGGGGGCGATGAGGGGCTTGAAGCGCGAGAGCCGCTTCACGGCAGTGGCGAGGTTGGGGCTGCAGAGCGCGGCGAAGACGGCGGGGGAGAACCAGGCGAGGTCGGTGTTCTCCACCGAGAGCAGCGCGAAGCGGGGGTCATCGACCGCGGTCTCGATGGCGTCGCAGAGGCGGAAGAAGTCGTCCCCCTTGACCCGGGGGTCCGGGCGCTCGAAGAGGTCGTCGGGCAGGCCCGAGGCGCGGAGCACGTCGACGTAGTCGACGCCGTAGTCCGCGAGGATGCCCTTCCAGATCGGGCTGACGGCGTATCCGGTGGTCGTCGGCATGAGGCCCTCCAGCTGGAGAGACCCTACGCAGGCGCTGGGGGTGGCTCAATCGCGGATCGCGCCAACGGAGTCGCGAAGCGCGCCAGGGGCGGTGGCGGGCGACTCGGGGCTCGACTCAGTGCGGGATCTCGTACAGGTACAGCGAGTACCAGGTCCTCTCGTCGCGTGCCTCGGGGCCCTGGCTCGTGAAGGCGAGGAGCCAGCGGTCCCCGTCTACGTGGAGGAACGGGTCGCGGTTCTTCACGGTGCCGGTGTCGAGGGTGCGGGGGCCGCTCCCGTCGATGGGGACGATGGCGATGGGGTCGCCGAGGTCCGGGTCGTCGATGACCGCGATGACGCCGCGGCCGTCGGGGGTCCATCGGGCGGAGCCCTTGCTCGGGATCTTCACCCGGTCGGCGATCTGGCGGGGGGTGCTCCCCGGCTTCGCGTCCACCACCCAGAGCCCGAACTTCATGACCGAGTCCTGGCCCTTGTTCGAGAGGAACGCGACCTTGTCGCCGTTCGGGGAGAACGAGGGGCGGGTGGCGTCGTGGCTGGGGAAGTTCACGAGCATGCGGGAGCGATAGAGGTTGATGTCCAGGACCATGACCTGGCTCTCGCCCTTGCCCGCGCGGACGAAGGTGACCTTGTCTCCGGCGGGCGCCCAGGACGGGTAGAGCTCGGCGTGGGTCTCGTCGAAGGTGAGCTGGAGCTCGGCGCCGTCGTCCCAGAGGTAGAGGTCGCCGTTGCCGGTGCGGTTGCTGGTGAACACGAAGCGGGGGGAGGTGGGGTCCCAGGTGGGCTCCTTGTTCACGCCGTCGGCGAGGAGATCGGGCCAGCCGTCGATGTAGATCTGCTGCTGACCGTCGGCGTTGTTCACCGTGTAGGCGAAGCCGTACTCGGATTCCTCGGGCGCCCAGCCGAACATGTGGGTGATGCGTTTGCCGACGCCGAAGCCGGTGCCCTGGAGGTCGTGGAGGAGCAGCTGCGGGTTGGTGAGTTGGTCGTCGACCAGGCCGCCGGCCCACAGCTCCGTGCGCCTCTCGGCCGGGTAGTTCACCTCGAAGGCGATGCCCTTCCCCGAGGGAGAGATCTGCGGGTAGTGGGCGTTGCCCTCGAGGGACTCGGTGATCTGGCGAGCACCGTCTCCGGAAGACCGATCCCACGAGCGGATCGGGCGCCCGGGGAGCTCGAAGGGTGCGTCGCCGGAGTTGCGGTCATTGCCGAACTCATCGAGCACGCCGTCGGGGCCGGCGTCCGCGCCGTCCCCGCTCTCCGCCGAGGTCCCGGCCGCCGCGTCGGCGTCATCCTCCAGCGCCCGAACCCCGTCCGCAGTGAGCCCCCGGCTGCCTTCATCCTCCGCCACCACCGCGGCCCCGGTCGCGCCCTCGTCGCCCCCGGGAGCCACGAGCACAAGACCTCCCTCCTCGTCGTCACTGCCTGCGCTGATGACGACCGCCCCGACCGCCACCACGAGCGCCGCCGCCAGAGCCTGGAACACCGGCGACCGCCACAGCGGCGCCTGGCTCGGTAGCGGCGGTGGCGGCGCCTCGGTCTTGAGCGGGGAGAGCAGCGCGGAGAGCCGGTCGAGCTCGGCGTCCTCGCCGCCGTCGAAGAGGGGATCGTCAGTCATCGCTGACCTCCAGGTCGGCGCGGAGCTGCTTCATGGCGCGGTGCAGGGTGACGCGCACGGAGCCGTGGGTGAGGCCGGTGGCGGTGGCGATCTCCGGCCCGGTCATGCCCTCGATGAGGCGCATGGCGAGGGGCTCCGAGAGGTGGCTGGGCAGGCGTGCGATGGCGGCGAGCACCTCGCGGGCCTCGGGAGCGAGGTCGACGGGGGCGCCGGTGGACGGCAGGGAGTCGGGGAGGGGGACGGTGGCCCGTCGGCGACGGAGGCGGTCCGTGGCCTTGCGCCGCGCGATGGCCTGGATCCAGCGACCGAAGGCCTCGGGCTCCCGGAGCTCGCCGAGGCGGAGCCACGCGGCGACGAACGCCTCCTGCATGGCGTCCTCCGCCTCTCCCGGACCGAGCCGGACGAGCACGGTGGCGTGAACCATCCCGCGGAACCGGCGATGGAGGACCCCGAAGGCGTCCCGATCGCCGCCCGTCGCCGCCGACACGAGGTCCGCGACGGACGTCTCCCTCGACTGGGCGCGGTCCTTCACCATCGAACGCACTCTATGCAGGGCAGGCGCAGCGCGGCTCATGGACCAAGGACGGCGGGAGGGCCGGGAGTGTTAACTCGGCGGGGTCGGTAGAGTGGGGAGATGGGCGTCCGTCTGTCTCTCCTCGTCTTCCTCGGCGCCGCGATGGCCATCGTCGGGTGCCGGCCTCCCCCCGCCGATCCTCCCCCCGCCCCCGAGGGGCTCCGCGACGTCTACGACCTCGACGGCGGCGACCTCCACCCGGAGGGCATGGCCTTCCACAGCGGCGAGCGCGCGTTCTTCTTCGGGAGCCTCAACGGCGGCGTCGTTCGGCGGATGGAGGCGGACGGCACGCAGAGCACCGCCTTCGACGTGGGCGAAGAGGACTGGGTGACCCTGGGAATGCGGGTGCACCCGACAGGACCGCTCGTGGTCTGCGCGCTGCACGGGTTCGGCGGCGACGCCCAGAACGCGCAGGTCTGGATGATCGATCCGTCGACCGGCGAGCGCACGCGGGTGGTCGACCTGGAGCCCCTCCAGACCGGCTCGGGGTGCAACGACGTGGGCTTCGACGCCGACGGGCTGGTCTACGTGACCGACCGCGAGAACCCGAACCTCTACCGCTTCGCCCTCGACGGCCCGCCCGAGCTGTTCCGCACCGACGACGAGCTCTCCTCGTCCATCCTCGGGCTGAACGGCGTGGACCTGTCCCCCGACGGGGACGCGATGATCGTGACCCGCTACCTCCCTGCGGCGCTGGTGCGCGTCCCGCTCGACCCCCAGGAGCCGGTCACGCGCGTGGACCTCGACGGTGACGGCTTCGGGACCCTGCCCAACGGCGCCGACGGGATGCTCCGCCAGGGGGACGACATCCTGGTCGCGGGGCACACGCGGGTCCTGCGCTTCACCTCGGATGACGGCTGGCAGACCGCGACGGGGGTGGGCACCAGCCCGCCGGAGAACATCGCCGCCCTGACCGTCGCCGAGGGGACGCTCTACGGCCTCAAGGGCGAGGTCACCAACTTCGTCCTGGGGACCGACCCGGACCTGCCGTTCCGGATCCTGGCGCTAGGATTGAACTGACCCGCCGCGACACGCGCGCGCTGCCGTCCCGTCGCCGCGCTGCCGCGGGTACCATCGCGCCATGCTGTCCCCCCGCGCCCTTGCCGCCCTGCTCCTCGCCGCTTGTGCTCCCGCCCTCTCCGCCTGCGGAGACCGGGGCTGCCTCGATCCCACCGCCGAGGACTGCACCGTCCCGTCGCCCTGCGAAGGGATCGACGAGTTCACCTGCGCCAACGGCACCGTCGCCGTCTCGCTCGTCGAGTCCGCGGCCGACGTGCCCGGGGGCCTCGACGCCCTCGGCGCCCCCGGCGACATCCGGCTCAGCAACGACAAGGTCGTCGTCATCATCGACGCCCTCGACCACCCCCACTACGTCGCCCCGTCCGGTGGCGGCATCCTCGACATGTCCACCGTCGGCGACGACAACGACTCCCTGCGCCAGATGGTCCAGGCCACCGGGGTCCTCCCCGACGAGGCCGCCAACTACACCGAGATGAAGCTCATCGAGGAGGAGGGGCTCGTCGGCGTCCAGTTCCGGGGCACCCTCGACTCACGCCCCGACGTCCACATCGCCACCCGGTACGAGCTGCGCCCCTGCGAGCCCGGGCTCCGCGTCCGCACCGAGCTCGTGAGCCTCGAGCCCGACAGCTCGTCCGTCACCCTGTTCGACGCCACCTACTTCGGCGACCGCGAGCAGCTCGACTTCACCCCCGGCGGCGGCTTCGAGCACCCGTCCTTCGGGCTGTCCACCCTCGGGGACGCCACCGGCGAGGCCCCCTTCATGGTCGGCGCCGCCCACAGCGAGCCCGCCGCGTCCTACGGCACCGTCGCCTGCGACCGCGACGCCATCTGGGGCTTCCAGTCGAACAACATCGCCACGAACGGCACCGCAGCCCGGCCGCTGGCGTACGGCGACTGGGAGGCCTACGAGCGCTTCATCGCCATCGCCGACGGCCCCTCCGTCGCCGACGCCGCCAACATCATCTTCGACGTGCGCCGTCAGCTCTTCGACGAGGCCTACGCCGTCATCGAGGGGACCGTCGCCGTCGAAGGCGACGCGGATGTGGCCGTCGGCGAGGGCCTGCGTGCCTCCGTCCACGTGTCCGCGGGCGCGGACTCCGACCCCATCGCGGACCGCTTTGCCTGGAACCACGCCGAGGTGGACGCCGACGGCGGCTTCCTCCTCGCCGTCCCCGCCAACGGTGAGTACGTCCTCGAGGTCGAGAGCTACGGCCACCGCGGCGAGCCCATCGCCGTCTCCGTGGCGGAGAGCAACGTGGACGTGGGCACCATCACCGTCCCCGCCGTCGGGACCGTGACCCTCTCCGGCGGCATCGATGGCCAGGCCGACCACCTTCAGGTCCTCGTGCTCCCCGCGGACGAGGCCACCGAGGAGGCCGCCGCCGCCGCCATGTTCGGCCAGTTCGCCGAGTGCGCCCCGCTCCTCGGCGCCCCCTACGGCGGTGCTCCCGCCTGCAACCGCGTCTTCCTGTCGCCCGAGGGACCGGTCACCGTCGGGATCGTGCCGGGCGTCTACGACTTCTTCGCCGTCGCCGGCCCGTTCTCCACCATTGCCCAGGCCCGCGCTGTCACCGTGACCGCCGGTCAGGAGGCGACGGTCGACCTGCAGGTGGAGATGCTGAACCTCCTCCCGCCGACCGCCATGAGCGGCGACTTCCACGTCCACGGCGGCGCCAGCTTCGACTCGAACATCCCCGACGACGCGCGGGTGGCCGCCTGGCTCGCTGCCCGCCTCGACGTCCTCGCCACCACCGAGCACGACACCGCCTGGGACTACGCCGAGGCCCGCACCCGGCTCGGCGCCGACGACCGCTTGCGCATCATGGTGGGCACGGAGTCCACGGGGCACATCCTCTACAAGTCCCTGCCGGACCAGGAGAACCCCCAGGTCTTCGGCCACTGGAACATCTGGCCCATCCCCTTCGACCCCGAGGGTCCCTGGCGCGGCGCCCCCTGGGACGAGCTGGTGGAGCCGGCCGTGCTCTTCGAGCGGGCCGTGGACCAGGGCTGGGACCCGGACGAGGGGGTCATCCAGCTCAACCACCCCATCGAGGAGGCTCTCTTCGCGCGGGACCAGGGGTGGGCGACGTCGCTGGGCATCGACGGGACCGTGCCTCTCCCCACCGAGTTCGACGGGACGCGCCCGTCGCAGTTCCTGCGCACGCCGGAGGGGAGCACCTTCTCCAACGGTGACTTCGACGTGCAGGAGGTGATGAACGGGACCACCAACCACGGATTCCCCGCGTACCGGGCGTTCTGGCACTACCTGCTGAACCAGGGGATCCTCCGCACCGGGACCGCCAATGCCGACTCCCACACGCTGACGGACAACGTCGTGGGGACGCCGCGCACCGTGGTGTTCAGCGACGACACGCTCCTCGACTTCGACGCCGGTCGCTTCAACGGGGCCCTCAAGCAGGGCAACGCCTTCGGCACGAACGGTCCCGTGTTCGCGGTGCAGCTCGTCGGGGAGGACGGGGAGGGCCGGGCGCCGTCGCTCGATGCCTTCGCTGCCGACGAGTCGCAGCCCATGTCCCTGCGGATCGACGCTGCGCCGTGGGTGCCCATCGAAGAGGTGAGGATCATCGTGAACGGGGTGGAGGCGAAGGTCTTCGGCGGGCTCGACCTGAACCAGCCGCTCGATCCCTTCGACCCCAACGGCATCCACCGCCTGGACGCGGAGGTCGACCTCGCGGAGATCCTCCCGGCCGAGGGAGATGCGTGGATCGTCATCGAGGCCGGCGCGCCGCTGGTGGCCCAGGGAGACCTGGACTGCGACGGCTTCCCGGACACCGGCGACAACAACGGCGACGGGGTCATCGACTGGCGGGACGCCGAGGGCAACGAGGACGGCGAGCCCGAGACCTGCGAGGGGGACACGGGACCGCTGGGCCAACCGCCGCCGCCGGACCGGTCGTCGGACGCCTACCTGTTCTGGGCCGTCACGCCCGGGGGATACCCGCTCGGGTTCACGAACCCCTTCGTCCTCGACCGCGACGGCGACGGCGTCTTCACGGGTCCGGGGGTGGCGCGATGAACCGCCTGCTGCTCGCGCTCGCGCTGCTCCTGCTTCCGACCGCCGCTCTCGCCGAGGAGGAGGCTCCTGCGGAGGAGGCTCCCTCGGATGAGGCTCCTGCGGAGGAGGCTCCCGCCGAAGAAGAGGCCGCCGCCCCGGCCGCCGCGTCTACAGCCACCGCCTCCGACCCCTGCACCAACGCCGCCTGGGGGCTCCCCACCGGGCCGACCCGCGCCGGCCTCATCCCCGGCGACCTCGGCGCCGGCCACCGGGCCTGCGGGCGCAAGGAGATCGGCCTCAGCTTCGGCGGCGGCCTGACCGTCGACCTGCCCAACTTCTACGGCCGCCTCGCCGCCCAGTTCGCGCTCGACGGCTCCTGGATGATCACCGACCGCTTCGAGGTGTTCGCCGAGCTGGAGCTCCTCCGCGTGGAGATGCTCATCACCCCGCTGGGGTCCACCGCCATCACCCTGGGCCACACGTCCATCGGCGCGTCCTACGGGGTCCTGCGCACGAAGCCCCTCGCCCTCGCCGCCCACGGCCGCCTCGTGCTCCCCACCGCCTTCGGGCTCTATCGGAACGCCGCGCCTTTCGCCTTCGACCTCGGCCTCGCCGGGCAGCTGGAGATCTCCCGCCACATCGCCTTCCACGGCGACGCGAACGTCCTGTTCCAGGCCATGGCGGGTAAGGGACCGGCCGCCCCCCGCGCGGGTGCCTCCGTCGTCCTCGGCGCCGAGTTCATCCCCGTCCCCGAGGTCGGCATCGTCCTCGACCTGAAGTCCCGCTTCGGCTGGGGGGGCGAGCCCGTGGACATGCTCGCGGGCGCCATCGGCCTCCGCTTCTCCGACCTGAAGCGCTTCGGGTTCACCATCGCCGGCACCATCCCCATCGTGGGGCGCGACCGCACCGCGGCCGCGGTCGAGCTGCGGGCGTCCGTCCGCCTCGGCAAGATCGCCCGCCCCGCGTGGAGCGACTACGAGCCGAAGACCCCGAAGAACATGAAGAAGGCGAAGCAAGAAGCAGCGAGCGAGTAGCCGTCGCGACCGGCCCGATCACTGATCGTACGCGCCCTCAGGCTCCCGCTATTCGCGCACCCAGCGCAGGACCCGGTGGGTCCCCCGGTCCGTCAGGAGCAGGGTCCCGTCCTCAGCGACGTGCAGCCCCGCGGGGGAGAACACCGGCGCGTCCAGGGGGTCGAACACCCGCCGCGTCTCTTCCGGGTCGATCTCCCCCGACCCGGCGATGACCGTGCTGATCACGCCGTCCGCAGCGATCTCCCGCACGACCTTGTTCCCCAGGTCTGCGATCCAGACGCGCTCCCCGTCCGTGGCGATGCCGAACGGGTCCGACAGCGTCGCCTCCTCGGCCGGTCCCCCGTCGCCGGCGTACCCCTCGTCGCCGGTTCCCACCACCGTCCGCACCTGCCCCGTCGCCAGGTCGAGGGCCGCGACCCGGTGGTTGCCGGCGTCGACCACCCACAGCTCGTCGCCCACGATCTGCAGCATGACCGGCGAGTTCAGGCGCACCTGCGTCCCGTCGCCGTCGGCGTCGAACCCGCGCTCGCCCGTGCCCAGGACCGTCGTGATCTCCCCCCCGATCTGGACCGCGCGCACCTGGTGGTTGCTGTTGTCGGAGACGTAGAGCGTGCCGTCGGGACCGAAAGCGAGGCCCCCGACGAACCCCATGGTCGCGTCCAGGGCGCTCCCGCCGTCCCCGCCCTCGTTGAGCGACGTCCCGGTGCAGGCCACCCGCTCGACGCGCCCCGCGTCGTCGATCCGGATCACGCGGCCCTCGTGCAGGGGCGCGATGTAGAGCAGGCCATCGGGGCCGTAGCGCGCGTCGATCGGGTTCTCGAGGGGGGTGGCCAGCCGGTCGGCCCCGGGCTCCGAGAAGGCGTGGAGCCCGTTCCCCACGACCGTCGTCACCACGTCCGCTTCGTCGAGGACGCGCAGGCGCATGTTGGAGAAGTCGACCACCAGGGGCCGCCCGTCCGGGTCCTCGCGCACGGCCGTGGGAGAGGCGAGCGCCGACTCGTCCGCGGCGCCGTCCCCGTTGAAGCCGAGGAACCCGGTCCCCATGAGCGCGCAGACGTCGCCGACCTCGCACGGCGGGGAGCAGGCGGTCAGCGCGAGCGCGCTCCACGCCAACGTCAGGCCGCGGAGGGGAGACCGCGCGCCCACGGCGCCCTAGAGCGGCTCCACCCGCGCGATGCGCGAGTTGTAGGTGTCGGAGATGTACACCGCGCCGTCGGGGCCGACCTCGACGCCGAACGGCGTGTTCAGCAGCGCCTCGTTCGCCGGCCCGAAGTCGCCGTCGAAGCCCTGCTCGCCGCAGACGCCCGCGTACGTGTCGATGGTGCCGTCGGGCGAGACCGCGCGGACGCAGTGGTTGTACGCATCCGCGATGTAGATGGTGCCGTCGTCTCCCACGGCCAGATCCGCGGGGTAGTTGAGCATCGCCTCGGTGGCGGGCCCGCCGTCGCCGCTGTAGCCGCAGCCCTCGGTGCAGGACGTGCCGTTGTCGCTGTCCTCGGGCGTGGCGCCCATGCCGGCCACGGTGGTGACGACGTCGTTCGCCCAGTCGATGCGCCGGATGCGCCCGTTGTGGGTGTCGGCGATGAGCATGGTGCCGTCGAGGTCCCAGTCGATCTTGAACGCCGGCTCGGCGCGCTGGAGCGCGGGGCTCGCGAAGGAGGTCTCCATCACGCCGAGGCCCTCGCCGTTGAATCCGTGCTCGCCGTTGCCGGCCACGGACTCGATGCTGCCGTCGTCCGGGTCGATGACGCGGACGCGCTGGTTCGCCATGTCGGCCATGTAGATGGCGTCGTCCTCGTCCACGCGGATGCCGCAGGGCAGGTCGAGCACCGCGTCCGTCGCCGGTCCGCCGTCGCCCGAGAAGCCGCGCCCGCCCGTTCCGGCGATGAAGTCGACGGTCGAGCCCGTCGGGTCCACCGTGATGACCCGCGAGTTGTGCCAGGCGGCCATGACCAGGGTGCCGTCGGACAGCCAGTCGATGTCCGTCGGGTGGTTCCACTGGGCCTCGAGGGCCGGACCGGGAGGTCCGTCGCCGAGCTCGCCCCCGACGCCGGTGATGACCTGGAGCGCATCGTTCTCGTCGAGGGTGACGACCCGGTGGTTGTTCCAGTCGAGGATGGCCGGCGTGCCATCGACGGGGTGGAACGCCATGTCCACGACCCAGAAGGTCTTCGTCTCCTCGCGCGGGGTGCCCGGCGCGGAGATGCCCGCCTCCTGGGGAGTCCCGAACCAGGTGCAGAGGTCGCCGGGCTCACAGACGGAGTCCGGGCAGCCAGCGAGGGCCAGCGAGAGGGGAACCAGGGCGAGGGCGGTGCGCGTCACGGGGTCACCCGACGGATGCGATGGTTGAAGGTGTCGGCGATGAGGAGGGCGCCGTCGTCGTCGAAGTCGATGCCGTAGGGGCGCTGGAGCATGGTCTCCAGGGCGTCGAGGCCGTCCTCGCCGTCGCCCCGCTCGCCGGTCCCCACGATGGTCTCGAGGGTCTCGCTCGCGAAGTCCCACACGCGGATGAGGTCGTTGTCCGTGTCCGCGATGTAGAGGCGGCCGTCGGGGCCGAGCTCGAGGTCGTGGGGGAAGCACAGCGCCGCGGCGTCACACGCGCCCCCGGGGAGGGTCTGCTCGCCGGTGGGCAAGGTGGTGACGGTCTCCGTCGTGAGGTCCAGCACGCGGATCGCGTGGTTGCTCGTGTCCGCGACGTAGAGGGTGTCGACGCCGTCGTACTCGATGGCGCCGGACGGGTCGGGCTGGAGATCGTCGAGGGTCCAGAAGTTGAAGGACGCCTCGGCGAAGGAGCCGTCGTCCGAGTCGTCCTCGCCGTCCCCGACGACGGTGTCGATGAGCTGGTAGTCGGCGGTGACGTAGCGGATGCGGTTGTTCCGCTGGTCCACGAACCAGAACGAGCCGTCGTCGTCCACGGCGATGGAGTTGGGGAAGGCCATGAGCGCGTCGGAGGCGGGCCCGCCGTCCCCCTCGAAGCCGGCGTTGGCGCCGTTGCCGTCGTCGATGGCGGTGTCGGCGCACACGACCAGGGAGTTGCCGGTCTCGGGCGTCCACTCGCGGATGCGGTGGTTGTGCCACGAGGGGAGCAGCAGCTTGCCGGTGACGTGGTTCCACTCGGCCTGGGTGGGGTGGTTCAGGGCGACCGTCGTGCCGTCGACGCCGGGAGCGGCGCGCTCGAGGAAGTTCGGGTCGCCGTCGCCCAGGAAGCGGGTCCCGACGATGGTGGACATCTCCCCCCCGTCGACGACGCGGATCTTGTGGTTGTTCCAGTCCCCGATGAAGAACTTGCCCTCGCCGGGCCAGTTGATGACGTCCATGGGGCCGTAGAGCGGGGACCTGGTGGCGCGCGACTCGGCCTCGTTCGCGCCGGCCTCGCCGGTGCCCGCGACGGTGCAGACGGTGCCGGGATCGGGGCACGCGCCGGGGCAGCCGCTCAGGGCGAGGGGAGCGGCCGCGGCGAGGGCGGCGAGGGGCAGGAGTCGACTCACTCGGAACCTCCAGGGTTCGACGTCAGGGCGGGGATGTCCCCCGGCCCGGAGTAGGCGAGCACGCCGCGGGACAGCGGGCGCTGCGCGATGCGTCCCCCCACGGCCCAGAGCGCACCGGAAGGGGAGTACGCACAGGCGTGATAATCCTGCAGCGTCAGGGCGTCAATGCCCGCGTCGAGGTCGGTGACCCACGCGGAGCCATCGTGCAGGGCGCGGGAGCCGGAGCGACCCACGGCGGCGGCCTCGCCGTCCGGGCCGGTGCACACCCCGTTGTAGGGCGGCTGGAACTCGGGCGTCTCGTCGACCCAGTCGGTGCCGTCGAACGCGAGGAGGAGCCCGGAGCCGGCGCCCCCCACCGCGAGCGGCCGGTCACCGCTCGCGTCGACGGTGAGCAGCGGAGCCGTGGAGGTGTCGGTCTCGGCGTCGGTGGGGACGACCGTCAGGTCCGTGCCGTCCCAGTGCATGGCGATGCCGTTGGTGCCCACGACCCACAGGTCGTCGGCCGACCGGCCGTGCACCTTGAAGTAGACCTGGTTTGGGAGGCCGGGGCCCACGCCCGGGTCGACGAAGGGGGCCCACGCGCCGCCCTGGCGCCGGTAGATGAGGGGCAGCTTGTCGATGGGGTCGCCGTTGGGGTCGGTCGACGGGCCTTCCCCGACGGCCCAGAGATCGTCGGGCGATGCGCCCCACACCCCGAAGAACAGCGCGTCCTCGCCAGCGTCGACGGCCTGTTCGGTCGTGCCGCTGGTGCGGTCGTGCTCCAGGATGGTCCCCCGCGAGCCCACCATGACGACCTCGTCGGCCATGGGGTGGACCCACCAGAGCTCGAGGCCGTCCCACGCGGAGAGGTCGAGACCGGACCAGCTCGTGCCGTCGAAGTGGGCGGCGAGGGGTCCGGCGGGGCCGGTGGCGTCGGGGGCAGGGGAGGCGCCGACCACCCAGACGTCGTCGTCGGCGGGGGCCCGGACCGACAACAGGCCCTGGGCGAGGTCCTCTCCGCGCAGGCAGGGGGCGTCGGCGCAGGGGTCCGTGGGGCAGCCTGCGAGGAGGAGCGGGAGCGCGGTGAGGGCGAGGAGGCGGGAGGTCATCGGCGAGGTCCTGTGTGCATGGCCCGATCCGACAGCGCCGGGCAGCCCGTTGCCCGAGAGAGCGGGCGTCGAGGGCAGGGTGCCCGACTGGGACCGAGGGCGCGATGGGGCGGCTGCCCGGGGCCTCGCGCACGCGTCATACCGGCGTCATAGGGAAACGGGAGCGAACGGGGTGAAGCTTCAGGCGCACACCGACTCGGTGTCCGGTGACGCCACCAGACGGGGGGACGCTTTCCATCCTCTGCCCCTCGCCCGCGCGGCGCCTCCGACTCCAGCGAGGCCATCGGCTTCGTAGATCCCACGGGGTCACCGAGGAGACAGGGAGCGACGTCCTCCAGCGTTGCTCTCCTGAGGTCCCGCGCACTGCCCTCCTACAGGGCGCGGCGACCAGGGGCGCGCCGTCCTCCAGCGGCGCGCCCCTCCTCCTTGTGGGAGGGGTCGGGCGCTGCACTCTCCGGAGTACGGGTAGGCGGCGGGTCAGTTCACCTGTTCCCGTTGGGCGATCAGCCAGCTGCGGGCTGCGGGGTCCTCGGTGAGTCCGATGGCCCGAGCGTATGCCTCGAGTGCCTCGTCGGTCCGCTCGAGTCCCCGGAGCAACCAGGCACGGACGGCCCAGTAGGGCTGGTGGCGTTGGGCGATGCCGTCCGGGATCGCGTCGAGGGTGGCGAGGCCGTCGGTCGGCCGCCCGGTCCGTCCGAGGGCCGCGGCACGTCCCACCCGGGCGCCTGTGGAGGGGTAGCGGTCGACCAGGAACCCGTAGAGCTCTTCGATGCGGGCCCAGTCGGTGAGGCCGGTGCGCGCCCGGTCGGCGTGAACGGACTGGATGCAGGCTTCGAGCTGGTAGGGACCGCCTCGCAGCTGCTGGGCGGCGAGCCAGAGCGCCTTCTCGCCCTCGAGCAACAGGGCGGGGTCCCACAGGGTGGGGTCTTGCTCTTCGATGGGGACAAAGGAGCCGTCGGCCGCGCGGCGGGCCGGCCGGCGGGCCTCGCTGAGCAACATCAGGGCGAGGAGCCCGAGCGCCTCGGGCTCCTTGGGGAGGGCGCGGACCGTGAGCTGCCCCAGCCAGATGGCTTCGACGGCGAGTCCGCGGAGCTCCGAGCCCTCGCCGTCAGGCCAGGCGGCCCACCCGGTGCCGAACGCGGCGTAGATGGCGTCGAGCACCGCGGCCAGACGGGCCGGGAGCTCCTCGGCCTCCGGGATGGCGAAGGCGATTCCTCGGGCCTTGATGTCCCGCTTCGCCCTCACGAGGCGCTGAGCCAGCGTGGCGGGCCGGACGAGGAGTGCGCTGGCGATGCGCGTCGCGTCGAGGCCGAGCACGGTCTGGAGCATGAGCGGGGCGCGTATCTCGGGGGGAATGTGGGGGTGCGCGCAAGCAAACATGAGCTCGAGCCGGCGGTCGGGAAGGGTCCGGGAGAACGGGGAGTCGACGGCCTCGGTGGCATCCAGGCGCAGCTGTCGGGCATGCCGGAGGGCGTCTGCGGAGCGCAGGCGTGTCTGGCGTCGACGGACCCGGTCGACGACCTTGCGGCGGGCGGCGGTGAGGAGCCACGCCTCTGGGCTCGCGGGGACTCCATTCGAGGGCCAGGTCTCGAGGGCGCGGGTGAGGGCGTCACCCAGGGCGTCCTCGGCGAGGGTGAGGTCGCCGCAGCGGGTGGCGAGCCAGGCCAACAAGCGGCCGTAGCTGTCCCGCGCGGTCTGTTCGACGGCGAGCTTGGCGGGGGTCATGGGGAGGGGCCGCGGGGACCGGTGCGGCGGCGCGATGCCCGGAGACGCCGCGCCGCCCCGGTCTCAGGTCATGTCCGACATGGGGACGATGGGACGCAGCTCCACCGCGCCGCCGTCGAGGCAGGGGCAGGTGGACGCGAGCTCGATCGCCTCGTCCATCGTGTCGACCTCGAAGATCATGTAGCCGCCAAGCGACTCCTTGCTATCCACGAACGGGCCGTCCTGGATGACCCGCTCGCCGTCCCGCCGGCGCAGGGTCACCGCGTCGCTGCCGCTGGGAAGCACGTTGCCTCCCACGACCTTGTCGTTCACGGCGGCGGAGTAGGACTGCCAGGCAGTCCAGTAGGCGTCGGCGGCGGGCCCGTCCGCGCGGGACGCGAAGTGCTCGGGGGTCTCCAGGATGAACATCATCACCTTCATGGTCGTCTCCTCGTGCGGCGATCTGTGCCGCGGTTGCTGGGTGCGCGAGGTGCGCTTCACCCTGCAGACGGGTCAGGAGGGTCCTGATCGACAACCCGGGCGAAAAAGTCAGCCGGCGGACTACTGCGCGACGGTCACCAGGACGCCCGGCAGGCACATCTCGTTCTGGGTGCCCCAGCCGGGAGTGATCGGGTCGTCGTCGTTCGACGTGTCGTAGATGCATTCCACGTGCAGGGTGTCGGTCGTGTCGAACTGGATGGGGCGCTCGTACATGTACATGCGCTGCCAGTTGAAGTCCCAGTTCTGGACCTCGGTGACGCAGGTCTCGGCGCCGTCGTCGTGCTCGAGGCGGACGTGCATCTCGCGGCCGCGCTCGTGCATGTGGGGGAGGATGGCGAGGATCTCGAAGGTCAGGGGGACGTTGCCGACGATCCAGGAGATGGGCAGCTCGAAGGAGATGGAGGCGTCGGACTGGCCCGGGGGGATGGAGCTGTCGGACAGGCCGCCGAGGAAGCCGTCGGGCAGGGTCATGTAGGCCTGGCGCTCGACCTCGTCGACGATGCGCAGGTTGACGACGGTCTGGTCGCTGGAGCCGTGGGTGGCGGGGTCCACGAGGTTGTAGTGCACCTGGTAGATCATCACGGAGTCCTCGGGGAGCTGGAGGCCGACGCCCTCGGGGTACTCGACGGGTCCCTGGCCGGGGGCCCAGGCCACGACCTCGAAGTCGTAGCTCACGTTCGCGCCCGCGCCGGAGAAGCAGGGCCAGCCGTCGCGGTCGGGCTCCTGGGCGCGCAGGTCATCGATGACCTCCTGGTTCGTCCGGCCGAAGGAGTCGGACTCGCCGTTCAGGACGACCGGAAAGCCGATGACGTGGTGGACGATGGCCTCGTTGCCCGGCAGCACCTCGTAGCCGGTGAGGAAGGCGTCGCCGTCCGACGTGGGCAGCTCGGCCATGAAGCAGCGGTACTCGTCGAACTCGGCGAAGTCGCCGCCGACGATCTCGGGGGAGAAGACCGGCGTCTCGGTCGCGGTCAGCTCGCCGTCGAGGACGTTGGGCGTGGGGACCGTCACGGTGGCGCCGTCGCCCTCGTGGGCGCCCTCGGCGGCCCAGACTCCGAGGGTGGCGATGTCGGCGTCGGTGAGCCAGTGGCCGTCCTCGTACTCGCCGCAGGTGCCGTCGTCGCGGACGAGGAAGGGCGGCATGTCGCGGCCGGCGACGGCGCTGGCGGAAGCGGAGGCCCAGGGAGCGGCGGCGTCGTAGGTGTCGAGGCGGAACGGCGCGACGCCTCCGTCGGAGTGGCACTCCACGCAGTGGGCCTCGACGATGGGCGCCACGTCGGTCCAGAACACGGTGGGCTCGGGCTCGGACGAGGGGCAGCCGGCGACGGCGAAGGGGAGGGCGAGGAGCGTGAGGCGGGCGAGAGGAGTGGAGGGGCGCATGGGACTCCGAACGCGCGGGGAGGCGAAGAGGATTTGGAGGTTCGGAGGGTAGAACACCGGGCCTGGGGAGGGGTGTTCCTTGGGGGGCTCTGCGCCAGGGGGGCCGGAGGGCGCCGGCGTGCCGGCGGTTCGGGGGACGTGGCGGGCGACAGCCCGGCGCGGCCCGCAACGGAGCGCGACTGCGCGACCCCGGAGGACACCCGGTGCCGCGAAGCGGCAGGCGCCCTGAGGGTGGGAGTCTCGGTCGGGACCAGGATCTGAGGGGGGCTGCGGCGCAGGGTGGTGAGTTCCCGGGGTGCCGGCCAGGATCCGAGGGGGTCTGCGGCGCAGGGTGGGTGAGTTCCTGGGGTGCCGGCCAGGATCTGAGGGGGGCTGCGGCGCAGGGTGGGTGGCTTCCTGTGGTGCCGGCCAGGATCTGAGGGGGTCTGCGGCGCAGGGTGGGTGAGTTCCTGGAGACCGGAACTCCCGCGAGAGGTCGGAGCTCCGCGCCAGGAGGGCGCCGGCGTGCCGGCGGTTCGGGGGACGGGGCGGGCGTCAGCCCGGCACGGGAGGCAACGGAGCGTCCTCGCGACCCCGGAGGACACCCGGTGGGGCGAAGCGGCAGGCGCTCGAAGGCTCCAGGAAGAGGCGAGAGTCCACATTGGAGCGATCGCCTAGGTTGGTTGCATGCGTGTCGGCATCCTCATCGTGGTCCTCGGGCTCGGAGGGCTCGGCTGCGATCCGCCCCCGTGTGACGGACCGGACCCTGGCAACGACACTCGGGAGACCGCGCGGCCGCTGCCCGTCGGGATGACGGACGGGTTCGTCTGCCGAGCGCAGCCCGACGTCTTCGAGATCGAGTGGGGCGCGGAGGAGGACTGCGCCGAGCAGGTCATCGACATGCGCGTGGACGACTGGAGGGGCATCGACCTGCAGATCATCGACGAGAGCGGTGGGTTGGTGCGCAGCGTCGGCCGCACGGACTGGAACCTCGCCCTGTCCGCCACCACGGTCGACCCCTGCGCCGCGACTCCGCCCCGATGGGTCGAGGTGCGTCTCCGGTGGGAAGGGGTCGACGAGCCCCCCGAGACCGAGTTCACGCTGCTGAATCTGATGCTGTGAGGCCCGGGCGCGTGCCACGATGCCGGCGATGCTCTCTCGCCCTCTGGCCCTCGTCCTCGCCGCCGTGACGCTCGTCGTCGGCCCGGGTTTGGCGACCGCCTCGCCGCCTGGCACCCCACCTCGTGCCTCCACCGCCCGCAGCGCCCTCGTCGAGGTCCACGCCACCGACCCGGACGGTCGCACGGCGGTCGTCTCCATCGATCAGCCGAAGGTGGACGTGCGTCGGATGCTCACCGCCCTCGGAGAGGCCGCGGGCTGGAGCGTCGTCATCGCGGACGGCGTGGAGGGCCGGGTCTCCGTGTTCGTGCGCCGCGCCCCGGTGGACGAGGCCCTGCAGGCCATCCTCGCCCAGGGCGGCCTCGCCGCGACCGTGGACGGCACCCTGGTGACCGTCGTCCCCTGAGGGGTCCAGAGCGGAGCGTCAGCCTTCCCGGCAGCGCCTCCGCCGCCCCACGGCGAGCAGACCCAGCAGCAGCCCAAGCGGGGACACCCCGCTCGCGCTCACTCCGCAGATGAGCGACCCGCCTCCGCCCTCTTCGCCCGCCTTCTCCCCGGCGCTCTCGGTCTCGTCGCGCGAGGGGGTCGGCTCGGGGGTGGGGCCTCCAGGGGTCCCGCCAGGAGGGCTGGCTCCGCAGAGCGCCTGGACTCCCGAGATGAAGCTCGGCCCGTGGACGAGGCCACCGCGGATGTGTCGGTCGGGAGGACCGGTGAGGGGGACCGACGTCTGGACGAGCGTCGCCTTGAGGTCCGCGGGGGAGATCGACGGGCAGATGGAGTGGGCGAGGGCGGCGAGGCCGGAGACGACGGCGGCGGCCGTCGACGCGCCGCCCGATTCCCGGACGATCCCGTCGTTCCACATGGCGGGGAGGCGGTTGGACGGCGCGGCCACGTCCACCGGGGTCCCCCAGCCGGAGTCTGAGGCGAGCTCGGTGTCCACGGCGGCCCCAACGAGGATGACGTTGGGCAAGCCCCAGGCGACGGGCTTGATCTCGAGGGCCGAGGCCTTCGAGATGTCGTCCCCCTCGTTGCCGGCGGAGGTGACGAACAGCGTGTCGGGCGCGGCCTCCACGAGGTCGTCGATCACCACGTTGCCGATGCGGGTGACCAGGGAGATGTTCACGATGTCCGCTCCCCGGGCCAGCGCATACTCGACGCCCTCGTAGAGATCCCAGTTTGCGGATAGCGTGAATCCGCCGTCGTGCACCTTCACCGGGAGCAGCTTCACCCTCCACGCGACTCCGGTCGCGCCGCGGCCGTTGTTGCCGACCATCCCGATGATCGAGGCCATGGCGGTCCCGTGTCCGTGGCCGTCGACGGTGCTCCCGCAGGTCCAGTCGATCGGCCGGGTCCCCGAACCGCCGGTCCGGGTAAAGCCAACGAAGTTGCAGCCGAGTAGATCGCCGGTGTAGCCGTTGCCGTCGCTGTCGTCGTAGTCCGGGTACTCCTCCTGCTGCCAGGCGAGGTTGCTCTGGCTCATGTGGTTGTAGATGACACTGTCTGGCCAGCGCTCCTTGTCGTGGAAGTCGTCGACGCCCTGTGCGCGCGCCTCTTCGCGCAGGCCGGTGTCGAGCACCGCCACGAGGACATCGCGGGACCCGGTCGTGATGTCCCACACCGCCTCCAGCTCCAGCGACCCTGGGACTCCGGGGTGGAAGTAGGTCTGGTTCGCGTAGGCCGGGTCGTTCGCAGGACGGGTGAGCTGGGTGACCGTGTTCGGCTGCGCGTAGCGCACGCCCTCGATCCGCGAGAGGCGAGCCAGCGCCCGGTCGAGGTCCGCCCCGTCGGGGAGCTCGAGGAGGTGTACGGGGCGGGTGCGCAAGCGCGAGAGCTCCTTTGCCCCGAGGGTGTCGAGGAGACGGTCGAACCGGTCCTTGGGCAGCGACGGTTGGAAGACGACGATGAGCTGGCGTGGCACGCATCGGGGCGTCGCCTTCGCCTTGTCCGTCCGGCGCGGCGGGTCACAGAGTCCCCGGGGGAGCGGGTCCCCCATCGCGAAGCGGTGTGGCTCTTGTGCCTTCGACGGTTGCGCCGGGAGTGAGGCTGGGAGGACGAGAACCAACAGGAGGACACCGAGCACACATCGCATGCCGTGACCCTACCCGGGGCGCCCCAAACCACCCTTCCTGCCTGCGCGCTTCGGTCTAAGGTGACCACGCCCAGGCCCCTGTGCCTCGCCTCCGGAGCCCCATGACCTCCTCGAAGCTCGGTCTCGCCTCGCTGTTCGCGCCCCTCCTCGTCCTCGCCGGCTGTGCGGGGACTGGCGAGCTGACCCCCGAGGGCGGCGCCGACGACGACGACAGCGCCACCCTGACCTACTACGCCGACGTGGAGCCCATCGTCGACCGCTGGTGCTCACGCTGCCATCGCCCGGACGGCCCCGGCTCCATGGACTTCACGGACCCTGGCCTCGTCGCCCTGATGGCCGAGAACATGCTCGCCCGCATCGACGCCGGCGAGATGCCGCCCCCGGCCGCCGATCCCGACTGCCGGCCCTACTGGGGGCACGAGGAGCTGACCCTGCCTCTCGAGGCGCGGGACACCTTCGCTACCTGGGTGGAGCAGGACACCCCCATGGGCGACCCCAGCGACTCCATCGTCGACGGCTCCTCCACCACGAACTTCACGCTGGAGGACGCAGACCTCGAGCTGCGCATCCCCACCCCGTATGTCCCGACGTTCGCCGACCCGAGCGATCCCGGGAATGAGTACCGCTGCTTCGCCATGGAGCACGGCCGGGACGAGGACTTCTACATCACCGGCCTCGCTCCGCTGCTCGACGCGGAGAAGCTCGTCCACCACATCGTCCTGTTCCGCATCGGGGAGGACGACCTCTGGCCGAACTACGACCCCGACCAGGGCGTGGACTGCATCGACGACATGGACGAGTCCGTCCTCGGGATGATCGCGGGCTGGGCGCCCGGCGCGGTGCCAATCGAGTTCCCCCAGGACACGGGCATCAAGATCCTCGCGAACCAGCGCATCGGCATCCAGATCCACTACTTCCAGAACGGGGAGGCGGGTCTCGCAGACCAGACCGGGTACGCCTTCCGCACCGCCACCGAGGTCGACGACGAGGTTCGCCTCGTCCCGGTCGGCACGAGCAGCTTCACCATCCCCGCCGGCGACGACTCCTACACCCGGAGCGGCAGCTGGGGCATGCCTCTGGGCCTGACGCCCATCGTCCACGGCGTCTTCCCGCACATGCACGTGCTCGGCAAGTCCTTCTCCATGTGGCGCGAGTCCGCCAACGGCGACTCCGAGTGCATGGTCGACATGCCCGAGTACGAGTTCGACAACCAGCAGAGCTACCTCTTCGAGTGGCCGATGGAGCTCGAGCCGAACGACCGCATCCACTTCTCCTGCACCTGGGACAACTCGGCGGACAACCCGGACCAGTTCTACGACCCGCCGCGGGACGTCCGGTACGGTGAGCGGACCGACGAAGAGATGTGCTTCGGCTTCACCTTCATCCAGCTCTGACCCCGCCGTGGGGTCAGCCGGGGGCCCCGCGATGACCGCCTTCTTCCACTTCGTGTCGCTCGAGTGCATCGAGCAGAACGAGCTCGGCGCCGACGAGATCGTGGTGCTGTACCAGGGCGAGCAGGTGTTCCCTCCGCGCGAAGGGGACGACCACTCCATGCGCGTGGGCTCCGTCCTCTACAACAGCACCGCGCCGATTCCGGCCGAGGAGCTCGCGGCCCTCGCCGGGCGATCGGGCGCCATCGACGCCGCCCAGTACGCGGACGTGGAGGACTTCCTCACGCTGGAGATCCCCACCTCGGGGATGGGCGTCCGGGTCGTGGAGAAGGACGGCCCCTGGACCAGGGACGACATCATCGGGCAGGTCCTCGCCTCACCGGTGGCCACGGACGGCGTGCAGGTGGACCCGCTCACCGGCAAGGGCGCCCACTACGAGCTGCGCTGGGTGGTGACGGAGACGCCGAGGGCGGGAGACGCCGAGGCGGGCTGACCGTAGGCCAGGTCGAGGGACCGGTCAGCGCGCGAGGTAGGTGTAGTAGGGCTCGTACTCGCAGTCCGTGAGCCGGGCCGTGAGCGTGAAGCTCCCGTCGCTGCGCCCGTTGGAGTCGGCCAGCTCCCCGTCTTCGATCGAGATGTGGAGCGAGCTTCCGCGCTCCTCCACGGTCGCCGAGCCCTCGGTGACCCACCACTGGTCCAGGGACTCGTACAGCTCATCCGTGGTGGGCCCCGCCGGAATGGTCTCCCAGCCGTCCCCGTTGACGTACTCGTCCGCCCACTCCTGGCAGTCGAAGTCGATGGTGCGGTAGTCGGCGTACGGGTTCCCCTCGATCTTCATGATCTGCCCGGAGAACTGGCCGTCCCCGCTGCCGTCGCTCTCGTACTGGCCGGGCTCGACCGCGTAGCCGCCCTCACCCCACAAGGAGAACCCGCCGACCCACGAGTTCACCTCGTACGTGCGGCTGTAGATCGCGGCGACCTGCTCGTAGTACTGGACCATCTCCTCGCAGTACTCCCGGGCGGCGTCTACGTCGTCGGCCGAGTCGAGCGTGACGTCCTCGTACTCCTCGTACGCGGCGCGGAGGTCGTCCGCGACGCCCTGTTGCCGGGCGCACGTCCCCCCGCGGCTGCTGACGGTGATCGTCTCCCCCGAAGGCTCCCCGTCGTTCGTCGTGATGACCCGGAGGGCGTCGACGATGGCGCCGAGGTCGGTGCCCCCCGTGACCTGGATGGTGCCCGGACACCCCAAGAGCAGGGTGCTGGACAGGAGAGCGATGGCGAGTGTGGATAGAGCGCGCATGTGTCCCCCTCGGTGCGCCCCGAGAGTATGCCGGCGCCGGCATGTTGTCCCAAGGACAATCGTCCCCTACTCGACCTCCAGGTCCACGACACCCAGGTAGTGGTAGTCGCCGGCGTCCGCGGCGACGTCCAGGTGCAGCCGGCCCCAGTCGTCGGGCTGGAGGCCCGTCAGCTCCGCCACGTCGCTCGTGTTGCCGTCGTGCCCGTTCGCGCCGATGTCCGTGCCGCCGATGCCCAGCGCCGTGGACGCCGAGCCGTGGCCGCCGGAGACGGTGTAGCGGGTGGTGCGGGTCTGGCTGGTGGCCCGGCTCGCGAAGAGGCGCAGGGTGTAGGTCGCGGACGGATCGAGCCCGTCCAGGGTGAGGCCCGCGGGGCTCTCCGCGGGACGCCACAGGTAGTCCTGCGTGGCGGTGCCGACGGCGAGATCGCCGAGCAGCGCACTGTCCGGGGACGTCAGGCCCCCGTTGGCGATGCCGTTGCTGGTCACGTTGGTCGCGGTGCTCAGACGCACGGTGGTCGCCGCCCCCGTGGTGTCGACCAGGGCGCCGATGTGCTCGCCCGGCAGCACGTCCGCCTCGCCGTCCATGGGGTGCCAGTTGTTCCAGTGGTGGCCGAAGGAGTCGGGACTCGAGGTTGGCGCGCCGTCGTCCGCGTTCGACGGGCCGAGGTCGATGAGGAGGCGGGTGCCGGAGACAGCGGTCGCGCCGGCCGGAGGCACGCCGGGCAGGAACGAGGCGAGCTGCGGCCGGATGACGGCGGTCCACAGGGCGTAGCCGGCGGGGGACAGGTGGAGGCCGTCGCTGACGAAGAGGGAGGCGTCCGGCGGCGAGCCGGTGGCGAGGAACAGGTCCGTGGGGTCGAAGAAGTGCAGGTCGGGCCACTCGTCGGCGAGGGCCTCGACGGCGTCGTTCAGCGCGGTCGCCTCGGGCCACTGGGACCAGCGCGCCGGGGTGGGGGTGACCGCGATGAACCCGATGGGCACGTCGCCGAGCTCGTCCGCGATGCGCTCCACGAGGCACCGGTAGGCGGTGAGCGTCTCCACGGCCGAGAGGCCGGCGTTGATGTCGTTCGTGCCCGCGAAGATCACGACGCCCTGCGGGTCGTGGCGCGTGATCAGCTCCTCGCTGTGCTCCACCACGTCCCACAGGCGCGAGCCGCCGAACCCGCGCTGGATCGGCGCCCACTCGCTGAAGTCTTCCTGCAAGCGGGTCCACAGGCGCATGGAGCTGGAGCCGACGAACACGGTGCGCCCCGGTTCCCAGGGCGCCAGATCGTCCTGGCTCGCCCACCGGTCCACGGTGCTCTGGAAGGCGCCGTGGGTGTATGTGCCCATCGCGTTGCACGGGGCGTCGGTCCAGGTGGGGAGGCCGGGAGGTTCGGGCGTGGTGGCGTCGTCGTCGTCGGAGGCGGCGCTGTCGTCGTCGTCGGAGAGGGCGCTGTCGTCGTCGTCGGAGGTCGTGTCGTCGTCGTCCGTGGTGGCGTCGTCGTCGTCGAGGACCGCGCTGTCGTCGTCGTCGGTCGACGGGCAGGCGGCGAGCAGCAGGATGAGGAGGAGGGACGTGGTCCGAAGCGGGGCGCGCATGGGCCGGACGGTACAAGGTCGCCCCGGCCGTGCTGGCCAGGGTTTCCATCCACCCCGAAGCCTCGATCCCCTCGGTGCTAGCCTTGGCGACGAGGAGGGAGACGTGTGCGCGTCGCCCTTGCTGTCGGGTCTCGGACCCCATGGAGACTGCATGTTCCTTCGTCTGCTCGCCCCCCTCGTCCTGTTGCTCACCTCTGGCTGCGCCATCAACTTCGACATCGGGCCGTACGACATCGGCGCCGACCTCGGCGACATGCAGGGCGTCGCGCCCGGCCAGTGCCCGCCGGATCTGGCGGGCCTCGGGATCGAGGACCAGGGCGACATGTGTCGGGTCGGCGTGACCTACGAGGGCGTGTTCGTGGACGGCGCCACCCTCACCGCCGACGTGGACGCGGGCATCGCCGCCGCGGCGACCCTCGTGGGTCTGGTCACTCGCGTGCGCGGGGGCTCGCTGCAGGTGGACCGAGCGCAGCTGCTCGGCGGGGACGGCAGCGCGCCGGATGTCGTCTGGAGGGACCTCGAGATCTCCTTGATGATCGACGGCGGCACCGAGCACCTCGAGTCGCAGCCCCAGGTCCCGAACTCCACCGGGATCTCCTTCAACGCGGAGATGTCGGGGGCCGATCTCGCCGTCGTCAACGCGGTCCTCGACGCGCCCACCACCTCGAACCTCGCGGGCACGGTCTACCTGGAGGGCAGCCTCACCCTGGACGACATCCAGGTCCTGGCCGACTCGGGTCAGCTGTCCTTCGAGACGGGCATCGGGGCGGACGTCCGCGTCGGGATCTGAGGCTGGCGCGGTCCGCCTGCGCTACTCCACGTCCGCGGGCCCGTCTGCGTCGAACAGGTCGCGGACCTTGTTCACGAGCTCCATCGCCGGGTACGGCTTCTGGAGGAACCCGGTGAGACCCCGGCCAGCGAAGCGCGCCGTCGCCTCCTGCTCGTTGTAGCCGGACGACAGGAGCACCCGGACCCCAGGTCGGATCTTGCGGATGGCGCGGAAGGTCTCCTCTCCGTCCATCACCGGCATCGTCAGATCCAGGAGGACGAGCCCGAAGTCCTCGGGGTCCCGCCGGATGATCTCCAGAGCCTCGGCCCCGTGCTCGGCGACGGCCACGTCGAACCCCGCCCGCTCCAGCGCTGCCCGCGCCAGGTCGCGGACCACCTGCTCGTCGTCCACCACGAGGACACGCCCGGGCGGCCCCACGTCGAAGTGGGTCAGGGTGGGGACGCTCTGGGAGGTGGCGTGGGTGCTCGCGGGGAAGAACGCTTCGATGGTCGTCCCGTCGCCGGGGACCGAGTCGACGCGGATCGCCCCGCCGTGCCCGCGCAGGATCCCGAGGACGGCGGCGAGGCCGAGCCCGTGGCCGTCCTTGCGCGTCGTGAAGAAGGGGTCGAACATCCGGTCGACCGTCGCCGCGTCCATCCCGCGGCCCGAGTCCCGGACCTCGAGCCCCACGTAGGCGCCCTCGGACAGCTCGCCCCCCACGATCCGCGTCCGGGCGAGGAACCAGTCGTCGACGGTGAGACAGCGGGTGCGCACCTGGATCCGGCCCTTCGCGTCGACGAGGGCGGCGACGGCGTTCGTGATGAGGTTCATCACCACCTGACGGATCTGGACCACGTCGGCGTCCACGCTCGGGAGGTCCTCGTCCAGCTCGAGCTCCAGCGTCGCCGACTTCGGGACCGAGACCTCCACCAGCTGGGCCATCTCCTGCACCAGGGACGACAGGTCCACGGGCTCGACCACGAAGCGGCCCCGGCCCGAGTACGCCAGCATCTGCCGCGTCAGATCGGCGGCCTGCTGCGAGGCGGTCTCGATGCGCTCGAGGTGGGGGCGCAGGTGGGAGTCGCTCTCCCCCAGCTCCGCGAGGGCGAGGCTGGCGTTGCCCAGGATCCCCACGAGCAGGTTGTTGAAGTCGTGGGCGATCCCGCCGGCGAGCAGGCCGAGGCTCTCCAGCTTCTGTGCCTCCTGGAGCCGGGCCTCGATGCGCTCCCTCTCGACCTGGCGTTGCTCGGTGATGTCGAGCGCGGTGGCGAGAGCGCCGAGCTGGAGCTCCGGGACCATCGGCTCGAGGCGCACGGCGTAGGTGCGCTCCCCGTCCGTGTACTCGCCCGTCGCCGTCTCCCCGGCGAGGGCAGCGGCGTGGAGCTCTACGAGGCTGGGGAGGTCTCCCGAGATCCCGGAGTCGACGGGCTCGGCGGGGATCAGCCGCGACGCGAGGCTCTCGCAGACGGTCCGCCCCACCCACGCGTCCGACTCGAGCCCGAGCCGGGAGAGGTGCGCGCCGGCCAGGGCGGTGATCGTCTGGTCCCGGTCGGCGGCCCAGACGACGCCGGGGAAGCTGTTGAGGAGCACCCGGAGCCAGGCTTCGCGGCTGCGCAGCTCCGTCTGGGCCTTGCTGAGGGCCTCCCGCGCCTCACGGGCCTCGGTGATGTCCTCACTGATCCCGAGGAGGTAGCGCGGCGCGCCGTGCTCGTCGGTGATGGGGATCTTCCGCGTGTGGAGCCACCGCTCGCCACCGTCGGCTCGGTGCAGGGGCTCCTCGGGGATGTCGAGGAGCTCGCCGCGGTCGAGGACTTCGCGGTCCTTGCCGGTGAAGAACTTCGCTTCCTCGTAGTGGAAGAAGTCGAAGTCACTCTTGCCGAGCAGCGCAGCCCGTTCGTGCCCGGTCATCTCCTCGAACATGCGGTTCACGCGCACGAAGCGCAGGTTCTTCGCGTCCTTGACGAAGAGCATCACGGGCAGGTGCTCGACGATCGACGCGAAGAAGCGCAGGTCGAGGTCATCCGGGGCGTCAGCGTCCACGAGGCCACGATACCGGGGGGCGCGGAGCGGGCGACGGAGCCGGGGGAGCGCGACCAACCCGGGACGAAACCTGTCCCGGGGCCCCGTTAGACTCCCCGCTTCGTGCTTCGCATCCTCCACACATCGGACTGGCATCTCGGCCACACGCTTCACGATCTGACGCGTGTGCACGAGCACCGCTTGTTCTTCACCTTCCTCTACGAGGTGATCCGCGAGCACGCGGTCGACGTCCTCCTCGTCGCGGGGGACGTGTTCGAGACGGCGAACCCGCCGGCGCAGGCCCAGAACGACTGGTACGACTTCCTCGCCACCGCCCACGCGCGCTTCCCGGCGTTGGACATCGTCGTGATCGGCGGCAACCACGACTCCGCGGCGCGGCTGGACGCGCCCAACCCGCTGCTTCGGGGGCTGGGCAGCGCGGCGAAGGGCGGCGGGCGGGTGCACGTGCTCGGGGGGCTCCCGCGGACGGATGACGGCCGCCTGCACATGGCCCGGCTCGTGGTGCCGGTGCGGAACGCCCAGGGAGTCGCGGCCTGGATCTGCGCGGTGCCCTTCCTGCGTCCGGCGGACCTCCCGCGGCCGGACGAGGACGGGCGGAGGCACGAGGACGACCTGATCGACGGCGTGTGGCGCACTTACGAAGAGGTGCTCGCCGAGGCGCGTCGGCGCCGGGCGGACTCGCAGGCCATCGTGGCGATGGGGCACTGCTACATGGCGGGCGGTTCGCTCTCGGAGCTGAGCGAGCGGAAGATCCTCGGGGGGAACCAGCACGCCCTGCCCGCGGCCATGTTCCCGAGCGATGTTGCGTACGTGGCCTTGGGGCACCTCCACAAGGCCCAGGCCGTGGGCGCGGACCACATCCGGTACTGCGGCTCGCCGATCCCGCTGTCGCTCGGGGAGCGGGACTACGACCACCAGGTGCTGCTCGTGGAGCTGGAGGGCCCGTCCTTCGTGCGCGCGCGGAGGATCCCGGTCCCGCGGCGCATCGAGATCATGCGGATCCCCGCGGAGGGGGCAGCCACGCCGGAGGAGGTCCTCGAGGCCATCGCCGCCCTGCCCGAAGAGGCGGTGCTCCCGGAGGTGGACGGACTCGGCCCTTCGGCGAACGAGCGTCCCGCCGACTGGCGCGCGGGGCAGCTGTCTCTCATCGGCGCTCCGTCGGACGACGGGCCGGCGACGGCGCCGCTCGCGCCCCCTCCGGGGACCCTGGGGGCGCCCATCGACCGGCCGTTGCTGGAGGTGCAGGTGCTGCTTCAGCTGCCGGACCCCGAGCTGCGAAGGACGATCGAGGCGGCGCTCCAGGGGCGGTACGCGCGGCTCGTGAAGCTGGGAGTGACGTACAAGGCCCAAGCGGGGGAGGAGCCGGCCCCGCTCCAGCGGGATCTGCGGGACCTCGATCCCGAGGACGTGTTCCGGGCGCGCTACCGGCGGACCTTCGACGCCGAGCCTCCCGACGCCCTGCTCGCGGCGTACGGAGAGCTGCTGGACGCCGCGCACCAGGAGGCGGAGTGAGGATCCTCGCGGTGGGGTGGGAGAACCTCGCGAGCCTCGCCGAGGGGGTGGCGCCCGACGAGAACGGGGAGCGTCTGCTGCGTCTCGACCGGCCGCCCCTGTCCCAGGTCGGGGTGTTCGCGATCACGGGGCCGACGGGGGCGGGCAAGACCACCATCCTCGACGCGATCTGCCTCGCCCTCTTCGACGCCACGCCCCGGCTCACCGGCGGGCAGGCGGTCCGCGTGGGGCGCTCGGTGGAGGAGGCCGAGATCGCCGCCTCGGACGTGCGGAACCTCCTGCGCCGGGGGGCGGGCGAGGGGTGCGCGATCTGCGTGTTCGAGGGGCGCGACGGGGTGGCCTACCGGGCGACCTGGTCCGTGCGCCGGGCGCGGAAGTCCCCGTCGGGGCGGCTGCAGTACGCAGAGATGGAGCTCCGCGAGGAAGCAGGTGGTGCGCCCATCGGGAGGACGAAGTCCGAGGTGTTGGCGGCCATTCGGGACCGGCTGGGGCTCGACTTCGACCAGTTCCGGCGCTCGGTGCTCCTCGCGCAGGGGGAGTTCGCGGCGTTCCTGGCGGCGCGGGGGAGCGAGCGGGCCGACCTGCTGGAGAAGGTGACGGGCACCGGGCTCTACGCGCGACTCGGGCGGGAGGCATACGAGCGCGCGGGCCGTGAGGAGGCGGCGCTCGCGGCGCTCCAACGGCAGCTGGGTGACCTCGGCGGCCTCGGGGATGACGCGCGGGCGGAGCTCGCGGCGCGGGTCGGGTGGCTCCGGTGGCGTGCCGCGCAGGCGGAGTTCGCCTTGGCCGAGGCGAACGAGACCCTGCGGCGGGACGCGGAGCTGCGGCGGCTCGGGCGTCGGCTGGCGGAGGCGCAGGGGGCGGTGGCGAAGGCGGAGGCCGAGCACGCCGCGGCGGAGGACCGAAGAGCCCTCATGCAGCGCCTCGCGCGGGTGAAGGAGCACGCGGGGGGGCTGGTGGCGCTCGACGAAGCGGTCCGCTCCGAGGCGGCGGGGAGGGAGGCCCTGGCAGCGGCGATGGCGCGGCGGGAGGCCGCGGGCGCGGCGCGGGATCGGGCGCTGTCGGTCTGGCTGCGGTCGGCGAGTGCGGCCGCGGAGGTGGCCACGGCGTCGGCGCGTCGGGCGGAGGCGGCCCTGGCGTCGGCGGTGGCGGAGGAGGCGGAGGCGCAGGCGCGGGTCGCGGAGCGGGCCGCGGACGTGGGGCTCGCCGGGTCCTGGGCGGACGTCCGGCCTCGGCTCGTGGCGGCGGTGGAGGCCGCTCGTCGCGAAGCGAAGGCTGGAGCGGAGCGGGAGGCGCTGCTGGCGGCGACTGAAGCGGCGGCGGAGCGTCTGCGGGTGGCGGAGGCCGCGCTCGCGGAGGGGGCGGC